>ERZ773022.219-NODE-219-length-51867-cov-22.741238_pt1 | contig 51867 bp, 41 predicted proteins | sample MGYA00580839_ERZ773022 | MGnify/ENA primary metagenome ERZ773022 (study PRJEB29015, sample SAMEA2738020) | human oral metagenome | biome: human oral; feature: human-associated habitat; material: dental | place: China | collected 2044 ... | reverse complement strand
ACCCGGGCGACTTCATCGTCGAGTACATCGGTCAGACGCGCGGCTGGTTCTACACGCTGCACGTCCTGGCGACCGCGCTCTTCGATCGCCCGGCGTTCCGCTCCTGCGTCTCCCACGGCATCGTCCTGGGTGATGACGGCCTGAAGATGAGTAAGTCGCTGCGTAACTACCCGGACGTGGCCGAGGTGTTCAACAAGTACGGCTCCGACGCCATGCGTTGGTTCCTCATGTCGAGCCCGGTCGTGCGCGGCGGCAACCTGATCGTCAAGGAGGAGTCGATCCGCGACACCGTCCGTCAGGTGCTGCTGCCGATCTGGAACACGTACTACTTCTTCACGCTGTACGCGGGCGCCTGCAACAAGGGCGAGGGCTACGAGGCCAAGCGCATCGATCTGTCGTCGCCCGAGGCCGTGGCCGCGCTGGCGCAGATGGACCGTTACCTGCTGGCCCACACCCGTACCCTCGCCGAGGATGTGCGTGGCGCGCTTGATGGCTACGACGTGGCCGGCGCGTGCGAGGCGGTTCGCGACTACCTCGATGTTCTGACGAACTGGTACGTGCGTACTCAGCGTCAGCGCTTCTGGGATGAGGACAGCGCGGCGTTCGACACGCTGTACACGGCTCTCGTGACGCTCATGGAGCTGGCGGCGCCCCTGCTGCCGCTGCTGAGCGAGGAGATCTGGCGCGGCCTGACGGGCGGCGAGTCCGTGCACCTCGTCGATTTCCCGGTCATCGACGAGGCCGTGGACGCCCCCGAGCTGGTTGCCGCCATGGACGAGGTTCGCTCCATCGTGTCGGCCGCCCACGCGCTGCGCAAGACGCATCAGCTGCGCGTGCGCCAGCCGCTGGCTTCCCTGCAGGTTGTCTCCGAGCACTTTGCGGCCCTGGAGCCCTTCGCGGACCTGATCGCCTCCGAGGTGAACGTGAAGTCCGTGGTCTTCTCTGCGCCGCAGGACTCGGGCCTGAGCGTTCGCACCGAGCTGGCGCTGAACCCGCGCGCTTTCGATCCGGCCGTCCGTAAGCTGACGAGCCAGCTGTTCAAGGCGCAGAAGTCCGGGCAATGGGAGGTTGTGGACGGCGAGTGCCGTTTCGCCTCCGTCGAGCTGGATGGGGTGCCGCTGGTGCTCACGGGCGACATGTTCTCCGTGTCCACCTCCGTGGACGCCGCCGAGGGCCAGGTCGCGGACGTTCTGGCGTCGGGCACCTTCGTCGTGCTCGATACGGAGCTGACCGCCGAGCTCGAGGCCGAGGGCTACGCCCGCGACGTTGTCCGCGCCGTTCAGGACGAGCGTAAGAACGCAGGCCTGCACATCGCGGATCGCATCGACCTGTCGCTGACGGTGCCCTCCGATCACGTGGCTGACGTGGAGGCCTGGCGCGACATGATCGCCGCCGAGACCCTCGCTCTGTCTCTGACGGTCGAGGCCGGCGACAAGCTTCAGGTTCGCGTCACCAAGCACTGAGTGCTGTCGTTACTCAGGCGGGCGGGCTGCGTGAGAGCGTGGCCCGCCCGCCTGTATAGGTTGGGGCCGGGAGGAAAACCTCCCGGCCACAACCGCTATCGGAGAGAAAAGCTGCGCATAACGCGCCGCGGCCGGCGGACGCCCTTACGTGGATAGGTTATGAGCATGTGGATAGCTTAATAAGCTATCCGTATCTGCATAACCTATCCGCAAGCGAACAACCTATCCGCTTGAGCGAGCGCCACCTGGGAAACGGTCAACTCTTGGCCGATGCTTCTTAACGGGCCGCGTCGATCGCTGCTTTCGCCGTCTTCAGGTCGAGGCCGGTGCGGTCCTTGTAGGTCTTGACGGCGTAGATCATCCTGCCCTCGGCGATCATCTGGATCTCCACCGCGTTCAGCTCCGGGAGCGAGACTGAGGCCGGGGAAGAGGTAGCAGGAACCGAGGTGGGGGCTGCTGCCTCGAAGGCGGGGGAGACGGATCCGGCGAGCGCCGTGACCCCGGCGTCCGCGTAAGCGGCACGCAGTCGCGCCTCGAGGTTCGCGACCTGTTCCTTCAGGTGGCGGTTTTCGGCGCGCAGCTCTTCGATTTCGCTAGCCTGACCAAACCACTTACCCACGTGTTGCCTCCTTGAGGGGATTACCTTGATGGAAGCAATCCTATCCGTCTTCGCCAACCTGGTGCCGACGATCGGCCTGCGGAGAATACGAAGGTTCCCGGAGAAACCCGCCCCGGCCTCGTCGATGACGACGCGCGGAGTGTGCGCGACAACGCGCCGTGACCGGTGGAACAAGCCGCCCGCGCGACCCAGCCCGGTAAAATAGCGAAGACACTGCGAGCAGCGGAGGAAACATGGCAGGCGAATCGTTCTTCGGGCAAGACCCCACCCACGAGGATCAGCAGGGCGGCATCCCGGCCGACCTGATCCCGTACCTGGAAGCAGCCGACGAGGTCGAGGAGACCGAAGCAGGGGAGGCAGCCGACCCTCAGGCTGAGGAGAGCGAACGCGAGGCCGCGCTGCGCGCCCTCGTCGAGAACTCGCTGCTGCTGGGTCCCGACCCCTCCGTCCTCGCCGAGATCGAGGGTGAGGTGGACGAGGAGTTCGCCGACGATGCTGCCGAAGCGCGCGACGAGCGCGCTTCCCACGAGGCCGCACTCGCGAAGGCTGAGGAGGACGTCGCCCTGGACGGACGCGTGCAGGAGATCTACCAGTCCATCGTCGCGCGCGCACCCGAGCACGACATCGACCCCACGCTCGACCGTGTGAAGCTCGCCCTGGACATCCTGGGCGACCCGCAGAACTCCTACCCGTCGATCCATATCACGGGCACGAACGGTAAGACGTCGACGTCGCGCATGATCGACTCACTCCTCACCGCTTTCGGCATGAAGACGGGCCGCTTCACGAGCCCGCACCTGCTCGACGTGCGTGAGCGCATCTCGCTGGAAGGCCACCCGATCACGCGCGAGGGCTTCGTGCGCGCCTGGGGGGACATCGCCCCCTACGTCGCCATGGTGGACGAGCGCAGCGCGCAGGAGGGCGGCCCCCGTCTGTCCTTCTTTGAGGTGTTCACGATCATGGCGTACGCGGCCTTCGCTGACTACCCGGTCGATGCCGCCGTCGTGGAGGTCGGCATGGGCGGGCGCTGGGACGCCACGAACGTTATCGACGCGGGCGTTTCCGTCATCACGCCGATCGCTCTGGACCACACGAAGTGGCTCGGCTCCACGATCGAGGAAATCGCGCGTGAAAAGGCCGGCATCATCAAGCCTGGCCAGGTTGTCGTCATCATGGCTCAGGAGAAGGAAGCCCTCGACATCCTGCTCGAGCAGGCGCGCTCCGTCGACGCGATCGCCCGCGTCGAGGGCCGTGACTTCGAGATCGTGGATTGTCAGATGGGGGTCGGCGGCCAGATGGTCACGATCCGCACGCCTTCCGCGGTCTACGAGGACGTGTTCGTCCCGCTGTTCGGCCAGTATCAGGCGCACAACGCGGCGGCGGCGCTCGTGGCCGTCGAGGCCTTCATGGGCGGGCGCGGTCTGGACGGTCGCATCGTCGAGCAGGGCCTCATGAATGCCTCCAGCCCGGGTCGCATGCAGGTCGTGCGTCATTCGCCCACGATCATCGTGGACGCCGCGCACAACCCCGCGGGTGCGGCCACCTTGCGCGAGGCCGTGGAATCCTCCTTCGCCTTCGCTCGGATCGCTGGCGTGTACGCGGCGATGGGGGACAAGGACGTCGAGGGCGTCCTGTCCGAGGTCGAACCGTTCATCGATCACCTTGTCGTGACCCAGATGCCGGGAGAGCGTGCCGCGGATGTTGCGCGCTTGGCTGAGATCGCAGGGGAGGTCTTCGGTCCCGACCGGGTAGATGTGCGCGAGTCGCTCGCCGACGCGGTCGATCGTGCAGCGGAGATTGCCGAGGCCGGGGCGCAGCCCGCAGATCGCAGCGGAGTTCTCGTGTTTGGCTCGGTGATGCTGGCTGGTGAAATGCTGGCCCTCGCTGGCCACTCTCCGCGCTAGGATGTCATCCAACCAGGGCGGCCGCATCGTGGCGGCCGCCACGGTTGGGAAATCGTGCTCGATGGTGGCACGATTGATCATGCGTACAAGTACAGATGAGCAATGTCGCAAGGAGGCATCATGAAGAAGCTCGTCAATGATGTTCATGCCGTCGTTCGTGAAACCCTCGAAGGTTTCGCCCTGGCCCACCCCGATGTCGTCGATGTCCACTACTCGCCGGATTTCGTGACCCGGCGCGCCCCCAAGGCCGAGGGCAAGGTTGGCCTCGTCTCCGGTGGCGGATCCGGACACGAGCCCCTGCACGCGGGTTTCGTCGGAGAAGGCATGCTGGACGCGGCCGTGCCCGGCGCGGTTTTCACGTCGCCGACCCCCGACCCGATCCTGGAGGCCACGAAGGCCTCCGATCACGGTGCGGGTGTTCTGCACATCGTCAAGAACTACACGGGGGACGTCCTCAACTTCGAGACCGCCGCCGAGCTGGCCGACATGGAGGACATCAAGGTCTCCACGGTCGTCGTGAACGACGATGTGGCCGTCGAAGATTCCCTCTACACGGCGGGCCGCCGTGGCGTCGCCGGAACCATCTTCGTCGAGAAGATCGCGGGCGCTGCCGCCGAGCGTGGCGACTCCCTGGAGGAAGTCACGCGGATCGCAACCAAGGTCAACGATCAGACCCGCTCCATGGGTCTGGCCCTGGGCCCCTGCACGGTGCCCCACGCCGGAAAGCCTTCGTTCGACCTGGGCGAGGACGAGATCGAGCTGGGCATCGGCATCCACGGTGAGCCCGGATATCGCCGCGGCTCAATGGAAAGCGCCGATGCTCTCATCGCCGAGCTCTACGAGCGCGTGCGCGAAGACCTCGGGCTGAGCGAGGGCGAGCGCGTCGTGGCCCTCGTCAACGGCATGGGTGGCACTCCCATCTCCGAGCTCTACATCTGCTTCCGCGCCCTGGCTGCCCTCCTGAAGAAGGACGGTATCGAGATTGCCCGCCAGATGGTCGGCAACTATGTGACCAGCCTGGAGATGCCCGGCGTCTCCGTGACCCTCATGCGCGCCGACGACGAGCTCCTCGAGCTCTTCGACGCACCCGTAAACACGGTCGCCTGGAAGTAAGCAACGAGGCAGGAAAAGGAGAATCACAATGAGCCTAGATGCAGCGTGGGCACGCCGGTGGATCGAGCTGGCAGCGGCAGATATCGCCGAGCAGCGCGACTACCTGGTGGACCTGGACCGAGCGATCGGGGACGGCGACCACGGCGAAAACATGGACCGCGGATTCAAGGCCGCGCTCGAAGCCCTGGGCCAGGGCCAGCCGGCCAGCGTCGCCGAGGTCCTCAAGACGGTCGCCAAGACGCTCATGTCCACGGTCGGCGGCGCCGCCGGGCCCCTGTACGGGACGGCGTTCCTGCGCGCATCGAAGGCCGCCGGTGACGGCGAGCTCGACGGCGCGGGCGTGGCAGCGGTGATCGCGGGCGCGCTCGAAGGGATTCAGGCGCGCGGCAAGGCCACCACGGGCGAAAAGACCATGGTGGACGCGTGGACACCCGCGCTCGAGGCAGCCCGTGCAGCCGCTGGGTCCGGTGGCGATGGCGCAGCCGTCTTCGAGGCCGCCGCCACGGCAGCCGAGGCCGGTGCCGCCGCGACGGAGCCCCTGCGGGCCACGAAGGGACGCGCCTCCTACCTGGGCGAGCGCTCCATCGGGCACCTCGATCCGGGCGCCGTGTCCACCTCCCTCATCCTGCGAGCCGCCGCACGCGCGGCGGGCGAGGTGCACGCAGCATGAGCGTGCGTGTTGCCTTCGTCATCGTCTCCCACTCGGCTTCCCTGGCCACCGGCGTGTGCGAGCTGGCCGCCCAGATGGCCCCCGACGTTCACTTCGAGGCTGCCGGAGGCACGGATGACGGCCGCATCGGCACGTCCTACGACCGCGTGGAGGCAGCCCTCGAGGCCGCCCTTGCGTCCGTGGACGGGGACGGCAGCGGCGTCATCGTCCTGACCGATCTCGGCTCGGCCACGATGACCGTCGAATCCGTCATCGACATGAGCGACGAGCCCGAACGCGTGCGCTTCGTCGATACCTGCCTCGTCGAGGGTGCCGTCGCGTCCTCCGTGCGCGCGCAGCTCGGCGAAGACCTCGACCAGGTCGCCGATGTCGCAGCCGCCCTGGCCCCGCGCGTGGACGACGTGCCCGCCCAGGAGGCGCCCAGCCCCGCCGTCGGCGCGCCCGGCGGGGGAGGGGCCCAGGCCTCGCACGAGTGGGCGCAGGGGGATGCGGTCGTCGCGGACCCCGTCGGCCTGCACGCGCGCCCCGCCGCCGCATTCGTGCGTCTGGCGGGCACCTTCGACGCCGAGGTCACTGTCAACGGGGCGGACGGCGGATCGGTCCTGGAGCTCATGGCGCTTGGCATCACCCAAGGTCAGAGCGTCCACATCGAGGCCAATGGGGCAGATGCCACAGCCGCGGTGGCAGCGCTGACAGATATGCTGGAAAGCGCAACACCGCAACAGCCAGAATCAAAGGAGACAATGTGAGCGCTAAGAGTGTTCTGCTGGAGCACCAGCACCTTCTCGACCCCACCCTCGAGCACACCCTCATCGTCGTCAAGCCCGACGGCTACGCCCGCGGCCTGACCGGTGAGATCCTGCGCCGCATCGAGGCCAAGGGCTACACGATCAAGGGTCTCAAGCTCATGGTCGCCTCCCGCGAGCTGCTCGCCGAGCACTACGCCGACCACAAGGACAAGCCCTTCTTCGAGGGCCTCCTGGAGTTCATGAGCTCCGGCCCGGTCGTCGCCATCATCGTCGAAGGCCAGCGCGTCGTCGAGGGCATGCGCGTCCTCATGGGCTCGACCGATCCGACGACGGCTCCCGCAGGCACGATCCGCGGCGACCTCGGTCGCGCGTGGAACAGCCCCCACATGGAGAACCTGATTCACGGTTCGGACTCTGTGGAGAACGCAACGCGCGAAATCTCCCTGTGGTTCCCGGAGATTTACTGAGTCACGGCTAACCTGCAAGGGTGTACCTCAAGAACCTGACGCTGCGGGGCTTTAAGTCCTTCGCCAGTGCGACCACGCTCGCCCTCCAGCCGGGCATCACGTGCGTCGTCGGCCCCAACGGGTCGGGTAAATCGAACGTCGTCGACGCGCTCGCCTGGGTCATGGGCGAGCAGGGTGCCCGCGCGCTGCGCGGCGGGCACATGGCGGACGTGATTTTCGCGGGGACATCTGGGCGCGCGGCGTTGGGGCGCGCCCAGGTGGACCTGACGATCGACAACACCGACGGGCTGCTCGACATCGAGTATTCCGAGGTGACGATCAGCCGCACCCTGTTCCGTGGGGGCGGCTCCGAATACTCCATCAACGGCACTCCGGCGAGGCTGCTGGACGTGCAGGAGCTTCTGTCCGACACGGGCATGGGCCGTCAGATGCACGTCATCGTCGGCCAGGGGCAGCTCGACGCGATCCTGTCCTCCACGCCCGAGGAGCGTCGCGGTTTCATCGAGGAGGCCGCGGGCGTCCTCAAGCATCGTCGCCGCAAGGAGCGCGCACTCAAAAAGCTGTCCGACATGGACGCGAACCTCGTGCGTGTCCTGGACCTGACGAACGAGATTCACCGCCAGCTGGGGCCCCTTGCCCGCCAGGCGAGGGTCGCTCGTCGCGCCTCTCTTATCCAGGCGCGCGTGCGCGACGCGAAGGCCCGCCTGCTCGCCGATGACCTGTCCTCTGCGCTTTCCAAGCTGTCGGTGCTCGAGGCGTCGGACGAGTCAGCCGCCGAGCGCCGCGCCTCGCTCGAGGAGCAGATAGCCGCCGCGCGCGCCGAGCTGTCACGGTTGGAGGACGCCGAGCGTGCGTCCTCTCCCGCGCTCGATCAGGCATCTTCCGACTGGCAGTCGCTCACTACGATCACCGAGCGCCTGCGCGGCACGCTGATGGCCGCGACCCAGAAGGTTTCCCTGCGCGCGACCCCCGAGCTGCCCCCGGGCGGCGAAGATCCCGATGAGCTTGACGAGCGGGCCCGCGTCGCTGGCGCCGAGGATGCCGCCCTGGCTGGGCAGGTTGAGGCCGCGCGCTCTGCCCTGACGTCCGCGACTCGCGCGCGCGAGGCCGCGGAGGACGCCGACGATGCAGCGTCCCGTGAGCTCGCCCGCGTCAACCGCGTCATCGCCGACCACCGCGAGAAGGTCGCGCGCCTGACGGGCGACGCCTCCACGGCCGCCTCTCGTTTGGAGGCCGCGATCGCCGAGGCCGACCGCGCGTGGGGTGCATACCGTGCCGCTCAGGAGCGCGCCGAGGCCGCCGAGAAGGCCGTGCCTGCGTCGTTCGTGGCCTCGGTTGGTGTGGGCGCTTCTGATTCTGGGGCCTCCGCGTCCGAGGAAGAAGCCAGCGGGGGAGCAGCCCGCACGTACGCCGAGGCCTCCGCTCGCCGCGACGTCGCGCGCACCCGCGTGGACGAGCTGCTCGGCGTTGAGCGCGAGGCGCGCGCCGATCGTGCGCGCTGGGAGGCGCGTCGCGACGCGCTCGAGCAGCTGCTCGCCCCCGAGGACGGCACCGCCGAGCTGCTGGGACGCCCCGGCGTGCGCGGCCAGGTTGCGCCCCTCCTGCACGTCACCCCCGGTTTCGAGGATGCCGTTGCCGCGGCGCTGGCCCCCTTCGCCGACGCGGTCGTCGTCGACTCCCTGGCCCGAGGCCTGGGCGAGCTGGACGTGGCCCGCGCGGCCGGGCGCTCGCTGCGGCTCGTCGTGGCATCTGATTCTTCCGGTTCTTCCGGTACTGCAGATGATCCCGTGGATGGGACCGGCGGGGCTGCCCGCGCCGATCTGCCAGAGGGGGCGACGTGGCTCGCCGACGTTGTCACCTGCGAGGGAGCCGCCGCGCCCCTCGCGTCCCTGCTGGACGAGGTCGTTGCCTGCCCCCTCGAGGTCGCCGCTGCCGCGCTGGACGTGCCCGGCATCCGAGCCGTCGTCACCGAGGACGGTGACGTGCTGCGCTCCTGGTCGGTGGAGGGCGGCCGCCAGGCCTCCTCCGTGCTATCCGTGCGCGCCGACTACGAGGAGGCTTGCGCGCAAGCCGAGGCCGCCCAGGCTCGCATGGCCGAGGTGTCCGAGCAGCTCAACGAGGCGAATGCCCGCCTGGACCGCTGCATCCGCGAGGCGAACGACGCCCTGAAGGCCCTGCGCGAGGAAGACGCGCAGCGCGCCAAGGAAGCCCAGGAACTAGCCCGCGCACAGTCGGCCGCGCAGGCCGCCCGCGCCGAGGCCGAGCGCGCCCACGACGTGGCACGCCGCGCCGACGAACAGGTCACGTGGGCCCGCGAGCAGGACGTTACCGCCCGCGCCCGACTTGACGGTGCCGACACCGTCGGCCCGCCCGAATCCCTCAAAGACGCACAGGCCCGCGCCGACGCAGCCTCCCGCGCCGCGCGCGAGGCACGCGAGGCCGAAAACGAGGCGCGCCTGAGCCTGCGTGCCCTCGAAGAACAATCGCGGCGCGCCGCCTCCCGCGCCCGCTCCCTGCGCCAGGGGGCCGCCGCTGAGCGCGAGGAGCGCGCCCGCTACGCCCGGCGCGAGGCCGCGCGAAAGACGGAGCTGGCCACGGCCTCGGACGTGGAGGCCGCCGCGCGCGTCGCCCTCGAGGCCGCCGAGCGAGCCCTGTCCCGGGCTGCCGCCGAGCGCGACCGCCTGAGCGAGAGACGCTCGCAGGTCTCCCAGGAGGTTTCGGACGCCCGTCGCGCCCTGGACCGGCTGAGCGCGGAGCTGTCGGAGGCCACGGCCTCGGCCCACCAAGGGCAGATCGCCGCCGAACAGACGCGCCTGCGTGTCGAGGATCTGCAGCGTCGCGCCTTGGAGGAGCTGTCCCTCGAACCCGAGCAACTGCTCGCCGAATTCGGACCGGAGACGCTGGTGCCGATGCTGCCGCTCGACCCGGATCAGGTCGAGAAGGCCGCGGCTGCAGAGCCGAGCGCGTACGTGCGCGCCGAGCAGGAGCGGGCCCTTGCAAGGGCGCAGAAGGACTTGGAGAAGCTGGGTCGCGTCAACCCTCTGGCGCTCGAGGAACACAAGGCGCTGGCCTCCAGGCACAAGTTCTTAGTCGATCAGGTGCAGGACCTCAGGGCCTCGAAGGCGGACCTGCTGCGCATCGTGCAGGACGTGGATCGCCTGGTGGAGGAGGCCTTCGCGTCGGCGTTCGCCGAGACGCGCGAGCAGTTCGAGCACGTGTTCGGCGTGCTGTTCCCGGGCGGGGTGGGCGACCTAGTGCTCACCGACCCGGACGACATGCTGACGACGGGCATCGAGATCGAAGCTCGGCCCGCGGGCAAGAAGGTGAAGCGCCTGTCGCTGCTGTCGGGCGGCGAGCGTTCCCTGGCCGCGATCGCGTTCCTGGTCGCGATCTTCAAGGCGCGCCCGTCCCCGTTCTACGTCATGGACGAGGTCGAGGCCGCCCTGGACGACATGAACCTGACGCGCCTGCTCGCCATTTTCAAGGAGCTGCAGGAGACCTCGCAGCTGATTGTCATCACGCACCAGAAGCGCACGATGGAGATCGCGGATGCCCTCTACGGCGTCACGATGCGCGACGGCGTCACGACGGTGGTCTCCCAGCGCTTGGTGGACTAGGACCCTTCTTTAAGAGCACAAAAAGAAACGAGCCAGTTATACAGAAGCTACCATCAACAATCGCCTAAGAAATAGCAATGTCGGGCAAGACCTCTTCAAGTGGCTGAACGTTGTCTTCTCCAAATAGCTCCTTGGCCCCAGCAACACTATCCGTCGTGGGATTCTTGTAAACGACGATGAGATTGTTGCGTGCGCGGGAGATTGCGACGTAAAAGAGTTTAAGTGTCCGCTCTATTCGTGCGTCAATATGGTCAGAGGATCCAAACAGGGTTGAGACCTTATACTGCTGCTTCCAAGTTGAATTGTCGATGATTAAAATAACGTTGTCGAATTCCGCGCCCTTGGTACTGTGCTCAGTGCAGAAAGGGCTGGTGTCATTCAAATAGTCATAGAAATTAAGTAATTCTCTAAATGGAATAAGCGTAAGTGTATTAAGGAATTTATCTCTTCTTTCTTTGTGTGTTTCTTTGTCGAAGTCCGTTCGGTCTTCGTATTGTGTAATGCGAGCCGATTTGCTGCAAATTTCATTATCCCAAACGAAGTTGAGGATTGAGGAAATGGAACTAACTTCAATATTGTCGGATTTGCATCGTGTTACAAATTCGTCTAAAACTGAGGACCAGTGTAGCATTTCGTCGACGGAACTAAAAAGTGTTCGTTCTTTGTGGGAATCGGGTGATTGAAATCTGAGTGTGTTGAGTGCTGTGAAGCCATCGCCTGAAGACCAAGCTCTGTATAGACTAGTAACGAAGAAGAACGTGCTCGAATAGGTGTCGTCTCCTTTTCTCAGATTATCAAGTACGTCCCTACCGCGCTTTGAGACTGCGTTTTGAAAATTGTTCCAATTGCCAGTACGTGAAATTGCCGAATGAGTGAGCTCAAGTATCTTGGTATCTTCTCCCAATGTCCAACCGAAGCGTGAAGCAATGCGATTAAACGTAGAAGAGGTGAGGGGAGTACTTGCTGAAGTGTAATACAAAGAGCACATGCTCTCAGCGGGCAAATCAGTTCGTTTTGCGACCTGTACAACGGGTGTCGCTTCAGAGCTCCTCGCGCGAACTGTGTTGATCAGAGTGACAATCTCGTTTGTGGAACGAAAATTCTCTTCCTTTGTAATTGTGACTGCATTCAGGGTTTTGGGTGGGACGAAGCCGATACCGTCATTATAAATACTCTGCATCGAGTCGCCGAACAATCCGACTGAGAATCTTGAGGGTTCGATGGGATCTTTCGGTTCAGATTCTAGTAGACATTTTAGTATCTCAATGACTTGAGGTTGAGTATCCTGATATTCGTCAAGAAATATGATTGGATATTGGCATTTTGTGAGATGCCTCAGTGGTGAATGAATTCTGTACATGTGAAACGATATTTCGAGCAAATCGTCGTGCGAGATTTCGCCTTTTGATAAGTCTGCATAGCCGTCAATGTATTTGATCTCGGCGTCGTCGAGATTAAGGTTTGAAACGTATTTCTTAGAGCTCTCGCGGTCGGCGTTAATGTTACTGATGATCTCGCGCAACTCTGATTGGTAGTGGCCAATCTGGTTCCAAAGAAAACTATGAATTGTCGAAACGTGAACCGTGGTAGAATTGTTCTTAAGGCGTTCGGTTATCTCGTTGGCAGCAACATTTGTATACGTGATGCACGCAATTTTCTGTCTCTGGGCGTTAATAATACCTCCTGGTTCGTCGAGGATTTCGCGCAGAGTTTGAATTAGTGATGTTGTCTTTCCTGATCCAGGCCCCGCTTCAAAAATAAAATTAGTGCCTGACTTGATTGATGAAAGAATATTGCTATTCATGCCGTGATATCTCCATTACGAATTTGCTGTGATGTCTTTCTTGGATACTACTTGTTCAAGCCAAAGCAATCCTTCTTGAACGTATGGAGGGAAAATTAGGCCGTCAACTAATGTGCAATCGATCGCGAAGGTCGTTTTTTGAAAGTGATTATCACTGACGATATTGTAGGCTTTTTCGGCAATCGAGTCTTTATCGGATTCTTCCTGTAGCAATTTTTTGATCAAAGGTTCTTGAAAGTGTTCTTTGAGTGTACTTGAAGCAAATAGGTGAGCATTTGCGTAGATGAGTGCATCCTCTAAAGTGCGTGCGTACTTTTTGCTCGGGGGGGTAAATTCGTATCCGTCAGCTTCGGCTTGGTAGCATATGCGTACAAGGTTATTGTGTACTTTGCGTGCTGCGTCAAGTGTTAGCAGTTCTGTAAACGCCATTTTGCCCACGTACTCATTTATGGTTGGATTGGCGCTTTTTAGTTTAGGTGAGGGCTTCGGTTCAGCTTTTTTGCCGTGCTGTTTGTTCTCAACACTGTCAATGTCTGTGATGACAATCGACGGTAGTTCTATGAATTCGAGGAGCGGGATAATGTGTTTTGCGTAGATGCCGCCGACTTCGATGATCGTGTAATGAGTTGAGCGAAGATTCGTCGCGCAGGTTTGAATCGCTTTTGGTAGTAATAGTCGTTCTGCTGCTCCTTCGACAAGTATCGCGCAGTCCGCAAAGAATAAATCCGATATTCTCAGTTGGATGTAATTTGATACTGTTGTGTACGCTTTGATATTGTCTGTTTTATATTTATCTGCCCATTCTGATATATCTTTGCACACCACTCTGTCGTTAATTCTCTTAAAATAGCGCAGGCTCTTTAGGTGGCGTTCGCTTAGGACGTGGGATGAGTGTGTGGTGATGATGAGTTGGCTACCGGTGTCGAGGAGGCTGCTTACGAGGCGGATGAATACCTCTTGCATCTGCGGATGTAGGTGTGCCTCAGGCTCTTCGATGAACAGGATGTTAATAGGTGTTGATTGTTGACTATGCTTCCAGTGTTCTTTAAATGCTAGTATTTGGAGAATTGTGTACGTCAGTCGCGAATATCCCAATCCGTTGTGTGACTCTGGGTATGTCTGGCTTGATGTGTTGTCAGTATATTTTACTCGAGTTGTCGAGTTGATCATTCGTGAAGTATTCAACTCCGATTCAACCTTGAGTTTCAGTGATCCTGCGCTTGTGTCGCTCGTGAAGTGCGCGATCTGCGCAATTGCATCCTCGAAGAACTGCGTGTAGGCGTTTGAGAGTGAAGTTTGCATCCCGTCTATACGGTCATCTAGATCGTGTCGCAGCTGCGTATCTTCCGCAACCTCTTTGTAGAATCGCTCAAACGCAGACGAAAGGTGATGACCATTGTCTGTCGATGTATCGTCGAGGTTGATTTGAGCATAGATGTATTCTGTATTGACAATTGCTCGCACTTCCTCTTTTGTTAGGATCCGCGCTTCGTTCGTATTTTTGATGGTATTGTCGGCAAATGTTGATCGAGCTTGATATGTTGTTTTATATTCTCCGCTCTCTTCGATTAATTTCAATAGTTTGTCTTCTATTTTCTCACTCTTCTTTGTTGTGGATTCGGTGAGTATGCTTTTAATGTAGGTTTCATTTGTTGGTGTGTATTTGCATTCAATTTCGAGTGTTGTGCATTCCGTGTCTAGCGTTGTCAGATAGGGTGCAATGGAGGCAATATCTTCGCGAGTGTCGTCTTTTAGGTTGTAGTTTATGATAAGTGTTAGCGTAATTGACGGTATGGATACGTTGTTGTTTCGCTTCTTGCTCTTGCAGCGTAAGGCGTCAAGTAGTTGTCGGCGTTGTCCCGCTGAAAAGTCTGTCGCGTGAATACCGTTGCGTTTATTATTTCCAATGAATTTGTCGATTATTTCGATGAACGACGTTTTTCCAGTGTTGTTGCGTCCCACCACGACGGTGAGGCCATTTTCAAGTGTCACGGTCGTGTCTTCGTGTGCCCTATATCCCTGTATACGCACTGCTGCGAGCTTCATGGTTGCTCCGTTCGTCGGTGAACTTTTTTGCATCGTAGCACTTTCGGCTCAGAGATGTGCTGTAACTGTAAGACTTTATGTCGGTTTGCTTCAAATACAAGCGCGCGTGGGCTTTGTTCCATTCAGCACGATTTTGCGGTGCAGTAGTGAAGCGGTGGAGCGTTCGATTTGATTGTTGCATTCCTGTGCTCTTCGGTTGTTTGTGCTGGTCAGTATTCACTCACTAGATAGGCGTTGTGGTGGCATTGCTTCTTTCCGGTGCCGCCGCTTCTCTGCGCGTTGAGCGCCCACCGTTCTTAGGCCTCGAGCCTGGTCAGAGTGTCGCGCGTGAGCTCGTAGATCGTGTCCACCTAGGGAAGGTTCGAGCGATCATGTGTCACGATGATGGCGCTCTTGTTCTTGGACTTCTCCTGCTTGCAGATCATCCGGGTGATCTCTTGAGTTCCATACGGGTCCAATCTGAGGATCGGAGTCCAGGTTGAGGCCGCCCTGGACGACATGAATCTGACGCGTCTGCTCCCGATCTTCAAGGAACTACAGGAGACCTCGCAGCTGATCGTCATCACCCATCACAAGCGCACCATGGAGATCACGGAAGCCCTCTACGGCGTCACCATGCGCGACGGCGTCATGACGGTGGTCTCCCATAGATTGGCGGACTAGGGGAGTGTGCTGTTATGCGTCGCTGGTAGCCTTAACGCATGGTGGAACGATGCAACGTCAGTGGGCAGGACCAAGGCGACAGCTTCGACAATGGCGTTGACTGGGCAGCTTTCGGCGAGCTGAGGACCCGATGCGATGACGTCGGTGAACCGTGGCTCACGGACGCCGATATCTACGACGAGAAAGGCGCTCCGGCCGCGTTCGATGAGCGAAGCATGACTGCCCACGAGGCATGTGAGACCGGTGTCTATCATCTTGCGGGTGGTTGCGTCGTCACCGATGCTGATCTTGAGGCAGACGCGGCGCGCTTTGAGGATGGGGAGTGTACCGGTGAGTGGAGGAACGTATAGGAATTTCTAGTCGTATATGACTATGAAGAGCCAGTTACGCGCGTGCCAGCTGAGAGATTCTGGACCGGGAAACGCCCATGATCCAGGCAGTATCGTCAATGGACAGGCCTGAGGCGCGTAGTGAACGAGCGACCTCGCGGGATTGAGCAGCAGCGGCTGCCTGGGCATCAATGGCGTCTTGTGTCGCAGCCTTTGCTTGTTTGACGGACTGCGCCTGTGGGATAGCTGGGATGATGGTGATATCCCAGTCCCTGTGGTCGACATCTGGGTCAATCGTGTCCAGGTAATCGATCACTTGCTGTCGTGCGTCGGAAAGGCGTCGGACTTGCGTCATTGCGTGGTCGCCGTTGAGGAGCTCCCAGCCACCACCGAGTTTGCTTTCCCACCGCTGGGCGGTGACGATAATGCTCGTCATTTCTGTTTGCTCCTTTCGATAGCCTCAAGAGCTTGTCGTGTTAATGCGGGCGACACTTCGCGGGTCTGTGTAATAACAACTGTGATACCGTCCTTCGACCAGACCTCGTGATCTCCTTTACCCTGGCGCGCCACGAAGCCCGCCTTGAGAAGCTCCTGCTTTAGTTTGCGGTACGGCATCGGTCGCGTCATGACGTTACTTTAGCCCCTCTAAACTGGTCGCACAATACCCGTGATCCGGGAGAGCTCAGATGGTGGGACTCACAGTGCTCCACAGCTGTGCGCCGGTGGGAGCGTCAAGCGCTTTATCACTTGGCGCAGCTGCGTGCAATGCTCGCGCGAGTGGCGGGTCAGCTTTGCTTAGTTGCTCCGTAGTCCGCGCTTGTCTTGGAGAGCGTTAGTACTGACTCATTGACAGCGCGCACGAAACGAGCGTCCGGCGCGCTCAGGCCTCGACCTTCGTTAGCGTGCCGTGCGTGAGCTCGTAGATCGTGTCCACGTAGGGCAGGATCGAGCGATCGTGGGTCACCATGATGGCGCACTTGTGGGTGGATTTGACTTCCTTGCTGATCAGCTGCGCGATCTCCTGGCCGCGATCCGGGTCCAGGCTCGCCGTCGGCTCATCGGCCAAAATTAGCTGCGGGTTGCCGATGAAGGCGCGCGCGATGGCCGCGCGCTGCTTCTGCCCGCCCGACATCTGGCGCGGGTACTTGCGATACGACTCGTCGATGCCCAGGTCCGCCATGAGGGAACGTACCTCGGTGATGCGCTTGTGCTTGTCCTTCTCACCCTTGAGCTTGGCGACCATTTCGAGCTGGTCCCCGATCGTCATATAGGACAACAGCTGGTGATCCTGGAAGATGAAACCGAGAAGCTCGAGTCGCTTGCGCGTCCATTGCCTCTGGCTCAGCTCGGTCAAATCCTGGCCGGCGATGCTGATACGCCCCCTGTCAGCCGACAGCAAGAGCCCCGCGATGGACAGCAGAGTCGACTTTCCGGAACCCGAGGGCCCCAGGATCGCCACGAACTCGCCGTTGTCGACGCTCAGGCTCAGCCCGCTGAGCACGTGGTGGATCTCGTCGCCGTCGGCGTAGGACTTTCCGATGCTGTCCAGTTCGATGATCGCCATTTTATTCTCCGTTTCCGCCGATGACTTCGATGGGGTCCACCTTCTTGATCTTGAGTAGCGACAGCGCGCCGCACAGGATCGAGGTCACGACGAAACTCACCGCGACGATCACGGTGTCCGAGAGCGTCATGATGGACGGGACGGTACTTGGCAAGAAGGGGGCAACAAGAGCCGCCAGGCCCAGCCCGATCGTCATGCCGATCAAAGAAATGATCATCAGCTGGGAGATCTGGATGTAGGTGATGGTCCGCATCCGCATGCCGATTGCCTTCAACACTCCGAACTGCCGAAGCTTCTGAAGAGTCAGGATGTAGAAGAACACGCCGAGGATGGACGACGAGGCCACGAGGAGCACGCCGGTGATCATCTTCAAGGTGAGGTTCTGAGCCTTGTATCCCGGAATCTTGTCGATAACCTGCTGGCGGTCGGCCACCATCAGGTCGCTGGGCAGATCGGCGGCCGCAATCTCCTTCGCGGTGACGATCGTCTGAGCCTGCCACTGGTAGTTAGGGTCGGTCTTCGTGCGCATCGCCGCATAGGTCTGCGAGGAAACGAAGCCGATGTCGCTGTAGCCATAGTTGGCGTTCTTCGCGAAAGCAACGACGGTCAGCACCTGCTCGGACATCTTGTCGGTCACCTGGTCTCCCACGCGGATCCCCTCGTCCTCAAACGCGCGATCCAGGATAACCTCGTTCTCCTTGAGCCCGGACGCGTTCACGTCGGAGTCGATGACCGCGGGCTCGAGAGTGCCATCCTCGTTATGGTCCGTCGCGAAGTAGGTGATGTCCAGGGTGTTGGAATCATCGCCACGCGTGATGGCGGCTCGCTGGATGACCAGGCCGGCGTAGTTGGACAAGCCGCGAGCTTCCAGCTCCTCGATGTCCTCTTCCGTCACGGACGAATAGGGAATGACGCCCTCGGAGTCCGTCGACAAAATGTACGTCGCGGCCCCGTAGTTCTGGATCTGCGCGGATACGGAGGATGCGAGACCGTTGGTAAGGCCGGAGAGGAACACGACCATGAACATGAGCGTGGCGATCAGAAACTCGATGAGAATGAACTTCTTTGGTTGGTATTTAATTTCGTTCCACGCTATTTTCATGTGTGAGCTCCATTGCGGGCGCAGTGTGTCAGTTCACCACTTTCTGTGCCCGAAAGTGACTCGTAACTGTAACATGTTCGTTTTGACAGCTGCGCGGGCAGGAGAGGCAAGAAAGCAGTTCAGAAGCAGTTTTGTGACGCAGTCGTCAGATCGCGACTCAAAAAGAATGCGGGCGGACCCCTTGCCGGTCCCCGCCCGCACCTCGTCGCCGACCCCGCCCGGACTGGGGCGGGGCCGCGGCTCAGTCGTTCATGAAATGACGCTCGTCCAGGATCCGTGCGCCGCCGCCCACCAGCGAGGGCAGGTGCTCATTTGCGTGGTGGCCGCAGAAGTACAGCTGGCCACCCGACGGCATCGTCGCACGAACCCAGGCGCGAGCGCCGCAGGCGTCGCAACGATTCGCCGCGTTCAGCTGCGGCTCGTCCAGTACGGGGCGTTCAAGAGTCTGTGCGTTCATGCTTCCATCACACACCATCGACCCGTGCCGCGCACCCCTGTTCACCGGCGGCGCAATCGCAGTTCCCGCGCCACGCCCGCCGGGGAGGGCAGAGGAAACCCCACTCACACCAACGTGAGCGGCCTCCGAAGCCGCGCCCACCAGCGCGATCCATCCCCGGCCTCGTCAATCGTGGAAAGCATCCCAGAACCTGCGCCACGCGCACCGTTGGCCGCAAACGAGCGTTGACCCACATATGATGCACCTCGTGACTCCTACCGACGCATCCGACTACAACGCACGGCACCTCTCGGTCCTCGAGGGGCTCGAAGCCGTGCGCAAGCGCCCCGGCATGTACATCGGCTCGACCGACCACCGGGGCCTCATGCACTGCCTCTGGGAGATCATCGACAACGCGGTCGACGAAGCCCTGGAAGGTCACTGCGACACGATCGACGTGCGCCTGCACCCCGACCACTCCGCCTCCGTCGCCGATAACGGCCGAGGAATCCCCGTCGACATCGTTCCTGGCCAGGGCCTGACGGGCGTCGAGGTCGTCTACACCAAGCTCCACGCCGGCGGTAAGTTCGGCGGCGGCTCCTACGCGGCCTCGGGCGGCCTCCACGGCGTCGGCGCCTCCGTTGTGAACGCCCTGTCGGCGCGCCTCGACGTGCAGGTGGACCGTGGCGGTAAGACCCACGAGATGTGCTTCCGCCGCGGCGAGCCTGGCGAATTCGACGACTCGAAGCAGCGCACCCCCAACTCGCCTTTCAAGCCTTTCGTGGACGGCTCGACCCTCAAGACGGTCGGCAAGGTGAAGAAATCCCAGACCGGCACGCGCGTGCGCTTCTGGGCGGACTTCCAGATCTTCCCGTCGACCGAGGGCTTCTCGTGGGAGAACCTGCTGGCGCGCGCCCGCCAGACCGCCTTCCTCGTGCCCGGCCTGACCATCAACTGCTACGACGAGCGCGGCGAAGAGGAGCTCCACGAGAGCTTCCGCTTCGACGGAGGTGTCGTCGACTTCGCGAACTGGTTGGCCTCCGACGGCCCCGTCACCGACACGTGGCACATCACGGGCGAGGGCACCTACAACGAGACGGTGCAGGCGCTGGACTCTGAGACGGGGCACCTGCGCGCCACCGAGGTCGAGCGCACCTGCGAGGTCGACATCGCGTTGCGCTGGGGCATCGGCTACGACACGACCGTCCAGTCTTTCGTTAACATCATCGCCACCCCCAAGGGTGGCACCCACGTCACCGGCTTCGAGCAGGCTGTCCTCAAGACGCTGCGCGCCGCCATCGACAAGAACGCGCGCAAGCTCAAGGTCGGCGCGAAGGATGGGCGCCCCGAGAAGGACGACGTCCAGGCGGGCATGACCGCCGTCATCACTGTGCGCTTCCCCGAGCCTCAGTTCGAAGGTCAGACCAAGGAAACGCTGGGCACGCCCCAGATTCGCACCGTCGTCAACCGCGTCGTCTCCGACTGGCTGAAGGCCAAGTTCGCCTCCTCCAAGCGCGACGACAAGCAGCAGACCTCCCTCCTCATGGAGAAGGTCGTCGGCGAGATGAAGGCCCGCGTCTCCGCGCGCATCCACAAGGAGATCTCGCGCAAGAAGAACGCGCTGGAAACCTCCTCGCTGCCCGCCAAGCTCGCGGACTGCCGCCTCGAGGACGTTGAGGAGACTGAGCTCTTCATCGTCGAGGGCGATTCCGCCCTGGGCACGGCCAAAGCCGCGCGTAATTCTCAGTACCAGGCCCTCTTCCCGATTCGAGGAAAGATCCTCAACGTGCAGAAGGCCTCGACCGCGGACATGCTGGCCAACGCCGAGTGCGCCAACATCATCCAGGTGATCGGCGCGGGCTCCGGTCGTACCTTCGACCTGTCCCAGGCCAGGTACGGCAAGGTCATCCTGATGACCGATGCCGACGTCGACGGTGCGCACATCCGTACCCTGCTGCTGACCTTGTTCTTCCGCTACATGCGCCCGATGGTCGAGGCTGGCCGTATCTACGCCGCCGTCCCGCCCCTGCACCGCATCGAGGTCGCGGGCAAGGGACGCAAGAAACGCGAGTACATCTACACCTACTCTGAGGACGAGCTGCACCGCAAGCTCGCCTCCCTGCGCCGGTCGGGGCGCACCTGGAAGGAGCCCATCCAGCGCTACAAGGGCCTGGGTGAGATGGATGCCGACCAGCTGGCGGAAACCACGATGGACCGGGCGCATCGCTCGCTGCGTCGTATCACGCTGGCGGATGAGGAAGCCCTGCGCCAGGCGGAGGACGTGTTTGAGCTGCTCATGGGTTCGACTGTGGGCCCGCGCAAGGAGTTCATCGTCGAGGAGTCTGCGGGGCTGGATCGCACGCGTATCGACGCGTGACGTGAAGCGGAAAGCGCTGATTCGTTGCACGAACGTTCAGGTCTGTTGGCCATATGTCAGATCCCAGTGTGACTAAAGGCCCTATCAGCCGGTAGGATGATACGCATGACAGGACTTGCGCAGCGCCTCACGCCGCCCGGGTCCGTCCCGTACCCGGGTAATCACCTCGGGTTGCGCTGGCGGCCCATGATCGGCCGCGACGCGCCCGCCGTGTATGCACTCATCTCCCTGATCGAAGATGACGATAACGCCATCCGGCGCACGTCAGTCGACGATATCGCGGACATGATGGAGGGCGAGAACGGACGCGACTGGGTCGACACCATCGTCGGCCTCGACGCGAAGCGAAACATTTGCGCGGTGGCATCCGTGCGCGTGCTACGCGGCATCCACGAGGCCGCGACCGCCATCGTGAGCGCATACATCCACCCGCACTGGCGTGGCCGAGGCGTGGGCAGAGCCCTGCTGTACTGGCAGGATGGACGCGCTCGCCAGATGCTCGTCGAGGCATTCGGTGCCGAGTCTGAGGTCCCGGTGTCCATCTCGAACCTCGTCGACGCGCACATGACCGACCGTCGCCGCCTCTACATTGCGGCCGGTTTCTTTGCCAAGCGCACGTACCAGGTCATGTACCGTGACCTTGCTGGCGGCGAGGTTGCCCCGCAGCCGCGCCACGGCTACCGGGTCCTGCCGTGGACGCAGGTTCCGCAGGAGCAGGTTCGTGCCATCCATATGGAGGCTTTCCAGCAGTCGTTCCGTTCCCCGCTGCGTGCCCTGTGGTGGGATGACGCGATGAATCACTTTGATCCGCGGTGGTCTTTTGTCGCTGTCGATTCCGAGGGTGACGTGGTCGGCTATGCGATGACGGGGCGCCCCGCGCAGCGCTGGGTGGCCACAGGTCGGCCCGAGGCGTACATCTACCTGCTGGGTGTCGCCGAAGCTCACCGTGGCCGTTCCGTGGCGACGGCTCTCGTGGGGCACACGGTCGCGGCAGCGTCGGCCTCGGGAGTGAGTCGGATCGGCTTGGATGTCGATATGTCAAGTCCCGACGGCGCGCATAATATCTACGAACACCTTGGCTTCGTTGATGAGGCCGCCGAGGTTTATTACACGATCGACCAGTAGAGCCGGAAGGAGGCGAGCATGAGCATTCCTCTCGCACAGCGCGCAAATGCCCCCGAGTTCGTCCCCTTCCCGGGCGAGCATCATGGGATTGAGTGGGAGGAGCTGATGCCTGCCCACCACACAGGTCTTGCTGCCCTGTTTGCTCGCATGGAGGCTCGCGATAACCCGCCGTATCGCACGAGCCCGGATGAGGTTGCAGAGATGCTCTCGGGCGCCTCGCAGTGGCGTGGCCTGGTAGGTATTGCGCGCAGAGGAATCGCGGCCGGGCGCGTCGTTGCCTTCGCGCAGGTCGTCCTGCGTTTTCCGGGGCGCGTCGAGTGCGTGTGCGTCGGGGGAGTGGATCCCGACTTCCGCCGCATCGGCCTCGGCAATGCGATCGTGGATTGGCAGGAGGGGACCGCGCGCCAGATGCTGGCCGGGGTCGAGGGGGACGGTCCCGCACAGATCACCTGCCATGTCGAGACCGGACAGGATGATCTCGAGACGCAGCTCAAGGTTCACGGTTTCCGCTGGACCCGTACCTACTACGAGCTGCGCGCGTCGCTCGAGGGGCTGCCGCAGGTACCTGATTTGGGTTCGTACATGAGCGTCGAGGCCTGGGATCCCCAGTGGGAGGAACCTGCCCTGCGTGCGGCGAACCGTCTCAACGAGTTTGAGTGGGGGCGTCCCCCGCTGACGCAGGAGCAATGGATGCAGGGGCGCACCGCCTTTGCTCCAGAGTGGTCGTTTGTCGCTGTTGATCGCACCGGTGATCGACCGCGCGTTGCCGGATTCCTGCTTGCCTCGCGCTACGAACAGGACTGGGCGGCTCTTGGTTGGCGCGAGGGGTATATCGACCAGTTGGGTGTTCTTTCCCAGTGGCGTGAGGGCCGGGTCGCGGATGCGCTGATCCTCGCGTCGATGAAGGCGCAGAAACGCGACGGCATGGACCGTGCGGCGACAGGCGTGGGATCGGCGAACCATACGGGTGCCCTCGCCATTTATGACTACCTGGGTTTCCGCACGGTGGGTCAGACGAGACTCTACGCGATCGAGATTTGATTGCTGTTTCACATGGTGGATGCTTCCGCGAATCCTCTTGTGTAAGTGTCGTTACTTTTTTCTTTCTCGCGGGCGTATTCGTGTGCGTCACTTCAGGGCTTTTCGTGTAATCGCTTCCTAGGTCCTAATCGTCCGACCAATTGAATTCATAGGCTCGCGTCAGAGGCGGAACGGCCTCGGCGCCATGGGCGTCCCATCTCCACAGCGCGGAGCTAGCATGACAACAAAGACGTCAGCATCATCGACTTCCATTCCGCCCTTGGTCATTCGAAGCGCGATCGTCGCCTCCCTCGGCGGACTACTCTTCGGTTTTGACACAGCCGTCATCTCGGGTGCGGAAGAAAAACTCACCGAGCTTTACGCTCTATCCTCCATGGGCGAGGGTATGATCGTCGCCATTGCGACCATCGGCACCATATTCGGCGCCATCATCGCTGGTAAGCTCGCCGACCGCTTTGGGCGTAAACCCGTCCTCTTCTGGATCGGTATCCTCTTCGGCGTCGGAGCCCTGGCCACAGCCCTGGCGCCGGTTCCTACGCTCAATTCGGTCGGGGACGGCAAATTTGTCGCCGCGTCTTCTTTCCCGATCGCCTTCTTCATGCTGTTCCGCTTCCTCGGCGGCGTCGGCGTCGGCCTGTCCTCGGTGGTTGCACCCATCTACACTGCTGAAATCGCCCCCGCCCGCGTGCGCGGACGCCTGGTGGGCCTGGTCCAGTTCAATATCGTCTTCGGTATCCTGCTGGCATATGCCTCGAACGCGGTCATCCGCGAGATTGTGCATGAAGATATTGCCTGGCGCTGGATGCTTGGTGTCATGGCCGTGCCCGCTGTCTTCTTCCTGATTTTCCTTGCCACCGTGCCCGAGACTCCTCGCTGGCTACTTGCCCACGGCCACGAGGAACACGCCGTCAAGATTTCTGAGCGCCTCACCTCCACGCAGGAGGAGAGCACCGAGCAGATCAACGAGATTAAGACGCAGATCGCTGAGGATGCCGCGGGCGGCAAGGTTGCTTTCTTTACGCGCCGCTACCGCAAGGTCATCCTCATGGCCTTCTGCATCGCGATGTTCAACCAGCTCTCGGGCATTAACGCCATCCTCTACTACGCGCCCAAGGTCATGAAGCTCGCCGGTGGTGAACAGGTGCTCGGACCGGCATTCCCCTATGTCGCATCCGTCATTGTCGGCCTCATGAACCTGATTGCCACGATGGCCGCCCTGACCGTCATCGATAAGCTTGGTCGCCGCCAGCTCATGATTGTTGGTTCCATCGGCTACCTCGTGTCGTTGGGCTTCCTGTCGGCCATCATGTTCGCCTACAAGGGAGGAGCATTTGCGCCAGGAAGTGCTGTCCCGGTGTGGCTGATCCTGATTGGCCTGCTTGCCTTCATCGCCTCTCACGCGTTTGGTCAAGGGTCCGTTATCTGGGTGTTCATTTCGGAGATCTTCCCCAACCGTGTACGCGCGCGCGGCCAGTCCCTCGGTTCGCTCACACACTGGGTCTTCGCCTTCATTACCACCTACGCGTTCCCGGTGCTCACAGATAAGCTCGGCGGTGGATTCGCATTCGGGCTGTTCTTCCTCGCGATGGTTGGTCAGCTATTCTGGGTCCTGAAGGTGATGCCCGAAACGAAGGGCATCCCGCTCGAAGAAATGGAAGAGAAACTGGGGTTGACGAATGACTAGAATCGTGAACATCGGGGAAGCTCTCATCGATGAGATCACCCGCCCGAACAGTGAACCCGTCGAGGTCGTCGGGGGATCGATGCTCAACGTCGCAGCCGGACTGACCCGGCTAGGGCATGAATCCGAACTGGCAACATGGTTCGGCCGCGATGCCCGCGGCAACAAGGTCCGCGCTCACGCCGAAGCGGCGGGGGTGACCCTGACTCCCGGCTCCGATGGGGCTGACTTCACGACGGTCGCTCATGCGAACCTTGATGAGCGAGGCCGTGCCACCTACGAATTCGATCTGTCGTGGGATGTGCCCGCGGTGGAGGATCCCGACAGTGTCGGGCACGTGCACACCGGCTCATACGCAGTTGTCCTTGAGCCCGGCGCCGACAAGGTCCTGGCCGCTGTTAAGCGTCAGGCTATCCGAGGTACCGTCTCATACGACCCGAACATCCGCCCCGCCCTGCTGGGCACGCCCGACGAGTCCCGCCCGCACATTGAGGCGATCGTGGCCCTCTCGGACGTCGTGAAGGCGTCGGATGAGGACCTGGAGTGGCTGTACCCGGGCCGCCCCGTCGAGGACGTCATCCGTGAGTGGGCGCAGTCCGGCCCGTCGCTGATCCTGTGCACGCGCGGCCCCTGGGGTGTCTACATCAAGGCCGCCGCCGAGCGCGACATGATGGTTGTCGACCCGCTGGACGTTGAGCTGGTGGACACCGTGGGCGCGGGCGACTCGCTCATGGCCGGCCTGATTTCCGGCCTCGTGGACGCGGGACTCCTGGGTTCCGGCGAGGCGAAGCAGCGCCTGCGCGAGGCCTCGTGGGACCAGATCCTGCCCGCCATCCACCGCGGCATCATTACCTCCGGCATCACCATCTTGCACCAGGGTGCCTACTCGCCCACGCGTGACGAGGTAGCCGATATTATGGCTGCCGATCGGACGCTGCGGGGCTGACAGGAGAACGTCCCGTAACCGTTGGGTGTGGGCCCGGCCGATTGGCCGGGCCCACACCCATATCTGCTGGTCTGCCACCGATACGTGGTCCTCGGACGCGCTTGTCAATGTGAACAAGTGGTCATATGCTTACAGAGGTCTCATAGTGTTCCGTGGAACACGTCATTTTCGGTCTTGGTATTCGTGGAGGTAGCCCATGGCAGACGTCGGTTTTGACTCAGATAAGCACGCACAAACGAGCGGAGAATGGAGAAGGGGGAGCAATCGCTTACTGACTCCTCTCAGGCGATCAGCCGATTGATCGACGCTCAGAAGGCGGAGTATTGGTCCGAAGAAGCGGGGTTTCAGGCGATGCGTCGCTCATTGCTTGCATATCTGCGGACTGAGAAAGATGTCGTCTCCAACCAAACGGTCCGTTTCCAGAAATTTGACGGTGACGTCGATACAGCTGTGAGCGCTTTTGAAGCCGCCGAGCAGGGTAACGCCGATGAGCTGGCTCGCATCCTTGCGTCGATGGACCCACAATCAGCAGGATCGGCGGTGCCACCTGCAACCCAGGCGCCCTCGCAGATCGCTGGCGGGGGAACAACGCAGTATGGAAATACCAACGGTGCCATGACCTCGGGTTCGGGCGGCAGCGCCTCTGGTGCTGGTACGAGTCCCACGCAGAATGCGCCGTCTGAGGTCTGAGAAGGAGAGGAATTATCATGGTTGATAGCCCCATGTACGACCGTCTCATGCGCCTGGTTGCCGCGATCGAGAGTGCCGCTGCCCTCGATGCCTCGGATGATGAGCACAATACCATCGTGTGCGGCCTGAACGAGGCCAATAACGTCACGCACCACATGCGCTCCTACCAGGGGTTCACGGGTGAAACTGGCGATCAGATTGATGCGTGGGCCGACGCGACGATGAAGCAGGTCCAGGGAATTAAAGAAAACGACAACACCGCGATGGAGTACTACGTCGAGGCGCGGCGAGCCATGACGCATATCCGTGAGGAGACACAGCAGCTCTCACCCACTCTCATCGACTCCAATCTGCAGAAGCTTGCCGACGCGACGCACGTGGCGGTACCCGTCGTGAAGTACCTCGGGCCGTTCGGCGGACCGATCAACACGCTCGCGGTGTCGGCCGATGCCTACTTCCAGGCGCTTATCGCCCAGGCCAACGCGCAGCGGGAGGTCGCTGCGACGGACATTCTGGAGCGAGCGAATAATACGATGCAAGGGCTGGCTGACGGTTTGAATACCCAGACCACTAATGTTCAGGGATATCTTGATGGTGATGTGGACTTCCGCTCTCCTCAGAATCCTGGCCCTTCGATCTCGACGGTCCGTAGGGACATCGAGAATGGATACCTGAACGTCTCCCCTCACGCTCCGGGCGTGTATCCCGGTGATCGCGACAGTGACTACGGGCGTTCCGACCTGCGTGGCACGGGGGCTGGGCTCTACTCGGATGGCTATGACGAGGGTGGGCCGGTGAGCGGTCGCATCATGTCGTCACCTCGCATCCCGAATGAGTACATCACCGAGGGAGAAGTCGGTTCGCGACTGAACCCTGTCACCGACCCGCAGGATCTCATGGGTATGGACTTGCTGCATACGCGGGTCAATGGCGATCGGCATGCAAACGGAACGGTGGGGGGATATACGCCCGCGCCACCCGTCGATCGCTACCACCCCCTGTGGAACGTGAACGGAGGTCCTGGTAGCGAGTCGACGCTTGCTGCCCGTATGGGCGGTGCCGGCGTTCTCGGAGCAGGCTCTCTGGGGATGGGTGCCGCCTCACGCCTCGGGGCTGGCGGACTGAGCGCATTGGGCCGTACGGGCACTTCCGGTGGCGCTGGCAGTGGTATTGCAGGTGCTGCATCCCTTCGCACGGGATCCTACTCTGGCCCGGGATATGGAACGTACAAGGCTCCTGCGGCCGGCGGGGCAGGGACCGGTGCGAGTGGCACGACCGCCGCCCCCGGTAGCTCCGCAGCTAAGGCATCGGCCTCGGGAGGCGCTGGTCAGGGCAGTGCACGTGGTGCCGGTGGCTTCATGGGAGGAGCAGGTGCCGGCGGAGCTAGCGGTAAGGACGATAAGAAGAAGTCGGCGCGTCGCAAGTACACGCCCTTCCGCTTTGACGATGATGGAGAAGAACTGCCCGAGGGCTACGTAAACCCGATGTCCCAGACCTACGGGTCGGATAAGGACTTGAGCCCCGCCCCGCGAAAGGACGATGGATGGGACCCACGCCAATGGTAAAGCCGAGACGAGCGCGTCGTCAGAGTAGGCGCGCGTGGGGAGCTTTCGCTGCCGCTCTCGTCATCGCCGCTGGTGTCACCACGCTCCCAACCACCTCAGCTCGTGCAGACAATACGATCACCGCGGAGGACCAGCCGTACTTCGCGTACTACCACCTGGATCAGGCCAGGGCGAAGGGGTACACCGGCAAGGGGGTAACCATTGCCATAGTTGATGGGGAGGTGGATGCTACTGCGCCCGAGCTGAGGGATTCGGATATTCATAACAAATCAACGTGTGAAGTTACCTCTTCTGCATCCTCCAAGACCCACGGCACCGCAGTTGCTTCGATCTTGGTGTCATCTGTCTATGGAGTGGCTCCCGAGAGTTCTCTTCTCACCTATCAGATACCTGCCCCTAGCAGGGGAGATTCTGCATCTCCTTCGTGTACTGAAACTCAGAATGGCCTATCTAAAGTCAGCGTCCCGTGGCTCCTCAACCAAGCGATGAACGACGGTGCGCAAATCGTTAATTTTTCTGCTTCCAGCTCGCTTCAGGGTGACGAACTGAAATGGACTGTCGCGAGGGCACTGACCAAGGGCGTGATCATCACAGCTGCCGCTGGAAATGAAGCAACGGATGAAAACTCATCGTCACTGTCCCAGTGGTCCGGAGTCGTCGGTGTTAGTGCGATTGGTGTCGATGGTAACCGTCAAGACTATTCGTCCTGGGGGCAGGGAGTAGCAACGACAGCCGTTGGCGGTCCGGTCAAAACGCATGACTTTGCGACGAATCAGATCGTTGAGGCGTCCGGTACATCATTCTCGTCTCCCATCGTCGCCGGTGTCCTCGCGCTCGCCCGTCAGAAGTGGCCCAATGCGACATCTAATCAGCTGCTCCAACTCCTGGTGAAGACGGGCCTGAACCCAGACCACACCTGGAATCAGTACACCGGATACGGCGGCATCGATCCGGGGGCAATCCTCAATACGGATCCCACGACGCTGCCCGACGTGAACCCGCTCGCAGACAAGGGGAATGGATCGAGCCCGACACCCGACGAAGTCCAGCAGTATGCGGACGGCGTCGTTAACCCCCTGCAGATCGTCAACGACAACTCGTATGCCTACAGAGGCTTTGATGAATCGTTGATTACCGATCCGATGGTCACGGTTCCCACGCACCTGGGAACCAGTCCCCGCTATCACGCGAAATAGGTGCGACACAGAAGTTGACATGGCGGTGGGGTGGCCGGGAGAAATCCCGGCCACCCCACCGCCATGACTAGGAGGGTGCGTCAGCCGATCGACGCGATCGCGAAGGTGATCGGAACGCCCGATCCGTCGCGGCGCTCATCCTCTGCGGGCAGCTCAATGGGCGTGCCGTCCGCGGACGCGGCCCGCCCCGGCTTCGTGCCGACCCATGCGATATCGAGTCGATCCTCGCCACGCAGGAAGCGCTGGCAGCGCACACCCTGACCGCCTCGGCCCTTGGATGGGTAGCACTCGAAAGGCGTGACCTTCACCGTCGTCTGTCCCGTGCCCGGCAGCGCGCCCAGCGCCGCCGCCACCGTCACGACGACCGCGTCGATGGGAGCCTCGACCACCCAGAAGCCCAGGGCCTCGGCTCCGGGGTTCAGCTTCATGCCCGCCATGCCGCCGGCCGTGCGACCCTGCGGGCGCACCTTCGCGGCAGGGGTGCGCAGCAGCTGCGCGTCCGACGAAATAAACACGAGATCTGCCCCGTCTGAGCAACGATCAAAGCCCACCAGACGGTCGCCGTCCTCCAGGGCGATGACCTCCCACTCGTCGCGCTGCAGCACGTCCGGTCGCAGGCGCTTGACCGTGCCGCGAGCCGTGCCCATCGCGACGACGTTGGTGCCCTCGGGATCGAGCAGGCCCACGGCGGGAACGTCCGTGTGCAGCAGCAGTGACGACGGCATGGCCCCGGCGAGCGACAGTCCCGTCTCGAAGCGGGGGAGCGCCGGCAGGTCCACGACGTCAATGCGGTGTGCGAGACCGTCCTCCGTCACCACCGCCACCTGGGAGCGGGCAGTCGACGGCAGCTGGGCGCGCCACCCGTCCGATGCGGCGCGCGGCCCGGGTTCCAGCGGGTCCCCACCCTCGACGCGGGCGAGCGCGCCCGTCGACGAGAGGACAACGACGCACGGGTCGTCCGGAATCTGAAGGTCCAGGCCCTTGCCCGAACGAGATACTGACGGCAGGGCCGCCAGCGCGGCATCGTCGGATGCGGCGCCCACGGGCGTGCCCGTCGAGGCCAGCAGCAGCGTGCGACGCGGCGTCCCCAGGCGATCCGAGACCTCGCGCAGCTCCTTCTTCACGAGAGCGCGCAGCAGCTCGGGATCCTCCAGGATCTCGCGCAGCGAAGCGATCTTCGCCAGCAGTTCGTCACGCTCGGTCTCCAGCTCGATGCGAGAGAACTTCGTGAGGCGGCGCAGGCGCAGCTCGAGGATGTAGTTTGCCTGTGCCTCGGACAGGTCGAAGGCCGTCATCAGTCGCTCGCGAGCGATCTCCGCGTCGTCCGAGGATCGAATGATCGCGATGACGTCGTCAATATCCAGGATCGCGATGAGCAGGCCCTCGACCAGGTGCAGGCGATCCTCGTACTTCTTCAGGCGGAAGCGGCTGCGGCGCGTCGTGACGTCCAGGCGGTGATCCAGGAAGACCTGCAGCATCTCCTTCAGGCCCAGGGTGCGCGGCTGCCCGCCCACGAGCGCCACGGCGTTGATCGAGAAAGAATCTTCCAGCGGAGTGCGCTGGTAGAGCTGCTGGAGCACGGCCTCGGGGTTGAATCCGTTTTTTACCTCGATGACCAGACGCAGGCCGTGGATGCGGTCCGTGAGGTTCTGCACCGAGGAGATGCCCTTCAGACGACCCGCGTTCGCGTTTTCTTTGATCTTTTCAATGACCTTCTCAGGGCCGACCATGTAGGGCAGCTGCGTGACGATAATGCCCATTTTGCGCGCGGTTACGCGCTCGATCTGCACCTTCGCGCGGGTCTTAAACGCGCCTCGGCCGCTCTCGTAGGCCTCCTTGATCCCATCGAGGCCGACGATGACGCCGCCCTCGGGCAGATCGGGGCCGGGAATGTACCGCATGAGGTCGGCGACGGACGCCGACGGGTTATCCAACAGGTGGATAGCACCCGCGATCGTCTCCGAGAGGTTGTGCGGCGCGATGTTCGTCGCCATGCCTACCGCGATGCCCGAGGCGCCGTTCACGAGCAGCTGCGGAAAAGCGGCCGGCAGGACGTCCGGTTGCATGAACTGGTTGTCGTAGTTCGGGACGAAATCGACCGTGTCCTCGTCCAGACCGGTCACCAGGTCCAGTGCGGCGGGCGCCATGCGCGCCTCGGTGTAACGCGCGGCGGCTGGGCCGTCGTCGAGAGAGCCGAAGTTACCGTGCCCATCGACCAGGGGAACGCGCAGGTTGAAGGGTTGGGCGAGGCGCACCAGGGCCTCGTAAATCGCGGAATCGCCGTGCGGGTGGAGCTTGCCCATGACCTCGCCGACGACGCGCTGAGACTTCACGTGTCCCTTGTCGGGGCGTAGCCCCATCTGATCCATCTGGAACATGATGCGGCGCTGGACAGGCTTGAGACCGTCGCGTGCATCGGGAAGGGCACGCGCGTAGATGACCGAGACGGCATACTCCAGGAAGGACCCTCGCATCTCATCGGACACGTCGATCTCGGAGATGTTCTCGTCCTTCTCGGGAATGTCGACGACCTGGTCCTTCTTAGCCATACGCGCAATTATTGCGCGGGTCGGCGCTCATTTCGACTGGCGCGCCGCTTCGGGGCACAATTGGAGGATGGACACATGGACCCGTATCGAACGTGGGGGCTTCTATCCCAAGGCGGTACAGCGTGCGCTGCGCCGAGCACTGGGCGCCGCGGAGCCATTGGCGACGCTGTGCCAGGTGGACACGGGCTTCGACCGTGGGACGGTCTTCCGTCACCTCACGATTGCGTCGTTGACGGATCGCGCTATCGTCCAGCTGCACGTCGATGAGATGGACGCAGGTTCTGCGACGATCGCGACCGCTGTGCACCGCGTGGGAGACATCGCCGGGTACTCTACGATGGAGCTCTACACCGACCCCGAGAACGCGACCGGTCTGTCCGAAATGACGATCGCGCTGGACCTGAAGGGCGCGCGCCACCTCGATCTTGAACCCGCACGCTGTGACGACCCGAACTGCATGGCCGACCATGGCCTGACGGGCACGTCCTTCCCCGACGACCTGACCTTCCGCATCTCGGCGGCCGCCGACGGGCAGGATGCACTTGACGAGGCCATGGCGTTCGTGGATCGACTGGCACAGCTGATGGGGACCCGCAGTGAGTGAGGGCGCAGTGACGCTGCATCTGCCCGGCGCCGACCTGCCCCGTATTGGTGATCCGCTCATCACGGACGTTGTTGCGGGTGGCCTCGCCTCGATCGATCCCGCCCTGCCCGGCGCGTCCGCTCAGGCCGCCGTCTCACTCGGTATGGAGACGGGCGCCCACCAGCTGCTTCTGATCCTCGTGGACGGCCTCGGATACGAGCTCATCCAGGAGTATGCGGGGCACACTCCGACGCTGCGCCGCATGCGAGACGATATCCGTTCGATTCACACGGTTGTCCCTTCGACGACGGCCGCGGCGATCACTGCGTTTGGGACGGGAGAGCGTCCGGGCGCCACGAACATGGTGGGCTTTTCCGTTGCCTACGGCGGCGGCGTCATGAACCTACTGGCGATGGAGGGCGGACCGGCGCCCACCGAGTGGCAGCCGGTCCCCACGTACTTCGAGCGCCTGGCCGCCGCAGGTGTTGCTTCGGCGGTCATCTCACCGGCGCGTTTCGCTGGCTCCGGCCTGACGGGGGCGGCATTGCGTGGTGCGCGTCATGTGCCTGCAGAGACGCTCGACGACCGCGTGAGCGCCGCGTTGCGTGAGCTGCGCGCCGGCACGCCCGTTGTCTACCTGTACTGGTCGGAAATCGATCACGCGGGCCATGGATCGGGAGTCGGCTCCGACAGCTGGATCGGCGCCCTGGAAGAGTTCGACGCTGGCCTTGCGCGCCTGCTCAGGTCGCTTCCCGCCGGCGTGCGGACCGTCATGACGGCCGATCACGGGATGATCAACGTCGATGCATCGCAGATCGTCGATGTCGCCCCCACCCCCGCGCTACGCGATGGCGTACGCGTCGTCGCTGGGGAAACCCGGGCTGTACACGTTCACACCGATGAAGGCCGTACCGACGAGGTCGAGATGCGCTGGCGCGACGTCCTGGGGGAGAACGCCTGGATCATCTCCCGCGAGGAGATCAGCGTCCTCATCGGTGAGGGCGACGGTGCATCGATCATCGGAGACTTCCTCGTGCTCGCACGAGGTCGTGGCGGAGTCGTCGACTCGCGTACGCAGAGCGCGTCTGCGATCGCGATGCCGGGGGTTCACGGTTCGCTCACCTCCACGGAAATGCGCATCCCGGTCGTGGTTTGGTCCTAAGAATCCGCTGACATGCGGCAAGCGGCCACCCTCCGCTGAGAGCGACCGCCTGCCGTGAGCGAGTCCTTAGGACTTCGAACCGAAGAGGATCTCATCCCAGCTGGGTACCGACCTGCGGTTTTTCTTCGAGGAAGCGCGGGCCATTCGCGAGCCGGTAATCCCCTGCGTAGGGACGGTCCCTGTCGCGCCTTCTTCAGCCTTGTTGGACGTCGAATCAGCCGGTGCAACGGCCCCCATAGGAATAGCTGGGGTCTGCTGCTCCTCGGCCTGTGGTTCGGTGGTTTTCTCGTCGTCGGAGGAGCCAGGAGCCTCCGACAGCCACGGGAGGACGCCCGACGAGGCTGGGGCGTCGCTCTTGGACGAGCGCGAAGCGACGGGAATAGATCCCGTCGCCGTGGGGCGAGCTGACGGGATCTGGCCGGTCGCGGGGAACAACCCATCCTCGGACGCTTGGGCCGGTGCTTCGGCCTTTGTACGCGCGGAAGCGAGCGAATAGATGCGTGCGGAAATGGGGCCGGTGGAGGTATCGGGCTCGGTTGCCTCCGCCTCCTCCTCACTCGCAATTGCGGCGAGGTACTCGGCTTCTTCGTCCACCTCGTCATCCAGGTCCAGATCAATCTGCTGACGCTTACCGCGCGCAGCGTTGAGCTGATCGAGGATCGCCTCGCGGTTACGCAGATCCTCCTCGTCTGGATCGAGGGCGGGAGTAGGCGTCGTGCGCGGCAGGGGAGTGAAGATCGACGCCGTCGGGGACGCGGATACCTGCTCCGTCAGCCACTGAGCTTCCTGGTCGATAGCCTCAAGAGAACCGGAATTCGACAGATGCCAGTGTGCAGCGTGCTCTGCTGCGCCCTGCACGAACGTGACGATAATCTGCCAGGGCTCTCCCGCCTCGCGCGTCGCAGCCCACTCCAGGGAGGTGGGATCAACGCCACGAGCCGCCAGACGATCAACGACCAGATCGCCCATCGTCGGGCCGCCCTCGCCGATGCGAACGGCGCGCGCACGGGTGAGCGCATAGTCCTTTTCCGCCTGGACGGGGGCCTCGAAGCGCTCCACCGCGCTGACCTCCATCCCGTGCTCGGAGGCGATCTCCGCGGGGGTGGCGCCCGCACGCAGCAGTGTCTGAATGTCGCGAGGAGCGAGAGTCGGACGAGCGGGCGCAAGCTCTACCCGCGGACGGTCACGGCGCGTCGCACCGCGGAGCTCGTCCGAGATCAACACCGAATAGCGTTCACCCTGGGCATCGGTAAGCACCAGGGACTCGCCATCAGCGCTGGTCCCGAGCAATTCGAGCTCAATCATCACTTCCTCCTCATACATCTAGGTCGAATCGTCTCAAATAATGCCGAGAATGTCGCGTAGCCGTGCGCGTGTCACACATACGATGGCACATTACGCTCACAAGTGTTATCCTCCCTGCGCATAGACCACTCGCGCAAACCGGCTCGAGAGGCGAAAGGGGAGAACCATGGCAACCGATTACGATGCGCCGCGCAAGAACGAAGACGAGGTCGCAGAGGACTCGATCGAAGAGCTGAAGTCCCGTCGCAACGACGCCGGCTCCGCGGAGATCGAGGAAGACGAAAACGAGGCCGCCGAGAATTTCGAGCTTCCCGGCGCTGACCTGTCAAAGGAAGAACTGACCGTTCACGTCGTTCCCCGTCAGGAAGACGAATTTACCTGCTCGCAGTGCTTCCTTGTGCACCACGCGTCGCAGCTCGACCACGTGGACGCCAGCGGCGCCCCCGTGTGCACCGAGTGCGCGATGTGAGGCAGGACGATGTTCGGACGTAAGAAGAAGACCGTCGAAGACGAGATCGAAGAGGTTGAGGTCCTGCCTCGCCTCAGCGATGAAGACGCGGAGATTTGGAGTGAGCCCGGCCCTCGCAACTACGGTGAGGTCGATGCTTCCGAAGGCTACGTCGACATGGGATCGATCTTGTTTCCGGCGGTTCAGGGCATGCAGCTTCGTACGCAGGTCGCGGACGACGGCACGACCGTCCTGCAGATCCTCGTCGTGCTCGGCAACTCCGGCATCCAGATGAGCGTCGCCGCGGCGCCCCGATCCGGGGGTGTGTGGGAGGAACTGCGCGAAGAAATCCGCAAGGGTTTCGAAGAGCAGGGCGCCAAGGTCGCCGACTATCCGACACGCTACGGCAACGAGCTGCTCGTCGATATGCCGATGCAGATGCCTGATGGTCGCACCGCGACCTCCCGCATGCGCATCATCGGTCGCGAAGGCGACCGCTGGTTTGCGCGCATCGACATCCTCGGCCCGGCTGCCGCGAACGAGGAAGCCGGCGTCGAGATCGAGAAGGTCATCGATCGCATCATCGTGCGACGTGATGACCACCCGCGCACGCGTCTGGAGCTTCTCCCGGTGCACCTGCCCGCGGGTGCTCAGGAGGCCTGAGATGGCCTCGTGGATCGCTCGGGTCGGCGCCGCGCTCGGCCTCGATAAGGATGCGCGTTCCCTGGATGCAGCTCTCGACGAGGATTCGGCGCGCGCCGCCCGCGGCATCACGCCTATCCGCGACGTGACGGACCGCTCTCACGCGCTCGTTTTCGGCACGCTCCTGGGCATGACATACCCGCCCGAGGAGGGCACTCAGCGGGTACTCGTCGCCACGCTCTACGACGGCACTGGCACTCTGGAGCTGCGCTGGCCTGGCCGCACGTCCATCCCCGGGCTCAGCGTCGGCCAGCGCCTCGAAGTTGAGGGCACTGTCGGGCGTACGGGGGATCGCCTCGTGATTATCAATCCCCTGTATCGCGTCATCGCAGGGGAAGGCTGATGCCCACTCCGCGTTGGATGGACCAGGCAACCTCCGAGGACTTCTCCTGGTCAGACGCGCTCGGAGGTACGCGCGGCGTCATCGAAGCAACGGCTCCCGGCCTCGTCTTCGTGATCGTCTTCGTCGCAACCCGCGCCCTCGTACCGACACTGGTGGCAGCATCATGTGTGGCACTACTTGCCTGCGTGATCCGACTGGTTCAGCGACAGGGAGTCCAGCAGGCACTCTCAGGGCTGTTCGGCGTCGCGATCGGCGTCATTTTTGCCGCAGCCACAGGGCGCGGGGAGAACTACTTCGCGTGGGGCATTGCCACGAACGTGGCCATGGCCCTCGCCTTCGCCCTGTCCGTCCTGTTGAGGCGAGGCCTCGTCGCCCAGTTCTACGGGCCACTGACGGGTCTGGCCACAGGATGGCAGGCCGACCCGGCACACGCGGACCTGGCGCGCAGGTGCGACCTACTCACGTGGATGTGGGCGGGAATCTTCGCGTTGCGCGTCGCAGTCCAGGCCCCGCTCTGGCTCGGTGGCCAGGTCGCGGCGCTCGGTGTCGCCAAGCTGGCCCTGGGCCTACCGCTCTTCGCTCTCGGTGCCTGGGCCACCTGGTGGGGTCTGCGCGGCTACTCCTCGTCGTCCGACGAAGCCTCGGACTCAGGGGCAGCGACCAACTGACGAAGCTTCATCAGCTCCTCAACATCTGCATCGGGGACGAGCAGGAGTAGCTCGTCCGCGGCCTCGAACACGTCATCAGCGCTCGGAGTGATTGGACGGCCATCGCGCAGGAGCGCAGCTAGCACCGAGCGCGCAGGCAGCTCGAGGGAGTGGACGCGCTTGCCAACGACCGGAGAATCGTCCGGCAGGATGAGAGCGTGCATAGACACGGCAGCGGTATTGAAAGAGAACAGGCGCACTGGGATACCCACCGAGACGGCCTCTTCGACGAGAGACGTCATGATACGCGGCGTCGACACCGACACGTCCACCCCCCATGCTTGATCGAAGAGCCACTCGTTCTTCGGGTTGTTCAGGCGGGCGACGACGCGAGGAACCGCAAACTCCGTCTTGGCCAGCAGAGAAATGACGAGGTTCGCTTTATCGTCCCCCGTGGCGGCAACCATCACGTCGGCCTCGTCCACGCCCGCGTCGTGCAGGGCATCGGGCGAGCATGCGTCTGCGAGCACCCAGTCAGCGTCCGCGACCGAGGAAATACGCAGCTTTTCGGGCATGTTGTCGATCAGGGTAATGTCGTGACCGTGAGCGAGGAGCTCCAGGGCAACGCTGCGCCCCACCGAACCGGCTCCAGCAATGACGATCTTCATGCTCACTCCTCCGTCTTGGGCGGGCTGGCCAGCTGATCGCGCAGCGCGGCCGTATCTGTCCCATTGATCGCAAAGTACAGTTGGTCGTGCTCCTGAACGACCAGGTCAGGCGATGCCGTGCGAATCGACCCCAGGCGGGAGGTGAATGCAATCCGGCACCCCGTCAGCTCCTCGACGAGCTGGAAGCTCAGGCCATACCAGGGTGCCGAGGGCGTCGCGTTGACGAGAGCGACCTCACCGGTCGGATGTGACCAGATCAGTGAGGCATCCGGCGGCAGCAGGCGACGCAAGACCGACTCCGCGGTGCGCTGGACGGACGCGACAGTCGGAATGCCGAGGCGCTCATACAGGTAGGCGCGAGTCGGGTCATAGATGCGCGCAACCACGTGTTCAACGTGGAAAACCTCACGAGCGACGCGCGCGGCAATAATGTTCGAGTTATCACCCGATGAGACTGCCGCAAACGCGTACGCCTCCTTGATGTTCGCTTGACGCAGGCAGTCACGGTCCATGCCCACGCCCGTCACACGACGGCCGGAAAAGTCCGGTGACAGGCGAGAGAAAGCCTTGGAATCCTGGTCAATAACCGCCACGGAATGACCCGCAGCGTCCAACGTCGATGCAAGGCGGGCGCCGACGCGCCCGCAACCCATGATCACAAAGTGCACGACTACAAAAGTACTCCGATCCCCGCGTAATAGCCATGCGTGACGTTTCGGCGTTCCCATTGCTCAGCGAGGTGGACTAGGCTTGTTATTCGTGACGAACTTGTTGGCCTACGCAAAGCGCGTGCTCATCGGACGCCCGATGCGATCGGACGCGATGGGCCACCAGCTTCTCCCCAAACGTATTGCTCTGCCGATTTTCGCGTCGGATGCGCTTTCGTCGGTCGCCTACGCGCCCGATGAAGTCCTCCTGACGCTTGCGCTCGCCGGATCCATGGCCGCCCTTCAGTCGGTCTGGGTGGGTGTCGTCGTGGCTCTTGTCTTGGCTGTGGTGGTCGCGTCCTACCGCCAGACGGTTCATGCCTACCCCTCAGGTGGCGGCGACTACGAGGTCGTGACCACAAATCTGGGCCGTTCGTGGGGACTACTCGTCGCCTCGGCCCTGTTGGTCGACTACATCCTCACCGTTGCCGTCTCGATTTCGTCGGGCGCCAACTACATCACGACGGCAGTCCCCGCGCTCCTCGGCCACGAGGTTCCCATCGCGGTGGCGCTCGTCATTATTCTGGCAACCCTCAACCTGCGCGGTACGCGCGAGGCGGGTGGTGCGTTCGCCGTGCCCACCTACCTGTACATGGGCGCGATCGGCCTGATGGTTGTCGTTGGCTTCGCAAAGTTGGCCACCGGGCACCTGGGAGCCGCTCCGACAGCCGCCTACGACCTCGTTGCAGCCCCCGCTCACGCGGACGGCCTCGCCGGACTCGCGGGCGCCTTCCTCCTCATGCGGGCCTTCTCATCGGGTTGCGCAGCCCTCACCGGCGTCGAGGCGATCTCTAACGGTGTGCCGATGTTCCGCCGCCCCAAGTCACGCAACGCGGCCACCACGCTGGCGATGCTCGGTCTTATTGCGGCTTCGATGATGATCTCCATCCTCGTTCTAGCCCGCGCGACCGGCGTGAAGATCGTCGACGACGCGGCGAGCCAGCTGACTTATCAGGGCGCGCCGGTCCCGGAGAAAACGCCGATTGACCCGGCGATCTCGCAGATTGCGTCTGCTGTGTTCGGACACGGATCGATCCTCTTCATCCTGATTACCGTCGTCACCGGCTTCATCCTTGTTCTCGCAGGAAATACGGCGTTTAACGGATTCCCGACGCTGGCCTCGGTCCTGTCTCGCGACTCGTTCCTGCCTCACCAGATGGTGCGCCGTGGCGACCGCCTGTCCTATTCGAACGGCATCGTGGTTCTCACCGTTGCGGCAGTTGCACTCATCGTTGGTTTCCAGGCACAGACGACGCGCCTCATCCAGCTCTACGTCGTTGGTGTCTTCATTTCCTTTACGCTCTCGCAGCTGGGCATGATCAAGCACTGGAACAGGCAGCTGCGTTCTCGCCAGTCCGGCCAGGCGCGCATGGCCGTCCTGCGCTCGCGCGCCGTTAACATTGTCGGCTTTATGATGACCGGCATCGTGCTGCTCATCGTGTTGGCCACGAAGTTCACGCACGGCGCGTGGATTACTCTGCTCATGATTGCGGTCGCGTTTGGCGTCCAGATTTCGATTCACCACCACTATGAAACCGTTCGCACGCAGCTGCGCGTGGACGACTGGAACGCCCGGCGTGCACTGCCCACCCGTGTGCGTGCCCTCGTGCTCGTGTCGTCGCTGTCACGCCCGGCAATGCGTGCCATTGCGGCTGCTCGCGCGTCGTCACCGACGTCGATCGAACTCGTCTCCGTCGTCGCGGATGACGAGGAGGAAAACAAGATTCTGCGCCAGTGGAAGGCTTCCGGCGTTCCCGTTCCGCTGACCTTGCTGTCTGCGCCCTACCGTGACATCTCATCGGTGATCCTGCAGTACGTGCGCGGCCGCCGACGCGCGATGCCCACGGAGATGCTCGTCGTCTACATGCCCCAGTTCCTCGTGACCCACTGGTGGGAAAACTTCGTCCACAACCAGTCGGCGCTGCGCCTGCGTGCCGCGCTGCTGACCGTTCCGGGTGTCGTTATTACGATCGTGCCGTGGCAGCTCGGCGAGGACGATATCGTCGAGGGCCGCCAGCGTGTCAACGACCCGTTCTTGCGCGTCGGGGCATCGGCGCCGAGTGAGTCGAATGCCCGTACTGAACAGCCCGGCACCGCCAGCGGTGACGCCACCCCTGAGGAGAGCGCATGAGCCCCCGTTCGTCCCGTCGCCGTCCCTCCCCACGTCGTCGTCACGCTTCTGCGCGTGCGCGCGAGGGGATCGGTCAGATCCTCCAGCTCACCGTCGGCGAACCCGCACACGGTGGGGCGTGCGTCGCCCGCGACGAAAGCGGGCGCGTCGTCTTCGTGCGCCACGCGGCACGCGGTGAGGTGGTCCGTGCAAGGGTCACCGCCGTTCAGAATAAGCTCGCGTGGGCGGACGCTGTGGAGATTCTGGAGCCCTCGCCTGATCGCGTGGAGTCCGTGTGGCCCCAGGCCGGACCGGGCGGTGTCGGTGGTGGGGAGCTCGCTCATCTGACCCCGGCCGCGCAGCGTGAGTGGAAGTCTCGCGTGATCGCCGGGCAGCTGCGTCGGGTGGGTGGCGAGGCCCTGGCCGAGGCCGTGGATGCCCTCGGGGGAGTGCACGTCGCACCTGCGCCTGGCGACGAGGAGCCGAACGATCCGCTGACAGGTCGCCGCTCGCGCATCGACGTCGTCATCGATGTGGATGGCCGTGCTGGTATGCACGAGTTTCGAGGACGCCGCGTCATCGCTCTTGAGGATATGCCGCTGGCTGTTCCAGCGATCCGTGAGCTCGGCCTGTTCGACGCGGATTCTCCGTGGCGTCGACTGTGGAAGCCGGGGGATCGGGTGCGCGCTGTCGCCCCGTCCGGTGGTGATCCCGTCGTCCTGATCGGCGATGACACCTACGCCGCGGACGGCGTGCGTATTGACGCCGACGTCTTGCGTTGGAACGTGCCCGTCGGCTGCGGCGTCGAGTCGTACTACGTGCGTCCCTCCGGTTTTTGGCAGACCCACGTGCGCGGCGCCGAGGTGCTCGCCAACGCTGTGCTTGCTGCTGCGTTCGGATCGAACGAGGCCGGGGCTGGCCGCGCGGTCATGGAACTCTACTCGGGGGCGGGCCTGTTCTCCGTGCCGCTCGCGCGCGCTGTTGGTGAGACGGGGCGTATGGTGACGCTTGAGGGTGACGAGGCTGCCGTGCGTGACGCGGGCGAGAATCTCGCAGCCTTCGACTGGGTGGACGCGTTCGCCGGCAACGTGGATCGTGAGGGCCTTATCGACCTGTCCGGGCAGCTGGGTGCCGTGCCGGACGTTGTCGTAGCGGATCCGCCGCGCGCCGGTGCAGGAGCCACGGTGTGCGAGGCTATCGCCGCCACGGGTGCCCCGCGCGTCGTCCTCGTCTCCTGTAACCCCGCTGCGGGCGCGCGCGACCTGCGCACTCTCACCGAGGCCGGATACCAGCTCGAATCGCTGCAGGCGTGGGACCTCTTCCCGCATACCCACCATGTCGAGACGGTGTCGGTTCTGAGCCGCTAGCGGGTCTTCCTGCGCTCTAGCATGCGCGAGCCCCACGACGTCTGCGTGCGCGCCTCGATTGCGCGACGCTGATCGCGGTACATGCGATCCACCAGGTCGCGTTCGGACACCCAGCCGACGACACGGCGATCTCCGTCTACGACTGGGAGGGACTGCAAGCCGGTACGCCGCAGTGCCCCGAGAACCTCGGACGGGGGAGCGGAGGCGGCCACGGCCTCGTCGATGAGAGGCAAATCTGCCAGGGGAGCATCCAGAGAACCATCCTCCTGCGTGAGCTCAGCCAGGCGCAGCGAGGATACGAGGCCGATGAAACGCCCTTTGTCGGACACGACGGGCAGGACCGTCTCCCTCGTGCGGCGCAGGGCGGCGATAGCGGAGGCAGCGCTCGTTGTCGATGCCAGTGTCTCGGGGACCTCCATCATCCACTCGGACGCCGCGCGGGTACCCAGCAGAGTGCCGTCGACCGGGTCGTCAAGCACGTCACCGCGGCGGCGCAGTTTCTCCGTGTAGATCGTCGCGCGCGTGAGGAAACGCGACGCGCCCGTCGCGATCACGACCGCGAGCATCATGGGCAGAATCAGCGAGAACTGGCCGGTCATCTCCACGATGATCAGAACGGCCGTCATGGGGGCACGTGCGGCGCCCGCGAAAGCGGCACCCATGCCGACCACGGCAAAAACACCGATGGGAGAATCCGACAGCGGGGAGACAATGTTTCCGAAGGCCGCACCAGCCATCGCACCGATGAAGAGCGTGGGCGCGAAGACGCCGCCCGAACCACCCATACTGATCGTGAACGACGTGTAGACGGCGCGCCCCAACATGAGGGCGAGAAGGAATGCGATCGAGAAGTTTCCGGCGATCGCCTCCTCCTCCAGCGGATATCCCGAACCGTACATGTACGGGAACGCCACGAGAGCGACGCCGAGGGCGAGACCGAGGACACCCGGACGCGCCCACTCAGGCAGGTGCGTACGTGCCCACACCCAGTCAATCGCGTCCTCTGAGGCATACAGGAGCTTCGAGAAGCCCAAGCCGCATAGGCCAGCAACGAGGCCGAGAACAGCAACCCACCACATGTCTGACATCGACGCGAACGTCAGGTTGTCGGCAACGTGCACGACCATCTCATCGCCCTGCAGGATGCGCGCAACCACCGACGACGTGACGGCTGAGAGGACGACGAAACCGAAGGTTTCGGCCGTGAATTCGACGAGAATAACCTCGAGGGCGAAGACGGCACCCGCGAGAGGCGCATGGAACGTGGCCGCGATGCCGGCCGCCGACCCGCACGAGGCCAGCAAGACCACGCGGGAGACGGGCATATGCAGCCACGAGGCAATGGTGGAACCCAGTGACGCTCCGACTTGGACGATTGGGCCCTCGCGGCCGGCGGACCCACCCGAGCCGATAGTCAGTGCCGACGCAAGGATCTTCACGATCGCAACCCGCCCCGGGATGCGCCCGCCCTTGCGACGCACAGCAAGCATCACCTCGGGGATGCCGTGGCCCTTCGCGGAAGGCGCGAAGCGCTGGATCAGCGGTCCGTAGAGGAGACCAGCGATAGCGGGGGAGAGGAGAAGAAAGAGCCACGGTGCCCACCCCCAGACGCCGTGCGTCTGACCGATGTGGGTCGTGTACTCGTCGAACCCCGTCGACACCCACGTCCATGCGCGAATCGCAAGGTTAAACAGGACGGCCGCCGCGCCGACGACGCCGCCAACGAGTGCAGCGGCGACGCCGAGCAGGGAACGATGCGCGGCGACCGTACGTCCGACGCGTAAGCGAGTCCCCGCAGCCGGTTCCTCTGACTGCGGGGACTGTGCTGTATGTATCACAGGTTTGCGATCTCCACGTGAATGGGGGCGTCAGTGGCGATGCCCCAGACGGTCCGGTAGAAGGACAGCTCCGACTGCCATGCATCCTTGATGTTGATGGCCGAGCGGAAGCGGTGCCCCTCACCCTGATACAGCTTGAGGGCAACAGCATTGCCGTTTGCCCGCAGCGCCTCGTACATTTCCTGGGCCTGCGAGACAGGGACCACCGGGTCTGCGGTGCCCTGCAGGAGCATCAGGGGTGCCTTGATGTGAGACACTCGGTTGATCGGCGAGCGCTGCGCCCACACCGGATCCAACCTATCGTCCGTACCGAGCAGAATGCCATCGTAGTGCGACTCAAACTTGTGGCTGGTTTCGGCCAGCTTCGCCAGGTCCGCGATGCCCGAGAAGGAAGCGCCGGCGGTGAACACTTCGGAGGACGCCAGCGCGTTGAGCACGGTGAAGCCACCGGAGGAACGGCCACGGATCGCGATCCGCTTGGGATCGACGCGCCCCAGATCAACGAGGTACTGGGCGCCGTCAATGCAGTCCTGAACGTCCATGACGCCCCAGTTGCCGTTAAGACGCTGACGGTAGGGGCGCCCGAAGGACGTCGAACCACGGAAATTCACGTCCAGAACAGCGAAGCCGCGGCTGGTCCAGTACTGGAACGGTACCTGCAGGCCGGGTCGTGCTGCCTCGGTCGGGCCGCCGTGCACGTTCACAATGAGAGGCGGAAGCTCGCCCTCAGGCGCGGTGAAATCGGGGTTCACGGGCGCGTAGTAGAAGCCGTGGGCCTCCTCGCCATCCGAGGTCTTCCACGTCAGCATCTCGGCCGTGGAGACGAGCGCTGTCGGGACCTCGGCCTCCGACGACGGACGAAGCACCTTGGTCTTGCCGCGCGACACTTCGATGATGGCCGGCGTGTGGGTGGCGGAGTCAGCAAGGAAAACGACACGGCCGTCAGCGGCTGCCACGTTGCCGATGGGCCACCAGCCGGTCGCCCACTCCTCGGCCATGCCATTGTCGATACGAACGGTTCCGATGTGCCACACCTGCTCCTCGGTCCACGAACACACGAGGTAGTCGTTGTCGTAGTTGTCGTAGGAGTGTAGGCCGAGCTGCCAGTGCGGGTGCGAGAACGCGCAGTGTCCGGGGTGCAGTGCACGGGTGCGCAGCCTGGAGGTCCACGCGTTTGCGTCCTCGCCTTCCTTCCACACGAAGCCCTGGGTGCGGTAGAGGTTTGCCCAACCGGAGGAATCATCCACGTGGATCAGGTCACCGTCAAGGGTCCAGCGCGGCTCGTAGACACACACGTCAGAGCGATCCACCAGGATAACCTCCTGGTCGATGGTGCCCTCGAAGGTGAGGGAGGCGACGCGCAGCTGGGAATACGTCCACGGCATGTTCGGGTGGTTCCAGGTGATCCAGGCAATCTTCGTGCCGTCCGGGGACACCGTGGGAGCCTGCGCGAAGTCGGTGCCCTCGAACACCGTGATGATTGCGCTGTCATCGCGGGCGGCGGAACCATCGAGCGGAATGGCGACGATCTTGTTCACGGGTTCGCCCGGAGCTGAGTGGTCCTCGGCGACTGCGTACACGAGTTCGCGCACGTCGGCGATCCAGAAGTCGCCGTAACGGACCTTCGACAGGGTCGTGAGCGGGCGCACGACGCGGCGCGGATCGGCCGTATCAAAGGCGTACACGCGGCCATCGGTCTGATCGGAGAAGACAATGACGCCATGGTGAACGGCATACGCCTTACCGCCGTACTCGTGCACGCGTGTGCCGACGTCGGGCAGGCGAGAACCATCGATCAGGGGCAGAACCTCACCCGTCTCGCCCGTCGCGCGACGGCGCAGCAACGTGCCGCGACCGCCCTGGAGTGGATGTCCTTCAACCCAGTAGGTATCGGGTCCGTCGACACGAACCTGGGAAAGCGTGACCGAACGGGCGGTGAAGGAATCGCCCGAGATGGGGGACTCCCACAGGCCGTGGGGTGCGACGGTGACGGACATAGTGCCTCCTTGAGCGGTACGGCGAGCCAACAGTATCTATCTTAGTGCGCGCGCTTGTCGCCTGCGCGGGTCGAAGGCAGCTGACATGCACTTTGATCTGTAGGTGAGACGCTCCGGCAACTACACTGGTTGCTATGTCTGGAACACGAGAGTCGCGCGACCTGCTGTCGCGCTGCAGCGCACCGCGTGAGCTGCGTCGCCTGGAACGCGAGCAGCTGGACGATTTGGCGGCGGAAATTCGCGCGTTCCTGATTGACAACGTGTCGCGCACGGGTGGGCACCTTGGCCCCAACCTGGGTGTCGTCGAGCTAACGATCGGTTTGCACAGGGTGTTCCGGTCCCCGCAGGACACGATTGTGTTTGATACGGGTCACCAGGCTTACGTGCACAAGCTGCTGACGGGCCGTCAGGATTTTTCATCGCTGCGCTGCCCGGGCGGACTGTCCGGCTACCCGTCGCGCGCCGAATCTGAGCACGACGTCGTCGAGTCTTCGCACGCGTCCGCGTCGATCGCGTGGGTGGATGGTATTTCACGGGAAAAGCACCGCCGGGGTGATCGCACGTGGACGGTTGGTGTCATCGGCGATGGCGCGTTGACCGGCGGCCTCGCATGGGAGGCACTCAACAACATCGCGACGGCGAAGAATCGTCGCATCGTGATTGTGGTGAACGACAATGGGCGCTCGTATGCGCCGACGATCGGTGGACTCGCCGATCATCTCGATGCTTTGCGTACCTCGGCGGGTTACGAGAAGGCGCTTGCCTGGGGAAAACAGCATCTCCTCAGTCACGGCACACCCGGCCGCGCGGCCTACGACGCGTTGCACGGCCTGAAGTCCGGCATCAAGGATGCGCTCATTCCCCAGGTGATGTTCGAAGACCTCGGCCTCAAATACATTGGGCCCGTCAACGGTCATGATATTTCTGCGGTGGAGACTGCGCTTCGCCGGGCGCGTTCGCTGGGCGAGCCCGTCCTCGTTCATGTGATCACGGAGAAGGGGCGCGGATACACTCCCGCAGAGGAAGATATCGCAGATCGCTTCCACGCGGTTGGACCGATCCACCCGGAGACCGGCCTGCCCGTCGCTCCTGAGCGTTTTGGCTGGACCGGAGTGTTCGCCGATGAGATTTGCACTCAGGCGGCTACGCGCGACGATATCGTCGGCATTACCGCGGCGATGATGCGCCCGGTCGGTTTGGGTCCGATGCACGAGGCCTACCCGGGTCGCGTGATCGACGTCGGCATCGCCGAGGCCGAGGCCGTGGCTTCCGCAGCCGGTATGGCCTACGAGGGTGCGCATCCCGTTGTCGCGCTCTATGCGACGTTCTTGAACCGTGGTTTCGACCAGCTCCTCATGGATGTTGCTCTCCATCGTGCGGGGGTGACGCTCGTGTTGGATCGCGCGGGCGTCACGGGTGCGGACGGCGCGTCGCATAATGGCGTGTGGGATATTGCCATGTGTTCCCTGATTCCGGGCCTGCGTCTGGCCGCACCCCGTGATGAGGACACACTGCGTTCTCGCGTGCGTGAGGCGCTCGACGTTGACGATGCGCCCACCGTCATCCGATACCGTAAGGGTTCTCTGCCAGAGCCTATGCCCGCGCTTCGTAGTGTCGGGGGAGTGGATATTCTTTTTCACGAGGCCGGGGCGGACTCGCCCGCTCGAGTCCTCATCGTTGGTACCGGAGCGTGCGCACCCGATGCGATTGAGGCCGCGCGTCACCTGGTGGCTGACGGTGTGAGCGTGACCGTCGCGGATCCGCAGTGGATGATCCCAGTGCCGCAGGAGCTGACAACGATGGCTCACGATTACGATTGCGTGGTCAGCGTCGAAGATGGCATCGTCCAGGGCGGTTTCGGTTGGTCGCTGCGCGATGCGTTGGCGGAGGCGGGTGTGCCTGTACGATGCCTCGGCGTGCCGCAGGTATTCCCCGAGCACGGTGATCGGGCAGCATTGATCGCGCACTTCGGCTACGACGTCGACGGTATTGAGCGTGCCGTGCGCGAGCTCATTGAGCGACTCTCCGCCCGCTAACGATCCCTGGTCAGACGCCGAGCGCGTCACAGATTGGGTCGAGCGTCAGGTCGATCTGCCAGTCGCGCGCACCGCGATTGACCATGCGTTCTTCGACCTCGTCGCCAGATGGACGCGATGGGTCTAGGGGAGCCCACGCGAGGTAGCGCTGCACCTGGGGTGCCAGAACCACCTCGGGCGCGAGCCCGAGACCCGACGCGACCGACGCGACAGCGTTGCGCACCGTTCCCAGGCGCGCGGCCGAGGCCTCGTCGATTCGGTTCCACTGGCGAGGCTCCGGGATAGAGCCCGGCTGAACGGGTTTGCGCTTCGGCGGAAGTTCATCCTCCGTCATGGCGGCCACGCTGGCCAGTGCCTGCATCCACTCGTCTTCGTACTGGCGGGCGACGGGGGAGCGGAACTCGCTGATGCTCATGAGGGCGCGTTTGTTGCGTGGCGGATTCGCGGCCGCGCGCACGAGCGCAGCGTTTCGGACGAGGCGGCCCGGGCTCAGGTCGATACGCTGAGCGATCGACTCGCGTGTCTCCCACAGCGCCTTAAGGACCGCGAGGCCGCGGCGTGAACGAATCTTTCCGGCGCCAGGCACAGAACGCCACCGATCAGGTTTAGGGGCGGGAGGAGCGAGCGACAACGCGTGGGCAAACTCCTGCTGTGCCCACTCCCAGCGGCCCATCTCATCGAGCCTCTTCGACAGACGATAGTAGAGTTCGGTCAGCAACTCGACGTCGAGGGTCGCGTAGCGCAGCCACTCCTTGGGTAGAGGACGAACCGACCAATCCGATGCCTGATGATCCTTCACGAGGCCCAGGCCGAGAATCTGCTCGGCGACAGCCGCCAGACCGAAACGCTCCAAGCCAATCAGGCGAGCGGCAATCTCAGTGTCGAAGAGAGCCGGGGGACGGAGCCCAACCTGGCGGAGATTCGGCAGATCCTGCAGGCAGTCATGCAAGAGCCACACGTCCTCCACACCCGGCTGAAGCACAGACAGGTCCGGTAGTGCGTGCGTATCGATGAGGAACGTGCCGACGTCCTCACGTCGAATCTGGACAAGGTAGGGGTCTGCGCCATAGCGGAACCCCTGCGCTCGCTCAACATCCACGGCGATTGGGGTTGAGCCGACGCTCAACGCGCGGGCCGCCGCCTCAAGTTCCTTCTGGGTATCAATGACCGAGGGGGTACCCCCACGCGGCTGCGCGATAAGCTCCGGATTATCCGTATCGCCCTGCGGCAAGCCGCCGCCATTGTTGACCAGCACTCAGACTCCTTCGAGATGACGGGCAGGCACGATCCCTGCCGTCCGACGCATCACATCCGCCCAGCCGGACAGATGCTCACCAAGATACTCACTGTACGGCGTCCATGACGCGCGGACCTCAACGAACAGGGATGATCCGCGCAGCTCGAGACCACCGAAAGCTTCACTCATTTCCCGCGTCACGGTGCCTGTCAAGTCATGGAATCCTGCCCCTGCACTCTCCAAGCAGTCGAGGGTCCAGCCCCAAATCCCCTCCGACAGCATCGGGTCGCCGATCATTTCAGCATCTATCTGGGCGCGCAGCTGGGAGACGATGCGGAAGGTACCGTTCCAGCCGAGCTGCTCCACGGGGTCGTGCAGGATGACCATACGACCAGTCGACAGGGGCTGTCCGGCGTCGTCCTCGTCCGTGGTTCGCATCGCGAGCGCCGCCGTAAAGGGGGCCAAACGGCGAGGCGGGGGGACCTCCTCGAGGAGGATGTGCGGCAGGTGGTCCGCCTGTCGCAGGGACAGCAGAGCCCGCATAAACTCCTCGGGCACCGCGTTTTCATTCACAAATCAAATCGTACGGGTGTCTACACGCCTTTTGGGCCAGACGCGCCGCCAACCCCCAGGTCGATAAGTAGTCGGTACGCGTACCTGGAAGTTGGCGGCCTGCATTGGTCGTCTACAGCCCGCGCGGGTTGCGCAGGATAAAAGATGTGTGAGGCCCAACGTGCACGACGTCGCCCGAGTGATACTCAGCGCGATCATCGTCGCCCGCCGTATCGACGACGGTGTGCCAGATATGACCGTACTTTGTGTCGGGGAGAGTGAAATCGACGGGCTCCGGAGCAGCGTTCAGAAGAAGCAGGAAATCGTCGTCGAGGATCCGGCGTCCGTTCGCGTCGGGTTCGCGGATGGCATCGCCGTTGTAGAACACCATCGTCGATCGTGCCCACGGTTGGTTCCATTCCTCTTCCGTCATATGGGTGCCGCCGGGCGTGAACCACTCGATTTCACCGAGCTCTGACTCGCCGCCGCGCTCGGCCGGTCCTTGGAGGAAGCGGCGGCGTCGCATGACGGGGTGATCGCGGCGCAGGTGGATGAGGTGGCGGGTAAATTGCAGGAGCTTGTGGTCGTCCTCGTCCAGATCCCAGTTGATCCACGAAATCTCATTGTCCTGACAGTACGCGTTGTTGTTACCGCGCTGGGTGCGCCCGAGCTCATCGCCATGGGCGATCATGGGCACGCCCTGGGAGAACATGAGGGTCGTCAGGAAGTTGCGCTGCTGTCGGTAGCGCAACTCGATGATTTCCTGGTCGTCTGTGTCGCCCTCTGCGCCGCAGTTCCATGAACGGTTGTCGTTCGCGCCATCCGCGCCGCCTTCGAGGTTCGCCTCGTTGTGCTTCTCGTTGTAGGACACGAGGTCACGCAGTGTGAAGCCATCGTGCGCAACCACGAAGTTGATGGATGCCATGGGCTTGCGGCCCGTCGAACCGTAGAGGTCCGAAGACCCCGCGAGGCGCGAGGCGAAGTAGGGCAGCGAGGAGAACTCTCCGCGCCAGAAGTCGCGCACCGTATCGCGGTACCTGCCGTTCCACTCGGACCACAGGGGAGGAAAGCCGCCCACCTGGTAGCCGTCTGAGCCCACGTCCCAGGGCTCAGCGATCAACTTGACCTGTGAGACCACGGGGTCCTGATGGATCAGATCGAAGAAGGCGGACAGGCGGTCGACCTCAGCGAACTGTCGGGCCAGGGTGGAGGCTAGGTCGAAGCGGAAACCATCGACGTGCATCTCCGTTACCCAATAGCGCAGCGAATCCATGATGAGTTGCAGGACCTGGGGGGAACTCATAAGGAGCGAGTTGCCCGTGCCCGTCGTATCGAAGTAGTGCTGGCGGTCTCCGTCGACGAGGCGGTAGTAGGAGGGATTGTCGATGCCGCGGAAGGAGAGGGTTGGCCCCATGTGGTTACCCTCTGCCGTGTGGTTGTAGACGACGTCAAGGATGACCTCAATGTCGGCTGCGTGCAGGGCCTTGACCATTGCCTTGAACTCGGAGACCTGAGCGCCCGGTTCGTTCGTCGCCGCGTAGCCATTATGCGGGGCAAAATAACCGATCGTGTTGTAGCCCCAGTAGTTCGATAGTCCTTTCGCCTGCAGGGTCGTGTCGTTCGTGAACTGCTGGATCGGCATGAGCTCGACCGTGGTGATGCCAAGCTTCTTCAAGTGCTCAATGATCGCAGGGTGGGCCATGCCGGCATAGGTGCCACGCAGCTCCTCGGGAATATCCGGGTGGCGCATGGTCATGCCCTTGATGTGGGCCTCGTAGATGATCGACTCCGAGTAATCGTGGCCGGGGCTATGGTCTCCTTCCCAGTCGAAGAACGGATTGACGACGACCGAATGCATCGTAGCGTCGGCGGAGTCGCCGCCCTTCAGTGTGAGAGGGGCATCCGCCTGATAGGACAGAAGGTCAAGAGAATCTGTCAGCTGCCCTTCAATCGCCTTCGCATAGGGGTCAAGGAGGAGCTTCGAGGAGTCGCATCGTAGGCCATGTTGGGGGTCCCACGGGCCGTCAATGCGGTATCCGTAGCGCTGTCCGGCGCGCACCTGTGGCACGTAGACGTGCCACACGTAGGCGTCGACCTCCGTCATGGGGATGCGCATTTCATTGAGCTCGTCATCCAAGAGGCACAGCGTCACAGACGTTGCGACCGAGGAGTAGATCGCGAAGTTCGTACCGGTTCCGTCAAAGGTGGCACCCAGGGGGTAGGCCTTGCCAGGTCGCGTTTCCATACCGTCAAGCCTCCCACGAATGTGTCGAGACGGGCGATAATCCGTGCAAAAATGATCATGTGACTTGGATAACGGCTGTTTGGTTTTGCGTTCTGGGTGGATCGTCTGTTAAGGTTTTACCCGTTGCGAAGAACGGTTGACGTTCTGAGAAACGCGGATGTGGCTCAGTTGGTAGAGCATCACCTTGCCAAGGTGAGGGTCGCG
>ERZ773022.218-NODE-218-length-52109-cov-4.931513_pt1 | contig 52109 bp, 24 predicted proteins | sample MGYA00580839_ERZ773022 | MGnify/ENA primary metagenome ERZ773022 (study PRJEB29015, sample SAMEA2738020) | human oral metagenome | biome: human oral; feature: human-associated habitat; material: dental | place: China | collected 2044 ... | reverse complement strand
AACAGGGAGGTCGATGCCGCGATGGCCGAGCAGGTGGCTCCGATCTTCACCGAGGCGATCGCCGCCCCCTCGTTCAGCGCCGAGGCGTTGAAGATTCTCTCGTCCAAGAAGAATCTGCGGATCCTTCGGGTCGAGCCGGTCGACGTTGCGCGCGACATTCGGCCGATATCCGGGGGAGCGCTCGTTCAGGAACGCGACAGGATCGACGCCGAAGGCGACGACCCCGCGCAATGGCGCCTGGTTTCCGGAGAGCCCGCCGACGAGGCGACTTTGCGGGATCTGGCATTCGCGTGGCGCGCGGTGCGCGCGGCAAAGTCCAACGCGATTCTTTTGGCCGACTCGCGCGCCACGGTGGGAATCGGGATGGGGCAGGTCAACAGGGTCGATTCGTGCCGCCTCGCCGTGGCGCGGGCCGGCGAGCGGGCCGCGGGCTCGGTCGCCGCCTCCGACGCCTTTTTCCCCTTCGCCGACGGCCTCGAGGTCCTTCTCGACGCAGGGGTGCGCGCCGTCGTGCAACCCGGCGGATCGGTTCGCGACCCGGAAGTGATTGAGGCCGCCCGGAAAGCCGGTGTGACGATGTACCTCACGGGTGCGCGCCATTTTTCCCACTGAATCCGCCGTTTCCAGAGGCGCGCGGAGCCGCGTCGGCCGTTCCGCATGGGCGGGCGGCGTCGGCTCCGTGAAGTTTCTTCCCGGTTTTGTGCGGAAAGGGTAAAAGAATCCCTTACACTAAAGACCGAATAGACGTTGACGAAAGGATCCGACAATGACGATTGACCCCGTTCTCATTGATCGCGCAGTGGAACGAGCCCGCCAGTGGAGCGAGGCTGCACGGGCCTACCCGACGGCGCGATCCGCCAAGCTTTTGTCACAGGTTCTCGACCACGAGGGAGGCCTTGACTACACGGTGAACTTCGTGGACGGGGTCATCCGCCCTGAAGACCACGGCGTGGCCGCCCGCAACCTCAAGCATCTGTCCAAGCGCGACTCGGCTTTCCTGCCCCCGTACCTCGCGGCGCCCGCGAACGTCGGCGGAAGGATCGCGCCCTTCGTTCCCTCGCTGGCGTCGTCGGCCGCCCGCCGCGTCTTCGCGATGCTCGTCGGCGACCTGGTCCTCGACGTGACGCCCGACAAGCTCGGCCCGGCGATTGCGAAGCTCCGTGCGGACGGCTCTCGGCTCAACCTCAACCTTCTGGGCGAGGCAGTCCTCGGAGACAAGGAGGCGGCCCACCGCATGGAGGCGACTGCGGCCCTCATCGAACGCGACGACGTGGACTACGTTTCCCTCAAAGTCTCTGCGGTCATCGGGCCTCACGCGCCCTACGGCCACGCGGCGGCCGTCGAGGAAGCCGTCGAGAAGCTTCTCCCGCTTTACAGGCTCGCAGCCGCATCCAGCACCTTCATCAACCTGGACATGGAGGAGTACCGGGACCTCGATCTGACCATTGACGTGTTCACGCGAATTTTGGATCGTGAGGAATTCCTCGGATACCGCGCTGGAATCGTCCTTCAGGCTTACCTTCCCGACGCCCTCGGCAGGCTCAACGGGCTGACCGAGTGGGCGCAGGCCCGCCGCGCCCGGGGCGGCGCCCCGATCAAGGTGCGCATCGTCAAGGGCGCCAACCTTTCCATGGAAAGAGTGGATGCGACGATGCACGGATGGGAGCTGACCGTTCAGGCGAACAAGGCCGACACGGACGCCAACTACATCGCATGCCTCGACGCCGCGCTGACCCCCGAGAGGGTCGACGCCGTCAACATCGGCATCGCCGGCATGAACCTCTTCACGATGGCTTACGGATACGAGCTAGTGCGCGAGCGGGGCATCGCCTCCGGCGTCGATTACGAGATGCTTGCGGGAATGGCGACGCCGCAATCTCACGCCGTGCGCGACACCGTCGGCCCGCTTCTCTACTACGTGCCCGTCGTCAGGCCCGAGGAGTACGACGTGGCCGTGGCCTACCTCGTGCGCCGCCTCGAGGAGAACGCGGCGCCGGAGAATTTCATGTCGAACGTGTTCGACTTGGAGAAGGCCGATACCTTCGCCTTGGAAGAGAAGCGTTTCCGCGACGCCGCCGGGCTTGTCCCGGGCTTGTCCTACGGGCCGCGCCGCAAGCAGAATCGCTTCGAGCGCACCGTTGTGCCCGACCGTTTTGAGAACACTCGCGACACCGATCCCGCGCTGCACGCGAACATCGAATGGGCCGAGAAGATCGCCTCGCGCATTCCCGACTCGAAGCTCGGGGCCGACGTCGTCGCGGAGAACATGGTCAATTCCGACGCCGAGGCCCGCAAAGTCGTCCAGTCCGTGGCCGGTGCAGCCAAAAAGTGGGCGGCGCGCACGGGCAAGGAGCGGGCGCAGGTCTTGCGGTCCGTCGCCCAGGCCATCGAGGACCACCGCGGCGAGCTCATCGAAGTCGCCGGGAGCGAGGCCGGAAAGGCCATCGACCAGGGCGACGTCGAAGTCTCGGAGGCCATCGATTTTGCGCTCTACTACGCGGACCTCGCCGAGGAGCTCGACACTCTCGAAGGCGCCGCGTACGTTCCGGTGCGCACGACCCTCGTGACGCCTCCGTGGAACTTCCCGATCGCCATTCCCGCGGGCGGCGTGCTGGCAGCGCTGGCGACCGGCTCCGGCGTCGTCTACAAACCGGCCAAGCTGACCCGGCGCACGGGATCCTACCTCGCGAAGCTCATGTGGGAGGCCGGGGTCCCCCGCGACGTCCTCGCCCTCGTGTGCATGGACAAGTCCTCCTACGGAAAGGTCCTCGTCGAAGAGACCGATCAGACGATCCTCACCGGTTCGATCGACACGGCGCGGATGTTCCGCTCGTGGCGCCCCGACCTTCGCCTGTTCGCCGAGACCTCCGGCAAGAACGCGATCATCGTCACCCCGAATGCCGACATCGACCTCGCGGTCAAGGACGTCGTCTACTCGGCCTTCGGCCACGCCGGCCAGAAGTGCTCCGCGGCCTCGCTCGTGATCCTCGTCGGGTCGGTCGGATTCTCCAAGCGTTTCCAGCGTCAGCTCTGCGACGCCGTCCGCTCGCTCAAGCTCGGGCATCCCCACGACCTCGCCGCCCAGATGGGCCCGATGGTCGAACCTCCGCACGGCAAGCTGTTGAAGGGCCTGACGGAGCTCGGCGAAGGCGAGGCATGGGCGATCAAGCCGCGCAAGATCGACGACAAGCTGTGGAGCCCCGGCGTGCGCGCCGGCGTCATGCCGATGAGCGAGTATCACCTGACCGAATACTTCGGCCCGATTCTCGGCGTCATGAGGGCAGACACCCTCGGTGAGGCGATCGCCTGGCAGAACGCCGTCGACTTCGGTCTCACCGCCGGCCTGCACTCGCTCGACCCCGAGGAGATCTCCGCCTGGCTCGACCAGGTTCAGGCCGGCAACGTCTACGTCAACCGCGGCATCACCGGCGCGATCGTGCGCCGCCAGCCCTTCGGCGGATGGAAGCGCTCCTCGGTGGGCGCCGGGACGAAGGCCGGAGGCCCGAACTACCTCATCGGACTCGGGCACGTCGAATGGGCGGACAAGGACCTCGGCCGCGCCCAGATTTCGAACGAGACGCTGTGCGGGGCGCGGGTGATCGCCGAGACGATGGACGGCGTCGACCAGGATCGTTTCCTCGCCGTCGTCGAGGGAATGGACAAGGCTTTGTCTGGCCATTTTCAGCCGGCAGACCCCAGCGCCCTCGGGGTGGAAAAAAACGTTCTGCGCTACATTCCCTTCCCCGAAGTCGTCATTCGCCAGTCAGGCGCGGGATCCGGAGACGTCATGGCGTTGGCCGCCGGCGCTTTGGCGATCGGCGCCCGCCCCAGGGTCTCGACGTCCGCGGCGCTTCCCAAGCAGGCTGTCGACTTCCTCGAGTCGAGGGGCGCCGAGGTCGTGCTCGAATCCGAGGATGACTTCCTCGCCTATGCCGCCACGCGGGCGAACTCGGCCGACGGAGTGCGTTTCCGGCTCATCGGCGCCGATCCGAAGGCGCTGGCCGAGGCCGTCGGCGGAAGCGTCGACGTCGGCGTCTACGCCGAACCGGTCACCGGCAGCGGGCGGATCGAGCTGCTTCCCTTCGTTCAGGAGCAAGCCGTGTCGGCCACGAACCATCGCTTCGGAAATCCGACGAGGCTTCTGGACACCGTGATCTAGGGGCGCGGGCGCGCCTAGAGGCGCACTGCCGACGGTCCGCGGTCCCAAACCGTTGGACCGGCGGTCCAGAGCCGCCTATGCCGGTTGAAGAATCAGGCGGAGGGGCTCCTCTCTTGAAGAGGAGCCCCTCCGTTTTGCCGTCGTTTGGGTCCAGTTCGTGTGGATTCTGTTTGTTTTATTTGGGGCCTGTCGCATCCGCACAGCTTTTGCGCCAGCTCGATTTGCCCGACGGCGCCAAAGCCACGCCGGTGCCAAAGCCACGGCAGCTGTGCCCGTGCGGCCTCTGGACGTCGGGCTTCCCGCGGGCTGCCGGTTGACCGTTTGGAGGGGCGGCTCTAGCTTCTGGCGAGCGCGCGCATCGAGCGCAAAACGACGACGAGCGAGGCGAGGGAGGCTTCCTGTGAGTCGGCCAGCGCGGCGGTCGCCTCAATGGCCCGCTTCGAGCCAGGGCGTTCGCCGAGCCATGCTGCGACCCGATCGGCGCTCTGTTCCGTGTCGGCGAGTATGCGCTCGGTAAGGGCCACCGCCGCCGCACGCAGATCGGCCTCCGTGGCCGACTGCGCCGTGGCCGTCCACACGTCGGTCACCGGAAGCGCGGCGTCGAGTTCGAGCAGTCTGCCGATCGAAAACCGGCCGTAGACGTCAAACATGACACGCAAGACCTCGCCGGGATCCTCGCTCGTGCGGGAGGCGGTGTCGATTGCGTCCATAAGCGCCGTGGCCCTTGTCAGATCGGAGAAGACTGCGGCCAGCGCCTCGGGCACCCCCGCGGCCGCGGCCTCGTCGATTTCCTGCGAACGCCTGCTCAGATCGGGTTCGGCCAGAAACGCGTCGAGGCGTCCGATCCAATCGCCGACGGCGGCGAATCGTTCCACCGTGTCGCCGATGGGCGCGGCCGGCGCCTGGATGAGCCAGCGGACCGCGGCGTCGAGCGTGCGCCTGAAGCCGAGGTAGAGCTTGGTCTGGGTCTGGGCGGGGATGCGGTTGTCGAGGGCCTGGACGGCGTTGGTGAATCCGGCGAGGTCAAGGATCTCCCGGGCGGCGGCGAAGGCGCGCACGACGTCTTCGACCGCGGCCTGGGTGTCCTCGATCGCGCGGAGCGTGAAAGTCAGGCCGCCTCGGTTGACGATCGAGTTTGCCACGGCGTTGGCGACGATCTGGCGGGCCAGGGGGTGGCTTGCCAGCCTGTCGGCGTAGGCGGCGGCGATTTGCGGCGGGAAGTAGCCGCGCAGGTCGCGGGCGAACCATTCGTCGTCGGGCAGGGAGGACTCCAGGAGGTCGTTTTTGAGGGCGATTTTCGTGTAGGCCGTCAGGACGGAGAATTCGGGGCTGGTCAGGCCGCGGTCGAGCGAGGCGGCGCGTTCGAGCAGGGCGGCGTCGCTGGGAAGGAATTCGAGGCGCCTGTCGAGGTCGCCTCGCTCTTCGAGGCAGTGCATGAGGCGGATGTGTTCGTGGGCCATGGCCGGTCCGAGGGCTCGGGCGTTGCCGAGCAGGACATTTTGCTCGTAGTTGTCGCGCAGGACGTGCGCGGCGACGTCGTCCGTCACGGAGGCGAGGAGCTCGTCGCGCCCGGCGCCGGTCAGTTCGCCCGAGGCGACCAGCGGCGCGAGGAGGATCTTGATGTTGACCTCGTGGTCGGAAGTGTCCACACCGGCCGAGTTGTCGATCGCGTCGGTGTTGATCCGCACGCCGGCCAAGGCCGCCTCGATGCGTCCGCGTTGGGAGAATCCCAGGTTGCCGCCCTCGCCGACGACCGTGCATCGAAGGTCGGCGCCGTTGACGCGGACGGCGTTGTTGGACGGATCCCCGATTTGTTCGTGGGTTTCGTCGCTGGCCTTGACGTATGTGCCGACCCCTCCGTTGAACAGCAAGTCGACGGGAGCGGTGAGGATGGCGCGGACGGCCTCCGCCGGGGTGAGGGACTCCACGGCCTCGTCGAGTCCGAGCCGCCGGCGAATCTCGGGGGAGACGGGAATGGATTTGGCCGATCGGGGCCAGACCCCGCCGCCTGAGGAGATGGCCGAGGCGTCGTAGTCTGCCCACGAGGAACGCGGCAGCTCGAACAGACGCTTGCGCTCGGCGAAGGAGACCGCGGGGTCGGGGTCCGGGTCGAGGAAAATCGATCGGTGGTCGAAGGCGGCCACCAGGCGGATGTGTTTGGACAGCAGCATGCCGTTTCCAAAGACGTCGCCGGACATGTCGCCGATGCCTGCGGCCGTGAACTCCTCGGACTGGGTGTCGATCCCGAGTTCGCGGAAATGCCGCTTGACCGACTCCCACGCCCCGCGGGCGGTGATTCCCATCTTCTTGTGGTCAAACCCGGCCGAACCGCCGGAGGCGAAGGCGTCGTCCAACCAGAACCCGTAGGCGCGCGAGACGGAGTTGGCGATGTCGGAGAACGTCGCGGTTCCTTTGTCCGCCGCGACGACGAGGTACGTGTCGTCTCCGTCGTAGCGGACCAGTCCCTCGGGCGGGACGACCTTCCCGTCGACGAGGTTGTCCGTGACGTCGAGCAGCGCGCCGATGAAGATCCGGTATGCCGCTATGCCTTCGGCCAGCCACGCGTCGCGGTCTGCGGACGGATTGGGCAGGCGTTTGGCGAAGAAGCCGCCCTTCGATCCGGCGGGCACTATGACGGCGTTTTTGACTGCCTGGGCCTTGACCAGACCGAGGATCTCGGTGCGGAAATCCTCCCTGCGGTCTGACCAGCGCAGCCCGCCGCGGGCCACCGGGCCGAAACGCAGATGCACGCCCTCCACGCGAGGCGAGTACACCCATATTTCGTATAGGGGCCGGGGCTCGGGAAGAAAGTCGATTCGGCGCGGCTCGAGCTTGAAGGCGAGAGAAGCCGCCCCGGTCAAATAGGCGTTCGTGCGCACGACGGCGTCGATGACCGCGAGAAGTCCGTTGGCGATTCGCTCGTCGTCGAGGGACGCCGCCTTTCCGACGCCTTCGACCAGGGCTTCGCGCAGTTCGCTGGGATCGGCGGCGTTGCCGGGCTGGAACCTGGCCTCAAAGTACTCGACGAAAGCCCTTGCCAGTTCGGGGTTTTTCACGAGGGATTCGCGCAGGTAGGTTCGCGAGAAGGGCAGGCCCGCCTGCCGCAGATAGCCCACAAGGGCGCGGAGAACGGCCACCTGGGACTTCATGAGTCCGGCTGAAAGCACGAGGGCGTTCAGCGAGTCCGACTCCGTCTCGCCCGTCCACGCCGCCGTCACGGCTTCGACGAACCGTTCGTCGGCGTCGGTCCAGCGTTCGGGGCTTTCAGCCCGCAAACCGAAGTCGAACATTTTTGCGTCGCCGAATGTGTATGGGCGTTCGTCGGTGACGACTAGGTCGAAGTTCGAGAATATCGGCAGGATTCGGGTGAGCGAGACCTCTTCGCGCACGAAGACCTTGAGGCGGCGGGCGTCGGGGGAGCCTTCGGGGGCGTAGAGCTCCAGCTCGAAGCCCCCCGGTTCGAGCTTCGCCAGCCGGGCGGCGTCGCGGGCGCCGGTTTCCGGCGAGTACTCCGTCTTATAGGCGGCAGGCACGAGGGAAACGTCGGCGGCGGATCCGGCGGCGACGACGAATCCCTCGTCCCAGTCAAGCGTGGCTCGGGCCACGACACGGGCGAATTCTTCTTCGTCGACGTCGGTTTTCGCCCCGCACACGATGTAGCTCATGTAAGCAAGCGGGCCGGAGCTGACGTCGAGCTGCGTGTCGATTTCGGAGCTGGCGAAGGTCTCTTCGACCAATTGGGCGATCCGTGCGTGGGAGTGCGCGGTGAAATGCTCGCGGGGAGTCACCACCAAGCATGCGACTGCCCCGGGGAAGATGTCGGAGTGCAGGATCGTGGTGGTTCGCGATTGGGAGATGCGCGAGACGTCGGCGAGCAGGGCCTCGGGGCTCAAGAGCATGAGGATGTCGCGAGGATAGCTTTCCAGGATCTGGAGAAGGTCCTTGCCGGAATGCGAGTCGCGGGGCAGCCCGGAGGCGTCCATCACGGCGTTCGCCCGCGAGGCTGCAAGAGGCGTGGCCAGAACGGAGGACGCGTAGGTGTCGGCGGTCATGAGGCCGAAGATGATCGTGGGCCCCATTGCGAAGACGTCGATGTATGCGTTGCGGTGCACGCTTGACCGGTAGCTCGACTTTGTGTGGATGAGCGTCGGCGCGAAGTGGCGGCTGGCCGCCTGCCGGGGAGAAATGGTGGCCAGGTGTTCGAGCTGTTTGCGCAGATCCGGGTATCTGGCGGCGAGGCCGAGCGTCTGTTCGTCGTCGAAGGCCCCCAGGATCGTGAACGATCCGTCGGCTATCCACTCGAGCGTCTTGCGGTCGTTTCCGGACAGCGTCGTCGCGGCTTTGCGCGCGAGCTCGGTCATCTCGGACCAGTCGGCGACCGTCGCGTGGACGTCGCCGACGACGTCGTTGAGCGCCTCGACGAGGGCGGCGTCGGGCGTCGGCGCGACGTCGGCTGCAATCCACGATTCACCGTCGATGACCGGGTGAAACAGCCGGGTGACGGCGTAGCCGCGGGCCTTGATCGCGATGGAGACCGAGTCGACGAGAAAGGGGATGTCTTCGGTGACGCACAGGACGGTCGATCCTTCCAACGCCAGAGCGGTTCTGCCGTTGGCCTGTTCGGAAAGCCGCCGGTGGGCGGAGATCAGATCGGAAAAATCCTCGTTGGCGAGGCTCGGATCGATGCGTTTGACGTGGTCCATGTAGGCTTGCACGACGTCGAATCCGCCGCCCGTTTCGGTGAGGTCGGTAGGCATGCTCACGCTCCTTCGTGTGTGACCCTTATAAAATACCCCAATCCGAGACGAGGGTCACAGCCTGACTCTCAGCGTTTTTCGGGCGCGAGAAAGTTCCCGCGGCGAGTCGATCGCCAGCAACGCGGCGAGTTCGCCCGCCTTCTCCCAACGGATGACGAGCCCTTCGGCCGTGTCGATGCGCTCGCCGCCGAGGATGCCTCCGGCGTCGGATGCACCCCGGGAAGGGCCTTCGAGGTCGGGAGAGGGTCCCTCGGACGCTCCGTCGGCGGACCCTCGGGCGCCGTCGGCCCGCCCTGGAACGCCCTCGGCAAGGCCCGGGATTGCGCCGACGAAGCCGATCTGTCTGCCGAATTGGGCGGAGAAGACCTCCGGCGGCGCCAAAAACCTGGGCGGCTTTCCGCCGCACACGGCCGCCGCTGTGAAAGCCCCGTCGGCGAGCGCCTTCGTCCAATGTCCGCCCTTCCGGGGGCCGTGCGGAGTGAGGGCGTCCGCGCAGTCTCCAACGGCGTACAGCCCCTCGACCGGTTGGCCGTTGCGAAGGACTCGGGTCCACATGTCGGTCACGAGCGCGCCTCGGACGCCGACGTCGACGGCGGGCTCGATCGCGGGAAAGCTAGGCGCCGCGCCGACGGCCTGCACAAGAACCCGCCGTTCCGGCGTCGAAGGCCGATTGAGCGGCCGCGGCCTCTGCCCGGCCGACGACGCCGGCCCCTCGGCCGGCCCCGACTGCGAGCCTTCCGCGGATTCTCCTTCGATTGGCCATCTTTGGCCGAGGTGGAGGCTCACTCCGGCGTCGTCGAGCCAACCGGACCACAGGTCGTCGACCGCGCCGCCGAAGGTGCGCCCGAGGATGTGGAGCGAGGACTCCCACAGGTGAACCTCGCAAACCGCGCTTGCGACCGAGGCGAGCTCGGTTCCGATCCAACCCGCTCCGACGATGTCCAGTCTGACGCCGGGCGCGAGCGAATCTGCGAGCCGCAGCGCGTCGGCCGCCGTGTGAAGGGCGAAAGCTCCGGGCGCGCCGATCCGGGGTGAGCTTCCCGACGCGATGATCGCGGCATCGACCGGCGTGTCGTTCACCAACCACGCTCCGTCGCCGCGCCGCAGCCGTTCGACGGGACGAGGAACGACTTCCGCGCCGAGGCTCGCGAGGTCGCCGAGCCCTTGGTCCGCCAGCGGGCGGACGGGGCCGTCAAAGAGGCTCTTGGACAGGGGAGGGCGGTCGTAGGGCGGCCTGCCCTCGGCGTCCCAGGCGACGAGAGAGCCGGCGAACCCCGCCTCGCGGAGCTCGGCCGCCGCGCGCAAGCCGGCCAGTCCGGTTCCGACGATCCCGATGCGGTCGATGTTCATGGGAACAATGCTAGAGCCGCCGGCCTCCTCGACGCGGACTCCCGCAGGCTTCGCTGAGCGGTCCACGCCCGAAGCGGGATCGCAGATGCCCTCCAGAGCGGGCCGCCGATGCCGAGTCCGAAGCGTCAGATCGAAGGTTCGGATCTGGGCGGCACGCGGCTCGCTGAAAATCAGCCGCCGAAGGCCTCCTCGGACTTGCGGCCGTCGCTGGAAACGCGGGAAAGGTCGGCTTCGATCGGTTGCACTTTCGGCGCGCGGGTGACGAGCTTGTGGACGGCCCACACTCCCAGGAAGAGGGGGAGGCCGATGTAGGACGACAGGAGCGTCATGACGTCGAGGCCCTTTTCAGCGTCGAAAGCCTCGTAGCTCTGACCGACGATGACGATCGCGCACATGGCCATCGCGAGCAGCGGCCCGGCCGGGTACCACTTTGCCCGGTAGGGCAGCTCTTCCAGGGAATGCCCCTGCGCGAGGAAGGCTTTTCGGAATTTGTAATGAGACCACGCCACGCCCATCCAGGTTATGAATCCGGCCAGCCCGGAGGCGCTGACGAGCCACGTGTACGCGGCGCCGTCGCCGATCAGCGAAGAGACGAAGCACGCGGCGCCGATCGCCGCGGTGACCGCGAGGGCGGGAACCGGCACGCCGCGAGAGTTCGTGCGTCCCAGGAAAGCGGGGGCGTTTCCCTGACGCGAAAGGGCGTAGAGCATGCGGGTGGAGGCGTACAGGCCCGAGTTTCCGGCCGAGAGGATCGACGTGAGGATGACGGCGTTGATGACGGAAGCCGCCGCGGCGATTCCCGCGCGGTCGAAGACCAGGGTGAAGGGGGAGTAGGCGACGTCGGTTTCGTCGTTGCGCAGGAGGTTCGGGTCCATGTAGGAGACGAGGAATCCGATGACCGCGATGGTCCCGATGTAGAAGAGCAGGATGCGCCAGAAGATCGTTCGTATCGCCTTCGGGACGGTCTGCTCGGGGTTCTCGGTTTCCCCGGCGGCGACCGCCACGAGTTCCGTGCCCTGGAAGGAAAAGCCCGCGACCATGAAGATGGCGAGGATTCCCAGGCCTCCGTCGACGAACGGCGCTTCGCCCTTGGTCCAGTTTTCGAAGCCCGGGGATTTTCCGCCCATGATCCCGAAGATGATGAGGACGCCGAGCACGAGGAAGACGACGACGGTGACCACCTTGATGAGGGCGAACCAGAATTCGCCCTCGCCGTAGGCGCGGGCCGAAAGCGCGTTGAGCAGGACGAGGAGCGTGAGGAATATCGCCGACCACATCCACCCCGGGGTGTCCGGGAACCAGAACTTCATGACGAGCGCGGCGGCCGCGAGCTCTGCGGCCACGGTGATCGCCCAGTTGAACCAGAAGTTCCACCCGGCGGCGAAGCCGAAGCTGGGGCTGATGAAGCGGGTGCCGTACTCTCCGAACGAGCCGGCCACGGGAAGGTACGTGGACATCTCGCCGAGGGACTGCATGAGGAGGAACACCATGAGGCCGATGAGTCCGTAGGCCACGATCGCGCCGCCGGGCCCCGCCTGGGAAATCGTCTTGCCCGAGGCGAGGAACAGACCTGTTCCAATCGCTCCGCCGATTGCGATCATCGTCAGGTGACGGCTGTGCAGTCTGCGCTGCAGACGGTTGTCGTCGCTGTGCTCCAGAGGGTCCGAACTCATCGTCGACCTTCCTCACTGTCGTTATTGGGTCCGGCTGCGCGCAGAGCCGGAAGGCATGCATACGTACTGCGAAGCGAGTGTACGCGCGGGGAGAAAATCGTCCAAATGGCAAGCGACCCGTGAGAGATGGATAACCCTTGGACCGATTGGGTCCCTCTGCCCGTTTGAGAATGCCAAAGTGGCGGTTAAAGTTGAAGCCATGGGTGACAAAGAGCCGACGCGAGAAGTTCGCGTCCCGAAAGACGCCGTCTACGCCGCTGTCTTCGTCTCCCTCGCCGCCGTCGCGGCGTCTGCCTTCGTGTGGAGCAGCGTTGTGGCGTGCAGGCTTCTCGCGCTCCTAGTCTTGGGCCACGCCTTGTGCAGGGTTTTCCTTCCCGACGGCGCGGTTCCTCGGGTGCGCCGTCGGCGCGCCGACGCAATCGTGGGAGTGATCCTCGCGCTCGGGCTTTGGTACCTCTCGGCCTGGGGCGCCACGCCTTCGGTCACCCTCGGCGCGAATCTGTGAAAGGACCGGCCGCGTGCGCAAATGGGCGGGCTGGCTCCGCTCCGTTCGCGCCGCTGCGATCGATCCCTCGGCACAATGAAAGAAGAAGAATCGTATGAGCATGCTAACCCGGCGCCTTGCAAAGAACGTGGCCGATCGGACGGTTGAGAGAAGCGCGCGCAAGGTCAACCGCGACCGGAGGCGTCCGGAGAGAATTCGGATGCCGAAGCTAGTTCTGTGGACCGGCCTCGGAATGTTCTTTTTCGGGGCATTAGTAGTCGCCGTCTCTGTCTGGGGCGAGCAGGACTACCCGATACCGGGGATAGTCATCGGTTCGCTCTTCGCGCTTCTCCTTGGCGTTCCGTCTCTGTTCGCATACAAGAACTTTTGGTACTCGGTCGACCCCGAGGGCGTCTCCTTCCGGCTTGCCTTCAGCGGCGAGAAGAGGATCAGGTTTGTGGACATCGTGTCGAAAGAGGTCATTCAGCGAGAAAAAGGCCCCGTTCTCAGAATGCGGGATTCCCATGGAACCAGGTTCCAGATTTCGGCGCCTTTTTTCGACACCCTGCCCATTTTGGCGCGCTTTGGCTTTTACGATAAATATCAACGCTGGCCCTCCCCCCAAGAATTGGACGAATTCACCGGAGGGGCGCCCGGAGTGGCCAGCACCATGCATCACCGGGGGGCCTTTGGCCAGCAATCGCAGTCGGGATCCGAGCATCCCGGAGGCCGCGTTCCCAGCCAGATAAATCCCCGGTTTCCGTGGGACGCCCCGCAAGGAGGCAGCGCACCCGTGGGCGCGGCGCAATTCCCACAGAATCCCGAGCAGTTCGGAGCCGCGCCGGGAGCCCCGCAGCCGATGGGGCACGACCAGCCGTCCGACGTCGATTCGAGTTATTCTCTCGATCCGGCTTTCCGCCGCCCTGAGCCTCCTGCACAGCCTGAGCCCGCCGAGGCCAGTTTGCAGCCCGATCCGCTTGACGACGATCCCACCGTTTTCGGTCTGCAGGCCGGCGCAGCCGCGGAGCAGGGCATTGCGCCTCCTGCGGGCGCCGGCGTAGCGGGCGGAGGCGCCGTGCCGCCTCAGCTTGCCGGAGGCTTCCCTGCGCCGACTGGCTACCCTCCCCTGAGCGCCCCTTCGGCTGACTATGCGCAGACTTCCGGCTACCCGCAGCCTTCGGTCCTCCCGCAGGCCCCGGGGTACCAGGCGCCTTCGGGTTATTCGCAGACCCCCGGCCACCCTCAGCCCTCCGGAGCGCCCTATGCCGCCGGACCTCAAGCCTCCGGACCTCAACCCCCGATGGCTCCATCGGGTTTGGACGGATACGACGCCGATGAAACGGTCTTCACCGGTCGGGGGACTGGCGTCGCCCCCTTGCCGGCGCCGACGCCGTCGAGCGCCCCCGATCCAGACGCCACGGTGTTCGGAGTTCGCTCCTATGAGACCGAAGGTCTGGCCCAAGGGATTCCTTCCCGCCCTGCGGCGCCGTCCGCCCCGGCTCAGGCAGTCTCGGCCCCGCAAGCCGGCCCTCGCGAGGGCGGGGCGGAGCAAGGAGAGGACCCGGAGGCCACCGTTTTCGGCATGCCGTCCTACGGCGAATTCGCCCGCTACCCGAGCGGTCCAGGCGCCCCGGTCCCTTACGGCGAAGTCGCTCCTGAGGGGACAGACGGGCAGCAAGGCCAAGAGGGAAATTCGCAAGGCGTCGGCGGACACTTCCCCGGAGGATCGGGAGTTTTCGGCGGGCGCTGATTCGACCGCGCGTGGGGCAATCCCACGGCGACGGGACGTCCGCGTGCGCGTGTGGGCGTCGATCGCCGCCAAAGTTCGTCCGCCGTCGGCCGGCCCCGCATCCCGGCCGCGCACTCCTGCGCCGGCTCGGACAGCGAAGCCTGAGCAGTGAAGCCTTGACGCCAAAGGCTGCATAGCGTAACGTTGTCCGGTCTGGCGCGATAAAGCCGTTGTTTATGCGTGCTTTCGCGGAACTGAAGGGAAGAAGGGAGCCACGGTGAGTACTTCGCGTACCGAAAGCCGCGGCGCAGCAGCAAAGAACACCGATGCATCGGGGCGCGAGCAATGGGGAAGCCAGCTCGGCTTTCTCGTAGCCGCCATCGGCTCGGCCATCGGTTTGGGAAATATCTGGCGTTTCCCAGGCGTGGCCTATGAAAACGGCGGCGGGGCGTTTATGATCCCGTACGTCGTCGCTTTGCTCGGTGCAGGCATTCCCATTCTCTTCCTCGACTACGCCCTTGGCCACCGTTTCCGGGGAAGCGCCCCGGCCGTATTCCGCAGGATTTCGAAGAAATTGGAATTCCTCGGGTGGTGGCAGGTGCTCCTGTGCTTCGTCATCATGACGTACTACGCCGTGATCATCGCGTGGTCTTTGCGCTACGTCTTCTATTCGGCGAACGTCGCTTGGGGCAAGGGAAGCAACGCCGCCAATCATTTCAACAACTTCATCGAGGCGGCCCCCGCGCCGCAGTACTCGCTCGCCCCGGTGTGGAACGTCGCCCTTCCGCTCGCCGTGGTGTGGATCGTGGTGCTCGTGGCCATCGGGCGGGGCGTCTCACGCGGCATCGAGGTCGCAAACAAGATCTTCCTGCCCCTCCTCGTCGTCCTTTTCGTCGCCCTGGTCCTGCGGGCCCTCACGCTTCCCGGCGCCGCCGAGGGCCTGAACGCCCTGTGGACGCCCGACTTCTCCGCGTTGAAAGAGCCGAAGGTCTGGCTCGCGGCCTTCACTCAGATCTTCTACTCGCTCTCGGTCGCCTTCGGCATCATGTTGACCTACGCCAGCTATCTCAGGCGCCGCTCGAACCTCGTGGGAACCGGCCTAGTCGCGTCCTTCGCCAATTCCTCCTTCGAGATTCTGGCAGGATTCGGCGTTTTCGCGACACTCGGGTTCATGGCCGTCCAGCAAAACACGTCCGTCGGCAATCTCGAAGGCCTGCAGGGCATCAAGCTTTCCTTCATCACGTTCCCAACCGTCATCTCAGAAATGCCGGGCGGCGCGATTTTCGGCGTTCTTTTCTTCCTGTCGCTGGCCTTTGCCGGCATCACATCGCTCATTTCGCTCGTCCAAGTCGTCGCAGCGGGCATCGCCGAGAAATTCAATCTCAGGCCCGCCGCCTCGGCCATGGCCGTCGGAATTCCCGCTGCAGCCGTCTCCCTCATGGTTTTCGGCACGAAGTCGGGAATCTACTCGCTCGACGTCGTAGACGCCTACATCAATGCGATCGGAGTGGTGGCCTCCGCCGTCCTCGTCTGCCTCATCACCGCTTACGCGGTGCGCAACCTCAAGCAATTGCAGCGGCACCTCAACTTCGTCTCCGAAACGGGGAACCGCATCGGGGCGTGGTGGCGGTGGCTCGTCGGAGGCGTCGTCCCGGCCTTCCTCAGCTACGTGCTCGTCAGCGGCATCGTCGGCTACATCCGCAACCAGTACGACGCGAAATCGTACACGCGAGGGTTTGAGAACGCTTTCGGATGGGGCTCTGTGGCCGTGGTCTTCGTAGGAGCGCTCGTCTTCACGCTGATCAGATGGCGCACGCCGGTCGATGATTTCGAACCCATTTCACTCGACGCTTCAAACACAGGGGGTACACGATGACTTCAAGCGCCGTGATCTTCATGCTCGTGACCGTGCTCATTGTATGGGGCGGGCTTGTCGCCTCCGTCGTCGCTCTGGTCGTCAGAGGGCGCCGTCAGGGACGCGAAACCCAAACCGCGGTTGTGATGGAAACTCTCGAATCTGAACGTTCCGAGCCCGGTGTGGGCGGCCCCAAGCAGGGCGAAGGCGCGGCAGGCTCCGAAGGCAAAGGAACTGTCGGCTCCGAAGGCGAGTCTGAGGCCTAAACCGAGGCCTGGGCCCTGGGAGGGGGCGAAACGGTATGAGCACAGAGACGAACGGCAACCGCGGCTCGGCGCGGGCTGGCACTTCGGACGACGGCGGGCTTCGCCGAGCGCTGACCAATCGGCACATTCAGATGATCGCCCTGGGAGGGGCGATTGGGACGGGGTTGTTTTACGGTTCGGCGGAGGGGATCAAGCTGGCCGGCCCGTCGATTCTTCTGGCTTACGCCCTGGGCGGGATCGTCATTTTCTTTGTGGTGCGCGCGATGGGGGAGATGTCGGTCCATCGGCCGAGTTCGGGCTCCTTCAGCCGTTACGCCAATGACTATTGGAGCCCCCGGGCGGGGTTTGTGGCCGGTTGGAATTACTGGTTTAACTACATCGCTGTGGCGATGGCCGAACTGACGGTGGTCGGCCAGTACATTCAGTACTGGTTTCCGTCGGTTCCTGCGTGGGCGTCGGCGGCCGTCGTGTTGCTTGTCATCACCGCCGTCAACCTAGTGGGCGTCAAGGCGTTCGGCGAGTTCGAATTCTGGTTTTCCGCGATCAAGGTGGCGGCGGTCGTCGGGATGATCGTTCTGGGCCTTTACGTGATTGCCGCGGGCGTGAACTCCAATCCGCATCTGCCCGACCCCTCCTTCTCCCACCTTTTCGATCGCGGGGGCTTTTTCCCCGGAGAGCTCAACGGTTTCCTCGTCTCCCTGGTTTTCGTGATGTTCTCCTTCGGGGGCATCGAGCTCATCGGGATAACCGCGGGCGAGGCCGACGATCCCCAACGGTCCATTCCCAAGGCGATCAATCAGGTGGTCTACCGCATCCTCATCTTCTACATCGGCGCGCTGTTCGTCATCATGGCCGTTGTGCCGTGGAACGCGATCGACGGCAAGCTCAGCCCCTTCGTCCAGATCTTCGACTCCGTGGGCATCAAGGCTGCCGCGCACGTTCTCAACTTCGTCGTCCTGACGGCTGCGCTGTCCGTGTACAACTCCGGCTTGTATTCCAACGGTCGCATGCTCTATTCGCTCGCCCGCCAGGGCAACGCCCCGAAGGCGTTCACCATGCTCTCCCAACGCGGAATCCCCTTCGTCGGCGTGCTCTTCTCCTCGCTCGTGACGGCGACGGCGGTGGCGATTGTCTATTTCCTGCCGAAAACGGCCTTCACGATTGTCATCTCGACGGCGTTGGCATCGGGGATCATATCCTGGGCCATCATTTTGATCACTCAGAGGAAGTTCAGGAGGGCAATCGGGCCCCAAGGCGAGGCGGAGCTTTCATTCAAGCTCCCGGGAGGCAAAACGACGAACTCGGTTGTTCTCGCCGCGCTGGGAGGGCTCCTCGCGCTTATGGCTTTCAGCGCTGACTATCGAACGGCGGTCATCGTCCTCCCGATCTGGCTCGCCATTCTATTCGTCACCTACGAGGTCGGACGGCGGACGGTCAAGCTCGGCCGCGGGCGAATCCCCTCCGACGGCGCCGGCGAGTCGGCGCATCCAAAGATGCGAGGAATCGATGAACGGTGACAACAGCGCGAGTTCCGGGAAGGGCGGACTGCTCCGACGAGCGGCCAAATCGGCGCCCGGCGCCCGGCGCGAGGATGCCTTCGACGACGTCGTCGCCAGGAAAGACCCCGAAGGCCTCCGCAAGGGCCTGACCACCCGGCACATTCAGATGATCGCCTTCGGAGGGGCGATTGGGACGGGGTTGTTTTACGGTTCGGCGGAGGGGATCAAGCTGGCCGGCCCGTCGATTCTTCTGGCTTACGCCCTGGGCGGGATCGTCATTTTCTTTGTGGTGCGCGCGATGGGGGAGATGTCGGTCCATCGGCCGAGTTCGGGCTCCTTCAGCCGTTACGCCAATGACTATTGGAGCCCCCGGGCGGGGTTTGTGGCCGGTTGGAATTACTGGTTTAACTACATCGCTGTGGCGATGGCCGAACTGACGGTGGTCGGCCAGTACATTCAGTACTGGTTTCCGTCGGTTCCTGCGTGGGCGTCGGCGGCCGTCGTGTTGCTTGTCATCACCGCCGTCAACCTAGTGGGCGTCAAGGCGTTCGGCGAGTTCGAATTCTGGTTTTCCGCGATCAAGGTGGCGGCGGTCGTCGGGATGATCGTTCTGGGCCTTTACGTGATTGCCGCGGGCGTGAACTCCAATCCGCATCTGCCCGACCCCTCCTTCTCCCACCTTTTCGATCGCGGGGGCTTTTTCCCCGGAGAGCTCAACGGTTTCCTCGTCTCCCTGGTTTTCGTGATGTTCTCCTTCGGGGGCATCGAGCTCATCGGGATAACCGCGGGCGAGGCCGAGAACCCGCAGCGGTCCATTCCCAAGGCCGTCAACCAGGTGGTCTACCGCATCCTCATCTTCTACATCGGGGCCTTGACGATCGTCATGGCCGTTGTGCCGTGGAATGCGATTGACGGCAAGCTCAGCCCCTTCGTCCAGATCTTCGACTCCGTGGGCATCAAGGCCGCCGCGCACGTTCTCAACTTCGTCGTCCTGACTGCCGCCCTCTCCGTCTACAATTCGGGGCTCTACTCCAACGGCCGCGTCCTCTATTCGCTCGCCCGCCAGGGCAACGCCCCGAAGGCCTTTATGCGTCTGTCCCGCCGCGGAATCCCCTATGCGGGGGTTCTCTTTTCGTCGATGGTGACGGCCGTCGCCGTCGCCGTCATCTACTTCCTGCCGGAGACGGCCTTCTCGATTCTCATGGCGATGGCCCTCGGCGCCTCGATCATTTCGTGGGTCATGATCCTGCTCACCCACAGGGCATTCCGAAAGAGGATCGGCTCGGGCCTCGCCGACCTGGCGTTCAAGCTTCCCGGCGGCCTGGCCTCGAACGCCGTCGCCCTCGTCAGCCTCGTGGGCGTTTTCATCCTCATGGCTTTCAACCCCGATTATCGAACATCCGTCGCCGTCATGCCGATATGGCTTTTCATCCTTTTTGCCGCATACGAGGTGAAGAAGAGGTCCTCTAAGTCCGGGCGGTCAGACCGGATGCAAGAAGCCCGGCGCTGAGCCTCGTGAAACACGGGGCCGCACCGCCTGGCGGGCCCCGTGCTCAGGCGCGCTTGACGGCCAGAAATCACTTCTCGGCCTGCACGCGCGCGTGCTTGTACAGAAGCGTGGCCGCGGCAGCGAACAGCGCTGTCCCTATGAACTTCGCTGGCGTCGCGAACCCTTCGCCGACGACGGCAAGGGGAGCGTCGTCGCCCGACCAGCCGACGATTCCCGCGTAGATCACGCCGAAAAGGGATTCGCCGACGATCAGCCCGGTGCTCATGAGCACTCCCATGCGCTTTTTGCCGTCGACGTCGCCGCCGGAGCGTTCGGCCCACCTGTCGTACAGCGTGCCGAGCACGGCGCCGAGCGCGATGGTCAACGTCGTCGTGGGCATGAGGTACATGCCCATCCCCACCGCGAGGGGCGGAAGCTTGAGCCTGCCGGCTGTCCCGCGCTTGAGCGTTTCGTCGACGACGATGACCACGATTCCGATGAATGCGCCCCAGCCGATGTACGTCCAGTCGAGGGAATTGTCGAAGATTCCCTTGGCCAGCTTGGAGATGATCGATGCCTGCGGCGCATTGAGGGCGTTGTCTTTGGCGCCCGGCGTGCCCGCGAAGCCGAATGTGCTTTGAAGCAGGCCCAGCACGGGGGCGATGACAACCGATCCGAAGAGCACTCCGATGACGAGTGCGACCTGCTGTTTCCACGGCGTCGCACCGACGAGCTGGCCGGTTTTGAGGTCTTGGAGGTTGTCGTTGGAAATCGTGGAGATGCCGAAGACGACGGCCGCCGTGAAGAGCGTGAAAGCGATGAGCGCCTTCGTCTCCGATCCGTCGGCGGGGCCGTAGGCAAGCTTGATGGCGAGAGCGCCCACGAGCACGACGAGAATTCCCACGCCCGAGATCGGCGAGTTCGACGACCCGATGAGCCCGGCCATGTAGCCGCAGACGGCGGCGACGACGAGTCCGATGAGGAGGATGAACGCCACCGAGACGACCATGAGGTGGGTCGAATTGTGGATGGCGGTCCCGTTGACGAAGTCCGCCAGGAGGAATCCGATGGGAAGCATGAGAAGCGCGATCGTGGCGCCGACGATCTGGATCGGAATGTCGCGCTCGGTCAGGTCCACTTTCTTGCCGGCATGGCGCTTCCCGGCGGCGATCGCGGCTTCGCGGATGCCGACGGCGATCGGCTTGAGGATCTTGATGAGCGTCCACACAGACGCGATCGCAATGACGCCGGCGCCGATGAACCTCACCTGGTCGATGAAGACACTCCTGACGGCCTCTTCCGACGCCGTCGCCGACTCGTCGCCCCACACGAGGGTCGGCAGAAGGACGCCGAAAGACAGCACGACCCCGACGACCATGGAGATTCCCACGCTCAAGCCGACGAGGTGGCCGACGCCGAGCAGGCCCATGCTCGCCCCCGCGCCGATCCACGTGGCGAAGGGGCCGGCCTTGAGGGCGGCGGTGACCTCCGCGGCGGCGATTTTGAGGTTCGTCAAAAGGGAGAATCCCGCCGAGGCGAGGCCTCCGACGACGATCGCCCGCATGCCGCGGCGGTTGTGAGAGGAGCCCTTCTCGGAGTCGCCCACCTTGAGGACCTCCGCCGCGGCGATCCCCTCGGGGTAGGGCAGGTCCGACGTCGTCACGAGCGCCCTGCGCAGCGGAATCGAATACATGACCCCGAGGATGCCGCCGATTGCGCAGACGGCCACGGTCGTCCAGTAGGGGAAGCCCTGCCACCAGCCGACCATCACGAGGCCCGGCAGCACGAAAATGATGGCGGAAAGCGTTCCGGCGGCCGAGGCGATTGTTTGGACGATGTTGTTCTCGACGATCGAGTGATTCTTGAAACGGTTGATGACCGCCATCGAAATGACGGCCGCCGGGATCGACGTCGCAAAGGTCAAGCCCGCCTTGAGGCCCATGTAGACGTTTGCGGCGGTGAAAACGAGTGTGATGACCCCGCCCAGGATTATCCCGCGGACGGTCAGCTCGCGCATCTTCGCCCTTTCGGGCGCCGACGGCGCATGTGCGGGCGATGACATGTCGCCTCCTTGCGTAGTGTGAATGTGTTGCGTGGAAATGGTACTCTCGCAGGAAGCCGGGAGGCGAAACCGACCGAAAACGCAGCGTCTCGGCATATGCGGATTTGCGGCAGAAGCAGGCTCCCAGCGAACGCGCTCTGCCGACACACACTTCGCCGATGAACGCGGCCTGACGGTGATTGCTTACTCATTTGCCGTGCCTCGGTGTGGCTGAAGGCGCGGGTGGGCGACAATGGAGGTGTGGATCCACTTGTCAAAGACATCCTTTTCGTCCTTCTTTTCACGCTGATCGGCGGTTTGTTCTCCGCGTCGGAGATGGCGCTCGTTTCCCTTCGCCAAACGCAGATCGACGAGATGTCCAAGAAAAGTTCGGCGGGCAAAGCCGTCGCGCGTTTGACGGCGGATTCGAATCGTTTTCTTTCCGCCGTCCAGGTCGGCGTGACGATCGCCGGCTTCTTCTCGGCGTCTTTCGGAGCCTCCGAGATCGCCCCGGTTCTCGCGCCGACGCTCCAGAAATGGGGGTTGGGCGCGTCCGCCTCCCAAACCCTGGCTTTCATTTTCGTGACCGTTGCCATCGCCTACCTGTCCATCGTCTGCGGCGAGCTCGTGCCCAAGCGCATCGCGCTCCAATCGGCCGAGACGATAGCGCGCGTCGTCGTGCGCCCGCTCTCGGTCATCACATTCTTGCTGCGCCCGGTGATCTGGTTCCTCGGCTTGTCCACCGACGTCGTGCTGCGGCTTCTCGGGCGCAACCCGCGCGAGCAGAAGGACACGATGGGCGTGGCCGAGCTCCGCGCCTTCGTCGCCAGTCAGGACACGATCGGCGAGGACGAGCGCGAGATGGTCGTCGACATGCTCTCGGTGGGCGAGAGGACCGTTGAGCAGATCATGACTCCGCGCACAGAGGTGGAGTTCTTTTCTGCGGACACGGCGATCGAGGAGGCCCAAAAGGAGGTTTCGGAGCTCGAGCATTCGCGGTATCCGGTTCGCCACGGAACTTCGGACGACGACGTCGTCGGCTTCATCCACATCCGGGATCTCATCAATCCTTCGTCGAGCGTGAGGACGGTCGGCGACCTTGTCCGCGAAATACTGTTCTTTCCGACCGGCAAGCCGGTGATGGACGCCCTGAAGGAGATGCGCGCCAAGCACGCCCACCTCGCCGTCGTGGTGGACGAATACGGAGGAACCGACGGCATCATCACGCTCGAGGACGTCGTCGAGGAATTCGTCGGCGAGATACGCGACGAATACGATCAAGAGACGCCGGTGGCCATCAAGCGCGGGGATTCCCGGGACATCGACGGTTTGGCGAGCCGCGCGGAAATTGCGAAGGTCTTCGGCAGCGAGCTTCCCGAGGGCCCTTTCGACACCATCGGCGGGTACGTCGTCAACGAGCTCGGGCGCATGCCACGCGTGGGCGACGAGGTCCGCTGGGACGGGCGCATCCTGCGGGTCAAGAGCCTCGAAGGCCGCAGGATCGCCTGGTTGCGGGCTACCAAGGCCGACGACGGGGAGCCGCCGGCCGACGGCTGACGCCCCGACTTCCGGCTGGTCGGGGCCCCGGCACACGGGCCTGCCGCGCCCTCGGGTCCCGTCGAGGCGGGACTAGTTCGCCTCGTAGACCGCCGGCATGTCGAGCTTCTTGTCGAAGTCCTTGTCGGCCACGGTGTAGAGAATCTCCTCCAGGCCACGCCACCACGGATCGACCGGGAGCCTTGTCTTCAGGTTGATGAGCTCGTCCATGTGCGTCAGGCGCTGGACTTTGATCTCGCCGTCGGACAGACCCACGAAAACGCCGTCGCGCTTGCCCTTCTCGAACTGCCTGGAGAGCTCGCCGATCGCGTAGTTTGCCAGGCGCACGGCCAGTGTGCGGTCGAAGGGCGAGGGGTTGCCGCCCTGCTGCATGTGGCCGAGCACGGCCGGCCGCACGTCGTACAGGCCCCGGCTTTCGGCCTCGAAGATCTTGGTGAGCATGTCCGTCGTGTAGTACTCGGAGGCCTCTTCGTTGGCGACGACGAGGTAAAGGTCGCGTCCGCCCTCGAAGGCTTTGACGATCCGCGCGGCGTCCTCGCTCAGCTGTGACAGGGATATGCCGTTCTCCGAGAGGTAGACCTGCTCTGCGCCAGCGACTATTCCGGACATGAGCGTGAGATATCCGCATCGGCGCCCCATCGCCTCGGCCACGAAGCATCGGTGGTTGGCCGCCGCCGACTGCTTGATGCGGTCGATCACCTCGGCGTTGTTGTTGAGCGCGGTGTCGACGCCGATGGACAGCTCGGCGCCCGGCAGATTGTTGTCGATTGACGCCGGAACGCAGACTATGGGAAGGTCGAAGGCGGGGTAGCGGTTCTTTTCTTCGACCATGTGCAGCGCGGCGAGGTATCCGGTGAAGCCGCCGATGACCATGAGGGCGTCGATCCGGTTCTTCTCGATCTCCCGCCCGAGCGCGTAGTACTGGTCGACGGCCGGAACCGACCGGTGCGTCCCCAGATGGGCGCCGCCGGAGCCGGCCCAAGAATCGACGTCGGCCCACGTCAACTCGCGCAGCTCGCCGTCGAGCAGGCCCGGAAATCCGCCGACGACCCCGAGCATTGTGAATCCGCGGTCGAGTCCGAGGCGGACGGCGGCCTTCGCCGCCGGGTCCATGCCGGGCGCAAGGCCTCCGGCGTGCATGACGGCGACGCGCGGTGGGCGTCCGTCCGGCGTCGCGATATGCCCTCGATGGCTCTCCACCGGCATCGACATCGTCTCGAAAACGTCGAGCATTCCGCGAAACCCCGGGCCGCGTGAATCGACTGCGGCCTCGTAGTCGCCCGAGGAAAGGTACCCCTTGACGGCGCGGGTCTCGCGGATCGCCTCCATCAGGGGCAGGCGCACCACGCGGTTGCGCCGCGTGCCGATGATGCACGGTTCGTCCCTCTCGCCGGCGCGAACTGTCTCGAGGGCGGCGGTGTAGCCGAGGATCGTCGACATCCACCGGTCGTAGGCCGACGGCGTGCCGCCTCGCTGAACATGGCCCAAGGACGTGATTCGCACGTCCTCGCCGAGGCGATCCTGGATGGCCTCCTGGACCCGCTTCGCCGTGATCGGATTGCCTTGGCGGTCCTGCGCGCCCTCGGCAACGACGATGATCGAGTCCCTGCGCCCGGCGGCCCTGCCTTCGCGCAGTTTCTCGCACATTCGCGCCTCCCAGCCCTCCTCGGGGGGAAGCTCGGGAATGAACACGTAGTCGCAGCCGCCGGCTATGGCGCTCATCAGCGCCAGATAGCCGCATCGCCTTCCCATCACTTCGACGACGAACGTGCGCTGGTGCGAGGCCGCCGTCGAGGTAATCGCGTCGATCGCCTCAACGATCCGGTGAAGGGCGGAATCGGTTCCCACGGTCATGTCGCTTCCGACCAGGTCGTTGTCGATCGACCCGACGACGCCGGCCAGGTGCAGGCGCGGATGGGCGTCCGCCTGCTCGCGCGTGATCTCGCCCCGCTCGACCAGCTCGTCGAGAAGACCGGACCATTGCGCCCGAAGCTCGTCGGCGCCCGTGAGCGAGCCGTCGCCGCCGACGGCCACCACCCGGTCGATTCCCTTGGCCACCAGGTTCCTGACAGCCGCGCGCATGCCGTCGCGCTCCCGAAAGGCGTCGCATCGCGCCGTCCCAATGGCGGTTCCGCCCTCGTTGAGGATCCCCGAGACGTCCGACCACGTCATCTCGCGTATGAGGCTCCCTCCCTCGACGGCGCCCTTCCATCCCTCCATGACCGCGTAGGGCACGGCGCCCTCGTGGAGGGCTGTGCGCACGACCGCCCGCACGACGGCGTTCATTCCCTGGGCGTCGCCGCCCGAGGTGAGGACGGCGATCTTCCTCGGCTCGCCCGTCGTTGGCTGGTCCATGGTGACTCCTTCTGTGCGCTTCTGGCGGTTTTCGCCGATTGGCCGGCTCGGCGTCCACTCCCATTGTTGACGTTTTCCGGGCGAATGCCAAGAGCCGCAGGACCCAGAAATTCGTTGGATCTTTGGGTCAAATGCCGAAACTCAGTTGCGGAACTCTTCCGAGGCGCGGCGATTTGACTTCTGCAGGCATCCGCGGTCGGCGGGGCGCTTGCGGCGGGAGAGGCCCGCTGACTGCGGCGACGTCGGCGGGGATTCCCGCCGAGCCGCGCCGTTGCCCACAACGCTGCCCGGGACGACGTCGGTGACTGACGGCTGCGGGGCGTGTAGGGTACTGAGAGGACGCAAAAATAACGACGTCGTCGACAGCCGACGTCGATTGCTGCACGCGTAGCGGACGCCGCCTGAAACTCAACGAAGGGGAGAGCCATGGCTGAGAATGCGAACTCCGAGCCCGACAATCCGGATTCCGGAGATCCCGAAGAGGCCCGTGAGTTCGGCGCGCGCGAGGTCGGCGGAGAGGCGGAGAGCCGCCAAGCGGACAACCGCGGGCTCAGCGCCGATAATGTCAGCGGAGAAGACGGCGACGGTGCGCTCAATCCCGGTCGGGCAGAGGGTCAGGGCGAACTCGACGCCGCGCCGTCGGAAGACGGCGCCGGTCAGCCAGAAGACGGTGCCGCCGAGGCCGACGATCAGGAGCCTGGCAAAGCCCCGTGCGACACCTACCAAATCTTCGGCAAGGAGTTTCGAGACAGTCAGGTGGAGGAACTCGACGCCCTCCTTTCGAGCCTCGGCGAGGACATAGAAGGGCTTCGCGAGACGAAAGACCAGATGGTGGAGGCATTGCTGGCGATTCCCGGCAGCCTTCCGGGCACAAACCTGGACGAAGCCGCGGAAGCGGCGGCGAAGGCCGTGGAGAAGAGACAAGAGGATTTCATTTCGCGCCTTGAGGAGCTTCGGGGCGACATCGCCGAGGAAGTGGACTTCGCCAAGTGGAGGCACGAACTCGCCGACGACAGCGACCGCCGGTCGGGCAAAGAGGGCGGCGGCACGGCGCCCTTCGAGTGACGCGTTCTTCGAACGGCGAATTTTCGAGCAAATCGGCCTTCGAACGGGGAATTTTCCAAGGGACGCACGCTTTTTTAACGGAGAGCTTTCAAGCGACGCGGTTTTCTAGCGGTAAATTTTCAAGCGACGCGTTTTCAAGCGACGCGGTTTTCGTGCGATACACGCTTGGACGTGACGGGGCGGACACGCACCCGTCGCCCAAACTGTTGAATTTTCACTTCCTTTTCCCTCTTGAAGTGGCGTCCGCCACTGTCTACGATTTGGTTAAGTTCGGTTTTCTCGAGCACGGAGGCGGTGCGGGCCGAACGGAAAGGACGGGCAATGAAACACAAGATTTTCCATACGAGAGCAGGGGCCTCTTTTGCAGGAGCCTGCGCGCTGGCGGCCAGCGCGCTCGTGTCGATTCCAGCGTCTGCGGCCGATTCGGGCTTCGCCGTCGTCGGGAGCCTGCAAAACGAGGTGTCGGGCTGCCGCGACTGGGACGAAAAGTGCACCCAGACTGAGATGACCCGCAATTCGCGGGGAGTGTACGAATACAAGGCGGTTCTCCCGGCCGGGAAGTACGAGTACAAGATCGTCGGCGGGCATTCCATGGACAATTCGTGGGGCAACGGCTCGGCGAACATGCCGATTTCGGTGGCGGGAAGAACCAAGGTGACTTTCCGCTTCGATCCGAGGACGCACAAGGTCGGCGTCTGGATCCCCACGAAGGGCGGGTTCTCGCCCGAGGACGGAAGGCTCGTCAAAGCGCCCGGCAAGAGGGGCAACGGCGAGAGCTTCTACTTCGTCATGACCGACCGCTTCGCCAACGGCGACCCCTCCAATGACACGGGAGGCTACGGCTCCGACCGCATGGCCTCCGGCTTCGACCCGACTCACAAGGGCTTCTATCAGGGAGGCGACATCGCGGGCCTGCGCTCGAAGCTCGACTACATCAAGGGCTTGGGCACGACGGCGATCTGGCTCACACCGTCGTTCAAAAACCGGCCGGTGCAGGGCTCGGGCGCAAACGTCTCGGCCGGATACCACGGATACTGGATCACCGATTTCACCCAGATCGACCCGCATCTGGGCACGAACGAGGAGCTCGCCCAGCTCGTTCGGGACGCCCACGCGCGAGGAATGAAGGTGTATTTCGACATCATCGTCAACCACACGGCGGACCTCATCTCCTACGAAGGCCAACAGGGAGGGTCGGCCCCGTACGTCACGAAGGCGCAATCGCCGTACAAAGACGCGTCGGGCGCGCCCTTCGATCCGTCGAAGGTCAGCACGTTCCCCGAGATGTCGGCGCAGACGTCGTTCCCCTACGTTCCCAAGCGGACGGGCAAGGTCGTCCCCGACGAGCTCAACGACGTCACCCTTTACCACAACCGCGGCGATTCGACGTGGAACGGCGAATCGGTCACCTACGGAGACTTCGTGGGGCTCGACGACGTCATGACGGAAAACCCCAAGACGGTTCGCATCTTCGCAGACGTCTACAAGAAGTGGATGGACTTCGGGATCGACGGATTCAGGATCGACACGGTCAAGCACGTGGATTTCGAGTTCTGGAAGAAGTGGGCGAAAGAGATCAACGACCACGCTAAGAAGTCCAACCCCAAGTTCTTCACCTTCGGCGAGGTCTACGACGGCGCGGCCACGGCGCGTGCGCCCTACACGTGGCGAACAGGCCTCGGGGCGACCCTCGACTTCGGCTTCCAGGAGGCGGTGACTGGCTACGCGGCGGGCAAGCCGAGCAAGTCCGTCGGAGACTTCTTCGCCACGGACGACATGCTCACGACGCCGACATCCGGCGCGGCCGACCAGCCGACCTTCCTCGGCAATCACGACATGGGCAGGGCCTCCTTCATGATCGCGGGGGCGGGCAAAGGCGACACCCAGGCCCGCACGATCCTCGCCCACAAGATGATGTTCCTCATGCGCGGCCAGCCCGTCGTCTACTACGGCGACGAGCAGGGCTTCATGGGCACGGGAGGCGACCAGGACTCCCGCCAGTCGATGTTCGCCTCGAAGACGGCCGAGTATGTCAACCAGCCTCTGGCCGACGGCACGCAGATGGGGTCGAAGGACCGCTATTCGACGTCGGCGCCGATATACAAGGAGATCGCCTCCGTCGCGAAGCTTCGCCACGCCCACCCCGGGCTTGAGAACGGGGCTCAGATCGAGCTGTACCGCTCCGACGACTCCCCGGTGTACGCATTCGCCCGAGTGGACAGGAAGCAAAAGTCCGAGTATGTGGTGGCCGTCAACAATTCGACCGCGCCCGCCAAGGCGAGGTTCAAGACGATGACTCCGAAGTCGGCCTACAAGGCGCTGTACGGAGCTTCGGGGTCGGTGAGGTCTGCGCGCAACGGCGAGGTGACCGTCAAGGTTCCGCCCCTCTCGGCGGTCGTCTACAAGGCCGACAAGAAGCTGGCGAAGGGATCGGGTTCGATTGCGGTCACGCCGGATTCGGGCCAGGCTCTCGTTCGGACGACGTCGACGCTCGCCGGCCAGGACGTCACCCAGTCGCTCGTTCCGGTCTCGGCCGACCTCGGCGCCAACAGGTGGGCGGAAACGACCTTCTCCTACAGGATCGCGGGAAGCCCCAAGTGGAAGGTCCTCGGGACGGCTGCCGGGCCTAAGCCCCGGGTCTTCCACGACGTCACGGACATTCCCGACGGAACTCTCGTGGAATACCGCGCGGTCTCGGTTGACGCGAAGGGAAGGACGACAGTCGATTCGGGATTCGGCTCCGTGGGAGTCGACCAGTCCGTCGGGCGGGCAGCCCGGCATGCGCGCAAGTGAGGCGCGAGTGAGCGGGCGGAAAGGCGGCCCGCAAGCGCGTGGGCAGGACGGCGTGCGGATGCTGAGGCTGCGCCGCTGACCGCGGAGCCTCCTCGCGAATGACGGAGACGCCGACCGCCCTTCGGAGCATTCGCCGCCCTCGGACGACAGGCCCCCGCTGACGAAGCGGGGGCCTGTTCCCGAATTCGCGTGTTTCCCTGGCCGCAACAGGGTAAACTGTATGCGTTCCATGAAAACCAACGAATCGCGCATGAACGATGGACACAACGGACGGGCCCGTCAAGGGCGAGGGACAAGCCATAGGTCTGTGGCTGGACGATGAGACGATAGCGTGGCCGAGCGGAGAGGGGGCGGCCTACCGCCTCTACTATGCCGCGCGCGGAGGAATGAAGCGCACGGGCGCGAACGTCACGGGCGCCGACGGCTCCGTCGAGCTCGTCGTCAAGGGCGGCGGCCTGACGGAGGATCAGAAGCGGCGCGACCCTTACATCACGGCTTCATACACGCCTGACGGAAGGGACTACACGGCTCTGCGGCCTTCCGGGAAGATCGACGTCGCCGAAATCCTCAAAGGCCAAACGGCCGTCATGGAAGTGGGCGCCGACGGCGCGCCGATCGCCTTTTCCTCCCTCCAAACCGCCCGCGTGCTTGACTTCCTCTACGCTGCCGCTGCCAAGCGCCGCAGGCACGGGGTGTCCTTCGACGGCGGCGTGCCCACCCTCTCGCTGTGGGCGCCGACGGCGAAGTCCGTCGCCCTCCGCCTGTACGCGAACGGCGACGTCGCCGCGTACGAGGAGCATCCCATGGAACGGCAATCTGACGGGTCGTGGACGATCGAGGGAGACGCCTCGTGGGCCGACAGGTCCTACGTCTACGACGTCGAGGTTTACATACCTCAGACGTCCGTCACGAAAGAAGACGCCTCTCAACAGAGCCTGGCGGACACCGTGGCGCACAATCTCGTCACCGACCCCAACTCGGTGGGGCTGACCACCGATTCAAAGCGCTCTGTGGTGCTCGATTTGGACGACCCGAGGTACCAGCCCGAGTCGTGGAGGGCGAATGCCGCGCCCGCGATCTCAAACCAGGCCGAAAGGTCGATCCTCGAGATGCACGTGCGCGATTTCTCCGCCACGGACGCAACCGTTCCCGAGCGGCTGCGCGGAACCTACAGCGCGTTCTCTGTCAAGGACTCCCACGGCATGGCCTATCTTCGCGAGCTCGCCCGCGCGGGGATGAACACGATACATCTTCTGCCCACCTACGACTTCGGCTCGGTTCCCGAGAGCCGCGCGGCGCAGGCGACGGTCGACGTGCCCGATTCCGGGGCGACGTCGCAGGAACAGCAGGCCGCCGTCGGCGAGGTGGCGGACACCGACGCCTACAACTGGGGGTACGACCCTTTCCATTACACGACTCCCGAGGGCTCTTACGCGGTCAAACAGTACGGGGGCGAGCGAACGGCGGAATACCGCGACATGGTCGGCAATCTTCACGCCGCCGGGTACCAGGTGGTCCAGGACGTCGTCTACAACCACACGTATGCCCACGGGCAGGACGAAAAGTCGGTGTTCGAGAAGATCGTCCCCGGCTACTACCACCGCCTGGGATACGAGGGCCAGACGCTCACGACGCCCTGCTGCGGAGAATTCGCCACCGAGCACGCCATGGCCGAGGAGCTCATGGTCAACTCGCTTTTGACCTGGGCGAAAGCCTACAAGGTGGACGGATTCCGCTTCGACCTCATGGAGTTCAATTCGGTCGACACGATGAAGCGAATCCGCGCCGAGCTAGACTCGCTGACGTTGGACAAGGACGGCGTGGACGGCTCTCAAATGTACCTGTACGGGGAGGGCTGGTCTTTCGGAACCACGGCCGACGGCTCGCGATTCGCGCCGTCGGTGCAAGGGACCCTCGGCGGAACGGGGATAGGGGCGTTCAACGACAGGCTGCGCGACGCCGTCCACGGCTCCCAGTCCGACGGGAAGAACGACACGCAGGGTTTCGGAAACGGCCTGTTCACCGATCCCAACGGAGTGGCGGGCGGGGACGCCGACATGCTGCGGTCGTACACCGACGTCATCCGCGTGGGGCTGGCCGGAAACATCGACTCCATCGAAATACATGCCGCGGACGGAACCCTCAAGAAGGGGAGCGAGATCTACTTCAACGGCCAGGTGGCCGGCTACGGCACTCAGCCGGAAGAGACGGTCAACTACGTCGACGCCCACGACAACGAGACCCTCTTCGACCTCAACATGTGGAAGATGCCCGGAGGCTCGCGCATGTCGGACCGGGTGCGGATGAACACCCTGTCTTTGGCTGCGGCGACCCTCGGCCAGTCCCCGGTGTTCTGGCACGCCGGAACCGACCTTCTGCGCTCGAAGTCCATGGATCGCAACTCCTACAACTCGGGCGACTGGTTCAACGCAGTGGACTGGTCGGGAAAGGAGTCCAACTTCGGCGTGGGCCTGCCTCCCGCCAGGGACAACTCGGTCCGTTGGAAGGCGATGAGCTCCTACATGTCCAATCCGGCGAACAAACCGGACAGGGCCGACATCGCCGCGGCCCACTCCCAGGCGCTCGACCTTCTCAAGCTGCGTGCGAGCACTCCTCTGTTCACGCTTGGAGACGCCGCCTCGATCCGGGAGAAGGTCTCCTTCCCGAACTCGGGCCCCTCGGCGACTCCCGGCCTTTTGGTCATGAGCATCGACGACACGAAGGGCAAGGACCGCGACGGAAGGCTCGACGGCGTGTTGGCCGTTTTCAACGCCTCGCCCGAGCCGATAACCGAGAAGATCGAGGGAATGGAGGGCAAAGCCTACGAGCTCTCCGAGGTGCAGGCGACGGGCTCCGACGACGTCGTCAAGGCCACCGCATGGGATCGCACGACGGGAACCGTCACGATTCCCGCGCGCACTGTCGCGGTGCTGACGCTTGCCCAGGCAGCCGAGGCCGACCTTTAGGAGCCCGAGGCAGAGCTTAAAGCCCGGAGGGCCAACGTCTAAGATTGGGCCCAAGAACAAGGACCTTCCCGAGCGCGGTTCGCCGGGCAAGAGGGAGCCAACGAAAGGAACGAAACGTGAACGCACCTGTCGATCCGACCCAAACGGAGGCATGGGCGAAGCTTGCCCGGATTGCCTCCGCCTACGTCCCCGATTTCCGGCGCGCATTCGCCGAAGACCCGCAGCGCGCCGAGCGCTACTCCCGCCGTGCCGCCGACCTCTTCGTCGACCTGTCGAAGGACTATCTAGACGAGGAAATCCTCGCGGCTCTGCTCGAACTTGCCGACGAGACGGGCGTCGCCGCGCGTCGCGACGCCATGTACGCGGGCGAACACATCAACGTCACCGAAGACCGCGCGGTTCTCCATACCGCGCTGCGCAGGCCTGCAACCGACGAGTTGACGGTCGACGGCCAGAACGTGGTCGCCGACGTCCACGAGGTCCTCGAAAGGGTCTACGATCTTGCAAGGCGCGTGCGCTCGGGCGAGTGGACAGGGGCCAGCGGCAAGCCGATCCGCACCGTCGTCAACGTGGGCATCGGCGGATCGGACCTCGGGCCCGTCATGGCGTACGAGGCGCTCAAGCCGTACGTCAAGGAAGGCCTCGAGTGCCGTTTCATCTCCAACATCGACCCGACGGACGCGGGGGAGAAGCTCCGCGGCCTCGACCCTGAGACCACCCTGTTCGTCATCGCCTCCAAGACCTTCACCACCCTGGAGACCCTTACGAACGCGAGGGCGTGCAGGGCGTGGCTGCTGGACGGCCTCGCCGAGCGCGGGCTCGAGACGGAAGGCGCCGTCTCCAAGCATTTCGTCGCCGTGTCCACGAACCTCGAAAAGGTCGCCGAATTCGGCATCGATCCGGCAAACGCCTACGGATTCTGGAGCTGGGTAGGCGGGCGCTACTCGGTGGACTCGGCCGTCGGCACGTCGCTGGCCATCGCGATCGGGCCCGAGAACTTCGCCGACTTCCTGGCTGGTTTCAGGGCGATCGACGAGCACTTTGCGCAGGCTCCCGCAGCGCAGAACGTCCCCCTGCTCATGGGGCTGCTCAACGTCTGGTACGCCAACTTTTTCGGCGCGGCGACCCACGCTGTGCTGCCCTACTCCCAGTACCTCCATCGCTTTCCCGCCTATCTTCAGCAGCTGACGATGGAGTCGAACGGCAAGCGCGTGCGTTGGGACGGCAGCGACGTCGCCACCGGAACGGGCGAAGTGTTCTGGGGCGAGGTCGGAACGAACGGCCAGCACGCCTTCTACCAGCTCATCCACCAGGGAACCCAGCTGATTCCGGCCGACTTCATCGCCTTCGCCAATCCGCGCCACGCGCTCTCCGACGAGGACGGGACGGATCAGCACGAGCTGTTCCTCGGCAACTTCTTCGCCCAGACCAAGGCTCTCGCCTTCGGAAAGACGGCCGAGGAGGTCCGCGCAGAGGGAACGCCCGAGGCGATTGTGACCGCCCGCATCTTCCCGGGCAACAAGCCGACGACGTCGATCATGGCCCCCGAGCTCACGCCGTCGGTCCTCGGCCAGCTCATCGCGCTCTACGAGCACATCACCTTCGTGCAGGGCGCCGTTTGGGGGATCGACTCCTACGACCAGTGGGGCGTGGAGCTGGGCAAGCAGATGGCGAAGGATCTGGGGCCCGCCATCGGCGGCGACGCCGAAGCCCTCGCGGCTCAGGATTCCTCGACCGCGAGCCTCATCGACTACTATCGCGCCAATCGCAAGTGAGACCCTGAGGGAGCCACCCCGCCGGGAGCGGACTGGACGCCGATGTGGCTGTTGCCTGCGGCAATTGGAGCCAATCCGAACCGGAACGATTCGTCCCGATGCGAATCTGACTCGACCCGATGCGCATTTGTCTGGGCCAGGCTTGATGTGCGCGCCGCCCTCTCATCGAATGGGGAAAGCACTTTCACCCGAAGAGACGGCGGCGCGCACATAGACGGCCCTTTGCCCCGCTGCGCCGCTCTGTCACCGGCATTCTGGTCGCGCTCCTGACGCCGTCGGCCCTGACGCCGTCGGCCCTGACGCCGTCAGCTCGGCGACTTGCCGGTCTTCGGTTCGGCGGCCCGTCGGCTCGTTCCCTCTATTGTTTCAATCCAGCTTTTCGTTGCTTTATTTGCTCAACGATCTATTTTCCTAAGTTTTTAATATGAAAGCTTGTATCCATTCATTTTAATGAAATGGCTTCTATCAGATAGGTTTTTGTGTTTTTTAAAATTGTTTAAACGATTTGTTCTTGAAGTAAAGCCTTTGTGTTTATAGGTTGGTCTAGTTTTTAGACTGGGGAGACCTGCACCCGTTTTCCCCTTGAAACTGATGGATCGTTCTTTACATTTTGACTATTATTGAAGTAAGTCAATAGCCGTGAACTCGCGGAAGCCTCACCCATTGACGGTGCGGTTGCGGCGGCCGAGGGTTTCGACGCCTGGGGTTTTCGGGCCTTGTGGCAAGGCACATGAAAGAGCAAGACAGGGGGAATCCGTGGGGATCTTCTATCTCGACAGAGACAGCTTCGATGCGCAACTGAATCTCTTGGTGTCGGCGGGGGACAACTTCGACAGCGCTAAAAACAAGTTTTATGACGGTGTCAGAGAATCGAGTGAAATCTGGTCAGAGCTTAACGAGCTCGACCAATTTGGACTGCCCCTTCGGGATACGGTGGCGAGCATTGATGATCGACTGGGGCAGATATCGTCGCGGTATAAGGGGGTCGTTTCTGACCTTCAGCAAGCCGTGCAGAATTTTGAGGGAATCGACGAGGGTGAAAGGACGGCTTACATGACGAAGCTGAATGGGCTGACCGATAAGTTCACCTACAATCCTACGAACACGCCGGAAAGATAGGGTTTCGACTTAGCCCCAAGGTCTTTGACTGAAAACATAGCTTTTGGATTAAGGCGGGACGCCTGGCTGAAGATGGGAGTCGGCCGTGCCGCTTATGCCGTTTTCAGCGTCGTCGAACCGACGATCATTCCGACCGTTTGCGAGCATATACCAGTATATGAAAATTCATAGACGTTTAGAGTGCGTAGAGAACCTAGAAACACGGAGACAACCTAAAAACACAGAGACAACCTAGAAACACATAGAAAATTTACCGGATGCCGACGTCGATTCGAACGACGGCGACGGCAAGGCCGACGTCGGCAGGACGGAGGCCCGCTAAAACGAAAGGAGGAGTCGTGGCGACTCCCAATGCCGACAGGCTTCGTGGAATTGGACAGTGGGATCCAAGCGCCAACGACGCGACGAGCGACGTTCTGGGCGCAATCAAGACAGAGCTCGATTCTGTGGCCGATTTGACCGAATCGGTCGCGACAAATCTGGGATCGGCGATCAGGGGCTCCACCGCTGACGCGGTGACGGCCAACTTGGACGACCTCGGCAAGAAAGTGCGTCGACACTCCGAGGACATCGGGGTCATCGTGGGGGCGCGAAAAGAAGCTCTGGACGCCGGGCGAGAGGCGCAAAACAAGAACACAGAGATTCAGAAGGAGCTGGCGAACGCCCAGGCCCAGTACGATTCCATCATCCAAAAGGAACCGTACCTCCAGGCGGAAATGCACGCTGTGCGGATGCTCGACGCCGCGCATGCCAAGGCGGAGAATCAGGCGATCACCGTGCTGACCACTCTGCGAGAGCGGACGGCGGCTGCGATCGAGCGCATTCCGGCTTTCGGAGACCGGGAAACAGGTTCTTCCAACGGGAACGACCCCGGCAGGCGCCGTTCTGGCAACCGTCAGTCTTCTGACGGCAGCGATTCCCGCCGACGCTCGGGCGGCGGCTCCGGCAGCGGGCAAAACGGTTCGGGCGCGGGCGGCTCAGGCTCTGGCGACGCCGGCGGTTCGGGCGGCTCCGCCTCCGGCCCAATTCGATCGGCCACGAAGTGGTCGGCAACGGTCCCCGACCCTTCCGCCGGAAGCTCGGGAAGCGTCTCGCCCGGCGGGGACGGCGGCCTGGCATTGCAGAGATCGCATTTCACGGTCCATCAGACCGGCGACGTTTTCCAGGGAGCGGCACGTCCTTCGATCCTGCATTCGCCCTCCGTGCACAATCCCGCTGCGGTCGCCGCAGCGGCGTCGGGAGGCGCCGCCGTCGCCGGGTACAAGGCTTATCAGGCGGTTCGCGCGGCGCGTGCCGCGAGTCAGTCGGGGACGGAAGCGCGGGCGAACGGCGCGGCGGCGCGGGGCGTGGGAATGGCTCGGGGTGTGACGACGGCCGCGCGCGAGGCGTCGGCGACGTCGACGAAGGGCGCTGCGGCGAAAGGCGCTTTGGCCCGGGGCGGCGCGTCGGGAGTCGCCCGTCCCGCCGCAGCCTCCGCTCGCAGCGGCGGGATAGTTCGGGGAGCGACGACGGCGCAGCGCGCGGTCTCCCAGGCGCCGGCTCGCGGTTCCGGCATTGTCAAGGGTGCGACGACGGCTTCGCGTGCAAGCGTGCCGAATGCTCCCCAAGGGTCCTCCGGGGGATTCGGACGCACGGGTGCGGGTTCGAAGACTGCGAGAAGCGGCGTCGGCGCCTTGACCGCCCGCGGCGCGCAGACCGGGGCCGGCGCATCGTCCTCGGCGCGCGGAGGCAATTTGGGCCGCGGCGGCAATGCGGCCCGCGGAGCCGCAGCCTCCCGTGGAAACGGCTCGGCCGGTTCGGTTCGTGCGGCCGGTTCGGTTCGCGGATCCGGGACGGCGCGCGGAGGGACGGGCCTTGCCGGGGCGGCGCGCGGAACGGGAGCGGCGGCGAAGAACGCGGCCGTTCAACGCGCGGGAAGCGCTGGAGCCGGCGGCGCAGGGGCCGCCCGCGGGAACGTCGCTGGCTTGCGCGCTTCGACGGGCGGACCGGGTGTGAAATCCGCAGGCCTGGCGGCGCCCGGGTCGAAAAACGGAATGTTCAAGCAAGGCCTTTCGCCGCGGCCTGCGGGGTCGGTTGGAAAGGGCGGCATCGTCTGGCGGTCTGCCCCCGATGCGCCGCCCGCTTCTGCGACGGCCAGGGCGGTCGCCGGCTTGGCCGCAGGAAGGAGGCGAGACGGCGAGGAAGATGCTCGGCAGTCCCCGCAAGGGCCCAGTCAGGCCTCCGATTACGAGCAAGGCAGGGAAGTCACTTTCTTGGAGGCCGGAACTTGGCAGTGCGGCGATGCGGCGACCTGGCAGCAAGGCCAGGCGACGCCGCAGCAGAACAAGGGGTCCCAGCACAACGGCGCGGAAAATTTCTAGGCCCAAGGGACCTGAGAAAAACGGGCCGCAGCACCTATTCTTGACCGTGGGCGCGAGCGCGCCGAACATTGCGCCAACGCGCTGAGTCCACGACCGCGACGAATGAATCCAGACAAAGGAGACCTGATGGTTCGTACGCCAGTTACCGTCACCGTTACGGGCGCCGCCGGAAACATCGGCTATGCCCTCCTCTTCCGCATCGCTTCGGGCGCATTGCTCGGCTCTGACACGCCGGTGCGCCTCAACCTGTTGGAAATTCCGCAGGCAGTGAAGGCCGCGGAGGGCACGGCCATGGAGCTCAACGATTCGGCTTTCCCGCTTCTTGAGTCCGTCAATGTCTACGACAGCATCGACGACGCGTTCGACGGGGCGAACGTCGCCCTGCTCGTGGGCGCGCGCCCGCGCACCAAAGGAATGGAGCGAGCCGATCTCCTGGAGGCCAACGGCGGGATCTTCGGGCCGCAGGGCAAGGCCATCAACGACCGCGCGGCCGACGACGTCAAGGTCCTCGTCGTCGGCAATCCGGCGAACACCAACGCCGTGATCGCCATGCACTCGGCCCCCGACGTCCCCAAGTCGCGTTTCACCGCGATGATGCGGCTCGACCACAACCGCGCCATCTCGCAGCTGGCCGCCAAGACGGGCGCGCCCGTCGCGGACATCAAGAAGATGACGGTGTGGGGCAACCATTCCGCCGACCAATACCCCGACGTCTCGTACGCCACGGTGGCGGGCAAGCCGGCCTCCGAACTCGTGGACGCCGAATGGCTGGAGTCCTTCTTCGTTCCGACCGTCGCCAAGCGCGGCGCGGCGATCATTGAGGCCCGCGGGGCGTCGTCGGCCGCCTCGGCCGCCTCTGCTGCGATCGACCACGTGTACAACTGGGTCAACGGCGTGCCCGAAGGCGACTGGGTCACCCCCGGCGTCTACCAGGACGGAACGCACTACGGCGTGCCCGAAGGACTTATCTTCGGCATGCCCGCGACGGCTGAGAACGGCGAATGGGTCGTCGTCGACGGCTTGGAGGTCTCCGACCGCACGCGCGCCGGAATCGAGCACAACATCAAGGCGGCCCAGGAAGAACTGGACGCGGTCCGCGCCCTGGGCCTTATCAAGTAGCCCGCCTGCGGCGGCCTTGATTTCACCGTCGGCCTCCTCCTTCGGGAGGAGGCCTTCCTTTGTTCGGGTGCGCTGAAACGAAAGCGCGGCAAAGAACGACGCGCGCGGGAGCCCTTCAAATCCACTGCCTCGCGAACGGCCCGCCCGAGATTTGAAAGCCCTCGCCCGTTGTAGGTTGACGAGGATCACAGTGGGAGAAGTTTCCTGTGCCGTCAGCCCCGCAGATTCCTTCATTTGGCAATGGCATCCGTAGCGAATCCGCTGCATACCGCCCCGTAAAGCCGGGCGCTTCGGGCGTGGAAGCGGCGCGTTTGTCGATTATGGAAGGCGTGTTTGTAGATTATGATTGATACACCACACTCAACGATTGGGATTATCGAGTACTTTAAGGTAGATTACTGCTTCGTAAGTGTTGGCTCCGAGGGATTGCCTCGCGGATCGCGCCCGCGAGGGCGGAAGATTGGAGTGTTACTTGTCCGAAGAGCGTGTGGACAGTGCGGGAGAGCGTCTAGGCGAGGCGGGGCAGGCCCAGGCACATGTCGTTGGCCAGGCTCGTTTTCCGCTGACGGGAAAGCAGTCGCCCATCGTTCTCCATACAGAGCTCACGGGTTCGACGCAGGACGACCTCGCCGATTTGTGGCGCGAGGGCTCGGTTCCTGCGGGCGCCGTCATGATCGCCGACAACATGACAGCGGCCCGAGGAAGGGTCGGACGCCCATGGTTTACGCGAGCGGGGAAGTCCCTGCTCGTTTCCGTTCTTCTGGAGTTCGACGAATCGATCGCCGACCGTCTGGCGTGGGTGACGCTCGCGGGCGCAATGGCCGCGCTTGAATCGGTTCGGCGGCATTGCGCGCAAGAAGGCGGGCCCGAGACGGCGATCAGCTGGCCCAACGACGTCGTCGCCATCACGCCTGCGGGGCCGCGCAAACTCGGCGGGCTTCTGGGCGAAGTCTGCGGCAGGCGCGACGGCAAGATCGCGTGCATCCTCGGGTGGGGCTTGAACCTCTCGCTCGAGGCCGACGAGCTGCCCACGCCCACGGCCGCCTCTCTTTTGACGTCCGGCCTGAAAACAGCTGGACGCGACGAACTCATCGCCACATACCTCGAAGGTCTGCACGCTCGGCTCGACGCATTGGCCGACGCCGGCGACCCGCAGGCTGCGGGCCTCGTCGACGAGGCCAACGCCGTCACGGAAACGCTCCGGCCGGGCGTCGTCGTGGGCCGCCCGCGCCTTGAACCGCTTGTGGGCGAAGGCATTCGCGTCCTTCCGGACGCATCCCTTGAAATCCTGACGAGGAACGGCCTCGAAGTGGTCACCTCTGGCGAAGTCTCTCTGCTGGGCATGCAGCCCCGCGCGGAAGGAGAAATACGTTGATTAACCGCGTCCTCATCGCGAATCGCTCGGAGATCGCACTGCGAGTCATCCGAACGGCGCGCGACATGGGTATCAAGTCCATCGCCGTGTACTCGGATTCGGATCGCGACGCCCAGTTCGTCCGGGAAGCCGACGAAGCGTATGCGCTGGTCGGGGCCGCCTACGCGGAGACGTATATGAACGCCGAAAAGCTGCTGGAAATCGCGCGCAAGGCCGAGGCCGACGCCGTCCATCCGGGCTACGGCTTCCTTTCCGAGGTCCCAGAGTTCGCGCGGGCGGTGCTGGAGGCCGGCATGGCGTGGATCGGCCCGTCGCCAGAGGTCCTCGACGCCCTGGGGGACAAGATCAAGGCCCGCCGCCTAGCCGAATCCGTGGACGTCAGCCCGGTGGCAGGGCTGTCGGACCCCGTCACGGGGCGCGACGTCGTCGACGCCTTCGTCGCCGAAAACGGCTTCCCCATCGTGACGAAGAAGGCCGACGGCGGTGGAGGCCGCGGCATCACGGTGATGGAATCCGACGCCGACCTCGACGTCTTCTTCACCGCCCACGGCCACCACGCCGAAGGCTTTTTCGTCGAGCGCTTCATCCGCACGGCGCGGCACGTCGAAACCCAGTGCGCCCGCGACTCCTTCGGCAACTTCGCGGTCGTCTCCACCCGCGACTGCTCCGTGCAGCGCAGAAACCAAAAGCTCATCGAGGAGGCGCCCGCGCCCGCGCTGCCGGAGGGCGTCGAAGAGACCCTCGCAGACTGGTCGCACCGGCTGTTCGACGCCGTCGGATACGAGGGGCTGGGCACCTGCGAGTTCCTCGTCGAAGCCGACGGCCGTGTGAACTTTCTTGAGGTCAACCCGCGATTGCAGGTCGAGCACACCGTCTCCGAAGAAGTGACGGGCCTCGACCTGGTCGAGCAGCAGATTCGCATCGCGGCGGGGAAGCGGCTCGCCGAGGTCCCCTCGCCGCGGGCCCACTCCTTCGAGTTCCGCATCACCTGCGAAGACCCCGCCTCGGGAATGATTCCCTCCACGGGAACCGTTTCGCGGCTGCGCTGGCCGCTGGGCCATGGCGTGCGCATCGAGTCGGGAATCAACGAGGGCGACGTCGTCACGTCGGATTTCGATCCGATGCTCGCAAAGCTCATCGTCACGGCCCCCACGCGCGAGGCCGCGATCGCCCGCTCGCGCAGAGCCCTGGCCGAACTGGAAATCAAGGGGGTGGCGACGCCGGCGTCGCTGTATTCGTCCGTGATCGCCCTCGACGAGTTCAGCCCGGCGCCGCCGTCGACCCGCTGGTTTGAAGACGTCGTCCTGCCCAAACTGGCGGATCCCGAGGAGGCCTCCTCCTTGGGCGTGGCCCCCGCGGCGTCCGTGAGCGCCGCTCCCGCGTCGACCGCGGCCGAGGAGAGGGCGACCTTCGTGGTGGAGCTCGACGGACGCCGAATGGAGCTGACCGTCCCGCGCACGATGTTCGCCACGACGGTCGGGACCTCGCGGAACCGGGGATTCCAGCCCCTTCGCGGGGGCGCCCGCGCACGGAACGACGCTAAATCCGGCGAACTCGTCGATCCGACGGGGATGGTCAACTCCCAGATCCAGGCGATCGTGGTCCGCGTGTGCGTGGACAGCGGACAGCAAGTCTCCCGCGGCGACCTGCTCGTCGTGCTCGAATCTATGAAAATGGAGAGCTACGTCCACGCGCCCTACGACGGGAAAGTGACTGACATCGCCGTCGAGGCAGGCCAGAACGTGTCCGCTTATCAACCCCTCGTGCGAGTCGTGCGCAACGAGGACGAGACCACCGAGGAGAAATGATGTCGTTGACGAAACTCCGGACGCTTCCGGACACATCCCAGACGATGGACCTCACTCCGCACGAGATCCATCGCGAAGACTTCGCGGCCTACCAGCAAGGTCTCATCGATTTGGCCCAGGAAAAGGCAGAGGCGCGCCAGCACGCCGTCGGCAAGAAGACGGCCCGCGAACGCATAGCCGAACTCCTCGACGAGGGGAGCTTCACCGAAATCGGGCGCTTCCGCGGCGGGAACATGGCCGAAGGGTTCACCGGCGCGGGAGTCGTGACGGGAATCGGCACGGTTGCAGGGGAGTCGGTCGCCGTCTACGCTCAGGACTTCTCGATCCAAGGCGGCACGCTCGGCGAAGTCGAGGGCAACAAGATCACCGCCCTTATGGACAAGGCCCTCGAGCTGCGCATTCCCATCGTCGCGATGCTCGACTCCGGCGGCGCCAGAATCCAAGAGGGAGTGCTCGCCCTTTCCCAGTACGGCCGCATCTTCAAGAAGACCTGCGAAGCTTCCGGCGTGATCCCGCAGATCTCCGTCATCCTCGGCCCGTGCGCCGGCGGCGCCGTGTACTGCCCTGCCCTCACCGACTTCATCGTCATGACCCGCGACAATTCGCACATGTTCGTCACGGGGCCCGACGTGGTCCGCGCGACGACCGGCGAGGACGTCTCCTTCGCCGACTTGGGCGGCGCCGAAGTGCACAATTTTCAGTCGGGAGTGGCCCATTACCTAGCCGACGACGAAGCCGACGCCCTCGACTACACGCGCACGCTCTTGACCTACCTCCCGCCGAACTGCGAGGGGGCGGCCCGCAGATGGGACTACGAAGAGGGCCCCGAGGACGCCGCCAACGCCGCGAGGCTCTCCCAGATCGTCCCCGAGTCTTCGAAGCAGCCCTACGACATGGTCGAGGTCATACGCGCCCTCGTCGATTACGGCGAGTTCGTGCAGGTCCAAGAGATGTTCGCCCAGTCGATCACGGTGGGCTTCGCCGCCTTCGACGGGGAGTCCGTGGGAATCGTCGCGAACAACCCGATGCACGAGGCCGGCACGCTCGACGTCGACGCCTCCGAGAAGGCCGCAAGATTCGTCCAATTCTGCGACGCCTTCAACGTGCCCGTCGTCACCTTGGTCGACGTGCCCGGCTATCGCCCGGGGGCAGAGCAGGAACACGCGGGAATCATCAGGCGCGGCGCCAAACTCATCTGGTCCTACGCCACGGCCACGGTCCCGCTCGTGACCGTGACGCTGAGAAAGGCCTACGGAGGCGCTTATATCGTCATGGGTTCGAAATCCCTGGGAGGAGACTTCAACTACGCGTGGCCGGGGGCGGAGATCGCCGTGCTCGGCGCCGACGGCGCGGTGGCCATCACCGGGCGGCGCGAGCTGAAAAAGGCCGTGGAGGAAGGCAAGGACGTCGCCGCCGTCAAAGCCGAACTCGTGGAAAAGTACACGCGCGAGAACGTCAATCCGTACCTGTCGATAGAAAGCGGGCAACTCGACGCCATCATCACCCCGGAGACGACTCGTTCGTCGATCGTTTCCGCGCTGCGAATCGCGCGGACGAAGAACCGTTCCCAATCCCGCACGAGCCGCCACGGCAACATGCCGATGTGAGCTGACGAAAGGCCAATCAATGAACTCCTACACCCCTTCCGCTTGGATCGCTCAATTCGCCGGGCAATCGACGCCCTGGCGGACGGAGCTGGCGGAGCTTGCGTCAGATCCCGCAATCGCGGCGAAGCTGGGCGCCATCCGCGACGCCGCGGAAAAGATCCTCGCCCCCGTGGCCCCCGAGCTGCTGACGGTCACGGGGCCCATGGATCTTCTGGGGGCGCCGCTTGAGGCCCCCGAGAACGCAGGGGCCACAGTTCCCGGAATCCTTCTTGCCCAATACGGGGCCTACCTCGACGTGCGGGAGACCCTGCCGGAGCCCGTCGCGGCCGTCGGCCATTCCCAGGGCGTCCTCGGCGCGGCCATGCTGCGCGACGACCACGCGCAGGTCCTCGCGCTCGCGCGCCTCATCGGCGCCGCCGCCACCCGCGAGACGCTTCTCGCCGGGGCGAGCCGCCGCGGCGAGCACACACCCATGGTCTCAGTCAAAGGAGAGAACCTGGCCGACGTCGAGCTTCCCGGCGACGTCGCCCTGGCGATCAAGAACTCCGCCACGTCCGAAGTGCTCTCCGGCGCGCCCAAGGCCCTCGAAGCGGCCCTAAGCGCGCTCAAGGTCGAGGGGGAGTACCTCGACGTCGCCGCCCCCTTCCACAATCCGGTGCTCGAACCGGCCGTGGAGCAGGTGCTCCAGTGGGTTCGCGCCTGCGGCGTCTCGCTTCCCGACGCCGGCGATCTGGCCCGCGCCGTGCTCACGGAAAGCCTCGACTGGGTCGCGGAGCTCCGCGAAAAGGTGCCCTCGGGGGCGACCGTCGTCGACCTTGGCCCGGGAACCGGCCTGGCGCGCCTGGCCGCGGAGAACTTCGCGGGGACCGGCGTGCACTACATCGAAGCGGGCACGGCCGAGTTGCGCGATGCGCTTGCCCAGGGAGCGCCTCGCGAGACGGCCTCCCAGGATTGGTCCGTCTTCGCCCCGGCCGCCCGGGTCATCGACGGGAGGAAGGTCGTTGAAACCGCCTTCACGCGGCTGACGGGCCGTTCGCCGATCCTCGTGGGCGGCATGACGCCGACGACCGTCGAGCCGGAGATCGTCGCCGCCGCGGCCAACGCCGGACATTGGGCGGAGATGGCCGGCGGCGGGCAGGTCACCGAGGAGATCCTCTCCGACCACCTCGACCGGCTCGGCGAGCTCCTCGAACCCGGCCGCACGGCCCAGTTCAACGCCATGTTCCTCGACCCGTACCTGTGGGGCCTGCATTTCGGATCCCGCCGCGCGGTGTCGAAGAAGCGCTCGGCCGGGGCGCCGCTTGACGGCGTCGTCGTCTCCGCCGGCGTCCCCGAGCTCGACGAGGCGGTCGAGCTCGTCGAGCGCCTGCGATCCGAGGGATTCCCGTACGTGGCCTTCAAGCCCGGAACGGTGGCGCAGATCCGCCAGGTCGTGCAGATCGCCCGCGAGCTGAACGAAAAGGGCGTGGATCTGCCGCTCATCGCCATGGTGGAGGACGGGCAGGCCGGCGGCCACCACTCGTGGGAGTCGCTTCCCGAGCTGCTGCTTCCGACGTATGCGCAGCTGCGCGAGGCCGGCGTCGTCGTGTGCGCGGGAGGCGGGCTCGGCGACCCCGAGCGCGCCGCCGACTACCTCGACGGCTCGTGGTCCGTCGCCCACGGGCGCCCGCCGATGCCCGTCGACGGCGTGTTCGTCGGAACCCCGCTTATGGCCTCCGCCGAGGCCGCAACGAGCCCCGCGGTCAAGGACCTGCTCGTGGCGACGCCCGGCATCTCCGAGGGCTGGGTGCGCAGGGGCGAGGTTCGCGGGGGAGTGACCTCCGGGCTGTCCCAGCTGCACGCGGACCTCTACGAGGTCGCCAACGCGAGCGCCGAGGCCTCCAAGCTTCTGGCCGAGATCCCCGCCGAGGAGGTCGAATCGCGCCGCGAGGAGATCATCGAGGCGATCGACAAGACGGCCAAGCCGTACTTCGGCGACGTCGAAGAGATGACCTACCGCCAGATGTTGGAGCGCTACGTCGAGCTTGCCTGGCCCTGGGTGGACGAGTCCATGGAAAAGCGCTTCGTCGAACTGCTTCAGCGCGCCGAGGCACGCCTGAGCGAGGCCGACCGCGGCGAGATCGAGACTTTGTTCGCCGACGGCGTCGAGGACCCCGGGCGGGCCGTGGAGGCCCTCGCGGCCGCGCACCCTGCGGCCGAATCCGTTCTTGTGACGCCGACGGACGCCGCCTTCTTCGTCGAACTCTCGCGCAAGTACCCCAAGCCCGTGCCCTTCGTCCCCGTCATCGACGCGGAGATCGTCCGCAGGTGGGGGTCGGACAACCTGTGGCAGTCCCACGATCCCCGGTACGCGGCGGACGCGGTGCGGATCATCCCGGGCCCGATTTCCGTGCGGGCCATCACCGAGGCGAACGTGCCCGTCGCCGACATCCTCGCCAAATACGAGCAGGTCGCAGGGGCCCGCCTGGGCGAGGGCGAGAACGCATTCAGCAGACTCGCCGCGACCGAGGACGAGTACTTCCGGTCCGCCCGCTACGTCGTGTGGCGGGGGAACCTCGTGTCCAACCCGGCCCTCATCGAGGGAGCGAGCCTTGAAAGGGCCGAAGGATCGGCCTCCGGCGGATGGGAGGTCCTCGTGCCCTTCGACTCCGTGTGGGACGGCGCCGGCTCGCCGGCCCATCGCGTCCGCGACATCCGCATTCCGCTCGTGGCGCCCGAGGGCGCGCCCTTCGGCGCCTACCCGCTCGTGGACGACGCCCGGCTCTCCGCGGCCATGCGCGGCCTGCTGGAGGCGACAGCCGGCGTGGGCTCGACGACGGCGGGCGGAACCCCGGGCGAGGCCCTCCCGGGCGACGGAGAGGCCTTCTCCTTCGACTTCGGCCGCGACGCGGCCGCCGCCCACGCACTCGTGTGCGAGCCCCCCGAGGCGGTCGGCGCGGGCGCCGTGCCGAGCGCCCTGTTCGGCTCGTGCTGGCCGGCGATATACGGCGCGATCGGCTCGACTGTCCGCGACGGATACCCCGTCATAGAAGGACTTCTATCGACAGTCCACCTCGATCACTCCGAGCGCATCGCAGTGGCGCTCGACGAGCTGACTGGGGCGCTGACTGCGACCTCGCACGTGACCGGCGTCGCCGACACCGCCGCGGGCAGAGTCATCGGCGTCGACACCCGGGTCCTGGACGGCGACGGCCGAGAGGTCGCCTTCTTCGCCGACCGTTTCGCCCTGCGCGGCCGCGTCGGCGAAGAACAGCTCGAGGATCCCGAGCCCCGGGCGGGGGTCGGCGACGTCGTCGACACCCCGCGCTCCGTCCTCGGCTCGGCCAAGGTCTCCGCGCCGACGGACATGACCGCCTTCGCCATCGTCTCGGGTGACTACAACCCCATTCACACGTCGCGCAGGGGGGCGAAGCTCGCCGGGCTCGACGAGCCGATCGTCCACGGCATGTGGCTGTGCGCGGCCGCGGAGTACGTGACCCAGAAGATCGCGGGAACGAGGATTCTGGGGTGGACGTATAGGATGTTCGGAATGGTCGCGCTGGGCGACGTCGTCGACGTGCGCGTCGAACGCGTCGGACGCATCCGCGACGGAGGCTTGGCCCTCGAGGTCTCGTGCACGGCAAACGGCGTGCTGGTCGCCACGGCCACGGCCGCCGTGGCCGCCCCGAGCACCGCCTACCTGTATCCCGGGCAGGGCGTGCAGTCCCAGGGGATGGCTCTGGACGAGCGCAACGAGTCGGCCGCGGCGCGGGCCGTGTGGGAGCGCGCCGACAAGCACACTCGCGAAAAGCTCGGCTTCTCGATCCTCGCTCTGGTTCGCGACAATCCGCGCGAACTCGTCGCGGGCGGCGTGCGCTACCACCACCCAGAGGGCCTGCTCAACCTCACCCAGTTCACCCAGGTGGCGCTGGCCACCGTCGCCGCGGCCCAGACCGAAAGGCTCGCGGCCGAAGGCGCGCTCGTGGAAGGGGCGATGTTCGCCGGGCATTCGCTGGGCGAGTACACGGCGCTCTCGTCGTACGGGCGGGTCTTCCCGCTGGAGGCCCTCCTTGAGATCGTCTTCCAGCGCGGCTCGACGATGCACAACCTCGTTCCGCGCGACGCGCAGGGCCGCTCGAACTACCGCATGGGGGCGCTTCGCCCCAGTCAGTTCGGGGTGAGCGACGTCGTCGGCTACGTCGAATCGATCTCCGAGGAGACGGGCGAGTTCCTAGAGGTCGTCAACCTCAACATCGAGGGCCAGCAGTACGCCGTGGCCGGAACCGTCGCGGGCCTTAAGGCCCTGGAGCGCGACGCGAACGCCCGGGCCGAGGCCGCGGGCGGCAAGCGCTCGTTCATCCTCGTTCCCGGTATCGACGTGCCCTTCCACTCGCGCGTCCTGCGCAACGGCGTGGACGACTTCCGCGAGCTTCTGGAAGACCTGCTGCCCGAGAAGATCGAGGCCGACGCCCTCGTGGGCCGCTACATACCCAACCTCGTGGCCCGGCCCTTCGAGCTGACGGAGGACTTCGCGAGGCTCATCCTCGACGTCGCCCCGTCGACGATGGTGGCCGAGCTGGTCGAGGACTTCGACGGCCTGCTCGAGCGCGACCGCTACCGCGTCGTCCGCACGCTGATCATCGAGCTTCTCGCATGGCAGTTCGCCTCGCCCGTGCAGTGGATTCGCACGCAGAACGTGCTCCTGGAGGAGGGCGTGCGCGAATGGGTCGAGGTCGGCCTCGCCACCGCGCCGACCCTCGCCAACATCGGGGCGCGGACCGTCGCCCAGGCGGGCGCGGACGTCACCGTCATGAACGTCGCGAGGGATTCGCAGCGCGTCAGGCGCGAGGACGTGGCCGCAGCCCCCGTCGAAGAGCCCGGCGAGCCGCAGGCGGCTGAATCGTCCGCCGACGCCGGGAAGGCAGCCGCGCCCGCCGATTCCCAGTCGCAGGCGGCTTCCGTGCAGGACGCGCCCGCGCAAGAAGCGCCGGCTGCCCCTGCGCCTCCTTCCGCGGCGGGGCCCGTCGAGGACCTTCCCTTCACCGCGGCCGACGCGTTGGACGCGCTGCTCGCCGTCCACACGAAGCTGCGGCCCGAGCAGATCGTCGACGCCGACACCGTCGAGACGTTGACGAACGGCGTCTCCTCAAAGCGCAACCAGGTGCTCATGGACCTGACGGCGGAGTTCGGCCTGTCGTCGATGGACGGGGCCGCCGAGGCGCCCATGTCCAAGCTCCGAGCCGGGGTTTTGGCCGGCGCCCACGGATACAAGCCGTTCGGGGCGGTGTTGAGCGAGGCCATTTCCGGCCGACTCCGCCAGATTGCCGGCGCCGCCGGCGCCAAGCCCCAGCGCGTCCCCGAATACCTCGCCTCGGCGTGGGGCCTGGGCGAGGGGTGGGCGACGCACGTCGCCACGGCCATCGTGCTCGGCTCCCGCGAAGGAAAGTCGCTGCGGGGAGGCGAACTCGCAACGATCGCGCCGTCGAAGAAGTTCGACGCGACGATCGACGAGGCCGTCGCCCAGGTGGCCGCCGCCCGCGGAATCGCGGTGTCAAAGGCCAGCTCCGGCGGCGGATCGGGGACGATGGTCGATTCGGCCGCCCTCGAAGAGATCACGGGGCAGATGACCGACGCCCTGGCGGCGACCGCCCGCGAGCTCCTCGCCCGTCTGGGCAAGGAGGCGCCCGCACAGCAGGCGGGCGGCGACAATGCCGACGACCTCGCGCTGCGGGCCGCGGTGTCCGCCGAGCTCGGGGACGGCTGGGAGAAGTTCGTCGCCCCCGCGTTCACCCCCGACCGCGCCGTCCGCCTGTGCGACCGCTGGGCGAGCGCCCGCGAGGACGTCGCGCGGATCGCCGCGGGGCAGGAGGTCGAAGGCAACTTCGAGTCGACCGGCGAGGAAGTGGCGAAGCAGGCCCGATGGCACGCCGAGCGCCGCCCCGAGCGCGCCGAGCGCCTCCTCGCGATCGCCGAGGCCGCAGAAAGCTCCGACCCGGGCCAGTTCAGCGGAAAGGTCGCCGTCGTCACCGGCGCCTCGCCCAGGTCGATCGCGGCGTCCGTCGCCGGGCGGCTTCTGGCGGGCGGTGCGACCGTCGTCGTCACGACCTCGCGCTTGGACTCCGGGCGCCTCAACTGGGCCGCTGAACTTTATCGGCGCAACGCCCGCGGCGACGCCGAACTGTGGATCGTCCCCGCCAATCTCGGTTCGCTGCGCGACATCGACGCCCTCGTCGAATGGATCGGCGCCGAGCAGCGGGTGACGCTCGGCGCGGCGACCAAGGTGCTCAAGCCGGCGTTCGTTCCGGACGTCCTTTTCCCGTTCGCCGCGCCTCCCGTCCGCGGCACGCTCGACGACGCCGGGGCTGCGGCCGAAAACCAGGCCCGCGTGCTCCTGTGGGGAGTCGAGCGGCTGATCGGCGGCCTTTCCCGCATCGGCGCCGACACGCACGTCGGCCACCGCCTTCACGTGGTCCTGCCCGGATCGCCCAACCGGGGAACCTTCGGCGGCGACGGCGCATACGGCGAGGTCAAGGCGGCGCTCGACGCCGTCGCCAACAAGTGGGCCAACGAGCCGTGGGGCGCGAGGACGTCGATCGCCCACGCCCTCATCGGCTGGGTCAAGGGCACGAACCTCATGGGCCACAACGACCCGCTCGTCGCCGCAGTCGAAGCCGCGGGGGTCCGCGTGTGGAACACGGAAGAGATCGCCGAGAGGCTGCTCGATCTGTGCACCGAGGAGTCCTTGGAGTCGGCTGCCCGCGCCCCGATGGTCGTCGACCTGACCGGCGGGATGGACAAGGTCAATCTGCGCGAGCTTGCCAAGGGCCTCAAACTCCCGAGCGCGCCCGAGGAGGCCGAGGGCCCGGCCACGATCGGAGCGCTCGCCACGCCCGCGGGAGTCGCGGGCGGGCGCACCCCGGGGCGCGAGGCCTTCGCGAGCGGCTCCGCCAGGCCGGAAGACCTCGTCGTCGTCGTCGGCGTCGGCGAAGCCGGGCCGTGGGGCTCCTCGCGCACCCGCCTCGCCGCCGAACTGGGAATCCAGGGCACTGGCGAGGTCGAGATGACCGCGGCGGGCGTCCTCGAGCTGGCCTGGATGATGGGCCTGCTCGAATGGCACGACACACCCAAGTCGGGCTGGTACGACGCTTCGGGAAGCATTGTCCCCGAAGAGGAGATCTACGAGCGCTATCGAGACGAAGTCGTGGCCCGCTGCGGCATTCGCTCCTTCGTCGACGACGGCCCGCTCGCAAACCTCGGGTCCATCGACATCGAGGAGGTGCGTCTGGATTCCGACGTGACCTTCGCCGTCGCCGACGAGGCCGCCGCAAACGCCCTTGTCGAGGCGGACCCCGAGAATACCTCTGCCGCGCTGGTCGACGACGAATGGACCGTGACCCGCAAGGCCGGGGCGCTGACCTACGTTCCGCGGAGGGCGACTCTCAGCCGCACAGTCGGCGGCCAGTTCCCCGACGGCTTCGACCCCGCGCACTGGGGGATTCCCGCGTCGATGATCGAGTCCGCCGACCGCATGGCCGTCTGGAACCTCATGACCACGGTCGACGCCTTCGTCGGAGCCGGGTTCACCCCCGGCGAGCTGTTGCGCAGCGTCCACCCGAACGAGGTGGCCTCCACCCAGGGCACGGGCTTCGGCGGAATGTCCTCGATGAGGCAGTTCTACCTCGACAGGTTCACGGGCCGCTCGCGCCCGCAGGACCTCCTGCAGGAGACCCTCGGCAACGTCATCGCCGCGCACACGATGCAGTCCTACGTGGGCGGCTACGGGTCGATGATCCACCCGGTAGGCGCGTGCGCCACCGCGGCCGTCTCCGTCGAAGAGGGAGTCGACAAGATCGTCTGCGGCAAGGCGACCTTCGTGGTGGCCGGCGGAATCGACGACATCGGACTGGAGTCGATCACCGGGTTCGGCGACATGACGGCGACGGCGGACTCGGCGGCCATGGCCCGCCAGGGCATCGACGAGCGCTTCTACTCTCGCGCGGGCGATCTGCGCAGGGGAGGCTTCGTCGAGGCGCAGGGCGGCGGAACCGTGCTGCTCGCACGCGGCGACTTCGCGTTGGAGACGGGCCTGCCCGTTCTGGCCGTCGTGGCCCACGCGCAATCCTTCGCCGACGGCGCCCACACGTCGATCCCCGCGCCGGGGCTCGGCGCGCTGGCCGTCGGCCGCGGAGGCAAGGACGCGCGCTTCGTCAAGAGCCTGGCCGCCCTGGGGCTCACCCCGGACGACGTTTCGGTGGTCTCCAAGCACGACACCTCGACCAACGCGAACGACCCCAACGAGGCGGAGCTGCACGTGCGGCTTGCAAAGGCCGTCGGGCGCACCGAGGGCAACCCGCTCTACGTCGTGTCGCAAAAGTCGCTGACGGGCCACGCGAAGGGCGGCGCAGCGCTGTTCCAGCTCGCCGGACTGACGCAGATCTTCGCCAGCGGTCTGATCCCGGGCAACAAGGCGCTCAACTGCCTCGACCCCGTTTTCGAGGAAGACCCCTACCTCGTGTGGCTGCGTTCGCCGTTCCAGCACGAGGGCGTCAAGGCGGGCCTCATCACCTCGCTCGGCTTCGGCCACGTCTCGGCCTTCATCGCGCTGGCTTCCCCGGACGCCTTCGAGGCGGCCGTGGCGCGCGCGCACGGAGACGAGGCCGCTGACGAGTGGCGCAGGCGCGCCGACGCGCGCACCCACGCGGGCGCGGTTCGCCTGGAGAAGGCCATGCTCGGCAAGGCCGAGCTCTTTGAGGGCGTCAAGGACAGGCGCTTCGCCGGCGACGTCCACGAGGACGAGTCCGCGATGCTGCTCGATCCCGGCGCCCGCCTCGGCGCCGACGGCTTCTACCCGCGGGTCAGGGCCGACGGCGAGGAGTGACGGCTGAGCAACGACCAGGCTGCTGCCGACCCCCGATTCGGGCGGTCGGCA
>ERZ773022.217-NODE-217-length-52310-cov-7.588652_pt1 | contig 52310 bp, 46 predicted proteins | sample MGYA00580839_ERZ773022 | MGnify/ENA primary metagenome ERZ773022 (study PRJEB29015, sample SAMEA2738020) | human oral metagenome | biome: human oral; feature: human-associated habitat; material: dental | place: China | collected 2044 ... | reverse complement strand
TGAAGAAACAGGTTGGATTATCGACAGCATTACCCGCAAGCAAGCCCAGAAATAACTCTTAGATTTTGCTTTCCTAACCGTGTTAATCCCCGCCGGTACATTCATGATGAATGCTCTGGCGGGGATTTACCGAAACTGTAGGTTAATACATATACGTAAAAAGGAGCTCGATGGAAATCTCCAAATTGTTGCGCCAGGGTATTTTAGAAGACGGTATTACCTGGAGTTCTGAGCTACTTATAGAAAGATTCCATAGATACCGCTATAGAATTGATAACACTCACGGAACCGGTGAACCCGCTATTTTCATTGGGTTAAACCCAAGTTTAGCCGGAAGCTTTAGAACCTCCGATCCTACGGTAAAAGCTCTAACTCAGGCTATGCTGGGAACCTGTCGTTTTCTCGATCCCGCGCATTCTGCACCATTGCTGCACGCCCGTACAGTGCTACTTATTAATCTATTTACCTTCGTAGAACCAAATGCACACAATATAGATTATTCCCTAGACCAGCATGCGGTTGCCGAATTAGAGACGGTACTTACCGAGTTCCCGCACGCGCCAATCGTCTGTGGCTGGGGCAAAGAGAATAATTCACCTGAGAGCCGGGAAGTGTGGCATCAGCAGATAAGCGAGTTTATCCGGCGGCTCGCAGATCGTTCCTGCTACCGTCTGGAGCTACCATATTCCCATGTTCCTGATGGCTCATTGGATGCGCGTTCCTGGTCACCGCGAGGTATCAACAGTGCCCTCAGGAACTTGCCGTCTGGTACCCGCATGGTCCTTGCCCGGTTTACTCCCCAATAAAGTATCCCTAGGGTTAGTCTTCACGCAGCCAGCGGGCGGCTTCGGCTGCGTAGTAGGTAAGAATCATGTCTGCACCCGCGCGGTGAATCGACCGCAGAGCCTCCAACGCCACGGCACGGCGGTCAATCCAGCCGTTTGCTGCAGCGGCCTCAATCATGGCGTACTCCCCCGACACCTGGTACGCCGCCACCGGGACAGGTGAAAACTCGGCGACCTCACGCACAATATCGAGATAGCTTCCGGCAGGCTTGACCATCACCATATCGGCGCCCTCGTCAATATCGGTCTGCACCTCTAGGAGAGATTCGCGGCGGTTCGCCGGATCCTGCTGATACGTTTTGCGGTTCCCAGTAAAGCTAGACTCCACCGCATCGCGGAACGGACCAAAGAACGCGGAGGCATACTTCGCCGAATACGCCATGATAGAGACGTTCTGGAACCCGGCCTCGTCCAGCGCGGCGCGCATTGCGGCAATCTGTCCGTCCATCATGCCTGAAGGGGACACCGTGCGTGCCCCGGCGCGTGCCTGAGACACTGCCATCTTGCAGTACAGTTCCACGGTTGCATCGTTATCGACAATCATGGTGCCGTAACCGTCATCAACAAGCACGCCGCAGTGCCCGTGAGAGGTGAATTCATCCAGGCAGGTATCGGCCATAATAACAATCTCGTCGCCAAACTCGGCACGGCAGGCAGCGATAGCGCGGTTCAAAATGCCGTTGTTATCCCAGGCCGCCGAACCTACCTCGTCCTTATCATCATCCAGCGGAACCCCGAAGAGGTCGATGCATTTAATGCCCGCCTCCGCGGCCTGACGCACAGCAGGAATTAGGGACTCCAGAGTGTGCTGGTACTGCCCGGGCATGGACGAAATCGGCTGTGGTTCGCTAATGCCGTCGCGCACGAAAAACACCTGAATCAGCTGCTCGGGACGCAGCGCGGTCTCGGCGGTGAGGGCGCGCATCGCGGCGGTGGTGCGCAGTCGGCGGGGTCGTCGAGTCAGGTTCATGATAATTATCGAAACGCTTTCTACTAAGGAGTCTCTTTAAGAATTACTTGGAAATCTTTTTTTATACTATCTTTAGACATGACAGAATGTTTTTTACTGCCCGAGCCAGCATTAATCCATGATTTATGTTGATGCGATATATCACTCAACTGCAAAGCACTATAAGGCATATAGATGTTAGCAATAGCATCTATAAATTTTTTTTGATATTCTGTTATATCTACATTTATATTAGAAAAGTTTAGAGAATCAGCAGGAATATAACTCATGCGAGCATGAAGCTTATAAAGGTCTGGACAGACAGGACCATACTTCCAGGACTCAAAATCTTCATTAAACAGTGGTGCATTATTAATCACCAAGTGCCACCCTTGAATAAAATAACATAACTTCTGCAATTTCATTGCAGATAATCCATTACTTTCCTCTAGCAAATATTTAGCTACACTTATAACACTAGTCACAACTATACTCCTTAATAATTAGAATTAGAGGCTGCTGCAGGAAGATCATTTTTAGATCTGGGAGATCCTATTCCTGAAGTATAAGCTCTTCCGGAATTGTACACTACCTCCAGCACCTTCGCACATCTTTCAATAAGATGCGCATCTCCTTCCTGAAAAAAATTCACCTTTGGTGAGTCTAATATTATCAAACCTCCAGCATTTTTTCCATTGTCTTGATCACTTTCATAACTTTTTCGTCTTACCAGACAACTCGCAAAACTGCGGTAAGATTTTTCCCTAGCCTCTTTCTTTGATACTGCAGTCCAACCGTCAGTAGAATATTTCTTCTTTGTAATATCAGGAATCACCAGTCTCTTACCCTTTTTAAAACGATTATGCATGTCTTCTGCCCTACCTCTCTCATCACCACATTCAGAGTCACTTGCAATAATAGTATCTGTATCCTGAACCGCAAGATGCCCCTGCATTTCTCCTATATAATATCCAACTTTCTCAAAGGTATAAGAGGTATATGAGTCACCCTCTTCACCAGGAGACAGCTCATAAAAACTCGCCCTTATATCCTTTGTTCCATACAGAGAAGTAGCATATTTCTCTAATATTTCATTATATGCTTCCATCTTAGAATCTTGATCAATAAACTCATTAGTATATTTCCCAAATATATCTGTTAGCGCACCTGTAACCCCATCGAAACGCCCATGCCAGTCTTTTTGATTAAATCTATCTGCCCCAACTGAAGATAACCCCAAAAACAGTGCAATTGCGATCGGTACTAATGCGTTAGATATAGGACTAGGTTCTGGAAGCAACCTAATAGACGACAAAGACCACCACAACGCATATATCACTGAAATAATTAAGGCAATGACCAGATGAGCCATTGCAGAACGAATAATATTCATAATAATTTTTCTCATTTCAATACTAGCCTAAGTTCCCTTCCATAATATATTAATGCATTATGAGAAAATACATTACTACGAACAATTTTAATTTCCAAAGAAATAAATTAAGGCTATCTGTAGCATACATAACTATAGCATGGGTTCTATATTAGCTTATACCCTGCTCGAATATATTGATGCTCAGAAACCTCGCTCAAGGTGAAACTTATGTAGGACCTCTGTCTTATGAGCGATGCAGAGCCTCAATAGCGAGCGCGCCCTGCCCGGGGGCCGGGAGCATGCGGGAGGGGTCAAGGTATTCGGTAATAACGGATTCTTTGCCGAGACGTTTGAGCCCCGAAACGGCGAGGATGACGGCATCGCAATCACCGGTGTTTTCGGTACCGATTCCACGGTGTGCGGCTTCGTCGGTTTCGGTGCTGTCACGCACGACGACTTGGCGGTTTCCGTGTTCTTCGAGCCCTTTCACGCGGGCTATGCGAGTGCCCACGTTGCCGCGGATATCGACGATTTCAAGGTCGGGGCGCAGAGCACATACTTGTGCGGCGCGACGCGGTGATCCGGTACCGACGCGAGCGCCCGTAGGCAGGGTATCGAGGGTGAGGTTATCGCGCGCTACCAGGGCATCGCGCGGGTCTTCACGTTCAAGAATTGCCGCGATGACGAGCCCGGGGCACGGTTCGGCAGGTAAGTCTTTGAGCGAGTGCACCGCAACATCGACTCCGTCGGGGGTATCACCGTCGAGAAGGCGCTGGCGCAGTGCGGCGGCGAAGACTCCGGTGCCGCCATCGCGGCGGTGGTGCGCAGTCGGCGGGGTCGTCGGGTAAGATTCATCGACATAACCTTTCACAAAATACTTCTATGTTTAGCGAGATACATCTAGGCTGAATGCAGCAGTTCAATGGCTGCTAGAGCCAGGGCCTCCGGGGTGGGAGAATCGGCCATCCTATGGCGCAGCCCCAGTTCCTCGCAGGTGCGGGCTGTTGTGCGGCCGATAGCCGCCACCGGCGGGATTCGTTCGGGGTTTGGGTTCTCCCCCACCAGCTCTTTGAGCCTTGACGGAGCGGTGGCAACAATAACGTCTACCGCGGCGGAATTCGAGCCAGTACCGACAATAAGCTCACGCGCATTCACACAGGAGATCTCTCCCGCCTCAAGTACGGAGGCGGTCGCCGGCACCATCTCATATACCACTGCACGCACAGCACGGAAGCCTAACCCCACCAGCCCTTCACGCAGAGTTGGGCGGGCGTTTGCCCCTTCAAAGACGAGCACGCTCGCCTGCGCAGAAAGCATATCGTCCCAGCCCAATGCAGCAGATTCCGGGGTATTCTGCGGCTTACGCAGGCTCTCAGGGATGCCCAGCTCAGGATTGGCACCCTCGGTGGGAAATTCTGCGAGCATACCCAGAGCATCCTGCTTTTCGGGCATGAAATGGGGTTCCAAACCGATCTCACGTAGCGCCCGTGCCGTTGCGGACCCCACACAAGCGATCCGGGTTCCGCCATTGCGCAGCGCCCACGCAAAGGAGGTGCCAAAGAGCTCGGCGCAGGAACGCACTGCATTCGCGCTCGTGAAAGTAGCCCAAAGAAAGGCTCCCTCCGCCGCTAAGCTCACCAAGGAAAACAGCGAATACTCGGGCGCAACTGTACGAGGCAGCTGCATGGGCGCAAAATCCACCTGAATCTTCGGAATGCCTCGCTCCGCAGCCAGATCGTTCAAAGCACGCTCAAAAGGCGCACCTTGAGCCGCCGTGCGGGTCAGCAGAACACGAGCCACGCTCTATTTCACCTCAAGACCGGCAAGGGCTGCGGCGCCCATCTGAAGCAGGTCTTCGGCAACGCGAATACCCAGTCGTTCAGCACCGGGAACATCAAGCTCACCGGTGGCGGACGTGTGGCGCAAGCTTTCGGTACCGTCAGGCGATGCGACAACTGCTGTGAGCACAAGATCGCCGTCTTTGACGGTGGCATAGGCACCGATAGGAGCGGCGCATCCGGCCTCAAGACGGCGCAGAAGACGACGTTCGGCGGTGACCTCAAGGTGGGTTTCAAAGTGGTCGGCAGCAATAAGCGCTTCCCCCAGGGTGCGCACAGGCTGGGAAATTTCAGGGTCGAATAAAGTCGCGGTATCGGGGTTAACAAATTCTGTTTCGCGCACCTCAATAGCGAGCGCGCCCTGCCCGGGGGCCGGGAGCATGCGGGAGGGGTCAAGGTATTCGGTAATAACGGATTCTTTGCCGAGACGTTTGAGCCCCGAAACGGCGAGGATGACGGCATCGCAATCACCGGTGTTTTCGGTACCGATTCCACGGTGTGCGGCTTCGTCGGTTTCGGTGCTGTCACGCACGACGACTTGGCGGTTTCCGTGTTCTTCGAGCCCTTTCACGCGGGCTATGCGAGTGCCCACGTTGCCGCGGATATCGACGATTTCAAGGTCGGGGCGCAGAGCACATACTTGTGCGGCGCGACGCGGTGATCCGGTACCGACGCGAGCGCCCGTAGGCAGGGTATCGAGGGTGAGGTTATCGCGCGCTACCAGGGCATCGCGCGGGTCTTCACGTTCAAGAATTGCCGCGATGACGAGCCCGGGGCACGGTTCGGCAGGTAAGTCTTTGAGCGAGTGCACCGCAACATCGACTCCGTCGGGGGTATCACCGTCGAGAAGGCGCTGGCGCAGTGCGGCGGCGAAGACTCCGGTGCCGCCGAGGGTTGCGAGCGGCCCGGTGAGCACATCCCCGTCAGTTTTGACGGTGGTGATGTCAAAGGATAGGGTGCGTTCGGCGCCGTGTTCGCGGGAGTGAGTGTTGAACACCTGAACGATGTGTTCGGCGGCAAGGGTGCTCTGGGTGAGCGCCAAGGCTGAGCCTCGGGTGCCGAGAATATAGGGGTCGCTCATGGTTCTCCTCAGGTTTTATGGGTACCGTATATGCGGGTTCATCACTCGGATGGGATCCCGCATATACGGTGACGCTTATACGTGCTCATGACAGCAGGCACAGGCTTTCTTAGGGGTATACTCCGCAATCACAGGTTTTTCCTGACCGCGCTGGGGTTTACAGCAGTCGGGGTCGCATTCGTCGAACCAACCGAGTTCGCCGGATATGGACTCCCCGAAAACGCTTTCGCGCCTGTCGTGGCCGGATTCTGCGGGCTCAGCCATACGCTCGACAATCAGGCGGCGCAGTGACTCCACATAGGCGGGATGCACGCCGGGAGTGGGGGTGCGCACCGCCACGATACCGTGGTGACGGCAGGTTTCCATCGCCTCGGTATCGAGATCCCAGAGGACTTCCATATGGTCAGAGACGAATCCCAGCGGAACCATAATGATGCCGTCTACGTCACCAGCGATTTTATCGATGGCATCGTTAACATCGGGTTCGAGCCAGGGGGTGGAGGGTGAGCCGGAACGCGACTGATAGACGAGCTCCCAGTCGGTGCTATCCAGAAGGCTCTCGTCCTGTTCGCGGATCTTTGCAAGAATAGCGCGCGCCACCTGCAGGTGTTTCTCCACATAGGCGGAACCGCCCTCGTAGTCGATTCCGCGCGGGCCCGCCTCATTAGCGGCAGAGGTCGGCACCGAGTGGGTGCAGAACATAATGCGAATACGCCCGTTCCCGGCGGCCGCTGTCCCGTCAGCAATGCGCTCCGCCACGGTATTGCGAACCTGTTTCAGCCCGTTCTTTAAGCCCTCAGTAAAGGCCTCAACGAACCCGGGCGCATCGAAAAATTGGCGGATCTTATCGATGCGCATGCGGTCTTGAAGACCGAGTTTCTCCAGCGCCACGCCGTAGTCTTCGCGGTATTGGCGGCAGCTGGAGTATCCGGGGTAGGCGCTGGTGGCGAGCACTAGAATATTGCGGTGCCCTTCCTCATAAGCCTGCTGTACTACGTCGGTCACATAGGGTTTCCAGTTGCGGTTTGCCCACACGATCGGAATATGCGGCCCGCGTTCCTGCATGGCTTCTCGAAGTGCTACCAAAAGTGCACGGTTCTGCTCGTTAATGGGCGAGATACCACCGTTTGCGCGGTAGTGGGTGGCGACTTCTTCCAGACGTTCATCGGGTATGCCGCGCCCCGCCGTAACGTTGCGCAGGAAGGGAATCACATCTTCCTGTCCTTCGGGCCCGCCGAAGGAGGAAAGAATCACCAGGTCATAGGGGGCAGGCACGGCGGTGCGAGAGCGTGTAATACCGCGCTCCCCCCGGTACGACTTTAGCGTCTCGGGGGTGAGCACTGCCGGCCCATTGGAGGCGGTATTCGCGGGGTCTGTAGCGTTCGGGCAAACATCGTCCGGGATGTTCCCGCAGCACCCTGCGCGTACGGTCTCACTCACGCGAGCACCTCGGCGACATCGGCGGCGTTCACACGACGACCGGTGTAGAAGGGAATTTCTTCACGCACATGCAGGCGTGCCTCGGTATTGCGGAAGTGGCGCATCATATCGACCAGATCGACCAATTCGGGAGCCTCAAGGGCGAGTACCCATTCGTAGTCGTTCAGACCGAAAGTTGCCACGGTATTCGCGAGCACCTGCGGGAAGTCGACAGCCTTCATGCCGTGGTTCTTGAGCATTTCGGCGCGGCGTTCGGGATTCATGTAGTACCAGTCATAGGAACGCACGAAGGGGTACACGCATACCCATGCCTCGGGTGCCTTCTGGCGTGCATAGGCGGGTGCATGGTTGCGGGTGAATTCTGCCTCGCGGTGCACGCCCATAGTCGACCAAACGATGGTGGTCGCGCTGAAGAGCGCGGTACGGCGAATCTTGCGCACGGCTGCCTGCAGCTTTTCGGGAGTCGGCCCGTGGGTCCACACCATAACATCGGCGTTATCGCGCATAGCGGAAACATCGTAGAGCCCGCGCAGCGTTACGCCGTCCGCTTTGAGCTCTTCGATGAGCTGCTCGAACTCTGCGATAGCTTCCGCCGAGGATGCGCTTTCGGCACGCTGCCCGGCACGGGCGAAGACGGTGTATAGGGTATAGTGCAGGGTTTCGCCTTCTTCACGGCCGCGTTTATTCTCATCGGCCGGCGAATGCTGCACGGCATATCCTTTGGGCGCGCCCCCGTACCCGCTTCCATGAGAGCCGTGAGCCGCATTCTGATGTTCTTCGTGAGACATTTTCTTCCTTTCGGTGAAAACCGCCCAAGATTCGCTGAATGTTTCCTGTTCACCTGCGAGTCTCAGCCAAACAGATCTTAGTCTGTCTGCGGTTTATGCTCCTCACTCGTGAGGTTTTGTCTTCTGCTTTCTCTGGTTAACACGGTGCCTGCACTGCGCGGGCAGCCGCAAGTATCTTCGTCACTTCGAGACATGCTTTTGCGTTATGTGTGCAATGAATTGATCCAGTTGTTCCTGGGTATCGCGCACCACAGCGGCGAGCCCGGAGCCTGCGGCCCACGAACCAACCGTGCAGACAGTATCGAGTTCAGCCGCGCGTTCGCGGAAAAGCTGCACCCGTTCGCGGTACCCGGGCGTTGAGAGAGGCAGCACGCCGTTCCAGCGAACCACATCTGCATCCACAAGATTTTGGGCGGTAATGGGTACATCGAGCAATTTCGAGGCGTCGCGCAAGGCGAGGGTGATCAGCTGGTCTTCGTCAAGAGAAACGTCGGAGAAGGTACTCTGTTCTCCCCCGCGGCCGTAGGAAAGCCGCACCACGTGGCGGTTCTTACCCGCCTCTTCGGCTACCCACGCCCATTTAGCGGTGGCATGGGTGAGCGCTTTGGCGCGCACGTTTGTCACGGCTTCGGAAACCAGCAGACCCGTACCACGCGGGTTCGAGTTAAGCGCGGGCTGATCGACGACGAGCGTTACGAGAGCAACCTCGGGGCCAGGGTCAATATTAGGCAGAGAACTTCCCTTAATATGCGGTCCGAGCAGACGCGCAGCGGTGGAACCATCGGTAGCAATCACCAAATAATCGGCACCCACCGAGGCAGCTTTCTCACCATCGCTGCGGCGGCGAATTACCACCCATTCATTGGTGATGGGGTCACGATCCACCGCAATCACGCCGCATTCGGGAATGTACCGCACGGGTGCGGGCATCTTCTCGATAAGCTGTTCGATCAGCAGGTGCATGCCCCCAGAAAGCCCGGCGACCTGCGAGCCCGCGGGTGCTTGAGCGCGTATCGCGGCGGAAGCGGCAGCTAGGGACTTATGTTTTTTCAGCCCTTCGCGTAAGCCGGGGATAACGGCATCAATATCGAGCATATCCGGGTGGGTCGAGTACACCCCGGAGACCACGGGCGCAACCAGGTTATCGAGTACTTTTTTACCCATACGGGCACGTACTAGTTCGCCCAGCGTCTTTGCGTTTGCCCCAACCGAGGCGGGAAGCACCTTATCCATACGGGCGCGGCGCAAACCGCTTTTACCGAGCACACCAGCCAAAGATTTATCAGAAAGATCACCGGGAATGCCCATAATTCCAGTACTCGGGGTCTTTCGGGCACCCTGAGGCAGATACAACCATGAACCGTGGGAGTTAGGATGCACAATCTGGTCACCTAGACCAAGCTCTTTGACGAGGTTTGTCACGGTTGGGGTTCGGGTCGCATAGGATTCCGCACCGGAATCTAGCACCAAACCGGCGACCTTATGCGCGCCGAGAGCGCCTCCCAGATAATCATTCTGGTCTAGGACGGTTACGTTCACTCCGGCATCGGTAAGACGACGCGCCGCCAACAACCCAGAAATGCCGCCGCCGACTACGATGGCGCTTGGTGCATGATGATTCTTGTGCTGATGTACCATATTCATCCCCGTTAATGTTTCGGTTCTAACTGCCTCTCTTAAGAGTATCCGTTTTATGGGCGTCGAGTGCGTTCGTGAAGATATGTCACTAGATCGGTGAGCACCTGCGGGTCCGTTGTAGGCGGTACCCCGTGCCCCAGGTTCACGATATGGGCGGGGGCGCTCGCCCCGGCGGCGAGTACCTCATCCGCGTGAGCATATAGAGTCTCACGCCCTGCAGCTAAAAGCGCGGGGTCAATATTCCCCTGAAGCGGCACCGCACCGTTGAGCCTGCGGTTTGCCTCATCAAGGGGCAGGCGGTAGTCCACCCCGATCACATCGGCACCGGCCTCATGCATGGCGGGCAGCAACTCGGCGGTTCCGGTACCAAAGTGGATGCGCGGCACCCCAAATTCTTCGACCATGCTCAAGGCGGCGGCAGAGTGTTCCTGCACATACCGGCGGTAGTCAGCTTCACCCAACGAGCCAGCCCATGAGTCGAAGAGCTGTACGGCGGATGCACCCGCCTCAATCTGAGCCCGCAAAAACTGCCCCGAGGTGCGCGCGGCCCACTGCGCCAACTCGCGCCAGGCAACGGGGTCGGCATGCATCATAGTGCGGGGGCGCAGGTGATCGCGGGAGGGACCACCCTCAACCATATAGGCAGCAATGGTGAAAGGAGCACCCGCAAAACCAATAAGCGGGGTGGAACCGAGCATGTCGACGGTTGCTGCGACTGCCTCACGAATGGGGTCAAGTGCCGCATCGGTTAGTTCGGGCAGGGCACGCACTTCATCAAGCGTGCGCACAGGATGTTCGAGTACGGGACCGCGACCGGGCACAATATCGACATTCACGCCCGCGAGTTTCATGGGGATAACGATATCCGAGAAGAAAATACCGGCATCGACTTTGTGACGGCGCACCGGCTGCACGGTAATCTCGGCGGCAAGTTCGGGTGTCAAACAGGCGTCCAGCATGGGAATTCCCTCGCGCGCCTTACGATACTCGGGCAGCGAACGCCCCGCTTGGCGCATAAACCAGACCGGACGATGCTCAGATGCGCGCCCGGTGAGCGCCTGCAGCATCGGAGAATCGGCGGTTTGAGCGGCACGCAGCGGGTGGGATGCATCCAGGCGCGACAGCTGCGCCTCGGTCAGCAAATCGCGCTGACGATCTCTCGGGTGATTACCCACTGTAGAGCTCGACTGCTGAGAATCTGCACCGTTGGCGGCTCGCTGGGGCTGCTGGATTTCGGTCATACCCTCTAGTTTGACAGGTTTTCGCGCCTGTTTTTATGACACGGTGTCATAAAGTACCGCTTCATAACCCGTGTAAATTTTGGTGTAGGTTTACCTTATTTTTAAACCTGTTTTAGCTATCTCAAAATTTATTTACCCTAAGTTTTTATACACCGGTCCTTTGCTGGGCCTTGTTGGGCATAGTTTCGGACCTTTTCACACAAACTCACACTATTGGGAGCCAGCTCACGTTAGGTTACACTCACCGACTAAAAATGTGTTTATGATTATTGTCTAGTGGCTACGTACTCATTTGTTGCATCACACAGGATCATCGATCTCACCACCGTCGCTCTACTGAGCAACGGTGCAGCTGGCATACCCGAGCTTTTTCGTACCGAAACCGCGCAAAACTTGGGCGTTACCGGCACTATTGTGCTGGCAACCTGCAACCGCCTCGAAATTTATGTGCAGCTCTCGGTAGCCGAGCATTTAGGCCCCATTAGCGATATGCTCTACGCCGAGATTGCACAAAAATCTGAAATCGATGCAGAACTTATTGCAGACAGTTTTGAAATCTATGAAAACCTTGAAGCTGCCAAACATCTCTTTACAGTGGCATCAGGGCTAGAGTCCGCCGTGGTCGGCGAGCGCGAAATCGCCGGGCAGGTGCGCCGTGCACTTGCCTACGCCCAAGAAGAAGGAACGGTTCCTGGGGAGCTTGTACAGCTTTTCGAGCATGCGGCACACACCGCCCGTCAGGTTGGGCAGCACACCACTATCGGATCACAGGGACGCTCCATCGTCTCGGTCGCCCTCGATTTGGCGGATGCAGTCGCCGAGAAAGACTGGAAAACCCGCCGTGCTCTCGTCTTCGGAACGGGTGCCTACGCGGGTGCTACTATTGCAGCCCTGCGTGAACGCGGATGCGAAGACATATGGGTTAACTCCCGTTCGGGCCGCGCCCCGGAGTTTGCCGCAAAACGCGATGTTCGCGCGGTTCCCAAAGGTGAAACGTATAAGGCCATGGAACAGGCGGATGTGATTGTTGGCTGCTCGGGCGGATCTGACCCGCTCTCCCCCGCCGAAATTCCACCGGGGCATCATACGATCCTCGACTTGGCGCTCTCCCGAGATTTTGACCCCGCTATTGCGGATCTGCCGCAGGTGGAGCTTATTACCTTAGAGTCCGTGCGTTTGGCCGCCCCCGAAGAAACTGAGGAGGCGGTCGCTACCGCCGAGCGCATCGTCGAGTCTGAGACTCAAGCCTTTGCTGCACGGCAAAAGACCCGCAATATTGATTCGGCAATCGTGGCGCTTCGCTCTCATACTATGGAGGTGCTGGACGAAGAGCTCGATAAGGTACGCAGCCAATTCGGTTGCACCGCCGCCACCGAGCAGCTCGAACTCGCAATGCGCCGCATGGTGAAGTCCCTTTTGCACACCCCCACGATACGCGCGAAACAGCTCGCAACCCAGGGGCGAACCTCCGACTACATTGCGGCACTCGAAACGCTCTACGGAATCACCATCGACGACCGCTAATTGCGGGATAATCTTCTGCACGCTGCGCTTTATTCCACCGCAGCCCTAAGCCACAGGCGAATCATGCGCGCATCCTTACGGCATCCGCCTGGCAGGCACGGTACACTAAATCCAGAAGAAAACACCGCTGACGGCTTGAAGGGTCATCATGGAAATCAAAATTGGCATTCGTCACATTAGCCGCGAAGTTACGCTCGAAACCAAGGAAAGCGTAGAGACTATCCGCACCAAGGTAGCCGACGCCATTACGAACGGTTCCCTCCTTGAGATCACCGACGATAAGGGAGCAACCACCCTCGTACCCGGTGAGCAGATCGGTTATGTTGAGCTCGGCTCCGAAGAGAAGCGCCGCGTTGGGTTCGGTGTCGGCGCCTAACAGCAGGGGCACACCCAATAATTTTTACGAAGCCCGCGTTCACGGTTTTGCCGTATGAATGCGGGCTTCGAGCGTTCCTATGACAGTAAGCATACTCGACATATCGACCTGTAAGGGTGCATCTGACGCCAAGACGGGTTAAGATTTAAGGGTTAAGTGGATGCCCGGTCGTTCTTGATATACCAGACACCGCGTCTTTCCGAGAGCCTGAGTTCTTTTACAGCAGGTACATCTTCAAGAGCTCGGCTTCGGAACATGAATTTCCCGCGATCGGCTTCCTTCACCTCGCGCCAGCCCGGCGTTGTGAACACACCGTGCTCCCCGCAGTACTCGGGCAGCTACACGGCATAACACCTGTGCACACTCACGCACAGGTACGGGTGCGGCGCAAACCGCCCGATCAGGGCAGGAAGATATGAGATGACCGACGCTCAAAACGCGACGACCGATGAGGCCCAGCCTTCCTCAACACCACAGTCTTCCCCCAAGTCCTTTGCCGATTTTGGGGTTCGCCAAGATATTAGCGATGCACTCGCCGCTGTGGGCATTGTGAGCCCCTTCCCCATCCAGGAAATGACCCTGCCGGTCGCACTCGCCGGGCATGACATTATTGGGCAGGCAAAAACCGGTACCGGTAAAACCCTCGGGTTCGGTCTCCCCACGATTCAGCGTGTGGTGGGCCGTGACGACGATCAGTGGGGTTCACTGCAGAAGCCGGGGGCGCCCCAGGCACTTATCTTAGTACCCACCCGCGAGCTTGCAATTCAGGTGGGTAACGATTTAGCGGTCGCATCTAAAATGCGCAACGCTCGCGTAGCAACCCTATACGGCGGTGTTCCCTACGAGCCTCAGGTTGAGCAGCTCACCAAGGGGCTGGAAGTTGTGGTCGGCACTCCCGGGCGTCTGATCGACCTGTACCAGCACGGTGCGCTCACCCTCACCCAGGTTAAGACGGTGGTGTTGGATGAGGCCGATGAGATGCTTGACCTAGGCTTTTTGCCTTCCGTCGAAAAAATCATGGGGTACCTGCCCACTGACCGCCAGACCATGCTGTTCTCCGCGACGATGCCCGGCCCGGTGATCACGATGGCGCGCAAATACATGACTAAGCCCATGCATATTAGCGCGGCAGACCCGGAAGATCACGCCAAGACCAAGGCCTCGATTCGTCAGGTGGTTTACCGCGTGCACCATATGGATAAGGACGAAATGCTCGGCCGCATCCTGCGTGCTCATGGGCGGGGACGCACCGTGATCTTCACAAAGACCAAACGCGATGCTGCGCGCGTTGCCGATGAGCTTATCGCGCGCGGATTCGCCGCCGCTCCCCTGCACGGCGACCTCAACCAGGGCGCTCGCGAGCAGGCTTTGCGTGCTTTCCGCAACGGCAAGGTGGATATTCTGGTGGCGACCGATGTTGCGGCCCGCGGTATTGATGTGGAAGACGTGACCCATGTGATTAACCATCGCGTGCCCGAAGACGAGAAAACCTATCTGCACCGTACCGGACGTACCGGCCGTGCGGGCCATGAGGGTACCGCCGTAACCTTCGTGGATTGGGAGGATATTGCCCGGTGGCGCCTCATTAACGATGCGCTCGATCTGGGCGTTTCCGATCCTGTGGAAACTTATTCTTCTTCTGAGCATCTGTTCTACGACCTGGATATTCCGCCGGGTACCAAGGGCCGCCTGCCGCGTTCCGAGCAGACCCTCGAAGGTTTGGATGCGGAGCACCTTGATGATTATGGAGACTCGCGGTCTTCGCGGGGCAGTTCCCGTTCCTCTCGAGGCTCGCGTTCAGGTTCGCGCGGTTCTAAATCCCGCGGCTCCCGCGGCGGTTCTCGCAAGGCAAAGTCCGAAAAGCGCGGGGAGGATTCACCCTCGAAGGATACTGCACCGAAGCGTGAACGCCGACCGCGCCGCCGTACCCGACGCGTTGAGGGTGAAACCGTTGAGACGCGCGCCGAGAAAACTGCGGGGAAATCCGCCGAGAAAAAATCGGCTAAGAAATCCGGCTCTGCCAAGGATAGCTCGGTTGAGAAAACAGATTCTCAAGGCTTGTCGCGCCGCCGCAGCCGTCGCCGTTCCGGGAATAAGGGCAAGGCAGACTCGACTGCAGCTAAGAAAGCGGGTCGAAAAAAGTCTGATACCGCATCGGGTGAGGAGTAAATAGCGAGTGAGCGAAGCAGTATCCTCCGCCGATACATCTGTGCCCAAACGGTCGGGCACCGGCGATGTTCCAGTTTTCGATCCGAATGGTTCATCGCTGGTGGTTCAGGCCGATAATCTGGCGTATCTGAGCGAGCTGCCAAGTGCCTCGTTCACTGTGATCTACATTGATCCGCCGTTTAATACCGGCAAAACTCAAACTCGGCGTACCCTCAAAACCGCCCCCGCTGCAGACGGCGAAGAACAGGGTAAAGGCAACGGTAATCGTACCGGTTTTCAGGGCAAAAGCTACACGAGTGCCCTGCAGACCCTAGCAAGCTATCACGATGCTTTTGAGGACTACTGGGCGTTCTTAGAGCCGCGTATTAGGCAGGCTCACCGCCTGCTCACAGAGGATGGCACCCTCTACCTGCATCTCGATTGGCGTGAAGTTCACTACGCCAAGGTTATGTGTGACATGATTTTTGGGCGCGATTGTTTTATCAACGAGATTATTTGGGCCTACGACTACGGCGCAAAATCGACAAAGCGCTGGCCCACTAAGCACGACAATATCTTGATGTACGTCAAGAACCCGCAGGAATACTACTTCAATGCGGATGCGGTAGACCGCGAACCCTATATGGCACCCGGTCTGGTGACCGAAGAGAAAGCGGCGCGCGGCAAACTCCCCACCGATGTGTGGTGGCATACGATCGTTTCGCCCACGGGTAAGGAAAAGACCGGGTACCCCACGCAAAAGCCGCTAGGTCTGCTCAAGCGGATGATTGCTGCTTCATCACGCCCGGGCGACTGGGTGCTGGATTTCTTCGCTGGTTCCGGTACCACCGGTGCGGCTGCGGCGGCATTGGGGCGCAGGTTCGTGTGCGTGGATCAGAACCCGCCCGCGATTGAGGTTATGGCGAAACGCCTGAACGTGGATGCCGAATCGTTTGCCGACTACCGCGGTGTGCCGCGCGGTGCGGCGGTGCTGTTTACTCCGCATCGTCACGTGGGGGTTCGCGGGGGTACCTCTCGGGATGCGCTCACGGCGGCATCGCGGCGCGCGCTGGCGGCGCAGAGTGAGAAGATTCGGGAGCGTGTGAAGCCTATTGACGGGGCGCACAGCCAGTTTGTGCGGCATCCTTCGACCGATGTTTTGGAACGCGAGCTGCGCGCCCAGGCCCGCGAAAAACTGCGTAAAGACCGCAAACGCCAAGAGCTGACGAAGAAGCGGAAACAGGTCAAGGAGACGGCGGCGTCTTCATAGCGGACTGACCCGGCGTATGCCGTACACTTTGCTGCATCATCGTAGGGTTTAACCGTACGATATGCAGCAAAGTGTACGACTTACAGTGATTAATCTAGTGCTCGGCGGTGAGCTTTAGCTGTGAATCTGGGCGCGGATCGCCTCAACAGTTTCGCGGGCAGTGGTATTCTCTCCCAGCCTATTCGGTTTGCCCGCGCCGTGGTAGTCGCTGGAACCGGTCACCAAAAGCTCGCGATCGCGCGCAAATTCCAGCAGACGCGCACGGTTCGGCTCAGAGTTTTCGCGGTGATAGACCTCGACTCCGGCGAGGCCCGCATCCGCCATCTGCCCCAGGTATTCAAGCGGCAACGCAGGACCACGATTTTCACTCATCGGATGCGCCACCACCGGCACACCGCCCGCCGCGCGCACCAGCCGAGTCGCCTCCAGCGGGTCCATACTCTCTTGCGGCACATAGTAGGGTGAGCCCGCATAAAGAATACGACCGAACGCCTCCTCACGGCTGGCGACGATTCCGGCGGCAATCAGCGCATCCGCAATATGGGGTCGCCCCACCGATGCATTCTCTTCACCCGTCTGTTCCTGCACATGCTCCCAGGTGAGCGGGTAGTCGGCGGATAGCAGCTCAACGATGCGCCGTGCCCGCCCCGCACGCGAGCGCCGAATTTCCTCAACCCGCCGCGCCAACTCGGAGGATTGCGGGTCATACCCGTAGGCCAGCAGATGCACGCTCTTAGTACGCTCTCGCCCCTGCTCATCGCAGTACGTGTACCGGCACGAAAACTCGGCACCGGGCAGAAAATCCAGCCCGTACTCCCCCGCCAGCTCGGCCGCCTGCGACCATCCGCACGCGGTGTCATGGTCGGTAAGCGCGAATCCTGTCATTCCCGCCTTACGAATAAGCGGAATTAATTCGGTGAGCGGCTGAGTACCATCGGAAATTGCGGAGTGAATATGCAGATCGTAACGTTCGGTCATAGTTCTAACTCTAGCGCACCCTACGTTCGCCCCACCCGCGATAGCGCCTTGCTCAAGGCGATTTCCCGCGGAAAATAGCGGCGGTATACCGGCGATTTCTCGCGGTGCGTGGGATAGAATACAACTATGACTGAAAATACGAAGAAGAGCACCGGAGCTCCAACAACAGATCACCGCGATACCCCCAAAGCATCAGCTTTTCAGGAGTTCATCGCATCAAACTGGGAGCCCGCTGCCGATGATGGCTATACCCGCGAACGCGTTGCCGATTTTGCGGCGCAACGTCGTAAGAAGATTTCCCAAAAGTTCCCGGGTGAGCGTCTGGTTCTGCCCGCAGGACCGCTGAAGGTTCGCTCGAACGATTGCGATTATCGTTTCCGCCCGCATTCGGCGTTTGCGCATCAGACCGGGTTGGGTGTTGATCATGAGGCTGACGCCGTGCTGGTTTTTGAGCCTGTGGATGAGGGCACTGGTGATAACGGCTCGAACCATGAGGTTACCCTGTATTTCCGTCCGTTGGCTGGCCGTGATACCACGCAGTTTTATGCGGATGCGCGCTACGGCGAGTTCTGGGTTGGCCCGCGCCCCACGCTTAAGGAGTTTTCGGAGCGTTACGGCGTGCGGACGAAGGACCTTTCGGAGCTTGAGGTTGCGATTACGAAGAACGCCGGGGCTCAGGCGCTGGGCGGGGTGCGTATTCGACTGGTGCGTGAGGTTGATCCTTCCATTGATGCGCTGGTTGATACCTCTCGGTATAACACGGGCGTTGCGCTGGAGGAATCCGATAAGCTCGATTCCGAGCTGACGGTGGCGCTCTCTGAGGCCCGCCTGATTAAGGATGAAATCGAGGTTGAGAACCTGCAGCGTTCGGTTGATATGACGGTGAAGGGCTTCGAAGAGGTTGTGCGTGAGCTTCCGAAGGCGGTGGCGCATCATCGTGGTGAGCGCGTGGTGGAGACAGCGTTTTTCTCGGTGGCACGTACCGACGGCAACGACTTGGGCTATGACACGATTGCGGCGTGCGGGAATAACGCGACGATTCTGCACTGGATTCGCAATAACGGTACCGTGGATGAGGGCAAGCTGCTGCTGCTGGATGCCGGTGTTGAGGACGATACCCTGTACACCGCCGATGTAACCCGCACGTTCCCGGTGAACGGCAAGTTCACCGAGGTTCAGGCGAAGGTCTATAACGCGGTGTTGGATGCTGCGGATGCGGCGTTCAAGGTTGCTGTGCCGGGTCGTAAGTTCCATGAGATTCACGATGCCGCGATGGAGGTGCTGGCGCATCGTCTGGAGGAGTGGGGACTGCTACCCGTTTCGGCTGAGGTTTCTTTGACGGTTGAGGGTGGTCAGCATCGCCGGTGGATGCCGCACGGCACCAGCCACCATTTGGGTTTGGATGTGCACGACTGCGCGCAGGCGAAGGCGGAGCTGTACACCGGCGCAACTTTGGAGCCGGGCATGGTCTTCACGATTGAACCCGCGCTGTACTTCAAGGATGAGGACTTGTCTGTTCCTGAGGAGTACCGCGGCATCGGTATCCGCTTGGAAGATGACGTGCTGTGCACCGAGGACGGCAATGTAAACCTCTCGGCGGCACTGCCCCGCACGGTTGAAGAGATTGAAGCGTGGATGGCGAAGCTCGCCCAGTAGTCTCTTACTTTCACAGACGGAAAGTCCCCGCAATCAGTACAGTACTGGCTGCGGGGACTTTTTCGTTGTGTCAGATGCCTCTGTGGCGTTGGACGCTAGTCTTCCTTGACTCCCTTGGGCTTAGGAGTCTCACGAGTTGGAGCTTGCCGGATAGTTTTGGCATATTCTTCCGGATCGTCAATGCGCAGACCGAACCGCTGTGCCGCTTGCGTCTGAGACTTGTGCTCGCGAGTGTCGGCGGCGGGCGAAGACTGCTCAGAAGAATCGTCGGACTGGGTTTGCTGCATGGCAGTCTGTGATGCAGCGGCTTGTGACGCTTGGGAATCCCCACCGACTGGGCTTTGCCACGGAATCTCCTGTGCCGCTGTACCCTGTTGTCCGCCCGCATCCGCTTGCTCGGGATTCGGGTTCTTGGCAGCGCTATCGCGGTTTTCGGTGTAGCCACCTTGCTGATCCGTCACAGTCGACGGGGTGCTCGGAGCCTGCGAAGATTCACCGGTAGACGTTGGTGTATAAGAGACATAGGGGCTGGCGGCATGGGGCAAGCCGGTACCTGCACTCGGTGTTCCCGAGGATGCCGAAGCTACCGCCTTCTGAAACAGCGGGTTCGCCGAGAGGATGCGCCGCGCCTCCGAAGAATAATCACTCAGGGCGTAGACTATGGTGCGTTCCGGGACTGCCTCACCGCGCATCGGGTAGCGACCGGAACCGCCGCGGCGAAGCTCAAAAATTTTCCAGACGACAAAGACCGCAACGGCGATCGGCACGGCGGACGAGGCGGCAGCCCAGAAGTTCGTGCCCGCAGTGGAAACCAGCGCTGAGTAGAACAGGCCCGCAAGAATACCCTGAATAAGAGCAACCAGAAGCGGACGGCCGTACCCCTGCTGGGTGGGGTATTCGACCTGTTTGAGTCCTTCGTTCACCAGATAGAGCGCGGTGACGGGGTAGTTCGCGGCGGCAAGCACATCAAAAGCGGCAAAGGCTTCTTCACGGCGGCTGAAGGCTGCCACGGGTTCACCCTGAGGCATAAGCTGTCCGTTGGCCTGCGCTAGGCGAGACGCTAAATAAGAAGACGGGGGCATATTGGGAGGCATCTGAGTCATGCCCTATATTTTACCGGCAGAGGGCCTGTAGACGGCGGGATATTTGCGATGGGCTTAGTTCCCCACGCATAGAAAAATTTTGCGCATCGGTTAGGGTCTGCGACCCCACACCGGTCATGACTCGCAGCGTGCCTAAAGCACTGGTGAAGTGCGTATTCGGGGTTCACAGCGTACCCTAGATAGAGTGAGCAATACTAAATTCAGCGCCCCCAGCAAAATTTATATCGCCCGCCTGCTCGGTCTTGATGTCTTCGACCCCTTCGGTGACCGCCTCGGTCGCCTGCGTGATGTAGTCGTACTCAAGCGCGGTTTTGGCGCGGCGCTGGCGGCTGGTGCTCACCTGCGCAAAGGCAGCGAACCCGTGGTCGTGGGCATCATTATTGAGGTGCTCGGCAAAAAGCGTGTCTTCATGCCAATGACTCGTGTGCGCAGCATCGACGCCTCACAAATTATTTCAACCGGGCTCGTGAATCTGCGCCGCTTTGAACAACGCAACTCCGAGACTCTGGTTGTGGGCGAACTTTTCGACCGCCGTGTGCGCCTGCTCGACGGCAGCGGGGATGCCGTGATCGAAGACGTCGCCATTGAACAGCGCCGCAACGGTGATTGGGGCGTGACCGAACTCTTCGTATCCCGTGTGAGCAGTTCCAGCGGGTGGCGCCGCCGCTCCAAAGAAACCCTGGTGGTGGACTGGGATCAGGCGATGCTCTCCACCGAGTTGGAGCCGCAGGCCGCAACCGCTTTCGTGGCGAACCACGAAAATTCTAAACCTGCCGACCTTGCCGATGCGATCCACGAGATGAACGATAAACGCATGGTCGAAATCGCGGCGGAGCTTCAGGATGAGCGCCTGGCGGACGTGCTTCAAGAGCTGCCCGAAGAGGACCAGGTACAAATTCTTTCCTACCTAGCAGACGAACGCGCCGCGCAGGTTCTTGAAGAGATGGAACCGGATGACGCCGCCGACCTGCTGATTGAGCTTGACGACGTGCAGCGTGAAAAGCTGCTGGAACTCATGGAACCGGATGAGGCAGACGATGTGCGCCGCCTGCTCGAGTATGACGAGGGCACCGCCGGTTCGCTCATGAACCCGGTACCGATTATCCTCTCCCCCGAAGCCACAGTTGCCGAGGCGCTGGCGCATATTCGCGCCGAAGAAATCTCGCCCGCGATGGCTGCCGCGGTTTTGGTGGCCCGGCCGCCCCTCGAAACGCCGACCGGCAAATATTTGGGGCTGGTGCATATGCAGCAGCTTTTGCGGGTGCCGCCGAGCGAATCGATTGGCCACATTCTAGATACAGACACCGAACCGGTCTCTGACCAGGCAAGTCTTGCGGAATTAGCGCGCGTACTCGCCGCCTACGACTTGACCATTATCCCCATCGTGAACGAATCTCACCGCCTGGTCGGTGCGGTCACGATTGACGACGTACTCGATGCGCTCCTGCCCGAAGACTGGCGCACATTCGACGACGGAACCCCCGTACGAAAGGTAGGGCGACGCTTTGTCTGATCAGAACCGCCGCAACGAAAACCTGAAGCACGAGGAAAATCCGAGGATCGATAAAGCGCGCATCCTCAAAGACCGTCTCGAAAAGAAATACGCCGAACGCAGCCGCGACACCCGGGAAACCAGCAGGAGCGGTAACCGCGCTGAGTCTCAACTGAGCACCCCGGCAGAGCGCAAGAACAAGCTTTTTGCGTACAACCCGAACCCGGACGCTTTCGGACGTATGACTGAGGCGTTCGCCCGGTACATGGGTACACCTCAATTTTTGCTGTGGATGACCGTCTTCTGTGGAGTGTGGCTGGGCTGGAATACGCTCGCCCCCGAAGAGCTGCAGTTCGACCCGCGAAGCCTCAACTTCACTCTGCTCACTCTGATGCTCTCATTGCAGGCATCCTACGCCGCTCCCCTGCTGCTGTTGGCGCAGAACCGGCAGGATGACCGCGACCGCGTGGTTGCCTCCGAGGACCGCAAACGCGATCAGCAAAACCTTGAGGAGACACAGTATTTGACGCGCGAGATCGCTTCACTGCGCATCGCCCTGCGCGAGGTTGCCACCCGCGACTTCGTACGCAGCGAGCTTCGGGATATTTTGGAAGAGCTGAAATCTATTCAAGAAGAGCAGGAACGCCAAGCCGAACAGCTGCAGGATATTGGCGACGATATCGAAGAACTTGAAGATGCGGACGGGGAAGAAAACACCGAGGCTGAGAGTCACACTGCTAATACCGAAAATTCTCCTGACGCCAAGGCACCAACGGCGCATAAAGGCGAACGACCCACATCCTAAAGCGTGTTCTGCAACCCAGTTAAGCTCTTAAGCTCGCAGAACACCAGCCTAGACAAATAATGCGCAAACGCGCATGATAGTAGCACCGCAGCCAACCATCTACGCGGCAGTGTTTTTATCGCCCGGTGCGGCATCGTCACCGCGACGATACATACCCTCTTATGAACGCGCTGAGGAGATACCATGAGTAGCCCAAACGCCACACCGCACGATCGTTCCCGCGAAAACGAACCGGCGCCCGATAATCCCCTGGAGGATGCGCTCTGGGCGGCGCTCGCGCGCGTGGAAGACCCCGAGTTGCGCCGTCCTATCACCGAACTTGGCATGGTGGAATATGCCCGGGTTCTCGCCGAAGAAGACAACCCGCAGCGGCACTATGCCCAGGTGAAAGTTCTGCTGACCATTGAGGGATGCCCGCTCAAGAACACAATCGACGCCCAAGTGCGCGAGGCGGCTGCCGCCGTCACCGGTATCGATCGCGTGCAGCTTGAGCTTGGTGCTATGAACTCCGAACAGCGCGGCGCCCTCAAATCCCGGCTCAAGCCCGAACGCACCAATCCCTTTACCGCGCCCGGATCGCTCACCCGCATCTTCGGGGTGGTTTCCGGTAAGGGAGGCGTGGGGAAATCCTCCATGACCGCAAATCTCGCGGCGGCGTTTGCTTCGCGGGGTCTTGCCGTCGGCATTATCGACGCGGATGTGCACGGCTTCTCGATCCCGGGACTCATGGGCATTACGGAAGCCCCCACCCGACTGGATGACCTCATTATTCCCCCGACCGTAGACGTTCCTGCCTCGGTACGGGGTAAAGACGATACGGGCGGGCACGAGTTGGCGGCTGGCGCATCCGGCGGTTTTGTGAAAGTTATTTCAATTGGTATGTTTCTCAAGGATAATCAGCCCGTCGCTTGGCGCGGGCCGATGCTGCACCGGGCGCTTGAACAGTTCATTCTTGACGTCCACTTTGGCGCGCTCGATGTTCTGCTGCTTGATCTTCCCCCGGGTACTGGCGATATTGCGATCTCAATGGCACAGCTGCTTCCCAACGCCGAGTTGATTCTGGTCTCCACCCCGCAGCATGCGGCGGTGGATGTCGCCGAACGTGCCGGTACCCTCAGCCTGCAGACACAGCAAAAGGTGGTGGGCGTAATCGAGAATATGGCGGCGATGACTCTACCCGACGGCACTGTGTTAGAGATGTTCGGTTCAGGCGGCGGCGAACATCTGGCGAAACGTCTGACCGAGGCGCTGGACTATTCGGTGCCGCTGCTCGGTTCGGTGCCTCTTGATGTTGCCCTGCGTACCGGCGGTGATGAGGGTATGCCCGTGGTGTGGGGCTACCCGGAGTCAGCAACTTCTGTAGAAATTAAGAATATTGCTGCACAGCTTTTGCACCGCAAGGATTCCCTGGCGGGCAAGCCGCTGTCGCTAATCGTGTAGAGTTTCTCGGATAGCTCGCAGAAGAGCTCACAAGAATATAAGTATGCTGGGCATCGAGATTCGTATTCTCGATGCCCAGCATACTTATGCGCAACCAAACGCCTCAGGGTTTAGGACAGGAGCGTACCGGGGACCACCCACCCAAACACTCAGAGGGCAAAAGCATTAAGGTATATTCAAGTCCCCCGGACCGTGACTATGCCACAACCAACCTACCCATATCAGCTGTAAAACAAGCCCGAAGAACACCAAAAGCCAGCGGTACGCCCTTGAGGCTTTTCCGTAGCTCATGAGCACGAGTGCAAGTGGGAAAAGAGGCAACAGAATACGGAATGTTGAGGTCTGCGGAAGCCAGAAGACACCCAGATAAACCATATAGGCAGCACACCAGATCAGCATGACGGGATGCAGCAGAGAGCGGGTACTACGCGAAAAAATCCAGCAGAAATAGGCGAAGAAGCCTACGGCAACCAGCAGGGCAACAGCCCACATGTTCCACTGTGGCAAATAGGTATTCAGGTTGGTAACCCACTGCACCACATAGTGCTGCCCATCATCGACGGTACGCCCGCTCCAGCCTATTTCAGTGGCAAGATAAGCGTCTATTCGCCCGGTCGCAATTGCTGCGTGAAGCGCATGCCCCAGCGCGAAGAAACACACGATCAAGGCGCTGATAAGGTGCAGGGATCGTGCCGCGAACGCGCCCATCAAGGCTTGCCCGGCGCTGAGGGGCGAAGGTCCACCAGCCGCGCGGCGAACACGGTATTCGGAGGTCACACAATACAGCCACCATATACCCGCGAGCGCGCCGAGGGGCACGCCGACGGGTCGGGATTGCGTGGCGAGGAAGGCCACCGGTATAGCCCAAAGGTACCGGTCGTATGCCAAAAGTAGGATAAACAGGGCGATCGCGAAAATGGTCAGAGACTCCGCATACCCGGTTTCAAAAATAACCGCTGGCCCGCAAAAACCATAGGCGGCAACCGACCATAGTGCCAGGGAACGATGCGGTGATTCCTGGCTCGCACGAATCTCGAATACTCCGTGCTCACGCCAGTTGAGACATCCCACGAAGAGCAGATAGATGACCCATGCGAGGGCAAAGCTCACCACTACGCTGAGCATCACGGTGCTGAGGGCAAAAGGAATACCTGTGGTATCGGCTATGAACCCTGCAATAGTAGGTTGGGCCGGAAGGAAAGCCCACGTATTATGCCCAACAACTCCGTTATCGTATATGGGCAGTTGGACGGGGTATCCGTTCTTGTAAATCCGTTCGTACCATTCGGCGTCCCACCACCCCAAATATTCAAGAAGGGTGGGCACATGGCCGTCGCCTATTTTCTGCTGACCGGCAACCTGCTGCATACCGACAACCCAGAAAACGATAAAACCCCATAGGCGGCTGGGTGCCCAAATACTCAGCACCTGAGCCCAGGCTGGTAACGCAGCAAAACGATGCGCCACCTGGCGCAGAGCAGCAGTCGCGGAAGTACCGAGGGAGTCGAAAAAGGAGAAGCCGCTGGTATGTAAGGTAAAACGAGTGGGATTAAAACGTTCTGCCCTGCGCGGGTTTAGCGGTGAAATGGGGTCCCGTGGTTTTTCCGCCTCACCATACGTGGGGCTATCAAGGCTTTCGCTCATCGGCGTATTCTCCTGGGCGGTGCGGTGTCTCGGAAGTTAGGTGATGTTTTTGCTGAAGTTTTATGTTTCTCAGGGCTTTATCTATGTGACTGCCGCTAGGGCTTCGCACATAGTAAATCCCCTGCCGTAGGGCTAGGGGATCTTCCATAGAATCTAAGCCTTGTTTAGGTCGCTTCCGTATCGTAGGGAGCGTAGGCACCGCGCGGCAGCCGGTTTAGATTTGATGCGGCGGGCTTGTTCGCTTCGGAGCGTTCTTTAGCTTCACGTGCCCGTTCTGCGTCGTCTTCCGCGAAGGCTTCGCGCACAATAACGCGGGGATCATATTGACGGGGGTCATACTGACGCCAGTTGATCTCGTTGAGTGTTGCATCCCCCAGCGTATCTTTAAACTCGTCTCGGGCGTCGAAGGCCATTCGACGAACTGTTTTGATGAGTTCCTTGATTTGGCGCACGTATTCGGGCATGCGTTCGGGGCCGATCACGAAGAACGTGAGAACGGCTAAGACGACGAACTCAGTGCCACTAATACCAAACACAAGATATAGAGTACCAGCATCTTGAGTGCGACGGGAATTGCCACGAAGGCTTTTATGAGGTGTTTCGCACTGAGCCGCACGGTTTTATCGTCTATATGTGATGCGCATCCCGCCGTAAGCTCTCGCCGGGATGCGCCTGGGTATAGCGTTCGGTTTAGGGCGGGTAGTCCCCGCCGCCCGGTAGTTGCTTCCAATGCCACAGCCAGCCCACCCAGACAAGCTGCAGAAGGGCCCCGGAACCAATCAGCAGCCACCGGTAGGCGCGCGAAGAGGATATCGCCACGATGGGAAGCATGAGTGGAAAGAGGGGCAGAAGCAGCCGGAAAGTTGAAGACTGTGGGTTGAGGAAAATCAGTAGATAGGCTCCATAGCATGCGCACCAGAGGATGATGGGACTTGCGAGAACCCGTTTCACGAGCGGACTTGCCAGAAAGGCTGCATACCCCACGATCAGGAGCGGGAACAGGAGGATCGTGAAGTACCCGAAGTATGCTATACCCTGAGAAATCCAGGGTGCCACGGGTGCAAGATCGCCCTGGCGCCAGGCGGTTTCGGTGGCGGTGTAAGCATCAATACGACCGGTTATTTGCCAGGCATAGATTGGCCAAATGAGCGCGCAGAAGCAGATGAAAAGGGCACTGCCAAGCTGCGGCAGGCTGCGTAAGAAAACGCTCTCGAATCCTTCTTGGTCTTCGCCACGCTGACGGCGCTGCTGCTGTGCCTTAGCCTCTGTAATCAGGCAGGCGAACCACCATAGCCCGGCGGTGGCACCCAAGGGCACTCCAACCGGGCGGGACAGGCATGCCAGGAGCGCGACGGGCATCATGAGCAGATACTGCTTGCGCATCATCAGCAGTAGAACCCAAACGAGAAATACGAGGTTTAAGGATTCGGCATAGGGCACTTGCAGCACCGGGGCAACCGGCAGAAATGCTACCGCCGCAACCGCCCAGAGCGCCAGATTGTGCCGTGAGGTTTTTACATCCTTCTGGTCTTCGGTGCTCGACGCTACCTCAGATACCTTTTCGCCATGCGATTGGTCTCGGTAACCCACAATATTCAGGCTCGTGGTGAAGAGCAGGTAGATAACCCATGCGGCAGCGAACCCAGCCAAGAGCGCCACTGTAGCCGCTACCGGATAGTAACCGATCCCTGTGATCCGGTTAATACCGCCAGCGATCAGGGGGAATAGCGGGTAAAAGGCCCAGGGATTTTGCGCCACCGCTCCAGTGGAATCATAGGGCAGCTTACTCGGGTATCCGGATTGCGCTATCTGCCCGTACCAGCTGGAATCCCAGGTGCTAATGAAGGGAAGGTACCCCAGATGCTGGCCCCAGGGACCAAGCAGCTGTTGGTTGCCAACCACAGAAAAAATAATGAATCCCCAGACGCGGCTGAAAGCGTAAACGAGCATGACTTGCAGCCAAGCGGGAAGTCTTAGAAAGGCATCGCCCATGCGGCGCAAACGCTCCCCCGATGCTATATACAACCATGTGATATCGGCATTGAGGGTGGAGGTTTTTGAGGGGTTTTTATCCTCATCGCGGTCGGATGCGCTGGCAGGTTTAGCCTGTGCCGCCGGTTTGTTCGCTGAGCTCCAGGGAATAGAGGGCACGGTGGTGTGCTGTTTGGGAGTTTTATCAGAGGGATTGTTCATCGGGAATGTTGGGGTAGAACCGGTGATGAGGTCAAGGTGCTTTCGTCGCTTACGGACTCCCGAGGTGCCGTTTTATCCGCGAACACGTCTAGTCCATCCCGAGCGATATAGGTCGCTAACTTCTTGCCGGGGTATAGTCGCTGGCTGGTGAGGCCAAAAGTTCCCAGCAGGGTGAGGATCAGAACCACCACCGCCAGAAGCGTGATCAGGATGTTCATGGGATACCTTTTCGGTTCATGTTCGGTTCACGGGTCCTATGAGCCCTCAGATACGCCTGCCCTAGGAAACACGCGCATTTCTTAAGGCGTACCCAAAGTAGCTGCTGATCGCCGCTGCCCGCATACAATAACGCATCCAGCGGGTGAGCAGGCCATCGCGGCTCATAGATTTACTCTATCTGTTCAGTCTAGCCTACCTGCCCGGCTGGCAGAGATATTAAAGTGCGTATTTGTATCGGTGTGGGGTTTATCGGCTAGTCTTCGTCGACTTCGGTATGCAGCCAAAAAAGCAGATCGGTGTAGCAGCGGGTAAGCGCGCTGAAGCTCACGTGCTCGTTGTCGGTGTGAGCGAGGAGCGCATCGCCAGGACCAAAATTCACCGCAGGAATACCGATCTCGCTGAGCCGCGCCACGTCTGTCCACCCGTATTTGGGTTTGGGCTCCTGACCGACAGCCGCGATAAGTGATGCCGCCAGCGGGGTATCTAATCCGGGCCGCGCCGCCGGAGAAAGGTCTACGAAGTCGAGTTCATAGCCGTCGAAAAGCTCAGTAACGTGCGCTTTTGCCTCATCCAGGGTCTTATTCGGGGCAAACCGGTAGTTAATGTGCAGGGCGGCAGCATCGGGAATAACGTTCCCGGCGACTCCTCCGGAAACCTGCACGGCATTGAGTCCTTCACGGTACGCAAGCCCTTCAACCTCGTAGGTTTGCGGTTCGTATTCTTCCAGAACGCGCAGCGCCCCAGCGAGCTTGTGGATCGCGTTTTCACCCTTCCAGGCACGCCCGGAGTGCGCCGCGAGCCCGGCGGTGCGCAGGTAGAAGCGCATCGTACCGTTGCATCCGCCCTCAATAGTGCCGTCGGTGGGTTCCAAGAGCACACCAAAATCAGCGTCGGTCAGAAGCTCACCGTGGTTGCGAATGAGCCGCGCCATGCCGGAAAGTTCGCTGGCGACTTCCTCATGGTCGTAAAACACATAGGTGAGGTTGTAGTCGGTATCGTGCTCACCCAGTTCTGCCGCCAATTTGAGCTGCACCGCGACGCCGCCCTTCATATCGGTGGCACCGCGCCCATAGAGAATCCAGTCCCCGTTATCTTCAACGATGCTTGCGGGTACGGTTCCGAGCGATCCCGCAACCGTGGGCAGGGGCACGGTATCCAGGTGACCAGCCAGCAGAATGCGCGTACGTTCCTCACCGTTGCGGGGGCCAAATTCGGTACGGGCTATCATAGCGTCACCATCGCGGGTGAGATGCAGATGCGGATATGCGCTGAGAGCCTCATAGACGGCGTCTGCAATAGTTTTTTCTTCCCCGGAGACCGAATAAATATCAAGGAGCGTGCGGGTGAGTTCGGGCATCGAAACGTTCAGATCAAGCGAAGTGGTCATCAAGGGGTCTTCCGTGGTTGCGCAACAGTCTTCGTGTTCAACCCTAGCATTTCAACCCGTGGGAGGCCGCGCGTTTTCCCTATACGGCGCCCGATAGCGCATCTATAATGGTGGGCATGTCTGAAAACCTATCTTCCGAATCCCGTTATGCTTCCGGTGTCGCGCTGGTGAATGTCGTGGCCGCCGGGAATGAGGCTGGGACCGTGCTCGATGCTTGGTTCCCTGTCCCCACGCTAACCCAGACCCCCGACCTTTCTCTCGCCGATGAGCTGGATGCGCTCGTCGCCGACCACCCCGAACGTAACGCCCGTACTGAGGTGCGCACTGCCTCCATTAACCTGGATGAGGCCCCCGAGGACGCGGTCGATGCTTACCTGCGCCTGCACTTACTTTCGCATACGCTGGTACGCCCGAACAGCATCAACCTGGACGGACTGTTCGGCAAGCTGGCAAACGTGGCGTGGACGAATCACGGACCGGTGCTCGCCAGCGAGTTTCAGAAACTTGCGCTGGGGCTTCGTAAGCTCGGGCACCTGAGTGTGAGTCATATCGATAAGTTCCCGCGCTTGGTGGATTATGTGGTTCCCGCCGGGGTGCGTGTGGGCGACGGCGACCGCCTGCGTCTGGGCGCGCATCTGAGCCCCGGTACCACGGTCATGCACGAGGGCTTCGTGAATTTCAATGCGGGCACCTTGGGTACGTCGATGGTTGAGGGGCGCATTTCCCAAGGCGTTGTGGTGGGCGACGGTTCCGATGTGGGCGGCGGCGCTTCTACGATGGGGACGCTCTCCGGCGGCGGCACGCAGCGCGTCTCGATTGGTGAACGTTCCCTGCTGGGTGCGGAGTCGGGTATCGGCATCGCGCTCGGCGACGACTGTGTGGTGGAAGCCGGTCTGTATGTGACCGCCGGTTCGCGCGTGAGTGTGCTTATTCCGGGCGAGGAACCGCGCGTGGTCAAGGCCGCCGAGCTTTCTGGGGTCTCAAACCTGCTGTTCCGCCGCAATTCGGTCTCGGGTGCAATCGAGGTTCTGCCGCGCGCCAAGAACACCGTGGAACTCAACGATGCGCTGCACCTGAACTAATGCCGCTCCCCTAAATTTTTCACACGAAAAGTCGCCTATTGGTCTCATATGTTCGACCGGTGGGCGGCTTTTCGACATAAAAAGTATTCACAAAAGTCACGCGGATCAGGGGCTAAGTGATACAGATGGTTTTCAAACGTGAAATACGCGAAGAACCTCCAGGTCAGCATACCGGTAAGACATACACAACACAGCCTCACAGGCCACGGAAAATCCGGCATGCGCATCGTGGGCGGGCTACTATATTAAGCGACGTTATCACGGGGTGAGCACTCACCCAAACACCATGAGGAAGCACGGGCAAAGCCTCGCGCCTTCCGCGAAAGGACAATGATGAAGGTTCTCGTCACCGGTGGCGCCGGTTACATTGGTTCGCACACCGTTCTTGAACTCCTCAATGCAGGGCACGAGGTTGTCGTCATGGATAACCTGTCGAATTCCTCCGAAACTTCCCTGCAGCGTGTTGCCGAGCTCGCCGGTCGCGCGCCCGAGTTCCATAAGGTTGATCTGCTGGATTTTGAGGGCATGAAGAAACTCTTCCTCGAGATCCGCCCGGATGCGGTTATCCACTTCGCGGGATTGAAGGCAGTGGGTGAATCAGCAGAGAAGCCGCTGTGGTACTACCAGACGAATGTCGCCGGTACCCTGAACCTGCTCTACGCTATGGATGCCGCAGACTGTCGTTCTATCGTATTCTCATCGTCCGCAACCGTGTACGGTGAGCCCGAATCCATGCCGCTCATCGAGAAGCTGAATATGGATGCACAGTCCTGCTACGGCCGCACCAAGGAACATATCGAAGACATGCTCGTAGACTTGGCAGCTTCCGATGACCGCTGGAATATCGCTCTGCTGCGCTACTTCAACCCCGTGGGTGCGCATGAATCCGGGCGTATCGGTGAGGATCCTTCGGGTATTCCCAACAACTTGGTGCCATTTATCGCTCAGGTTGCGGTTGGCCGTCGCGAGCATCTGAACGTGTTCGGCAACGACTACCCCACCATCGATGGCACCGGTGTGCGCGATTACATTCACGTCGTCGATCTTGCCGATGGTCACCTTAAGGCGCTGGATTACATTAGCGAGCACGGCGGTCTGCACACCTGGAACCTGGGCACCGGGAACGGTTATTCGGTGCTTGAAGTACTGCATGCCTTCGAGAAAGCCTGCGGCAAAGAGCTGCCCTATAAGATCGTGGCACGCCGCCCCGGTGATGTTGCTGTTTCCTATGCCGATCCCTCCTCGGCACTGGCTGATCTGGGGTGGAGCGCATCCCGAGATATTGACACTATGGTGCGCGATCACTGGAACTGGCAGAAAAATAACCCGAATGGTTACGATGCCTAGCCAACTGCCTCGTTGAGAGGTTCCTAAGTCGGGTGTCTTATGCAAACTTATGCATAAGACACCCGACTTTTATATTTTTAACTCTACGTAAGTACACCTGAAGTACAATAAAAACAACATAAAGTATTGCGTGAGGTTCATATATTTACATGGTATTTATTGCTTTTATATGGCTTCTATTTCGAGTCACCAAAACTATAACTATGCACAGAAGATAAATTTTTCAATAATTTTTACAGAAAACCCGGCAGCTGTTACATACCCGTTACAAACCTGACGTAAGCTAGAATCTCATTCGTTTTATGAAACCCACGTCATAGATGCATCTCACATGAAAGGGTTATCACCGTGACACAGGCATCTGCACCCGCAGAAAAACCACTCGTAGAGCTCAACGAGGTCAATAAATATTACGGCACCAACCACGTGCTCAAGAACATCAATTTAGCGGTCAATAAAGGCGAAGTTATCATCCTTCTCGGTCCTTCCGGTTCCGGCAAATCAACCCTCTGCCGAACCATCAACCGCCTCGAAACTACTTCCTCTGGCTCTATACATATCGACGGAAAAGAACTGCCCAAAGAAGGCCGCGAGCTCGCCAAGCTGCGCGCAGAAGTGGGTATGGTTTTCCAGTCCTTCAACCTCTTTGCGCACAAAACCATTCTTGATAACGTGACGCTAGGCCCGCGCCGCATCCGCAAGCTCTCCAAAGAGCAGGCCGAAGCCGAAGCTATGGAACTTCTCGCCAAGGTCGGGGTAGATTCCCAGGCCGAGAAAATGCCTGCTCAGCTTTCCGGCGGTCAGCAGCAGCGCGTCGCCATCGCCCGCGCTCTCGCCATGAAGCCCAAGGTCATGCTTTTTGACGAGCCCACCAGTGCACTCGACCCCGAAATGGTGAACGAAGTGCTCGATACCATGGTCTCCCTCGCCCGCGACGGCATGACCATGATCGTCGTAACCCACGAGATGGGATTCGCCCGTAAGGCCGCCGACCGGATCGTCTTCTTGGCGGACGGCGAGATTGTTGAAGAAGCCACCCCGGATGAATTCTTCACCAAACCCAAGAGCGAGCGCGCCCGCGACTTCCTCTCCAAGATCATCGACCACTAGGGTGTGTGCCATGAAAAAATCATTCTTTAACCGCGCCGCCACCAAGTTTTTCGCCGCGAGTACCGCAGCTGCGCTTGCCCTCGGTTTCACGCTGACCGGGTGCTCCAGCGCCTCGGACTCTAAACCTAAGATCCGCATCGGCATTAAGTACGATCAGCCCGGCTTAGGCTACCAAGACGGTCAGGATTACACCGGTTTTGACGTAGATGTGGCACGCTACATTGCTGGTAAACTCGGCTATTCGGAGGACCAGATCGAGTTCGTAGAGTCCCCCAGTGCTAACCGTGAGAATATGCTTTCCAACGGTCAGGTCGATATGATTCTGGCGACCTATTCCATTAGCGACAGCCGTAAGAAGAGCGTTGATTTTGCCGGTCCGTACTACGTTGCCGGGCAGGATTTGCTCGTGCGCGCCGATGAAACAAGCATTACCGGGCCCGATAGCCTGAACGGAAAAAACCTATGCTCGGTGACCGGTTCAACCAGCGCCAAAAAAATTCAGGATACCTACGCCAAAAACGTGAACCTGGTGAAGCAGAATAGCTACTCGGACTGCGTGGTTGCACTTAACGGCGGTGTGGTAGATGCGGTGACGACCGACGATATTATTCTTGCGGGTCTTGCCGCTACTAAAGCCAATAAGGGCAAACTCAAGCTGGTTGGCAAAACATTCACCACTGAGAAGTACGGTGTTGGCCTGCCTAAGGGTACCGATAAGTGTGAAGCCATCAATAAGGCTATTAACGAGATGGTAGAAGACGGCACCTGGGAGAACCTGGTGAAGAAGCACACGGACGGCACCGGCTACAGCTACAACGCCGAAAAGAATCCGCCAAAGCCTTCGGCGTCCTGCGCTTAGGCACGGAAGAGAGGAAAACGATGTCATTCTTTGACCAACTCGGCGCTCTCTTCGCCAAATACGATGTGTTGGGCGCGTTCTGGGTGAATATTCAGCTAACGTTCTGGGCTGCGATCGGGTCTTTCGTACTCGGCGCAATCCTGGCACTGATGCGTATCAGCCCGGTCCCCTCGCTGCGCTGGGCGGGTACGATCTATGTACACTTATTCCGCAACACCCCACTGACGATTCTGATGACTCTAGCGTTACTGGGCGTGTGGACACAGTTTCAGCTGTCATTCTCGACCGATTTTGAGACGAACTTCTTCGTGTACGCCGTGATCGTGCTGTCGATCTATCACGCATCTTTTGTGTGTGAGGCAATCCGTTCGGGTGTGAACACGGTTCCCACCGGTCAGGCGGAAGCGGCTCGTGCCATCGGCCTCGGCTTTATGGATACTGCGCGCATGATTATTTTTCCGCAGGCGTTGCGCGGCTCCATCACTCCGCTGGGCAACACGCTCATTGCGCTGGCGAAGAACACGACGGTCGCATCGGTAGCATCCGTTGCCGAAGCCTCAGGCATGATGAAGTCCATGATTGAATTCGATGCGAACATGGTGCTGGCGATCTTCCTGATCTTCGCGCTGGGATTCGTGGCGATTGTGGTGCCTCTAGGTATCTTGACCACCTGGTCCTCACGTAAATTGGCGGTGAAGCGATGAAATTTTTTAATTCTGATGTAACCACAAGCACCACTGTCCTCTTCGACGCCCCCGGCCCCCGTGCGAAGGCTCGCACCCGTGTCTTCAATATCGCGGCGATTCTGGTTTTTATCGCGTTCGCTGTCTATGTGCTGAGCGTGATGGGCGCTAAGGGCCAGCTTGAGGCAGAAAAATGGACCGATCTCTTCACCGCAAAAGCTTGGGGTTCCTACTACCTGCCCGGTCTGGTTTCAACCCTGCAGGCGGCGGGTATTTCGGTAATTACCTCTATCGCTTTCGGTGTTATCTTCGGCATGGCACGCCTGGCGCAGAACCGCGTGCTTCGTTGGTTCGGCACCATTGTGGTTGAGTTCTTCCGTGCCGTTCCGGTGCTGATGATGATGATTTTCTTCTGGCTGTTCCTCAGCCGGTTCAGCTGGATTAACCCCTCACAGCTGCCGTTCCTTGCGGTCGTGATCGGTTTGACCTTCTATAACGGATCCGTGATTGCAGAGCTGCTGCGTTCGGGTGTCAAACAGCTGCCGCGCGGTCAGGGTGAGGCGGGTCTAGCAATCGGGCTGACCCCCGGTCAGACCCTCCGCACGATTCTTATGCCGCAGGCTTTCAACGCCATGATGCCTTCGATGCTCAGCCAGTTCGTGGTGATTCTCAAGGACACCGCGCTCGGGTACATTATTTCCTACCCCGAGCTGCTGGCATCCGCACGACGCATCGGCTCGGGTGACGGCAACGTGCTGCAGACCCTTCTGTTGGCGGCGGCGCTCTTCGTCATCGTGAACTTCGCGCTCACGGCGCTGGCAACCTGGCTGTCCTCGTTCCTCGCCTCACGTACTTCCTCGAAGGTTCGCAAGGTGGATCTGGTTCCCGGCGAGGTCGATAACCCGAATCCGCCCACCCTCCAGATGTTCTTGCTCCCCGGCAAACGCAAATAATCGGAGGCGCGCATCCGGTATAAAAGATGCCCGGAACTTCCTGCACTGGGGGTTCCGGGTATCTTTGTTTCTCAGGCGGTATTTATTCTCTTACGGCATTTCCTATCCCAGCGCTCGCCGTAAGACGCTCGGATGCCTTCGCAATATCCTCATCGGATGCGGTCAGCGCGATACGCACATACCCGGCGCCGTCTTCACCGTAGAAGACCCCCGGTCCCGCAACGATTCCCAGCTTGGCCAAACGTTCGATAGATGCCCACGTATCCTCACCGAAAGTGGTCCACAGGTACAGCCCAGCCTCAGAGTTTTCGACGCGCCCGCCTGCGGCGGTAATAGCTGCGAGAAGCTCTTCCCGGCGCGCGCGGTACTTATTTTTCTGCGCCGCCACATGGGCTTCATCTCCCAAGGCAGCAATCAGCGCACGCTGCACGGGTGCGGGAACAATCATCCCGGCGTGCTTGCGGGAGTTGATAAGGTTAGGCATAAGCTGCGCATCACCCGCAATAAACGCGGCACGGTACCCCGCCAGGTTCGACTGTTTTGAGAGCGAATATGCGGCGAAAAGCCCGGTAAAGTTGCCGTCGCATACGCGGGGATCAAGAATAGAGGGCACCCGCTGACCGCCGCGAGCTTCATCCCACGCGCCCCAGCCGAGTTCCGCATAGCATTCATCGCTGGCTACCACGGCACCGATATCGCGTGCCTGCCGCACAATCTCGCGAAGCTCAGCAACATCACGCACCACGCCGTTCGGGTTGGCGGGCGAGTTCACCCACACCAACCGCACACGCCTGCGCACATCTTCGGGCAGCTCATCAAGCGAATCTGCGGGCACGGACTGCGCGCCAGCGAAGCGCGCCCCTATATCGTAGGTTGGGTACGCCACGCGTGGGTAAACCACCACATCGCGCTCTTGAGTGCCGGGGTCAGTTCCTAGTCCCAGTAGAAACGGAAGCCACGCCACAAGTTCTTTGGAACCAACCGTAGGCATCACCTGGTCGGTGCTTAGCCCGGTGACCCCGCGGCGGCGTGCAAACCAGTCCACGATCGCTTGGCGCAGTTCAACAGTTCCGTGCGTGGTCGGGTATCCGGGGGCGTCGGATGCTGCGGTGAGCGCATCCTGAATCAGCTGCGGGGTGTCATCGACCGGGGTGCCGATGGAGAGGTCTATAGTCCCACCCGGATGTTCGGCAGCAAGTTTGCGGTAGGGAATAAGGGTTTCCCAGGGGTATTCGGGTAGATCTAGACCGTAGGCACGCATGGTTCTCCTTGTGCGGCGTTGTAAACCGGCAGATACCGGCTGTTCTTTCGTGCGTAGTCATTGTATCGCGCGTTTGAGTGCTGAGGATACGGCAAAGCCCCCGTTCCCAGCGTGCGAGATTCGGAGGCTTTAGCCTGTCTTAAGTTTTCAACGTAAGGGTGCGCCGAATGCGCCAGCTACTCCCCCTGCGGTGGTAGGGCGGCGATGAAGGGTACGTCTTTACCGGTTGGTCCCATCTTCGCGGCACCACCGGGTGAGCCGAGGTCGTCGAAGAATTCGGCGTTGGCGGTAATGTATTCGGACCATTCTTCGGGTACGTCATCTTCATAGTAGATAGCCTCGACGGGGCAAACGGGTTCGCAGGCTCCGCAGTCCACGCATTCATCGGGGTGGATATACAGTGTGCGGTCACCCTCGTAGATGCAGTCAACGGGGCATTCCTCAACGCAGGCGCGATCTTTCACGTCTACGCAGGGCAGTGCAATTACGTAAGTCATGGGTGCCTTTCTAAACCTAGCAGCGTGTGCCTGCCCTGTAATCCTGCAGGGTCGTCGTCCGGCACACGTCGTCACGAGGGTTATGACCTCGTGGAAGTCTGTGTATAAGTCTAGCTTGCACAGGGCATTTAAGCAGATTTTCGTGTCGTAGCAGACAGCCATAATACGACCCTTAGCCGGTATTTTTTAGGCTAGGCTTTCCTGCGAGCAAATATTATTTACCCTAGTCAAAGCCAAGAAATTAAAATAAATACTCTTGAAAGTTATATTCATCACAACATTTTTCGTGACGCCTCTATGTCATTCTTTAGCTTCATCACAGCTTATGGTGCAGTGCGCGAAGAATTATTAAGCGTTTGAGCTCGGCGCGCTTTCTCTTCGGCCCTGCGATGGCGCAAATGGACCTGCCGCGGGGTGTTATAGAAGGCGTTTCCTTCTTTGGTACGGGTAAAGACGAAAAAGGCAAGCAGAGAGATAACGGGCGTGCCTAAAAGCCATAGTGTGCCGTATAAACCAATCGGCGGGTAGTCCGGGTTTACCAGTACGAAGGGCGAATCCGGGCGCATAAAGGCAAGCGCATATATCACCAGGAATGCGAAGGCACCGGTGATAACCGTTGCCCCGCCGCGACGTAGCGCGAGGGAAGCCCACAGCGATGCAAAAAATACGGTGGCGAAGCCGAACACGAGCCCGACAGGAAGCGGAGTTTCGCCCGTATACATGACCCAGGCGTGGTAGATTGAGCCCGCAATACCTGCGAGGGTTCCCAGAAGAATGCACGTTATCAGAAGCGATACGATGCCTGCCTGCGTGGGGGTTTCGGGAATTTTGCGCTGTGCGTTACCGTCGAGCAGGCGGTAGGTTTCAACCGCCGAAATTTTCTGCTCTACCTTGTTTGAGAATTCAAAGGTGGTGTCCCCGGTGACCACGATCTGCGTTCCGTGGGCTTTCATCGCTTCACGTTTGGCCTCGACTGAGCCGGTGATAGCGCATTGTTGGCGCGCATCCTGCTCTGAGAATTCTCCTTCAATGCCCCAGGTCAGTATGGGGCGGTCGTTACTATCGCCCAAGATTTTGAGTGCTTCAAGCACAGCCTGGTGAGTGCGCACATGGTCGGGGTGCCCGTAGCCACCGTCGAGGTCATAGGTGATCAGAACATCGGGCTTAATATCGCGAATGGCATTAGCAATAGCCTCGGCCTGCGGGGCAATCGGCTGGGCGGTCAAGGAATCTTCACTCGCCTTCGGGTTCGCCACCGGTTTACCGTCTTTGCCCCACGCCATGCCGGAATCACGGTAGATGTTGAGCGCGCCCGGCGCCGTGGCGGGTTCCTCTCCCAGGAAGAAACGCTTGCGCACACCCAGCTTTGCCGTCGCGTTGTTGAGCTCAACGGTTCGGTACTCCCCCAGTGCCTCGCCGTTGTCGCTGTTGCCGGGTTTGCCCACTTCAAGATGCTGCAGCTTCGGCGGAATAACCTCTCCCATTTCGCCTCGGGTGAGGGTCAGCAAATGCACCTTGGCACCCTTCTTGGCGTAGTACGCCATCGTTGCGCCTGTTGCCGTGGTCTCGTCGTCTGGATGCGCGTGTACGAACAACATCACTGCCTCGGAGGGCGTGTAGCCGCTCGGCAGTAGGTCGCGTTTCGCGTTTTTCATCAGGTGTTCCCCCTGGGCGGGGTACTGCGGCGCGGAAGTTTCAGGCATAGTGTCAGGTGACCTTCTGTCAAAGAACAGTTCTTCTATATCTTAAACCACAACCGGGAGCGGTACGGTTATCGTGGCTTGTCATGACGACAAACGCCCGTACTGCTCCCGGCGGTTAGCTATGCTTGTGTGCCCTAGTTGGCGCGGGCACGGCGGCGGAATTCACGCACGCGCTCGTTCGCATCCAGAATAACCTTGCGGATGCGAATAGCTTCGGGAGTGACTTCCACACATTCGTCTTCGCGGGCGAATTCGAGGCATTCTTCCAGCGTGAGCTTCTTGGGCGGGGTCAGGTTTTCGAAGCTGTCTGCGGTGGAGGAGCGCATATTGGTCAGCTTCTTTTCCTTGGTGATATTCACTTCCATATCGTCCGCACGAGAGTTCATGCCCACGACCATACCCTCGTATACTTCGGAGGTCGGTTCCACGAAGAAGGTGCCGCGCTCCTGCAGGTTAATCATGGCGTAAGGGGTAACCACACCGGCACGGTCGGCGATCATCGAACCGTTGGTGCGGTACTCAATATCGCCAGCCCAGGGTTCGGGGTCTATCGAGTACGACGACGAGATACCGGCGCCGCGGGTTTCAGTGAGGAACTGAGTGCGGAAGCCGATCAGGCCGCGCGCGGGTACCGCGAATTCCATGCGCACCCAGCCGGTACCGTGGTTCGACATGTTCTCCATGCGCCCCTTACGTGCCGCCATCAGCTGGGTTACGGCACCCAGGTGCTCTTCGGGCACATCAATAATCATGTGTTCCATCGGTTCGTACAGTTTGCCGTCGACGGTTTTGGTGACTACCTGCGGTTTACCCACGGTCAGTTCGAAGCCCTCGCGGCGCATCTGCTCCACCAAAATAGCGAGGGCGAGTTCGCCGCGGCCCTGAACTTCCCAAGCATCCGGGCGCTGGGTGGGCAGAACCTTGATGGAGACGTTACCGATAAGCTCGCGGTCAAGACGGTCCTTGACCTGGCGTGCGGTCACCTTCGCGCCCTTGACACGACCCGCCATCGGAGAGGTGTTAATGCCGATGGTCATGGAGATCGCCGGGTCGTCCACCTTAATAAGCGGCAGCGGCTTGGGGTTTTCGGCGTCGGTCAGGGTTTCACCAATGGTAATGTCTTCGATACCGGCGACCGCCACGATTTCGCCGGGACCTGCTTCTTCGGCGGGAACACGTTCGAGCGCTTTGGTTGCCAGCAGCTCGGAGATACGCACGTTCTTAATATCGCCATCTTGACGTGCCCAAGCGACGGTCTGCCCTTTCTTGAGGGTGCCGTTGAAGATACGCACGAGCGCCAGACGGCCCAGGAACGGCGAAGAGTCAAGGTTGGTCACATGCGCCTGCAGCACCTCGTCGGGGTTGTAGGTGGGGGCGGGCACATGCTCGATAATGGTCTTAAACAGCGGTTCCAAATCGTCATTATCGGGCAGGGCGCCGTCGGCGGGTTGGTTCAGCGATGCGGCACCGGCTTTGCCGGAAGCATAGACGACCGGCACATCGAGCACGCTGTCGAGGTCAAGGTCGGGCACCTCCTCGGACAGGTCCGATGCCAAGCCGAGCAGCAGATCCATCGTTTCGCTGACGACCTCGTCGATGCGCGCATCCGGGCGGTCCACCTTGTTCACCACCAAAATGACGGGCAGCTTCGCGGCGAGTGCCTTGCGCAGCACGAAGCGGGTCTGCGGCAGCGGGCCTTCAGAGGCGTCCACGAGCAGCACCACGCCATCGACCATAGAAAGGCCGCGTTCGACTTCGCCGCCGAAGTCGGCGTGTCCGGGGGTATCGATCACGTTGATGGTGATAGTTTCACCGTTCGCGGAGGGTCCATCGTAGAACACGGTGGTGTTCTTCGCGAGGATGGTAATGCCTTTTTCCTTTTCAAGGTCGCCGGAGTCCATCACGCGGTCTTCGACGTCTGCGTGCGCCGAGAACGCGTGGGTCTGCTTGAGCATCGCATCCACGATGGTGGTTTTGCCGTGGTCAACGTGTGCCACGATCGCCACGTTGCGCAAATCAGGGCGCGAAGCGGTGTTTTCAGACATGCGTAATTTTTCTCGCTTAAATCTAGGGAATACTAGGGGCACGCCGCGTTAGATGCGTGAGCTTAAATACGCAACGCGGATATCAGTGCGTGCATGCCCGAGCGTTCTCGTGCGGGCGCGCCAAAACGCGCCTCTACCTCGGGCTTACCTATCCAGTGTACCACTTGCCCTAGTTTGTCTTGGGCGCAGGTTTTAGTCGGCTTCGACTCAGCACCCGGCATTTTTCTCGTGCAGCCAATCGTCCAGCATGCGGCGGGCGACCGCGTTCGTGCCAGGAAGCTCCAGTTTGGGCACTCCTTGTTTCTGGCGTATAGCTTCAGATTCGGTGATAGCCTGCGCCAACTCGGGCGCGGTGAACCAGCGTGCGGCCCGGATTTCTCCGTCCAGATGTTCCACGGGTTGGGTGTCATCGACCGTTACCCGGTAGCAGATCATGAGCGAGCGCGGGAAAGGCCACACATCGCTCATGCGGTAGTCAAGGTTGAGAGCCTGCAACCCGGTTTCTTCATAGACTTCGCGGGCTACTGCCTGTTCCAGGTTCTCGCCGGGATCCACGAACCCGGCGATGAGGGCGAAGCGGTTTTCGTGCCAGAGCCGGTTATTCGCCAACAGCACCCGTTCGCCGTCGCGACTGAGGACGAGCGCCATAACCGCCGGTTCGATGCGCGGGAATACGAGCTCGCCGGATGCGGTGCGCCGCACCTGGCGTTCCCCGTCGATCAGCGCGGGATCTCCCGAGTACGCGGAATACTCCATTTCAAGAAGGTAGTCGCGCTTGGCAAGGGCGGCGGCGTAGCGGGCGCGCCCGGCGGGGTCTTTGTGCACGGGGTAGAAGCGGAACCCGTTCTGCGATGCGGTGATGAGCGCATCCGTGTTAGTTCGGGAGAGATCTTCTGCGAGCGTGAGCAGTTCTTCATCCTCCAGGTAGGCTGCACAATAATCGGTGCCTTCCCGGTCAGAGGGCTTTCTAAATTTAGGCTCCAGGCTGGTTTCGATGATGGTGTTTTGTGGCGCTTCAGGCAGGTAATGAACGGTTCCGTCACGGTTCATAAGGGTTTCTCCACGTCGAGAAATAACCAGGTAAAGATTCTGCTGCACGCTCATGGTTTCCACTCTACCGCATGCGGCCTTCACTCCTCCGCCTATGCGGCCTGATATACCTAAAATCTGCCCGAAATCTGCGCACGTGATGCGCCCCCGCTCATCTGACATAAGCGAGGGCGTATCTCTGCGGTCTATTCACGTGCCTGGTGCTCTGGGGTTATGAACCTGAGCGCCCTTCCGGCTTCCACCCTGCGGCGAGGGCACGCTCATATATTGTCTCTGCGAGGGTATGTTCGAAGGCTTTGGTGAGGTGGTTAGTATCCGCGTACACGTATACGTTGCCGATGACCGAGCGGCATAGACCGTCCGGGCAGTAGATATCCTTCAAATCGAGCAGATAGGCTCCACGGTCTGCATATTTCTCGAAAATTGGTGCGGCGGGATTATCACCATATTTCTGCTCAATGGGTTCAGAACAGCTGCTCTTATCCCCCTGAGCCCTAATCGCACACACATACATATCTTGAGCAAATCGCGGGTTATCGCGCAGACCGATCACCTGGATGCCCGCATCAGTGAAGACGCGCAGGGTTTCGTCGAGGTTGGGGTCTGCGGTCTCAGCATCAGCGCTTGTGTCGGTCATGGTTGCGATAATCACTACGGTCGTCGGCTTAAGGCGCAGAATTTCTTCCGTGGCTTTCTGTGAGAACGCGATACAGCGTTTCTTACGGTCGTTGAGATAGCCCTCGGGGGCTGCGAATGGGTAAGGGCATCCTGTCTCTAGAAGGTTCATCTGATTGGTGCCGGTGCGCTGGGCAATAGGCTCGAACGCAGCCGTCATCTGTAAGGCAAACGAGGTCATGAATACAGTGCCGAATACCGTTACCGCCGCGGGTACGGGCTTGAAGCGTACCCGATGCACGAGAAACGCAGCCACCGCGAAAAGTATCGGCCAGAGCAGGAAAATTTGTCCCTGAATCGAGAGCGACCAGAAATGCTGGAAGGGCGATTTATCGCTTATACCCTGGGCGAAATAATTGACCGCACCGTTCGCCAGGTTCCAGTTCTGGTAGTAAAACAGCGAGGCTTGGGCATCAACGGCGCGCGCGTTCCAATACAGCGCTGGCAAGATAGTTAAGGAAGCCGCAAGAGTCAGCACGATCACCACGGCTGCGGCAGGCAACAGGCGCGCGAACACATGAGTCCAGTAGGCCAGCAGGTTCAGCGCTTCGCCCTCGTTGATTTTCCGCATGAACGAGAGCGAAAGCAAGAAAGCCGAGATGAAGAGAAAAACATCCACACCGCCGGAGACTTTGCCGATCCATACGTGGTAAAGCACGGCGAAGGCGCGCAAACCCTGAATTTCGGGGCGGAATCCGCGAGATTCTAGGAACGATTCATACGGCGGGTATGCTCTGCAGCGGGTACACGAATTCCCCGCAGCGGGTTTATAGGCATAAACAATATCCTGGAGTGAATGTGTGAGTTATGAGTGAGTTTTCATGATGCACAGCGCCGTCGAGAACTTCCACGCACGCTATACAAAAAGCCAGCATCGCTCGTGCCCGCATTACCGGATGCACCGAGGCAGGTCTATAAAGACGTCCCCAGTCTACCACCGGTATTCTCCCAAATGTACGCGCGTTTTCGTGTACATTTAGGGGACGGTTTGCTAACCCTTGAGGGCACCCTGAGGATTCGTAAAATCTCCCCTCCAATGCGCGCCGTTCATGGGATAATGCCTGGCGGGAATTATACACCGCACCCAAACGTTGTGGTCACCAAAAGCGCAAGAACGCGCAAAACCTTCAGGTAAACGCCTGTATAAAGGTGACATCACCGGGTTGAAAGAGAGAAAATAAGAACCATGACTATTACGAACCCGACGACCACCAGCGCGTGGTCAGCACTAACCCAGCACAAAGCATCGCTCACTCCGAATTTGCGAGCCTGGTTCGAGCAGGATCCTTCCCGCGCCCAGAAATTTAGTTTTGATGCCGCAGACCTGCACGTAGACCTCTCGAAGAACCTCATCACCGAAGAGACCGTGCAGCTTTTGCTCAAACTCGCCGAAGAGGTGAACCTCGCCGAACGCCGCGATGCTATGTTCACTGGCGAACACATTAACGTGACCGAGGACCGCGCGGTTCTGCACACCGCGCTGCGCCGCCCCAAAGGCTACTCCCCCGCCCTCATTGTTGATGGGCAGGATGTCGATAGCGATGTTCACGCCGTTCTGAACAAGATTTACGCTTTTGCCGATCGTGTGCGTTCGGGCGAGTGGACCGGCGTGAGCGGCAAGCGCATCGAGACCGTGGTGAATATTGGTATTGGCGGTTCTGACCTTGGTCCCGTGATGGTGTACGAGGCGCTTAAGCCTTACGCCGATGCCGGGATTTCCGCACGGTTCATCTCAAATATCGACCCGACCGATGTTGCCGAAAAAGTTTCTGATCTTGACCCCGAAACTACCCTGTTCATCGTTGCTTCGAAGACCTTCGGCACCCTAGAAACCCTGACCAACGCTCGTGTGGCACGCGACTGGCTGCTCACCGCGCTTGGCGAGGCGAACGCCCTGCAGGGAAAAACCGCAGAAGAAGCCGTGGCTCAGCACTTTATCGCCGTTTCAACCGCGCTCGATAAGGTTGCTGCCTTCGGCATTGACCCCGAAAATGCCTTCGGCTTCTGGGACTGGGTAGGCGGTCGCTACTCCGTAGACTCGGCGATCGGTACCTCGCTGGCCATCGTCTTCGGCCCAAAGGTATTCGAAGAATTCCTCGCGGGCTTCCACGCCATGGACGAGCACTTCCGCACTGCGCCCTTTGAAAAGAACGTGCCCGTACTCATGGGCTTGCTTAACGTATGGTACGTGAACTTCTTGGGTGCCGAAACCCACGCGGTTCTACCCTACGACCAGTACCTGCACCGTTTTCCCGCCTATCTGCAGCAACTTACCATGGAGTCCAACGGTAAATCCGTGCGCGCCGACGGTTCCTTCGTGGACTACTCCACGGGCGAGGTTTTCTGGGGCGAGCCCGGCACCAACGGTCAGCACGCTTTCTACCAGCTTATCCACCAGGGTACCCGCCTTATCCCTGCGGACTTCCTGGCCTTCGCCAACCCAGCTCACCCCACCAAGGATGGCGAGCAGGATGTGCACGAGCTCTTCCTCGCAAACTTCTTCGCACAGACTCAGGCGCTCGCCTTCGGCAAGACTGAGGATGAGGTACGCGCCGAAGGTACCGCCGAGCATGTGGTAAACGCCCGTATCTTCAGCGGCAACCGTCCTTCGACCTCTATCATGGCCTCCCGCCTGACCCCGCGTGTGCTGGGCGAGCTGATTGCCCTCTATGAGCACATCACCTTTGTGCAGGGTATCGTGTGGGGTATCGATTCCTTCGACCAGTGGGGCGTCGAACTCGGCAAGAAGCTGGCGCTCGATCTGGTGCCTGCTATCAAAGGCGACCGCGAGGTTCTGGCACGCCAGGATTCTTCGACCGCATCCCTGATCGACTACTACCTTAAGCACCGCAAGTAGCAGTGCCCTAGGCTAATATGCGCGGTGCCCCCGATGAATCTCTCATCGGGGGCACCGCGTTTTAACCGCCGCTTTCGTTCGTCGTCCCGGTTCAACGGTATGAATGAGACTACATAACCTTGAGGGTGTCGCGCACCAGCTCCACCACGATGCGCGCAACCACCGCCTCAGGCAGAGTTGGCACCGATTCGCTCTCTACTCCCCCAGCATCGGCATGCGCAGTAAACGTTGTCTGTGCGTCAGAGGGCTCATGATCGCCTCGCGTGGCGGGAATATGCACAAACCCCGCAGGAATCCGCCGCCCCTGGCGTTCCAGAATACGGTGTACCTCATAAAATACGTGGTTGCACACATAAGTTCCGGCGGTGTACGAAATCTCAACCGGTAGCCCCACACCACGCAAACGCTCATAGCTTGCCCGCACCGGCAGGGTCGAAAAATACGCCTCGCGTCCCTCCGGGGCGATCGCCTCATCCACACGCACCACACCGTCATTATCCTCAATATCGGCAGAATCCAGGTTGATGGCGACCTTCTCAAAACTCACCTTATCCCGCCCGACTGCCACGCCCAAGCTGAGCACCGCATCCGGGCGAATATCGGTCAGCATCTCCCCTAAAGCTTCTGAAGAACCCGCATAGCTCACCGGAACCTCACGGGTTACAACCCGTACCGCAGATTCGTCGGCAGGTACATCAGCCACCTGCCGCGCTGTTACCCCGCTCGGGTTCACGCTCACGCCGGGAAACGGGCCGAAATAGGTGATGAGAAGGGTCTTTGTCATCGTTGTCCTTTACACGTCGTCGGGTACCCTAGAGGTATGGCACGCACACACCATCACAAAGAAGAACCCGTTTTTCTTCTCCAGGATACCCCCGATGCCCTGCGCGAAATCGGCGTTGATGATGAGCAGGAGGCGCTAGCCGCTGTTCGTGAACCCGCACAGGCGTTAGAAGGTGCCTCGTTCCTTCAGGCGGTGGGGCGGTTTTACCGCTTCTACACACTCGGTCGCGGGCACGCCAGCCGCTCCGAAGTGCTGTGGGCATTGCTCTATTTGACACTCACCACTGGCGCGGTACTGGGGTTGACGGTCTATCTGGGCATGCTCTCAGAAGACCCTCACATGGAGTCCCTGATTCGGGTTCTCTATATGCTTATGATGACGCTCACGCCCGTATGGATTATTGTGCATATTCTGCCGCTTTCTTCGCTTCTGAGCAGGGCGCGCGGTAAAAACTAGACGCGTCCACGCCCCCCCCTACCGACGGGTGATGCAAAAACGCCCGCAGCGCTCAGGCCACGGGCGTGTAAGTAGTTGGTTTCTCCAGAGCTTCCGGGCTATTTCCCAAGCACCTTCATAAGCTCTTCGGGAGTGTCAACAACAATCAAACGTTCCAGGTATGAAGGGCGCAAAAGCTCAGTGCTAGCCATATATTGCATCGCCTCAACGAGCTTATCCCAGTACCCATTAACATTCAGGAGCGCCACAGGCTTCGTGTGAATCTTGAGGAATTGCCAGCTAAATACCTCGAAAAATTCTTCCAAGGTTCCGGGGCCACCGGGCATCGCAACGAAGGCGTCGGCCTTATTAATCATGGCGATCTTACGCTGATGCATGGTATCGACAATATCGAGGGTTGTCTGCCCGGGGTACACACCCTCCCACTCCACGAGCTGGTGGGTGACCACGCCGTAGACTTTGCCGCCCGCATCCAGGGTCGCGCCCGCGACGGTTCCCATCAGACCGGTGCGGCCGCCTCCATAAACTACCCCCACGCCACGTTTTGCGCATAGGGTTCCCAACTCACGGGCGCAGGCGGCAAAATCGGGGTCATTGCCCATAGTAGCGCCGCAATACACGGCAAGGTTAAAACTATCTCTCATGTTCTGCTTCTTTCATCGGATGCGTTCATACACGCGACGGTGCGCGGAACGCGTGCGTCAACGTAAAATTTTTACGGGTGATTTATCCCTATGCACCCTACCGCCCCCGCGCAGCCGAGCGCAAGCCTTATCGCTCATATCGCGCATATTTTCAGCGGATTCACAGCAGCACCGATGGCGTTTCGCCAGGACTTATTCTGCAGATAAGCGGGAATATACACTCAGTGTTCAGAGGTGCCTGATCGGTATAGTCCGCTGCGGGGTCTACCCAACGTAATTCAGCAATTTCGGCATGCGGGCTCAGCTGCTCAAGTATCTTTTCCTCTTGCGGATGCGGCATATATTCAAAAGTTTCGGCACGTACCACGAATCCGCTTTCGTTCAGGGCGGGGGCGTCAAACTTGCCAAGGTACACCATCTGGGCAGGATCCGGCGCAAATCCCAGCTCTTCAGTAACCTCACGCACCGCCGTATACAAGGGGCTCTCCCCCGCATCGGGTTTACCTCCGGGCATCATAAACCCATGTGAGGCGGCTTTACGCACGGTCAGTACGTGCCCGGCGTGATTGCGGATTACCACTGCAGAAACATGCACAATTCTCTGTGCCGTATCAATTGCTGAATGTTCATCAACCATCCTTCTACAGTAGCTTATGTACAGCGCGTATCAGCCAAAATTTCAGAGGCTCTTCAGCCGGTCTATGAGGTAATCACGCAGAATGACCGCGTGGTTGCAGGTAGGGCTCTTAGCGCCGTACAAAAGCGTAACGCGAGAGGACTGGAGCTTCTGCGCACCCGCAACCATACGCTCAAGCTCGGGGTGCACCTCTGAATTACTGTCAAGCTCGTTCAGATAGCGTTGTTTGAAGGATTCAAAATTCTCTGGTTTATGCCCAAAATCTCGGCGAGCCTCCGTCGAAGGAGCTAAGTCCTTCGCCCATTCATCAAGATGAGCCTTATCTTTTGAGACTCCGCGCGGCCAAAGCCTATCAACGAGTACCCGGTATCCGTCATCCGGGGAAGGATCTTCATATATGCGCTTAATAACTATATCCATAGTGCCAATCCTACGCCGGAGAATCTGCCCGGTACACCTAACGTTAAGATATGTGGCCCACCAGGATATGTGCATTATCGATGTATAACTACATGCTCGATATATGATATTTTTCCAGACAAAAGTATTTTCTAATTTTATTGTGGAGTATATATAAAAATTTTCATCATCAAAAGAAAATACTGCCGCGTCTAAATCCCCAGTTTTAGTGCGTTCACATCAATTCCTGCACAGGCAGGCTTAGACCCCCGCCGTGCCTCTACCCTAAACACGCTACGGGGGTCTTATCCTAGCTTGAGCATTCATGTCTGTGCTTTTTCCCAGAGGGCACATCCCCTGAAAACAGTGAGTGCTTCAAACGAATCTATACATCCCCGACGATACCTTACGGGGTATTCTCATAGAGCGCTCACATGAGGCTTAACCGATCGTAAACCTACGCATGCACGAACCAAAGGTCAGGAAGCTTCATATCGTACATAAGAGAAGGTTCACAATAGTGAACGTTCTATGTCTTTACAAACATACCCTGCTCACAACACGGAGGTAAAGCATTTCGGGCAAACTTTATTATATCTTTATATTTACCCACGGAGTTGAAACATATATACCGTTAAAAAATGGTACTACCGCATAATAGTTTACCGTGAAACTCTTTATCAAAATGTGATTTTATAGCAATAAAACCCGCCGGGGAATACCTCACGATATTCCTCCGGCGGTCTTTTTATTGATAATTCCGTTCGCCGAAATTACTTGCTCGTTTTAACCTCAAGACCCGAGGCGTCCACCTGTTCCAGCGGAATCAAACGGTCGCGGGTTACGATAGCGTGAATAGCCCAAACTGCCACAAAGACCGGCAGGCCTATATATGAGCTCATCACGCCCACCCAGTCTCCCGCAAGGATCGCCTCGTAATTCTGCCCACCGATCACCAGCAGACACATAATGAAGGCAATAATCGGCCCCACCGGGAAGAAGGGCGCCGTATAGGGAAGGTCGTTAAGGTTATGCCCCTGCCGCATATATGCACGGCGGAACCTATAGTGTGCCACCGCGATACCAACCCAGGTAATGAAACCGGCTAGACCCGAAACATTGACTAGCCACAGGTAGGCCGCATCCGGCGAAATAACGGAGGCGATAAATCCGATAGCTCCCACGGCGGAAGTTGCCATGAGAGCGGGCATCGGCACGCCCCCCTTATTGACCTTCGTGAAAATCTTGGGGGCTTTACCCTCCTGCGCGAGTGAGAACAACATGCGTGCCGAAACATAGAGACCCGAGTTACCTGCAGAGAGCACGGCGGTAAGAATCACGGCGTTCATCGCTGCAGCGGCGAAGGCAATACCGGCTCGCTCAAAGATAAGGGTGAAGGGAGAAATGTTAATATCGCCTTCGGCTGCGGTGAGCAGATTCGGATCGGTGTAAGGAATAAGGAATCCTATAATCACCATGGCGCCGATATAGAACAGCATGATGCGCCAGAACACACTGGTGAGCGCGCGCGGCACATCGCGACGGGGGTTCTTGGATTCTCCGGCGGCAATACCGATCATCTCGGTACCCTGGAAAGAGAACCCAGCGACCATGAAGATAGCGAAAATAGCGACGGGCCCGCCCACAAAAGGAGCTTCGCCTGTGGTCCAGTTTGAGGTACCCGGTGATGCACCTCCGAGAACCCCGAAGATCATCGCGATTCCCGCGATCAAGAACACGATAACGGTGACCACCTTAATAGTGGCAAGCCAGAATTCGCCCTCACCGTAGGCTTTGGCGGAAAGAGCATTAAGCCCCGTCAAGAGAACTAAGAAGATGCCCGCCCACACCCATGAGGGAGTTTCAGGAAGCCAATACTTCATCACTTCCCCGACCGCTACGAGTTCGGCCGCGACGGTGATTGCCCAGTTAAACCAGTAGTTCCACCCCATGGCAAACCCGAAGGATGATGAAACGTAACGGGTCGCGTAGGTTTGAAACGAACCTGGGACGGGCAGATGCGCTGCCATCTCACCCAGAGACTGCATGAGGAACAGCACCATAATACCGATCAGCCCGTAAGCAACGATAGCGCCGCCCGGCCCGGCGGTAGAGATAGTTTTACCAGATGCAACAAACAGACCGGTGCCGATAGCGCCGCCGATGGCGATCATCTGCATATGACGTGCAGAAAGACCGCGTTTCAGATCAGTATCTGCGGCAGCATCACTCGCATCCGATGCTGGCGAAGACTGTTGTGAAGTTTGTGCCATTGTTTTCTCTCTATTCTGAAACTTCCCAGATATGCGGGTGTCACACAGCCATCAGCTTTCTCCTGGTGTTCCCTCAATATCTAAGCCGGAAGATCTTATGTGCGTATCCTCTGAAGAAACGCCGTTACGGCATCCTGAAGTATTTCTAATGATGCCTAAATTTTTCTAATCAAGCTCTAATACTACATCTCTCATACGTGCTACGCCACTTCGAAAGCTGTATGTGCACTGCCCCCATCTAGGCAATAACCGTCTTTACGCACAAAAACGGGGTGGATACCTCATGAGAGAGATACCCACCCCGAATTTGTAACCTCTATAACGACAATTCGTCGTTAATTAGGCCTTGTTGCGGCGAGTCAACAGAACCACAAGTCCGGTCATCAGGGAGAGCAGACCCAGCCCAGCGGCGAACAGAACGCCACTGACACCGGTGTGTGCCAAGCTTCCTGACTTCTGGGAGCTCGCGGAGCTACCGTTGTCTGCCTGAGTGGCCTGGTTACCAGCTGCGTTGCCGCCGCCGTTCACCTGTGCGGAACCGCCGTTGCCGTTATCGCCAACGAGACCGGCACCACCGCCATTAACATTGGGAGCATTGCCGACGAGGCCGGCGCCTCCACCATTGTTATTCTCAGAACCGTTGCCAACAAGACCGGCGCCGCCACCATTAACATCTTCAGAAGCATTGGTGTTCACGGCCTCGCTACCGCGGGATACCGCGCCAGCGTTGAGGTCAATATCGACATCGTTGCTGATGGTCACAGTACCCTGACGCTGGGGAGCCCGGTTGTCACCGGTCTGACCCAAACCACCCCGACCGTTGTCGGAATCGTTATCAGCAGTCAGGCCCAGTCCGCCATGATCTTGATGACGCTGCTGCTCCTGGAGGATTTCGCCTTCAGAAGTGCGAGTGTAGCTCTCGCTCAGCTGACCGAACTGTGCACCCTGGCTTTCGCTTCCGGTAGCCTGTTCAGTTTCGGTGGTGGTGTTGCCACCAACCTGACCGAGACCGCCCTGACCAGTGGTGTCAGGAGCTACCGACTGCGGGGTATCGCCAGTCTGACCCAAACCGCCCTGACCGTTAGGTGCGGGCGTATTTCCAGCATTACCTGGGGTGTTAGGAGTAGCGTTATCGCCTACCCAACCAAGACCGCCGTGACCGTTAGGTGCGGGCGTTACGGCATTATTTTCCCCAGGAGTTACCTGAAAAAAATTACCGCCGCCTTGGAAGCAGTCGTCACCGCCGTTGTCCCACTGGCCCCATCCGGGAACGGTTGCGCCAAAGTCCCAGCCACCTTGGTAGTGACCGTTGAGGTTGAAGTCACCTTCGTAGTAGCCGCCGCCACCGATGTTCCAGTCGCCGCCACCGTTGTTGTTATCGGGGAGGCTGGGATCGGGGGTGCCGGGCTGACCGGGCTGACCGGGCTGACCAGGCTGGCCGGGCTCACCGGGGGTACCAGGCTGACCGGGCTGACCGGGCTGACCAGGCTCACCGGGAGTACCAGGCTGACCGGGCTGACCGGGCTGACCGGGCTGACCAGGCTGGCCGGGCTCACCGGGGGTAC
>ERZ773022.216-NODE-216-length-52647-cov-5.620399_pt1 | contig 52647 bp, 48 predicted proteins | sample MGYA00580839_ERZ773022 | MGnify/ENA primary metagenome ERZ773022 (study PRJEB29015, sample SAMEA2738020) | human oral metagenome | biome: human oral; feature: human-associated habitat; material: dental | place: China | collected 2044 ... | reverse complement strand
AGGCCGTCCCCGCCTGTGGCTCCCGCCCTGCCATGGGGGTAGGGCCACCGTCGGCACCACTGGCATGGCCAGTGGCTTTCTCACCAGAGTAAATGAGGGGCACTCCAGGGGTGCGGACAAATAGTTGGACCAAACAATGTTCTTTGTCGAAACTTGCATATATATTAACACGTGGTATTATATATACAAATGGAAAACGCGTACGACATAGCATCCGGTTACACGGCCTCGCAGGCGGCGAGGCTCCTAGGCGTGGGCAGGCACGAGGTGGCGAGGCTCGTGCGAAACGGCATCCTCCGCGCCAGGAAAACCGACTCCGGCACCCTCGCGATCGATCCCGGCAGCGTGCACGCCCACGAGGCGCTCTCGCAGTTCAAGGGTAGGCCGTGGAGCCCGCAGACCGCCTGGGCGGCGCTTCTGGCGATAGGCGGGGACGACGTCTCCTGGCTCGAGTACCACAAGAGGCGGCGCCTGCTCCTGAAGCTCAGGGAGATCGGCGCAGGAGAGCTCGTCTGGCTCGCGCGGAACAGGATGGAGGCGAGGAGGTACCTTGTATCGCCGTCGTTCGAAGACGACGTGCGGAAGGCGCTCGTGGCCACGGGGATGGCCTCGGTCCTTGCAAACGACCTCGGACTCGCGTCGACGGCCCCCGTCTTGGACGGGTATGTGGTCGGGATGACCGCGGAGGAGCTAGAGCGCGACTTCTTCCTCGTGGAGGACGCGACGGGCTCGTGCACCGCGAGGTTCGCGAGCGACCTGCCCGATTCGCTGGCTGATGCCACAGAGATGCCTGCGGCGGTCGTGGCCGCTGACCTGGCGATGTCGGTCGACGCGCGCGAGCGCAGGTGCGGGCTCGACTACCTGGAAGGGCTCCTCGATGGAATGCGCTGAACTGAAGGTATCGAAGCTCATGAAGCCATGGGATGTCGTCATAGAGCTCGGAGACGGCCTACCGGAGGGCTCATGGGCACTCGTCCTCAAGAGCGCGGCATACTGCGCGGACAGACGCGACAGGCACCGCCACCTGGACGACATCGCGCTGCTCGCGAGCCTCGTCACCGACCACAAGGGCTGCATCGAGCAGCTTCACGGATCGGACAGGAGGCGGCTGCGGACGGCTGCGGGAGCGCTTTCCGACCCCAACAGCAGCTCCTGGATGCGCCTGAACCCCGAGAAGCGCAAGGCGGGGCAGTTCACCCTCGCCGTGCTCACCCGATGAAGGGACGGACAAGGGCGCGCGTTCGTCGCCAGGACCACCGATGGACGCATGCGTGACCGGGTCGCACTTGATTCCGGAAATGCCAGCGAATACGACCTGAAGATCTCCTCGAACAAAGACGGATTTGCGTCTAGTCATGCAAACGATACCGCCGTGCGCTCGTTGCACCGCTCACCGACACGAACCCAAGCTCCGTTAGCCCGCGTAATAATACGTTAGTCTGAGAGGTCCCCATTTTAATTCCTTGGGCTATTTCTGCAGTTCTTGAAGGCCCGTTGGCTTCCAGATAATTCAGCACCGCCCTCTGCGCGTCCGTCAGCGAATCATCGCCGCGCTTCGACGGTCTTCGACGGCGCTTCGCCGGCCGAATCGGCAGAGACGAGCGGCAGGGTGAGCGTGGTGCGGTCTGGGCCGTAGGCGACCTCGTAGCTCGGCTCCGCGTACCCGGCCCATGCCCAGCCCTCGAAGATCTTGTCCATGCCGCTGCCCGCGCGCTCGCCGATCTCCACCATCGCGAACATCCTCATCATGGTCTCGTTGCGCGGGTCGGTGCTGCCGGGCTTCTTCGCCTCTTCGACGGGCATGCGGAAGTCTCCGGGGTTTGCGATGGTGATGGCCTCGTCGTCCCACACGCACACCACGCCGCGTCGGTCGAACCAGTTGGCGTTGGTGAGCGCGTTCACGATGGCCTCGCGCAGCGCCTCGTGGGCGGGCGTGTCGTCCACGCGGTCGACGCCGTCCAGGCGGAAGGGCACCTTGAGCGCCGCCTTGAGCTTGTTGTACACGCGGAAGTAGAAGTCGTAGACGTTGCCCGTCCAGTCGCCCGGCTGGCTGGTGAAGCGGTCCTCCCAGCGCGTGTCGTGGCCCGTCTCCTGTCGATAGTCCAAGAAGAAGTGCGGGAACTCGTAGGTGATCCAGCGGTCCTCGCCGAACATGAGGAGTCCGGCGCGTGTCGGACGTAGCTCTCCGTTCTCGTTCACGCGCAGCGCCCCGATGTCGGTGAGGAAGGTCTCGTCGTCGGCCTTGCCCCACACGTGGCCCTCGTTGCGCTGGTCGAATCGGCGTCGATAGGCCGCGACCGTCTCGCGATTGATGAACTCCACGCGAGCGCTCTCGGCGATGGCTGCGTCCTGGCTCGAGGTGTCGGAGTCGCGCAGCATCGAGAGCACCTCCTCGCGCTTGCACTGGTGGTCGCCCGTATGCGTGCGGCGGAAGGTGCCACCGAAGATGCTGTTGTCGATGTAGACGGGCCTGGTGTAACGGTCGACCCACGGAACGCGAGTGACCACGATGTCCTTGCCTTCCACGGTCTCCACGGTGGCATCTGCGTCCTTCATGAAGCGGGCGGGGAGCTTGTCCTCGGAGAGCGCTGCGTTCCAGAAGTCGTCGAGCACCTTCTCGGCCTTCGGGATGCCATGCACTACAAAGCTGCCATCGTCCCTGCGCTCGGAGACGCCCAGCACGATGACGCCGCCAGCCGTGTTGGCGAAGGCCGAGACCGTCTCCCACACGCTGCGCGGAAGCTCGCCCTGCCCGTCACGCCCAAGCGCCTTCTTCGCCTCCAGGCGGTTGCCCTCCCGGTATGACTTGAGTTCGTTGAGGTCGAACATGTAAGCCTCCGTCCGTCCTATCTCATTCTTGCTCATCATTTGGCTTTTGCGCCGAGAGAAGCCTATCGGTTAAGTGGCCGAATATCGCCCTGTCAATCTTGGTCTTCATGATGCGCATGCTGTCGTACCGTTCGGCATTTGCCTGGAACCACGCTCCAATATCCGTCGAATCTATGGAAACACTGATTTATTCAAGTCTCGCCGGAGTCGCACAGCAGCGGGATCCGGGCCCCGGCGGCGGCCTGTGCCTAGGCCGTGCGCATGCGGGCCAGGCGCCCGGGCATCTCCCTGTCCTCCGTGCCCAGCGCCACCGCCGTCTTCGACCCCGCCAAGCCGTGCCTCCCCGTCCTCGCCCCCGTCGGCGGTAGCATGCCACACCTGCAGTCCAATTACTTCGTGGATATTTTACTGGTCGGTTGCATCCCGATACACAAGATCGGAGAGGGACGGCCTTGCACAGTGACCAAGGGAATCGTTCTGATGGCAGAAGGTTGTGCGAAGTCGGTCTACCGCCTGAGCATTCTCATGCCGGCACAACTTCGCATAACCGACGCCTTCTCATAACGGTGGAAATGAGTGAACACGAGAAAGGAAAGTGGATGTCAATAGTTATACACTTCTGTTAAACTTCTGCCATGACGCACTTCGACGACATATACGAGATAGCGGCGGACAACTATGGCCTCGTCACCTTCGCCGAGGCGCGGGAGGCGGGCGCCACGGGCGGAGAGCTCGGCCGCTGGGTCGCCCAGGGAAGGCTCGAGCGCAGGGGGCGCGGCACCTATCGCCTCGTGAGGCGCACCCCCACCCCCTACGACCGCTACGCCGAGGCCGTCGCCCTCGTGGGGCCCGGCTCCGTCGTGTGGGGCGACTCCGTCCTCGCGATGCTGGACCTCGCCTACGAGAACCCGCCCGTCGTCTACGTCGCGTTCGCGAGGCGCGTGCGAAGGGCGCTCCCCGCATGGGTGAGGCTCGTGGGCGAGCACGTGGACGAGCGCACCGCCTACGAGGGCGTGCCCTGCCAGGCGCTCCCCGAGGCGATCCGCGCGTGCAGGGGGCACGTCCTTCCCGAGCGGCTCGCAGACGCCGCGCGGGATGCCCGTGCGCGCGGGCTCATCACCAGGGCGGAGGCGGCAGAGCTCGAGGAGGACATGGCATGAGCGGGCGCAAGAGGCCCAACAGCAGACGAAACCTGGACATAGCGATAGAGCGCATGGCGGAGGGACGCGGCGACCCCCTGAGGGTGCGCGCCACGCTTGCGGCCGCCATCGTGGCGCAGATGCTCCCCGGCGGCGTCGTCAAGGGAGGCAGCGCCTTGAAGCTCAGGTTCGGGGACGCGCAGACGCGCTTCACGCGCGACCTCGACGCCGCGAGGGAGGGCGACCTCGACTCCTTCGTCGACGGACTCGACGCCGCGCTGCGAAGGGGATGGGAGGGCTTCACCGGGCACCTCGCCGAACGGGAGCCGGCGCACCCCGAGGGCGTAGAGAAGCGCTACCTCATGCGCCCCTTCGATGCGAAGCTCTCCTACAACGGCAAGTCGTGGGTAACCGTTCCCATCGAGGTCGGCCACAACGAAGTAGGCGACGCCGACGAGGCGGAGCTGGGAATCGCGCCGGACATCGCCTCCATGTTCAAGGAGCTGGGGCTTCCCGCTCCCAATCCCGCCCCGCTCATGCCGCTTCACCACCAGATAGCCCAGAAGCTGCACGCGGCGAGCGCCCCAGGCAGCAGGCGCGCCCACGACCTCGTGGACCTGCAGCTTATAGTGGAGAACGTCCCCGGCATCGACTACACGCTCGTGCGCTGCATCTGCGTGCGCCTCTTCGCCTACCGGCAGTTGCAAGAGTGGCCGCCCACCATAGTCGAGGGCGAGACCTGGGAGGAGACGTACCGGATGGCGAAGGAGGACCTCGATGTGCTCCCAACCGCAGCCGAGGCGGTTGCCTGGGCCAACCTCCTCGTCAAGATGATCGACGCGGCGAAGCAGTAGCCCTCCCGGCCGACCACCAAGAACGATGACATAGCGAGTGCTGACGCCACCACATGCCAAGCGGGCAGCACTGCAATAGCACGAAGCATCCTGAGCATTTCACGGGCATGGCCACCGCAGTCCCTCATCATCTAAAATATCCACGGTAAGACAACTTGATTGCATGGATGATTTATAAACTGATATCCGTTTAGCGTGGGAGTTGGCCGCATGAAAAGTACGCCCAAAAGGGGCTCCGCAAAAACAAGTGCATCTCACGAGGACATTGCGGTCAATTTGAAGGTTTCAAAGCTAGCAGAACTTGGCGGCGATGATGTTGCTAGATATAAGAATGTGAACCTAGCGTATGAACAGGAACGCTTCCACGCTCACCAGGGACACGGGTTTGCGGCAGAGCGGGCGAACACGTTGCATGACAAGCTACACGGGAAAGACGCTCGCATTCTTGGCGATGACAACGCAAAGAACGGGCCGGACCGCATCGTAAATGGCGAGTGGATCCAATCGAAGTATTTCCAAAATGGACGACAGGCGATAGACGCGTGCTTCGAGGATGGCGGAGATGGTGCCTTTCGCTATATAGGCAAACACGATAGCCCCATGACCATCGAGGTGCCCAAGGACGAGAACATATACAACCAGGCTGTCGAGCGAATGCAAGAGAAGATCAGAAACGGTCAGGTTGAGGGCGTCACAGACCCTGCCGAAGCTAAGAATATCGTGAAGAAGGGAAACTATACCTACCAACAGGCCCGAAACATCGCCAGGGCGGGCAACATCGATTCGCTGAAGTACGACTCCACGAACGGCGCCGTTGTTGCTGCATCAGCATTTGGCGTAAGCGCAGTAATAGCCTTCTGCACAAGCGTCTGGAGCGGGGATTCTCTAGACATCGCAGCAAAGAAGGCAGCGCTGTGCGGCGTCAAAGTTGCGGGAACCTCCTTCTTTGTGTCGGTTCTCTCCCAGCAGCTTCTCAAGGCAGGCCTCAACAGTGCAATGGTTTCCGGCACGGAGGCGATTGCCAACGCACTTGGCCCGAAGGCATGCGCGGTCATCGTAAACGCCTTCAGGTCTGGCTCAAACATATATGGCGCTGCCGCAATGAAGAGCGCAGCGAAACTCCTTCGCGGCAATGCGGTAGTTGCCAGTCTGACCGTTGTGGCTCTGTCTTCCGTGGACATATATGACATCGTTCGCGGACGAATTTCATCAGCGCAGCTAGCGAAAAACCTCGCAACGACCATCGGATCAGTCGCCGGAGGAACTGGCGGGCGAATTGGCGGCGCCGCACTTGGAACCGCGATATTCCCCGGCCCGGGAACAATTGTCGGCGGAGTAGCCGGCTCGCTTGGAGGCGGGGTCGCTGTAAGCAAGTTGATAGAAGTTTCTGTCGGCCATTTCGTAAAAGACGATGCCGAGCAAATGCTGGCGATTATCACCGAGGTCATGAATAACGTATGCAACGAGTATCTTCTCTGCGAGTCCGAGGCAAATAAGGTTGTTGAAAGTATTCAGGATGCTTTGAGCCACGGCAGTACCTTGAAGGATATGTATGCATCGGACAACCGCAAAGAATTTGCTCGCGCACTCATAGCGCCCCCGACAGAGGAAGTGGTTAAAAACCGCAAGGAAATTGATGGCGACATCGACGAAATACTCTCTAACGGTTTGGTAGCCATACTGAAAGAAGCAGCAGAGGATGGTGACGGGAATGGAGACGATGGAGCAACTCCTGAAGAAAGCAATTAAGGACTATGCGGAGTCTTCAGTAGATCAAATTAGGAAGAAGGACACCGCCTTCTGCACGATAGAGCTCCATAGCGACAAGCCTTTCAAGGCCGTTCGCGATAGCGCCATCGACGCGGGAACGATCTTGGAAGAGGATGAAGAGAAGGGCATCGTAAACCTCCTAATTAAAGGCGGGACAGCTAAAATGTCTCCCGTTCTTGTCGTTGCACGCGTGCAAGCAGGTCAAGTTGAATTTGCCTCTTATTTCCATGAAGGTCTTATTTCGCAGCACGCTGCAAAGAAAACGCTGGAAACATTTGTGAATGCGGTGAAATGCTACTAGTGTTAATTTAAGTCGTAACCTTTGCCACGCTCGAGATGCGTTCCACCATCTCCTCGGAGGTGGCAGGCATGGCAAACGTAAAGTACGTGGTGACCCTGACTGAGCGGTAGCGTGTGATGGCACCGCCTATCCGATGAGCATGGTACCGACATTTCGGCCTAACAGGTACCACGTGTGACCCTTTCAGCGAAGGGGCCAAAGGGGTCCCCGAGCAGAAGGGGGCATGCATATGTCCAAGGGGAGGAGGGTGCCGGTCATGCACGCCAGGGGCGGGCACGGCCAGGCCGACGTGGCCGCGATGGTCGGCTGCGGCAAGGGGGACGCGAGCGAGTGCGCGAGGCTCCTGCGGGAGGGCGGAATCGGCGCCGGGGAGCTCGAGGCGATGTCCGAGGCCGATGCCGCCTCGATATTTGCCGCGCCTCCCAGGGGGCCCGGCCTCTCGTCGTAGGACGGCACGCGGGCCTCCTGGCCCTCCTCCCAGGGGACGGGGTCACCGTCCTCGCCGAGGCGAAGGGACGGCCGCTCGCGGGGCAGAAGAACGTCGCGCGTCCTTGCCCCGAGGTCGGGGTCGCGCCGCTCGCGGCAGTGGGCCGTCTCGTGGGGCTCGGTCTGGGCGTCCGCCAGGATGTCGTGGGCGCTGCCGGTCGCGACCGTCGCGAGCCTCGGGTGGCCTACGGCCTCCGCCGCCTCCCCGGCGCGGTCCGCAGGCAGGTCGCTCGCCCTGGACCCGGCGGAGTGGCCCGGGTCGGCGGGGCGCTGACACGCGAGGTCCGCCACGAACGCGCGGTCAGCGCCGTCGATCTCGCGCGGCCTACCGCCGTGGGCGCCATCCGACAGAGCGCGCTCGACGCCGCTCTCGAGGTGCCTCGCCGCGCACGGGCGCACGCCGTCGGACGTGCGCCCGACCCTCCCGGCGTCTCGCCGGAGTCGCACGGCAGCAGGATTTGGGCCCGGACCCCTCCCTGCCTCTCGCCCCCAGCGCGATCGCCGTCCTCGACCCTGCCAAATCGTGCCTCCCGTCCCCGCTCTCCGTCAACGGGGGCATGCCGCACCTACAGTCCAGTTACTTCGTGGATATTATACCAGTGGATATCGAGCGCCCGCTCGATGTCATTGTCGCGGGACGCGAGATAGGGCGAGAGCCGTGCTGTGGAGAGCCACCGCTCGGGCCAAGCGCCTGTCTTAGCGGCCTCGCCCTGCTCGGCAATGCCTTCGATGGCTCGGTTCTCCCACCCGCGCACGTGAGTTCTCTCTATAGACATAAGTTTAGACCCGGTGACTTGAACCAGCGGTCATCCTAGGTCCATCACCTACCAGTATATCCGTGGATCTTCGGGGGCTTGTGTGGGTTGCTGCCTTGGCGAAGACGCCAACCTAGCGGCGGCGCAGCTCGCGTGGAAGCTGTTTTTTCCGACCAAGGGGGAGGCGGTCACCGAGGGGGGTGCCGGCGGTACGCCATGGTGGTTGGGGCGCTCGTGCCACCCGATGCGGCTCGCGTCGCAACTAGCGGCGCAACAGTGTACACAAGTGCCCCAAAACAGAGCCGAGAGGCCGTTTTCGCCAATCTGTGTACACTCCTGCGTCCCCTCACCTGTCCACAACGGCGCAACAGTGTACACAAGTGCCCCAAAACGGATCCGAGAGGCCAGTTTCGCCGATTTGTGTACACTCTTGCGTCGCCGCCTGGCGGTGACGCCCCACCACGCCGCCAGGGCAGTGACGCAACCACCCACCCACACGAACTCACGAAGCCCCATATCCGTTCCCCACTTTTGGCTGCTACATTATGACCAAGGACCTCTCCTGTCAATCGCGCGGGGTGCCGGACCCGTTTCCGATTCGATCAAGGGGCGCTCGCTGGTCGCGGTGAGCCTGGTGTGGAGATCAGCTTATCTCATCTGACATGAAGACCGCGCAGGCCCTCGCCGAGGCGGGTCACGACGCGCGCATCCGGCGCCGCCTCGACGGCAAGAGGCCGACGCGCGGTGCGGAAGCGCCTAAAGCGGAAGCACCTCTTCGTGCCTGTGCCCAAGCTGCTTTCGCGACGGCTGTCCGCATCGGTTGCCGACACCCCAGGACTGCGTTGTTGCAGGCTTTCTTGAAGCCGTCCCTGACGGGGGCGAGCTGGACATGTCGGGCATGGAGATGCGCCACCTCGGCGAGCGATGGAAGCAGCCCACGGCGACGTGGACCTCCCCAGCAAGCTTCGCGACGCTCAGGGCCTCGTGGTCCTTGGTCGGGAAGAGCCTCTCGGGCCGCCTCCCTCAGCGCACCGCTTGACCTTCGCGCGTCCCTTTAGATGAATGAAGTGGTTGATATGCTCATTCATTGGATAAGTGACACGAAACGCGCGTCCGGGCGAAAGACCCATTCGAGACGGGCGTCATAGCAGCTGCACGCCTAAGTCCTGACATGGCCGCACCGTCTCGCTGTCCCAGACGGAGGCCTGCACCTCGCCTACGTGGGCCTTGCCCAAGAGCAGCATGCAGAGTCTGCTCTGGCCGATGCCCCCGCCGATGGTGTAGGGCAGCTCGCCCTCAAGGAGCATCTTGTGGAAGGGCAGTTCTCGGCGATCGTCGCACCCCGCGATGGCCAGCTGTCGGTCTAGGGACGCAGGACTCACGCGGATGCCCATGCTGCTGGCCTCCAAGGCGCAGCCGAGCACATCATCCCAAAAGAGTAGGTCGCCATTAAGGTCCCAGTCATCGTAGTCGGGGGAGCGGCTGTCGTGCGGGCGGCCGGAGCGTAGCGCCCCGCCGATGCCGATGATGAAGGTGGTGTGGTGGTCGGCCACAAAGCGCCCCTCGCGTTCTTGGGGTGCAAGCTCGGGGTAGAGGTCCTCCAGCTCCTGCGCGCTCACAAAGGTGACTTTACGATCCAGCTCTACGTCAAGCTGGGGATAGTGCCACTTGAGCTCGTCGAGCGTGTCGCAAATGGCCGTGACGATGCGGCTGACCACATCTTGCAGGTATTCGAGGGTGCGGTCCTCCTCGCAAATGACCTTCTCCCAGTCCCACTGGTCAACGTAGATGGAGTGCAGGTTATCGAGGGTTTCGTCTCGGCGGATGGCATTCATGTCACATACGAGACCCTTGCCCATGTTGAAGTCGTAGCGTCGGAGTGCGTAGCGCTTCCATTTCGCGAGTGACTGCACGACCTCCGCGTTCTTGCCCGTCGCCAGCACGTCAAAGCTCACGGGGCGCTCGATGCCGCTGAGATTGTCATTCATGCCCGTGGTTGGATCCACGACGAGGGGTGCCGTCACGCGCACGAGGTGAAGCGCCGTGCAGAGCTTTGCGAGGAAGATGTACTTGATGCGCTCTACGGCGCGCTGGGTGTCATAGAGTGACAGCCGCGATTCGTAGCCTTTGGGGATGATGGTCATGAACTCTCCTCGCTATGGGGTGGTCTTGTGTCAGAAACTCTACAGGAGCCTCATTACAGAGGGATACTAGCACAGCTGTCGGTCCATCGGCCAAATGCCACGGGTCGGGGGCTGGGTTGCAAGGTCACAAAGCGTGTCTTCTGGTGACTTGTGATCGTCCAGAGCGTGTCTTTCCGTAAGTCGTGGGTCTCAGGCTGCGCTTTTCCGTGAGGTGGCGGTTGCAGACTGCGTCTTTCCGTGAGGTGGCTCGACGTTTGCGCAGGTGAGGAAAAGCGCATTCTACGCAAAAGCGCACTCTGGCGGCTGGGGCTCACGCAAAAGCGCAACCTCTCCAGGTCCCACAGACTGCGCTTTTCCGTTACGTTGCGGCGTCCGGAAAGTGTGGAGCAACCGCCCGCCAGATTGCGGGGCACTATGGAAAATGGCTCAACTGGGCAAATGCGCTCGAGCAACCGCCCGCCAGATTGCGGGGCGGGTTGCGCCAGGGTCCGCAAAGATCGGTCTGGAGTTTGACCTCACGCAAAGGCGCAGTCTGACCGCAGTCCCTCATGGAAAGGCGCGCTCTGGCCACACGCCCTCGACGCTGCCCCGCTCGCCTGCACTGAACTCTGGCCTTGCAGCTTCAGATGAATGAGGATGGCGCGCCTCTTGTCATCACATACCCGCATGGCGATTCTCGTCCACAGCCTCAGCCTCCCTTTGAGGACCCTTCGCGCCTCCGTGTAGAACACGCGCTCCTCGACCAGCGGCATCCCGAGTTCGTCCGCGAACGCCCGCGCGTCGTTCACGTAGAAGAGGATCTGCGCGAACGCGTTGCCCGTTCGTTTCACGTACCTGTTGGCGTACCTGACGCCCACCTCGTTGGTGGCGTCAAAGATCAGCTCGCTGCCGGGCAGGCGCTCTGCGAGGTCCCTCAGGAACCCTGTGACCCGCTCCTCTCGGAAGTACTGGAACACGCCCGAGGCGATCAAAAGCGACGGGACCTTTCTGTCCACCCGTCCCGTCCAGCCAAGCTCGAACATGTCGCCCGCGATGATGACCTCGCTTGGGAGCGGGTCGATGAGCGACCGTCTCAGCTCGATCGTCTTTGGTAGGTCGATCTCGTAGAACGTGACCGCAGGCAGGCTGAGTCTCTGTGCCATCGTCTCTAGGCCTGCGCCGAGGTTGATGACGTTGCAGCCGCCGGGGTATCTTGCCGCAAACGAACACACCAGCTCGTCGAGGACGTGGTAGCGGGCAACCGAGGCGAGCATCGTGTACTCGGAGGAGTGCTTCCGTATCCTCTCGAGGGTCTCGACAGGAATCCGGTCTCGCAGCTTGAGGGCCGTCGCGTCACGAAAGTACTCGGGGAAGCGCTCCGTCGCGTATATCCTCGCCACCATCGGAATGTACGTCGTGTCAGCCACACCCTGCAGCTTGACGTGTCGGGATGCCCGCGCGTCGCTCATGCCCTCTTCCTCCTTAGCTCGTCTGGGGAGATGCGCTCGGGATATCTCCCCTCCTCGAGGATCTCCTTGAGGTAGCGGTTGTCCAGGATCATGTCGTCTCGGATCAGCTGCCAGTTCGCCTTCTTCCTGAAAAAGACATTGAATATGAGGAAGTTGACCACGGGGCCTATGATCGGCGTCTTTACGCCAAAGGACTCGGTGTGCGAGAAGCGGCTGCCGGTCTCCGTCCGCTCTCCCTCGAAGGTGATGAAGGCAGTCTTTCTATCGCTCCTAAACACGAAGCGGAAGTGGTCACGATCTCGCACACTCTGTGTGATGGTTCCCGTGACGTCGTAGTCGAGGCCCATCACGATCTCGCGAAACCTCACTCTGCTGCCGACGGTGACGCCTCCGTCGTACAGCTCGCACTCCAGGTGATACGGACTCCACCTAACGAACTCCTCCTCGAAGTTGTCCGCCCAGTCGCACAGACGCTCGAGGGGCGCGTCTATATCAATGCGCTCGGTCAAGGTATGCATGAATCAACCCTTTGTATCTCTGCCTCTCGGCTTCGGGGGCGCCAAGGGCGCCTGCGCAGAAGTCGACCATGCGGTCCATGAGAGGGGAGGGGTCATCGTTGCCCCCCCGGGCGTAGTTGAGGTCGTAGACCATCTCGCCGATGCCACCCGCGACGAAGACGGCGGCTTGGTGGATGTCCTCCTCGTTGGTTCCGCGCCAGCCCTTCGCTCGTATGAACAGCTCCCACACCTCGACAAAGCGCTGCGTCAAATCCTCTCTCAGCTTAAGAGAGAACAGCAGGTTCTCGGCGGATGAGACGGCCTCGTTCCCGTGTCCGCCACGTGTGAGCGTGGCAAGGAACAAGGGGGTGACGCCCATCATGAGCCTGTCGGGGTCGTCTTCCCACCGTGCGACGACCTCATCGATGGCCTGCAGGTACCGCTCGGAATGTCGTCGTAGCACCGCCTGGTAGATCTCCTCCTTCGACTTGAAGTAGTAGTAGAACACGCTCGGGGAGGCGGTCCTGTTGCCCACCTCGTCGAGGATGTCTCTCACGGAGGTCGCGGCATAACCCTTGGAGAGAAACAGCCTGCTCGCCGCGTCGATCAGCTCGCCGCGACGGATCGTGGGGTCCTGTCTTCTCCTGGGCATGACGCTCCCTCTGGCGGAAAGTTCATGGAACAATATTCTACTTACAGATAATAGAGCAGTATTCTATTAATGTCAACGTCCAGCGTCGGATGGCTGCGCCCATGCGTGGTCGCGGTCAGTCTCATACCCGTCAGATGAGGGCGGTGAGTCCGGCGTCTTGTCAAGCGGGCCGAGGCGTCGGCTTCGCGCGGCCGGGCGCAGGCTGCCCGCAGGGATGCGTCGTAGCCGGCTGGCATGTCCTGCCGTTGGCGCCGACAGCCCGCTTCAGCTGAGGGCAGCTTGACTTTTTTCGGGGGGATAGCATTTGTGCAGCCTGCCCGCTTTCCCAGGAGGTAGAGCGTTATGAAAAAGTGCACTTTGACTCACTCGTTCAGGCCACACGTCACCAAAAGACGCACTCTGCGACCTTCGTACCACCCGGACCACGTTTCTCTGTGACGCGCGGGGCGGCGAAGGGAAGGCGGTTGTGTCGCGTGCCCCCTCCAACTGACCCTCGCATATGTGGAGAAGAGATGCAGGGGCGAGGCGGTGAGCGTGCCTCAAATTTCCTTAGTTAATCTAACTAGTGAGCAAGAGAATTCGACCTGTGACGTACGGGAGGGTTGCCATGCAAGCGCAACATGCCAGACAGCCCCTCCGCCGGAGTACCTGCGCGAATGTCGCACCTACCCCTTACGGCGCCACGAAGGATGAGGACGCGTTCGCGAGTGAGGTGAGCAGTCTCTTGTTCAAGGTATACCGTTCAGCGGGTTCCATAGAGGCGAGCGTGCTGAGTCGACAGCACGACACCGACATCTCCCTGAGCGACTCTCGAGTGATCATCACGGTGGGCAGGTTGGCCTTCAGGACGGGATCGCGCATCAACGTGAGCGAGCTGGCCTGTGCCTGTGACGTCACGGTACCTTCAGCTACCTCGTCAGTCAACCGTCTGGTCACAAAGGGGCTGCTGAGAAAGGAGCCCGACGAGCGGGATGGGCGCTGCGTGAACATCATGCTCACGCGTACTGGGGAGAAGATCTATCGCATTCACGTGTTATTTCATTTGAACATGGCGAGCAGGCTAGCCGAGGGTCTGAGTCCATCGGAGCGCGAGGCGCTCCTTGCGGGCATTCATCGGCTTGCAGACTTCTACCACGATGTCGAGATGGAGCGCGTATGAGCTTTAGAGTGATAGGAACCGGCAGTTCCCTACCCAAGAGAGTCGTTACCAACGATGACCTCTCTCAGTTCCTCGACACGTCGGACGAGTGGATCTACTCGCGCACGGGCATCAAGCAGCGCCATGTGTGCACGACTGAGGGACTCGACGATCTCGCCATAGAGGCCTCGAGAAAGGCCGTCGAGGTAGCGGGCATAGATGGCAGTGAGATCGATCTCGTCGTGGGTTCCACGACCTCTCCCGATCACGTGGTTCCTGCTATCGCCTGCGTCGCTGCCGACGCCATCGGTGCAAAGCATTGTGCGGCTTTCGATCTCTTCATAGGCTGCTCGGGCTTTGTCCAGGGACTTGACGTGGTAGACGGGTTCTTTGTCCGTGGCAGGGCAAAAAAGGCCTTGGTCGTTGCTGCCGAGAAGGTGACGAGCCTTGTCGACTGGTCGGACCGGGCGACCTGCGTCCTGTTTGGTGACGGAGCGGGTGCGGTGGTGCTCGAGGCGACGGACGAGGACCCGCTCCCCATGCATGCGTGGGCGACGCTCGACTTCGCCCTCACCTTGCCCGGTGTCAGGAGTACGAGTCCCTATGACCAACGTATAGGGGCATACGGTAAGGCGCTCACCATGAACGGGCGCGAGGTCTTTCGCTTTGCCGTGAGGGCCATCATCGAGGAGGTAAACAGCCTTGTCGCCGAGGCGGGTATCGACGTCTCTGACATCGATCACTTCGTGTTCCACCAAGCAAACGAGCGCATCTTGGCCTCCGCCATCAAGCACCTCGGGCTCGATGACGCCAAGGTGGTCCGTAGGCTAGAGGATACGGGCAACATCTCGAGTGCGTGCATCCCGTTGGCGCTCGATACCCTGAACAGGAATGGGGGGCTCAGGCGGGGAGAGCTCATCTGCATGATCGGCTTCGGTGCCGGCCTTTCGGTGGGGTCCTGTCTCACCAGGTGGGAGCCGTAGCCACCACAGTTCGTGACAGCGCCGCGCAAGCGGCTGTCAATAGGAGGAGTCGCTCAGGCGACATAAAGCGCCGCTCACGCGGCAGATACACAAGGAGGAGCCATGGCCGAAAGCACGTTCGATAAGATCTGCGAAATCCTCAAGGAGCAGGACGGCGTTACCGAGAAGCTAACCCCCGAGACCACCTTCGAGGAGGCCGGCATCGACTCGCTCGCAACCGTCGAGGTAGTCATGGCCTGTGAGGAGGAGTTCGACATCGAGATCGACGCCGAGGCTAACCCCAAGACCATCGGTGAGTTCGTCGACATGGTCGACAAGCTGATCGCGGAGAAGGCGTAAGTGATGATACAGACCCCCATCTGCGACGCACTGGGCATCGAGAAGCCAGTCTTCCAGGGTGGCATGGCGTGGATAGCCGATGCGAGCCTTGCCTCGGCCGTGTCAGAGGCGGGAGGGCTGGGCATCATCTCGGCCATGAACGCTAACGCCGAGTGGCTACGTGACCAGATTCACGAGCTGCGTGAGCGGACCGACAAACCCTTTGGCGTGAACATCATGCTCATGAGTCCCTTTGTGGACGAGGTTGCGCGCCTTGTCGCCGACGAGAGGGTCCCCGTTGTGGTGACCGGTGCTGGGGACCCGCGCAAGTACATGAGTTCTTGGATTGACGCGGGTATCAAGGTCATTCCCGTTGTGGCGTCGGTCGCGCTGGCCCGCATGGTCGAGCGCGCCGGTGCGACTGCCGTCGTTGCCGAGGGAGGCGAGTCTGGCGGACACGTGGGTGACTCCACTACGATGACCCTCGTCCCCCAGGTCGTCGATGCTATCAGCATTCCCGTCGTGGCCGCAGGCGGCATCGCCGACGGCCGTGGCGTCGCCGCTGCCTTTATGCTTGGGGCGGTGGGAGTGCAGGTGGGTACGCGCTTCCTCGTTGCTGACGAGTGTACGGTGAGCGAAGAGTACAAGGAGCGTGTCCTCAAAGCCGGAGACATCTCCACCATGGTCACGGGCAGGTCGGGAGGACATCCGGTGCGCTGCCTCAAGACCCCCTTCACACGTCGCTTTGCGAAGGCCGAAAGCGCAGGCGCCAGCCAGGATGAGCTCAACGCCATGGGTGCGGGATCACTGCGCAAGGCGGCCCGTGAGGGCGACTACGAGAACGGCAGCTTCATGTGCGGTCAGATCGCTGGTCTCGTGAAGAGGCGCCAGTCTGCCGCAGAGATCGTCGATGACCTGGTCGGCGGTGCCGAGAAGGTGCTTAAGGGGGCGACCACATGGGTAAGATAGCCCTCCTCTTTGCGGGGCAGGGAGCCCAGCACCCCGGCATGGGCAAGGAGCTCGTACATGCGCAGCCTGTTGCCAAGCAGACCTTCGACGAGCTCGAGTCTGCCATGCCGGGTCTCTCCAAGCTTTGCTTCGAGGGCACTAAGGAGGAGCTCACCCGTACCGAGAACACGCAACCTGCGATCTTCGCGACCGATCTTGCGGCCGCACGCTCGCTCGTCGCACGCGGCATCAACCCAGACGGCGTCGCGGGCTTCTCGCTGGGCGAGGTCGCGGCGCTGACCTTTGCCTGCGCCTTTTCTGACATGGACGGCTTTGCGTTGGTGCGCTACCGTGGTGAGCTCATGGCCGAGGCGTGCGCGGCAAAACCCGGCGGCATGCGTGCCGTCGTGAAGCTGACCGCAGCTGAGGTCGAAAGGCTTGCCAAGGAGGCCGGAGCCTGGCCCGTCAACTACAACAGTCCCCAGCAGACCGTTGTCGCGGGGAGTGACGAGGCGCTTGCCAAGCTTGACGTGCTTGTCAAGGAGGCTAAGGGACGCTCCCTCAAGGTCGCTGTCGCCGGCGCCTTCCATAGCCCATACATGGAGAGCGCCAGTGCGGGCCTTGCGAAGTGGCTCGAGAACAAGCCACCACGTCCCTGCATCGTCGATGTCTGGGCAAATAAGACCGCAGAGCCGTATCCCAAGGATCCCTCCAAGATAGCTGAGGTCTTGGCCGCCCAGCCCTCGAGTCCCGTCCTGTGGACCAAGACCCTAGAGAACATGCAGGCAGCCGGCTTCGATAGCTTCGTCGAGGTAGGTCCGGGCACTACGCTCACGGGCCTCGTCAAGCGCACCCTCAAGGGGGTCACGGCGCTCTCGATCGAGACGCCCGAGCAGCTCGAGGCAGCGCTTGGCGTGCTGAGAAAGGACTGACTATGGCTGAGTTGAAAACCGGCACCCTTGATCGCGACGCGAGTCGTAAGGTCGCCCTTGTGACGGGTGCGTCACGTGGCATAGGCCGCTCGACGGCCCTGCGTCTTGCGACAGATGGCTACGACGTGGCCGTCATCTATGTGGGGAGCGCAGAGCCCTTCGAAGAGGTTGTCGAGGAGCTGCGCTCCGCTGGTGCGTGTGCTAAGGCATACGAGTGCGACGTCTCCTCCTCAAAGGAGGTCGACACCTGCGTGGGTCAGGTGCTCGATGACTTCGGTCACGTCTGGACGCTCGTTAACAATGCCGGCATCACCCGCGACGGCATTATGGCCCGCATGAAGGATAGCGACTTCGACAGTGTCATAGCCGTCAACCTCAAGGGCGCCTTCAACATGGTTCGCGCCCTCACGCGTACCTTCATGCGTCAGCGCGGGGGCCGTATCATCAACATGAGCTCCGTCGTGGGCATCATGGGAAACGCCGGTCAGGTCAACTACTCGGCCTCCAAGGCCGGTCTCATCGGTCTCACGAAGTCTGTCGCACGTGAGCTCGCGAGCAGGAACGTTACCTGCAATGCCATAGCCCCGGGATTTGTCGAGACGGCCATGACGGCGGGTCTTTCGGACGCGACGCGCAAGTCCTATGAGGGACAGATCCCTCTGGGGCGCATGTGCGTGCCCGAGGACATCGCGGCCGCGATCTCCTTCTTGGCGAGTGACGAGGCCTCTCTCATCACGGGTGTAGTCTTGCCCGTCGATGGGGGCATGGCCATGTAGGGATCTATGGCCAGCACGGATGCTTTGCCGTGCTGGCCATGTTGCAAGAGCGGGGCAAGCCTGATAAGGAGCGTGCACATATGGAACGCAGGGTCGCAGTAACGGGATTGGGTGCCGTATCGCCTGTCGGCAATACGCTCGCTCAAACCTGGGAGGCACTCAAGGCCGGTGTCTCGGGCGTCGGCGAAATCACGAAGTTTGATACGACTGACTATAAGGTCAAGGTGGCTGCCGAGGTCAAGGACTTCGATCCTACGCCGCTTCTGAGTGCGCCTGAGGTCAGACGTAACGACCTCTTCACACAGTATGCCATCGTGGCGGCCCATGAGGCCATGGTCGATTCTGGCCTCGACGTAGAGGAGAGCATCGATCGCGAGCGCCTGGGCGTCTATGTTGGCTCGGGCATCGGGGGCATCAACACGATGCTCGCAAATGCCGACAAGCTCATCGAGGGAGGACCTCGCAAGGTCTCGCCGTTTTTGATTCCCTCGATGATCGCGAACATGGCCGCCGGCCAGATATCCATCCGCAATCGGGCACTCGGTCCCACCCTCCCTGTGGTCACGGCCTGCGCCACATCGAGCAACGCTATCGGAGAGGCATTCCGCGCCATCGGGCATGGCTACGCAGACGCCATCATCGCCGGTGGTGCCGAGGCTGGGATCGCCCCCCTCGCTGTCGCGGGCTTCAGTAGCGCCAAGGCCCTCACCAAGAATCCCGATCCCAAGACAGCGTGCCGTCCCTTCGACGCGATGCGCGACGGCTTCGTGATGGGCGAGGGCGCGGCCATCGTGGTGCTCGAGGAGCTCGAGCATGCCCAGGCGCGAGGCGCCCACATCTTTGCCGAGGTCATGGGCTACGGCAATACCTCGGATGCCTATCACATCACGAGTCCCGACCCAAAGGCCAGTGGCATCACCCGTGCCATCAGGCAGGCTATCGCCGAGGCAGGACTCGACGCCACCGAGGGCCTTTACATCAACGCGCACGGTACCTCGACCAAGCTCAATGACGCGTCCGAGACGCTGAGCTTCAAACAGGCACTGGGCGAGGAGGCCGCACGTGCGGCACACATCTCCTCCACGAAGTCGATGACGGGCCACATGCTGGGCGCCGCCGGCGCGATAGAGGCCATCGCATGCATCAAGGCTCTTGAGGAGGGCGTCATCGCCCCCACGATTAACTACGTGCACCCCGATCCCGACTGCGACCTCGACTATACGCCCAATGAGGCGGCCTCCTTCGACGGCCTCTGGGCTCTCTCGACATCACTCGGCTTTGGCGGGCACAACGCTGCCCTGGCATTCAGGGCCTACGGAAAGTAGAGGTGAGTCGTTCACATGGAATTCGATAAGGTCAAAGAGTTGGCTACGCTACTTGAGAACAGCTCCCTCACCAAGCTGCGGCTTGAGGAGGATGGTACCGTCCTCGAGCTCGAGGCCGAGCCCCCGCAACAACTGGTGAGTGTGGCGGCCCCAGCTGTCGCCGCCCCCGCCACGGTGGCGCCCGCGCCATCCGCGCCGACTGCCCCCGCCCCAGCTGCCGCCGCGCCGTCGTCGGACGATAGTGATGACGCACCTTACGACATGAGCAAGCTCACGCTCGTGAAGGCTCCTATGGTGGGTGTCTTCTATGCGGCACCGTCCCCGGGCGCCGATCCCTTCGTGCATGTGGGTTCCAAGGTCAAGAAGGGTGACACCCTCTGCGTCATGGAGGCGATGAAGCTCATGAACGAGGTCGTGGCTGAGGTCGACGGGGAGGTGGTTGACGTCTGCGTCGAGGACGGTGACCTTGTGGAGTTTGGTGGTACCCTCATGAAGATCTACTAGGACAAGGGGCCTCACATGAACAGAACCGAGCTTGAGAAGATCCTTCCGCATCGTCCGCCGATGTTGCTCCTCGATGAGTCCGAGGTGGTGGATGGTGAGGCCCACGGCAAGCTGGCCATCCATGGGGACGAGTTCTTCCTCCAAGGCCACTTTCCCAACAATCCCATCGTTCCGGGCGTCATGCAGTGCGAGATGCTCGCCCAGAACTGCTGTGTTCTCATTGCGGGCAAGATGGAAGGCACTGGTAAGACGCCACTCTACACCGGCCTTGACAAGGTGCGCTTCAAGAGTTCCATCCGCCCGGGGGACACCATCGACCTCGTCTGCCGCCTTACGCGTGAGCGCGCCCCCTTCTACTTCGCGGAGGGCGAGGCATCTGTCAACGGTCGCCTCTGCTGTAAGGCGAGCATGTCGTTCGCCTTGGTGGACGCCACGGAAACGAAAGGTGGCGAGCGCTAGTGTTTGAGAAGATCCTCGTTGCCAACCGTGGCGAGATCGCCGTGCGCGTCATTCGCGCCTGTAAGGAGATGGGCGTGCAGACCGTCGCGGTCTTTTCTACCGCAGACGCCGGGTCCTATCACGTGCAGATCGCCGACGAGGCCTGGTGTATCGGGGGACCCCGCCCCGCAGACAGCTATCTCAACATGGACGCCATTATCACGGTGGCCGTTGAGTCTGGCGCGACGGCGATACACCCCGGCTACGGATTCCTCTCTGAGTCCGCTGAGTTCGCGCGCAAGTGCAGGGACTGCGGCGTCGTCTTCGTAGGTCCCTCGCCTGAGGTCATCGAATGCATGGGTGATAAGGACGAGGCCCGTCGCACGGCCAAGGCGGCGGGTGTCCCCATCGTGGAGGGTTCCGATCTTCTGAGCGATGCCGACGAGGCCGAGCGTGAGGCTAAGCGCATCGGCTTCCCGTTGCTCATCAAGGCCCGCGCCGGTGGCGGTGGCCGTGGCATCCGAAAGGTAGAGTCCCTAGAGAAGGTGCGCAGCTCCTTCCAGGAGGCTTCGAGCGAGGCCTCTTCCGCCTTCGGTGACGGTGGCTGCTACATGGAGCGTTTCATCTCGCCCGCCCACCACGTTGAGGTGCAGATCTTGGGCGACGCTCACGGTAACGTGGTATCACTCGGCGAGCGTGAGTGCTCCGTGCAGCGTCGCAACCAGAAGCTCCTCGAGGAGAGTCCCAGTCCCTCGATCACGCAGGCGGTGCGCGAGCATATGCACCGGGCGGCTCGTGACCTCGCACGCTCCGTAAACTACCTGGGTGTGGGCACGATCGAGTACCTCTACTCGGACAGTGACGAGACCTTCGCCTTCATGGAGATGAACACCCGTCTTCAGGTGGAGCATCCGGTGACCGAGTTTGTCTCGGGGCTTGATCTTGTGAAGTGGCAGCTGCGCGTGGCCGCCGAAAACGAGCTTGCCTTCACCCAGGACGATATCCACATACGCGGTCATGCCATCGAGTGCCGCCTCAACGCTGAGACACCCGACTTCTTGCCCTCCTGCGGTACCGTCGAGACCCTGCACATACCCGGTGGACCGTGGGTACGTTTTGACACGGCCCTCTATCAGGGTGTCACCGTACCACCGTACTACGACTCGATGCTCGGTAAGCTCATCGTGTTCGCTCCGACGCGCGAGGAGTGCGTGCGCAAGGCTCGCTCGGCCCTCGGCGAGTTCGTGGTGGAGGGCATCTCGGACAACTCCGAGTTGCAGCTGGACATACTCTCGAACGACGCGTTCATCTCGGGCATGTACCACACCAACCTCATGGAGCATCTGTATGAGTAGCAACAAGAAGAGCAAGAGCGCCAACGCCCTCGAGGGACCGGTCACGGAGGTCGAGGTTGAGGTACCGGTGCGTCAGGTGCTGGTGCGCTGTCCGGGCTGTCGTCATGCGACGAGCCAGGAGTCCATCTCCGAGAACCTCGAGGTCTGCCCGCGCTGTGGCCATCACTTTAGGATAGGCGCCCGCAAGCGCCTCGGCATGACCGTTGACGCCGGGAGCTTCCAAGAGATCGACGCCGCCCTCACGGCCCGGGACTTCCTTGGTTTTCCGGGCTACACAGAGAAGCTCGAGCAGGCGCGCGCCAGGTCATCGGAACCCGAGGGTGTCATTTGCGGTACGGCGACCATCGGCGGCTATCGCTGCGCCATCTTCGTGATGAACGGCGAGTTCATGATGGGTTCTATGGGTAGCGTCGTGGGCGAGAAGATCTGTCGCCTCTTCGAGCTGGCAACCGAGAGGCGCCTGCCCGTCGTGGGCTTCACCGTGTCGGGCGGCGCGCGCATGCAGGAGGGGACGACCTCCCTCATGCAGATGGCCAAGACCACGGGTGCCGTCCGTCGCCATAGTGACGCAGGGTTGCTCTATGTCGCCGTGCTCACCGATCCCACCTCGGGCGGGGTCACGGCAAGCTTTGCCATGGAGGCCGACATCTGCCTGGCAGAGCCCGATGCCCTCGTTGCCTTCGCTGGTCCCCGTGTCATCGAGCAGACCCTGCACAAGCGCCTGCCTGCGGGCTTTCAGCGCTCGGAGTTCCAGCTTGAGCATGGCTTCGTTGACCGTATCGCAGAGCGCAGCGACCTGCCAGCAGAGCTTTCGCTGCTGCTTGCCCTCCATGGCGTCGAGCGGGTCGAGGGGGAGGGACCCTTCCTTCCCGTGATTCGCCTTGAGGGTAAGCGGGACGAGCGCCAGACCTCCCCGAGCTTCCTCGGCAACATTAAGGCCGCCGTGGGCGCCATCTCAGGGAACAAGCAGGTTGATCCCAAAAAGATCAAGGAGGCCGAAAAGGAGAAGGGCGCCTATGAGCTTCTCGGCATCGTCCGTTCAGGTGAGCGCCCCACCGTGTTGCCCATTGCCGAGCAGGTCTTCGATGACTTCGTGGAACTGCACGGCGATCGCTACTTTGGTGATGACGGGGCCGTCGTGGGCGGTATTGCACGCCTGCGCGGACAGGTCGTGACCGTGATTGGTACCGAACGTGGGCGTGACACCAAGGAGCGGGTGCGTCGCAACTTTGGCTCGGCCAACCCAGAGGGCTATCGCAAGGCCCAGCGTCTCATGCACCAGGCCGAGAAGTTCGGCCGTCCTGTCATTTGCCTCGTTGACACCTCCGGAGCATTTTGCGGGATGGGGGCTGAGGAGCGGGGGCAGGGCGAGGCAGTGGCCCAGAGCCTTGTTGTGATGAGTGGCCTCAAGGTTTCCATTATCTCGGTGATCATGGGCGAGGGCGGCTCGGGCGGCGCGCTTGGGCTCGCACTTGCCAATCGCGTGCTCATGCTCTCGGGGGCAGTGTACTCCGTCGTGAGTCCCGAGGGCTGTGCGTCGATACTCTGGAAGACAGCCGATCGCGCGTCCGAGGCGGCCGACGCCCTCAAGATCCGCGCGACGGACCTCTGTGAGCTAGGCGTGGCCGACGGTATCATAGAGGATTACGACATCGGCAGCGAGGCGTTCGCCGATCGCCTCGCGGGGCGTCTCGTCGAGGAGCTGGAGCCACTCGAGAGGATGACCGCCGACGAGCTCGTCGATGCGAGGTACGAAAGGTTCCGTCGCATGGGAAAGGACGCGCTATGCTGACCATCGTTACCGAATCAAGCTCCGGGCTCACGAGGGACGAGGCCGAGGAGCTGGGCGTCACGCTCATCCCCACCTACTACAGCGTGGATGGGGTCACCCACAGGGAGCTCTACACCAACGAGTGCGGGAACTACCGGGAGTTTTTGCGTCCCGAGCTCACGATGCACACGGAGCCCGCCTTCCCGCAGGTCTACGTCGAGGCCTTCTCGAAGGCCTTTGCCCAAGGCAACGACGTGCTCTGCATCACGATATCATCGCGGCTCTCGGCGGGGTATCGCAGTGCGCTCAACGCCGAGAAGTTCTTCTATGGCGAGGAGATCGTCGACGAGGACACGCCTGGCGAGCGCCATGACGAGCTGCGCGTCATCGACTCGTACGCTGCTGGCTCCGCTCTCGAGCTCTTGGTCAGGACGGCCCGCGCTGCGGCGTATCGGGGGCTCAGCTTCGAGGAGATCGTGGCTGCGGTCGAGGCCAGGCGTGACCATATACACACGCTGTTCTCGGTACCCGACATGGCGGTCCTGCGTCGTAGTGGTCGCCTTACCAACACCCGTCGCTCCGTGACGGCAACGCTTGACCGCTTTCCGGTCTTTGAGCTTAAGCGCGGTGCCATCGCGACAGCTTGGGTGGCTCGCGGCACTGCGGGTATGGCAAAGACCATGCTGCTGCGTGTGCCCGCAGACGTAAAGCACCTGATGGTCGCCTATTACGGAGAAGATACCAAGGCCCTGCATCGCCTCGTTGACAGCATACATAGGCAGCGTCCCGATGCGTACGTCACCGTGAAGGATGGGGGTCCCGCACTTACCACGAACCTTGGTATCGGCGCGGTGTCGCTCATCTGGGACGACGGCGAATAGGCGTCTGTGGCGACCCGCTGTCCGCATGCGCTCATCCACCTTGCGAGGGTCGGCTCCACCAACGACTACGCGAAGGAGCACTACCGTCTCGGCGCGGGGTGCGATGTCCAAGCCGATGATCTGGCAGGCCCCCTGCTCGCGGCAGCGCGCTCTGCCGCAGCGGGGGGCCTGCCGCTTCCCGTTGATGTCGTCGTCGCAGACGAGCAGACGGCGGGGCGCGGACGCCTGGATCGCACGTGGCAGAGCAGGTCAGGAGAGACCCTCGTCGCAAGCCTCGTCGCCGCCGTTCCCGCTCGCATGCTCGTGGAGCTGGGTGGCGGCTGGCTTACGAGCGCCTGTGGGCTTGCCTGTTTGGATGGCCTGCGTGCCGTACTGAGGCAGAGTGGTCTCGATAGCACCGTCGAGTCCCCCGACATCGAGTCGTCCAGGCTGTCCTTGGTGCTCGGACTCAAGTGGCCCAACGACCTCTTCTGCGGGGGCAAGAAGCTCGGAGGCATCCTCTGCGAGCTGGTGCCGGGTGCGCTGGCCCCCAACGGGGAGGACTTTGCCTGTGTCGTTTTGGGCATTGGCATAAACCTGCTTACACCGGCCGAGCGCCTGCCGCTTGCGACGGCGACCTCACTCGCGGTGGAGTTGGGGCCGGCCGCAGGGGCGCTGCCTGCCTTCGCGTACCTGCGCGAGGACCTGCTCACCTCCATCGCGCGGGGTCTGGGCCAGCTGTTGGGTGAGCTTGTTGCGCATCCCGCCAAGACGACGGAGGCCCTCCTGCTCCGCCTGCGCGAGGAGAGCTGTACCCTTGGCAAACGCGTCGAGGTCAACTGTGGGGGCGACCGTCGTGTCACGGGGGTCGCGCTCGACATCCTTCCAGACACCGCACTGCTCGTGAGGAGCGATACGGGCGAGGAGCTGCCTATCACCGCCGGAGACGTCGGTGTGCTGCCGATGGGGCCGTGACGTCAGCACGCGTTCTCACGTGGCTACATCGTCGCTCGAACGCGCCGTCCTCTTCCTCATCATCCTTTACATACTACGACAGCCATAGTATGATGAACTCACGACATACTACGGCAGACGTAGCTTAGACGGGAGGCAGAGATGGCGGGTATCAGCAGCGACGTCATTCGTGGATACATCGACACGATGATACTCTGTCTGCTGTTGAAAGAGCCCTCGTATGGCTACGAGATATCCAAGCTCATCCGGCAGACGTCAGACGAGAAGTATGTCATCAAGGAGACGACGCTGTACTCCGCGTTCGCTCGGATGGAGAGAAACGACCTCGTGGAGTCGTTTTCTCAAGACGCCGCCAACGGGAAACGTCGCACCTACTACCGCATCACCGAGGCAGGCAGGAGCCACTATCGCTCGAAGTGCGAGGAATGGGAGCTCACAAAGGACGTTATAGAACGATTTACGAAGGGGGAGAGCACCTGATGGATACCATCCTAGGCTACCTGGAGTCCATGTTCGCCACGCTGCCAGATACGCCGGAGCTGCTCAAAGCACGGCGTGAGTTGGGTCAGATGATGGAGGACAAGTACAGCGAGCTCATCGCTAAGGGTGCAAGCGAGAACGAGGCGATAGGCACCGTGATCTCCGAGTTCGGCAATCTGGACGAGGTCGCCCAGGCGCTTGGCATCGAGGATGCCATCAATCCCCCCTCACCCACAAAGCCAACGGGGCGGGTGCTCGGCTCCGACGAGGCTAAGACCTACATCGCTGACTGCGGGAGGGCGCAGCATCCGGCAGCCTACCGTGAGTCCCCGCGTCCTGACAGCCGGGTTGCCCAGGACATTCTGTCACTCTTTTGGCCGACGGTTACCTGTATATATCTCATCTGGAGCTTTCTGACGTTCAGGTGGTACATCAGCTGGATCATCTGGCCCATAGCGGCAGTGATTGAGCGTGTGGTCCGCATGGCTCTCGGGAGCACGTCGTCCTCGAAGGCGCGCGAAAGGGACCGTGAGGTAGGGGGCGCATCGTCATGAGAAGTGGAAACTGGAAGAGAATCTATCTGGGCGCGTTGGCGCTTGTGACGCTGGCCTGCATCATCGTGGGCAGCCTTCGCTTTGCGGGAGCGCATTCGTTCGGGGGGCCTCTGCCTGACATGCCGAGCACGGAAAGAGGAAACAGTGTGAGCTCGGTGGACGAGGACATCACAGAGACGTTCAATAGCGTTACCTTTGACGCGTCCCTTACGAACGTTACTATCGAGAGTGGTGGCTCCGCGCACATCAGCTATAGCAACAAGGGCGGGCACGACGAACGCTTCGACTATGCGGTCAAAGACGGTGTGCTCCATGTCAGCCAGACGGCAGAGACGTCCCTGCGCGAACTCAAACGCACGGCGTCCACGATCACCATTACCATTCCTGAAACGATACAGCTACGTGACCTCAGCGGCGTGACTGCGCTGGGGGACGTTCGCATCCTGGACGTGAACGCAGGCCATGCGGATGTCAGCACGAACATGGGGAATCTGAGTGTCACGAGGCTCGGCTGTGTGTCCTGTTCTCTGCGTAGCGACATGGGTACGGTGAGCGCGAGTGACGTGAGCTTTGGAGATTCAATGGAACTCTCCGCAAACATGGGGAACGTCGAGCTGAGCGGGGTGGAGAACTTGCGTGAACTGAGGCTTGAGCTTTCGACCTCCATGGGTGACATCATGGTCAACGGGCAAAGATCCCGGGCGGGTACGCTCACCCAGGGCACAGGCACAAGGCGGTTGGTGGCCAAGGCGGACATGGGTGATGTCAGGATCAGTGGTCGGGAGGGGGACCTCGACCATGGCTAAGGCGACGAAAGGCGGCGTGGTGGTAGCTCGGACGAGGGATGGGATCGTGGGTGAGCTGTTTTGCCTGCAGGATGAGGCCTATGGGAACTTCCAGGCCCGTCTCATGCCGACGGTCGAGCGAGACCGTGTGATCGGTGTGCGCATGCCCGCGCTTCGCAAGCTGGCGAGGTCCCTCTCGCGTGAGTGCTCAACCAAGGCGTTTCTCAGGGAGCTGCCGCATCACTACTTTGAGGAAAACCAGCTCCATGCCCTCATCCTGAATGACGAGACCGACTTTGAGCGCTGCCTTGTGGAAGTTGAGCGCTTCTTGCCTCATATTGACAACTGGGCTACCTGCGACGCTCTCTCGCCCAAGGCCTTCTCCAGAGAGGCAGAGCGGCTCTTGCCATACATTGACAGCTGGATCGATACGGGCGAGGCCTACACCCAGCGCTTTGCCCTGGGCTTGCTCATGCGGCATTTCCTGGACGAGCGCTTTGATCCTTCGCAGCTCGAGAGGGTTGCCGACCTGAGATCTGAGGAGTACTACCTGCGCATGATGGTTGCCTGGTACTTTGCGACGGCGCTTGCCAAGCAGTGGGAGGCTGCGCTACCCTACGTGGAGGGGCGTCGGCTCCCGGGTTGGGTGCACAACAAGACGATCCAGAAGGCGTGCGAGAGCTTTCGCGTGAGTGACGAGCACAAAGCGCGGCTGCGCTCCCTGAGGCTGGGCCGAAAAGGTCGCGGCGGCAGCTGATTTGTGCGCCGAGCTGCCCTTGGTTGGTGTATACTTGCGAACATGCGTACGCTCACGGCAAGGGAGGCGCGTGTCTCGGGCAGAGAAGATAATCCGTCAGGTGATCGAGGAGCTGAGTCCCAGGCAGGGGGAGATCGTCAGCGGTGGCACCTACGAGGACGAGCCCATCCTAAGGACGGGCCGTCAGCTGCTGGAGGCGCAGCAGGCCACGGTCCGACAGGCCCAGCGCCTGGATCGACCCCGTTCGCCACGGCAGGAGAGGGAGGCATCCTTGTCCTCATCAAAAAGGGTTCCATCGCAGATCAAGGCGATGCGTGCGCTCGCCAAGGGCCGTGGGCGGCAGCGCGGTTACTACCAGGGAGGCGCAGAGCTCTTCTTCAAGCAGGCGGTCCTCATGGAGGACTATACCGATGACTGTCCCTTTACGGGCAATTTCGTGAGCTACTATCCAACCTACGAGAGCATGCCCGACCAGGTGCTGCGCGGTTACTTCTGTTGGCGCACGCGCTTTCGCAAGGGACGGACACCCCGTGCGCCACTGGCATTTCTCTTCGTCCATATATACGAGCTTCTCTGCGGCGTCGGGGTGACGCCGGGGGAAGACGGCCTACGAGAGCTGACACGGATCTATCACGCCTACCACGAGGATCTGGGGTGTCGTGCCCTTGAGTCCTACCTGCCGCACTGGATGAGGGACTACGCCATCTATCATGGCCTCGACCTTTCGTCCTGCGAGTCGGCAGACCTCATGCCCAGTTCCTGGGGGCACGCCCTGCGGGCCGTGAGTGTGCTGCGTCAGGCGCAAGAGGCGCTTCTCTCACAGAAGTCCCCGGCGCTATGGGACGATGCGACGCCGGAACTGCCGCCCGTGAGTGAGTTTATATCCGCCCTCGAGGAGGTCTCGGCCTACCACATCGCAAAGTCTCGGGCCATGCGACTTCATGCGAGCGAGCTTGAGGAGATCCTGTGCGCCATCTTCGCTCATCTCGTTGACCACTGCAGGCGCCGCCGCAAGACGAGCTTCGTGGATGGGCTCTTTGGCCTCGAGTATAGCTATCCTTACCTGATGTTCTCGTCTGCCGTATTCTGGGAGCGCGAGCCTCATCCAGACGCGACGGTCAAGTTGCCGACGGGGGAGACCTACCTGTGCAAGGACTCTCGCTGGTGGGTGGCAAGTCCCTGCGACGAGCGACTGCCGAGCCGTGGGTTAGGGCTCATTCTGCACACGGCAGATCGCCTTCTGCGCGAGCATGCGGGCGACCTGCCCTCGCTCAAACCGCGCAAGGCCCCCAAGTACCTGCTCAAGATCGTAGACGAGGAAGTTACGGCCTGCCTAGAGAGGCGCGAGGCCATCAAAGCCGCGCAGGTGCACATCGACCGCAGCAAGCTGGGCGGCATACGGGTGGCGGCGGGACGCACGCGCGAGGCGCTGCTCGTAGACGAGGAACGCGAGGAGCGCGAGGAGCTGGCACCACACATGAGATCGCAACTGGCGCCCACCAACGCTGCGGCGACCGTCGGGGAGGGGCAGAAGTCGCCTTCGCCAGAGCTAGGCCTCACGCCGGGGCCAAGCGACGGCGCCTCTTGCCCAGGGGCCGTTGTCCTTACCACCGTACAGAGGCAGATTCTACGCGGGCTTCTTGACGGTAGCCTGGACGTGGGCGCCCTCGAGCAGACGGGAATCATGGTGTCCCTCGAGACTGATATGATAAACGAGCGGTTCCTCGACCTGGTGGGTGATACCGTGATCGAGGTAGACGAAGACGCTCCGCACCTCGTTGAGGATTACGTCGAGGACGTGAGGGAGGTCCTTCTGTGAGCAAGGCAAAAAGAAGCGGGGCCTCGCCTCGCGCGGGCGCAACAAAGGCTGCCCCCGACGCGTCACTGGCTACCGCAGCGGCTCGTCCGCGCGTGCCCAAGCGTATCGCGACCGTGATCGTGAACTCGCTCAAGGGTGGGGTCGTGCCGCGCGTGGGTCTGCCCTACATAACGGTGGGTCGTGAGGCCGAGATCGCGGCCCTCCTTCGCGACCTCGAGATCGTGGCAGATGGTGGTGCGTCCTGCCGTTTTGTGGTGGGGCGCTACGGGAGTGGCAAGAGCTTCCTTCTGCAGACGATACGCAACCATGCGATGGGTAGAAACTTCGTGGTCGCAGATGCCGACCTCTCGCCGGAGCGACGCCTGCAGGGCTCGAAGGGACAGGGTCTCGCCACCTATCGCGAGCTCATCGGCAATCTCTCCACAAAGACACGGCCCGAGGGCGGGGCGCTCTCGCTGGTGCTGGACCGCTGGATCTCGGGCGTGCAGTCTGAGGTCGCGGCGGCAGGCACGCCACCGGCCGACGCATCCTTTGCCGATGAGGTCGAGCGGCGCATCCATGCGGTGATCCTCGAGCTGCAGGAGATGGTCCACGGCTTCGACTTCGCCAAGCTCCTCTCGGCGTACTTTCGCGCCCATATAGAGGCGGATGACGAGACCAAGGCATCCGTCATCAAGTGGTTTCGCGCGGAGTACCGCACCAAGGCCGAGGCCCGAAGCGAGCTCGGTGTGAGCGTCATCATCACTGATGCCGACTGGTACGACTACCTCAAGCTCTTCGCGCGCTTCCTGCGTGGCGCGGGCTATGAGGGTCTGGTCGTGCTCGTGGACGAGCTCGTGAACCTGTACAAGATCCCCAACGCGATCAGCCGCCAGTACAACTATGAGAAGATACTGACGATGTACAATGACACGCTCCAGGGCAAGGCCTCCTACCTGGGCATCATCATGAGTGGTACGCCGCAGTGCGTCGAGGACCGCAGGCGTGGGCTCTATTCGTACGAGGCGCTGCGAAGCCGTCTCACGCAGGGGCGCTTTGGGCGCGAGGGTATGGTGGACCTCCTCGCTCCCGTGATTCGCCTGACCCCCCTCACGCCCGAGGAGTTGCTGATCCTCGTCGAGAAGCTTGCGGACATCCATGCGGGACTCTTTGGCTACGAGCGCAGGCTTACGGAGGACGACCTCGCACGCTTCTTGGAGATCGAGCTCTCGCGCGTGGGAGCAGACACGCTCGTGACGCCGCGAGAGGTGATCCGCGACTTCATCGAGATGCTCGATATCATGCTGCAGGATCCCGGCGTGACGGTTGAGGGACTTTTGGGCTCGGACAGCTTTGTGCACGCGACGGCGAGTGAGGGTGCGGGTGAGGTTGCGGCAGGCGGCTCAGGTGGCGGTCCCACCGACGCTTCCGATGTCGCGCCTGGCTATGCCGAGTTCACGATCTAGCGCAAGACGGGCAGTGACATGGCCAACCCCCGCGTCTTCGACAGGTATGCGCCGTTCGTGCGCGACTTCGTGTACGAGCACGACTGGGAGTCATTGCGAGCCATTCAGGTCGCGGCAGCAGACGCGATCTTCAACACCGATGCCAACGTGCTCCTTAGTTCCTCGACCGCCTCGGGCAAGACCGAGGCCGCGTTCTTTCCCATCCTCACAAACCTCTGGGAGGATCCGCCGGCCACGGTGGGCTGCATCTATGTGGGACCTCTGAAAGCCCTGATAAACGATCAGTTCTACCGCCTTGTGGACCTCTGTGAGGAGGGGGGTATCGCCGTTTGGCACTGGCATGGCGACGTCTCGGCCTCGCACAAGGCGCGCCTCATGAAGCGTCCTTCCGGCATCCTGCAGATCACGCCTGAGTCCCTTGAGGCTATGCTACTCCACCATCACGCGGCCATTCCCAAGCTCTTTGGGGACCTGCGCTTCGTCGTGGTGGACGAGGTGCACTCGCTGCTGCGCGGCGATCGTGGGGCGCAGACGCTCTGTTTGATCGAGCGGCTCTCGCGTATGGCCGGCGTGCGGCCCAGGCGCATCGGCCTCTCCGCGACGATCGGCGACACCGAGGCGACAGCGCGCATCCTCGGTGCGGGCTCGATGCGCGACACTGTGGTGCCGCAGGTCAAGGAGGCAGGTCAGACCTGGCGTCTTTCGATGGAGCACTTCTATAGCTACGGGCCTCAGGCAGCCGAGCGGGTTACGGAGAAGCGCTCGCACGGGATGGGCGCGACGGGTGCGTCCATACACGTTGACGCCATCGTCGAGCGCATCGATGGGGACGGCGAGCCGTCTCTCGCCGATATCGCGAGGCGTCCGGCTGTGGTGTCGACCACGCTCGTCTCACCCTCGCAGGGGGAGCTTGCCGCAGACGTCACGGACAGCGCGCCCCAGGACGCAGACCCTGGTCTCGCCTACGTCTTCGAGCATACGCGTGGCCGCAAGTGCCTGGTCTTCTCTAACTCGCGCGAGGAGTGCGAGGAGGTCACGTCCACCCTGCGCTCCTACTGCGAGAGGAGCGGTGAGCCAGACCGCTTCCTTGTCCACCACGGCAACCTGTCATCGAGCCTTCGCAAGTCTGCCGAGGAGCTGATGCGCAATGAGGAGGTGGCGCTCACCACCTGCACGACGGCGACCCTCGAGCTTGGCATCGACATCGGGCGGCTCGAGCGTGCCTTCCAGATGGACGCGCCCTTCACCGTCTCGGCCTTCCTGCAGCGCATGGGTCGTACGGGCCGACGTGGCCAGCCTCCCGAGATGTGGTTCGTGATGCGCGAGGATCCCAGCGAGCCCCGCGCGCTCCTGCCCGAGACCCTTCCCTGGAAGCTGCTCCAGGGCATCGCGCTCGTCCAGCTCTACCGAGAGGAGCGCTGGGTCGAGCCGCCGCGCGAGGGGCGCAGGCATTACAGCCTGCTCTATCACCAGACCATGGCTACGCTGGCCTCCTGCGGAGAGCAGAGTCCTGCGGTGCTGGCGGGACGCGTTCTCTCGCTTGCGCCCTTTGCCAACGTGAGCCAGGACGACTACCGGGTATTGCTTCGCCACCTCATCGACACCGAGCAGATCGAGAGGACCGAGACCGGTGGCCTCATCGTCGGACTCGCGGGCGAGCGCGTGTGCAACAACTTCCGCTTCTACGGCGTCTTTGTCGAGAGCGAGGAGTACCGGGTGCGCTGCGAGAGCCAGGAGCTGGGCACGGTGGTGCAACCGCCGCCCGCAGGCGAGAAGCTCGCCATCGCCGGTCACGTCTGGATCGTCGAGGAGGTCGACCACCGTCACCGCCTGGTCTATGTGACGCAGGTCAAGGGCAAGGTGCCCGCGTACTTTGGCGAGTGTCCCGGCGACATACACACGAGGATTCTCGAGCGCATGCGTGGCGTGCTCGCAGAGCAGCGTGATTACCCCTACCTCGGGCCAAATGCGCGCGCAAGGCTCGCCGCCGCCCGCTCCCAGGCCGTGGCCGCAAACATTACGCAAGAGACCCTCGTCAATGTGGGCGGAGATACCTGGGTACTCTTCCCGTGGCTTGGGACGTACGCGTTTCTCGCCCTGGAGCGCGTGATCAAGCTCAAGCTGGCATCGCGTTTGGGCATCAAGGGCGTTGACGTGAGCCGTCCTTACTTCATCCAGTTCAGGATGGCCGCGACACCCAAGGAGTTCCTCTCTGCGCTCGAGGGCGTCTTCCTGGCAGAGCTGGACCCCATGAGCCTACTTTTTCCCGGCGAGCTTCCCACCTTTGACAAGTACGACGAGTTTCTGCCTCCCGAACTCGTGCGAAAGGGCTTTGCCGAGGGTACGCTCGATATCGAGGGCGCCCGCGAGCGAGTGCTCGGCTGGAGTGGGGATGCGAGCTTCGGCAGGCTCAGCTCCTCGTGAGCACAAGATAGGAGTTGAGGTCACCCGCCTTGCCGTCTGCGCAAAATCGTGCGGTGAGCTCTGCTGTGCCTTGGGCAGCTCGCACCAGCCAGTCAATCTCTCCCTCGTCGAAGTGGTGGCAGTAGCGCCAGGTGTCGGGCCTGCCCTGCCAACCAAGCAGGTAGTCACCCTTGTCCAGCTCTTTCTCGCTCAGGCCGAGCGACCTAAGCCCTGCGCGGGTCGACTCACGGGCACGTCTGGCGATCCGCCTGTCGGACATGGGGCGCCAGAGCGAGACGCAGCACAAGCCGCCAGTCCGGGTGTAAGAGAGCAGCTCCTGCAGGAGCCTTCGGCGTGCCTCGGTAGTGGGCACATGGTGGAAAAAGCCAAAGCAGGCAACGAGGTCCGCCGCGCCCCCTTCGAGCCGCACCCCGAGGTCTTCCCCAGGTACCCCGAGGTCTTCCTCAAGCTTTTTGTCAAGAAGTGCGCCCACGACATCGAGGTCCTGGAGCGTCACGTCCCAGCCTTCGGGCAGCCGCACGCCTCTTGCAAGCATGGGGCAGCTGTCGATGCCGTGGTAGGAGACCCTCACGCCCGGTAACCTCTCGGCTAGGTAACGCACGAGGCGCAAATTGCCAGAGGCCACGTCCAAGACGCGCACGCCTCCGTATCGCGGGAGCGCACCCGTCGCACGCCCAATGCAAAGACAGTGCTCCCAGCCAGGCCAGGCTGTCTGCCTCGTCTGGTCAAAGGAGCGGGCGTTGTCGCGGTAGAAGTTCTCGTTCAGGCGGTTCATGCGACGTGCGACCTCTGGCGTCATGTTTCGTGCGTCCTTCTCCGGCTGTGCCTGCGTCCCATCTCTGTCCCATTCTGTCCGTCATGACGCTACCGTAGCCTGCCCCCACCGTAGCCCGTGCGCGTGACGGGGCGGCTGGTACGGACGTCGCTTTGACGTGCGTGGCGATAAGACCCGTCACGATCGTAGCGCTGATCACTCGTCCATCGCCCGGACCGTGCCGCTATCGCCCAGACCGCGCCACTCGGCGCCACCGAGTGTACGCTAAACATGCCACTCGCCGTCATCGAGTGGCACAAGATCTTCTAGCAACTGCGCATATGCCGATCCGCGTGCCACTCGGCGTCACCGAGTGCGCGATGCGCGTGCCACTCGATGGTACCGAGTGCGACACCGTGGACATGCGGGGGCAGGGTGGCCGTCCTATCCCACGCGGATGCGGCAACCTCGTGTGCAGTTGTCACTCAAATTATACAGACTCATCTCAGGATACTGCTCTATAGACTCGACAAGCCCCAAAACCTGCCGTCCCCTGGTCGGCAGCTCTATAATGGCAGACCATGGAAGAGCTACTCTTGGACATAGTGACGCACCTGCGCGAGCTGCCCGAGGGCGTGGACCCAAAGGCTGCGGTCAAGCTTGAGGGCATCGTGCGCGAGCACAACCGTGGCATCCTTGGCAACGCCCACCACCTCTCGAAGCGCCGTCTGCTGCCCTTCTACCTGCACGTCAAGCAGGAGGATCCCGAGCGCTGGCGAGCCTGGGGCATCGACGCCGCGCTCGAGCGGCGCCTGCTGGGTATCCTTCGCGTGAAGCCGCGCCGCACGGCGTCGGGTGTCGCGACCATCACGGTCATCACGCGTCCCCATCCCTGCTCGGGCGACTGCGTGTACTGTCCTTGTGACCTGCGCATGCCTAAGAGCTACCTTTGGAGCGAGCCTGCCTGCCGACGTGCCGAGAAGAACTACTTTGACCCCTATCTCCAGGTCTCGACACGCCTGCGCGCGCTCGACCAGATGGGTCACGCCACGGACAAGGTCGAGCTCATCGTGCTGGGCGGCACATGGACCGACTACTCCCACCCGTACCAGATATGGTTCGTGCGAGAGCTCTTTCGTGCGCTCAACGAGTGGCCCGCACCCTGGGACAGGCTCCGCGAGCGATATGCGTTCTATCGCGACCTGGGCATCTCGAACTCGGCCGACGAGATCGCGCGCCTCGTGGCTGCAGAGCAGGCGAGGGTCGAGGCGGGCGAGGAGAGTTACAACGAGGGCTTCGCGCGTCTCTATGGTGGGGGCGAGGCGTGTGCTGCGGCCGGTGAGTCTGGCGCCATGTCTGGCACGGGAGCTCGCTCGCCTTTCTGGGAGGCGTCTCGTCGCATGGCGGCGAGCTTGGATGAGCTTACGATCGAGCAGCGGCGCAACGAGACGGCGGCCCATCGCGTGGTGGGTCTTGTGATCGAGACGAGACCTGATACGATAGACCCCGCCAAGCTCAGGCTCATGCGAAGGCTCGGCTGTACGAAGATCCAGCTTGGCATCCAGTCTACGCGCCAGGAGCTGCTTGACGCCAACCGTCGTCTCATGGACGTCTCTCAGATCAGACGTGCGTTCTCGCTCATCAGGCTCTTTGGCTTCAAGATCCACGCACACTTCATGGTGAACCTCCTCGGTTCGACGCCCGAGGACGACAAGGCTGACTTTCGAGCCTTCGTCAGCGACCCAGGCTTTTTGCCCGATGAGGTAAAGCTCTATCCCTGCTCGCTCGTCGCGGGCACGCGGCTCGTCAGCGAGTACGAGCGAGGGCACTGGCGTCCCTACACCGAGGGCGAGCTTCTGGACGTGCTCGTGGCCGACACGCTGGCGACGCCCCCTTATGTCCGCATCTCCCGCATGATCCGTGACATCAGCGCCGAGGACATCCTCGTGGGTAACAAGAAGGCGAACCTGCGACAGATGGTCGAGGGCGAAATCGCCCGTCTGGGCCTTGCGGGGGACGTCCGCGACATACGCTTTCGCGAGATCGCGCACTCGTCGCTTGATCTAGAGAACCTGTATATTCACGACTATGGCTATCGTACGGCCACCACGCACGAGCATTTCCTCGAGTGGGTCACGCCAAAGGGCCGCATAGCGGGTTTTTTGCGCCTCTCGCTTCCGTGTTGGGACGAGCTCGCCTCGGGTGTGCTCGATGTTCACACAGACGAGCTTCCCGTGCGTCCAAACGAGGCGATGATCCGAGAGGTTCACGTCTACGGCCAGGTCGCTCACCTGGGCAGGGCTGACTCGTCCTCGCAGCACAGGGGTCTTGGTCGCGAGCTTGTGGAACGTGCCTGCAACGTCGCTCGCGCCGCAGGTTACGGCTGCGTCAACGTGATCAGCTCTGTGGGCACGCGTGAGTACTACCGTCGTCTGGGCTTTGCGGACGTAGGCCTCTACCAGCGTCGGGAGCTTTGAGCTTTTCAGGGGGCACAGGGTCGCGGCCAGCTGCGGGTGGCGAGCCTAAAGGGGGCTCGGTCCCCTCTGCTACACTGGTGTCCGAGGCCCAGCCACAAGGGGGCTCGCTCGCTAGCGGAGAGGGCGGAGGGGGAAGGCATGTCAGACATACGTATCGCCACCATAGGGTCCAGCGCCATTACCGAGCGCTTTATCGATGCGCTTGCAAAGGTCGACGGCATCAGCTATGTTGCTGCCTACTCGCGTGATCTTACCAGGGCGCGGGCTTTTGGCGAGCCACGCGGTGCCACGTGCTTCTTTGACAGCCTAGAAGAGCTCGTCTCGAGCGACGCCGTCGATGCCGTCTATGCTGCCTCTCCCAATGGCCTTCACGCTGCACAGGCCCTGCGCTGCGTTAAGGCAGGCAAGCACGTGTTGGTCGAGAAGGCCTTCGCCGCCAACGAACGGCTTGCCCGCGAGCTGTTTGGTGCGGCACATGCCTCGGGCGTCGTCGCCCTCGAGGCCATGCGCAACCTCCATACCGAGGGCTTCGCGGCGATCGAGCGCAATCTCGGGCGCTTGGGTGCGCTCAGGCAGGCCACACTGCGCTTTGGCAAGGTGACCTCCCGCATCAAGCGTCTCAATGCGGGCGAGTACGTGAGCCAGTTCGATCCCGCGCTGGCCTCTGGGGCGCTCGTGGACATTGGCGTCTATGTGGTCGAGCCGGCGATTGCCCTCTTTGGTAGGCCCGATCGCGTGAGGGCGTCACTTGTGACAATACCGGTTCCCTGGGGCGGAGACGAACCATATGTGACTGTTGACCTTGCAGGCTGTATCGTCCTGGAGTATGCGGATAAGGTCGTGGAGCTTTCCTATAGCAAGGTGGGCGACGACCTGCTTGCGTCCCAGGCCATGGGGGATGCGGGCACGCTCATCTGGGATGCCACCAACTGCCCGCGTAAGGTCACGTTCGTCGCTCACGAGGACGTGGGCATGGCGTACGCGACGGTGGGTGGCGCAAGGGAAGAGATTCCCGTCAGCGTCCCCGAAAACGACATGGTCTGCGAGATCGAGCTCTTCCGCGACGCGGTTGGGGGAGTTACCGGCGCGCTTGGGCGCATCGGGCGCTTCGAGCAGGTCACCATCGATTCCCTGGCCGTCATGGACGAGGCCCGCGCCCAGGCGGGCGTGCGCTACCCCCATGACGAGGAGGGCTCGGCTGCGGGTGTGCTCGCGCCCATGTGAGGACAGGGCGCTCGGCGGGTGCGGGCGTCGACTCAATGAGCCGAGAGGCACCCTAACCCCGTTACGCCGCGGCGCCCGGTAGGTGTGGGGCAACCCCCCCGCCAGGCTGTGGGGCACTATGGAGAATGCCTCAACTGGGCAAATGCGCTCGAGCAACCCCCCGCCAGGCTGCGGGGCGGGTTGTGCCGGGGTCCGCAAATCTCGGTTTGGAGTTTGGCCTCACGGAAAGGCGCACTCTGCCCAACCGGTGGGTTTCAGAATGCGCCTTTCCGTAGAATGCGCCTTTCCTCACCTGGGCAAACGTGGCGCCGCCTCACGGAAAGGCGCACTCTGCAACCTGCGTCTCACGGAAAAGCGCATTCTACGGGCGCCAAGACAGCGCCAAGACAGGGCCAAGGATGTCAAAATTCTTGAGTTCGGATAGACGAGCGGCTACTCTAAAGTTTCTTTGCGCGACCGCTTTCTGGTTGCACAAACTGATGTCGTGGTAGAGGAAGCTTAAAGCTCGATTCTGGGGGACGTAGGCCCCCATCAGGCCACCTTGTGTCGAGTCCTTGCGCACAGTGTCAACGAGACCTACAATACTTGCAGCTTCAGTCAAGCATTTAAACAAGGAGGTTGCGTGATGAGGCGTGTGGGAGGGGCTCTGTCGGCGCCCCTGTCAGCTACGGTTGTTGTGGTGGTTGGTACGGTCTTCGATCGTGCTCGTGCTAGGATCACCGCCCGGATTCCAACGCTTCTGCTGGCCTCCTCTGCCCTTTACTCCCTCGCCGACGTGGGGAGGCTTGCCTCATGAGGGGCCTGTCCATGGTGAACTCCTACTCCATTATTGCCATGGGGTGGGGCTACGTGCGGTATGGCTTTCCTAGGTCCTGGCTAATCCTCACCCTCTTGGCTAACGTGGCGCTCTCCCTCGTGCTTGCCGCGCACATCGACAGTCTCAGGGGGCGTTGCACCGTGCCGGTCGAGGCTGAGCTTGTCCGGAGCGAGCACCGCGAGGCGCTCCGTCCCCTCTATAGTCCTTTTTCGAGGATTCATTGGATGCATGACGTCTGGCGTTACCGTTGGGGTGATGACGTCTGTTTTGCGGAGGACACCATCCCCCCTCTCATGTGCTTGTTCGGGCCGCTCGTGGGCATCAGGCGCTCGGGCACCATCTGGGTGGACCCGTCCCGTTCGCCGTACGCGTCATACGGGGGCGTCCTGTCTCCGGACTGGAGGTACCACCTGCGCTTCTACTTTGGCATGGCTGCTTTCTGCCTGTTGGCTGCAGTCGCGCTGGCCGGCAGCGCACTCAGGTGAGCCCATGTAGCCGTGCAGGGTGGTACGAGTAGGGTCTCGGCGAGGCCAGCTCTGTACCCCGCAGGCACAGGGGAGCCGAGCGTAGGTCTTCCTGCATCTTTAGGCGACGAGCGGGTACGACATGCGCCTTATGCCAGGTCCTTGTGCGCTCTGTGAGCGAGGCCTATACTACCTATAGCTTCGGTCAAGCATTCAAGCAAGGAGGCAGTGCGGTGAGGCGTGCGAGAGGGGCCCTGTTGGTGTCCCTGTCGGTTGCGGTTGTTGTGGTGCTTGGCATGGTCTTTAGCCGTGTTCGTGTCAAGATCACAGGCCAGACGTTGTTCCCTGGCGTGCTACAAGGCAACGCAGGTGACAAGCCTAGCGTCTTGCGGGAAGATGATACCAAGAGGTCTACCAACAACCTGAATGGTCTGGGTGCTGCTGTAGCATCCCCCTCTGATCTGGGGTGGAACCTTGCAATGAGTGGTCCCACGCCAGTGTCCCAGCGGGTCTCCCCTGTCGTTGGCACTTTCTCCGACTTGGGGTGGGCCGTCTCATGAGGTTCCTGTCCATGGTGCACTCCTACTCCACCCTGCTCTTGGTGTACTGGTGTGTGCGGTATAATTTCTCAGTGCTTGGGCTGATCCCCATCCTCGTGGTCAATGCGGTGTTGTCTTTTGTGCTCGCCGCGCACATCAGCAGTCGCAAGAGGCGCTGCACCGTGCCGGTTGAGGGCGAGCTCGTTCTTAGCGAGGTCCGTGAGATACCCGACTCTCCCTCGTATGGTCGTGGGGGGAAGATTCAGTGGGTGCACGACGTCTGGCGGTACCGTTGGGGTGATGATGTCCGCTTCGTTGAGGGCACCATCCCCCCTCTCGTGGGTTGGTTCGGTCCGCTCGTGGGCATCAGGCGCTCGGGCACCATCTGGGTTGACCCGTCCCGTTTGCCGTACACGTTATATAGGGGTGCCTTAACTCCGGACTGGATATATCACCTGCGCTTCTACTATGCTACGGCCGCCCTCTGCCTGCTGCTTGCGGCCATCACGGCCGTGACGTGCGTGGGCCGACTCACGTAGGGACTCGCTGAGGCAAGCCCCGCGTCCTGCACCCCGGGAAGCGGGGCGCCCCGCCAGACCGGCCGTGACCGACGGGCGCAGAAGAGTTATGATGAGCTTACTCAGCCGATGCCCATGGACGTCGATGTCCCTGGCCATCGCTGTCCATGGCTGTCAGCTCCGACCTAACCTCCTGGAGGACACTGTGTTCAACAAGCGTCTCCTAGCTCTTGTTCCCACTGCGACGAGGAGGTCCATTGTCGCGGCTATCCTTCGCCTGCTCTCGCTTGGCTGTCAGGTGGCGGTGCTTGTGTGGCTTGCCGATATCCTCATGGACGCGCAGGCGAGTCTGAGCGCGGACATTGCGGTACCCTCCGCCTGCATCGTCCTGCAACTCGCCTTTGGCGCATGTGCCGAGGCAGCGGGAAGACGTGCTGGTGCCGCCGCCGTTACGACGCTCACCAAGGAGGTCTTCGAGAAGCTTATCGGGTCGGGGACCACTCTTCCCTCTCGGATGAGTGAGGGAGAGGCGAGCCAGCTTGTTGGTGAGGGTGCGCAGCGCCTGCGCCCCTACTTCCAGGACTACCTTCCACAACTCGTCTTTGCCCTGCTTTCTCCCCTTGGCCTGCTTGTGTTGCTCCTTACGGTCAGTCCTCTCGCAGGTGTGCTCATGCTTGCGTTCGTCGTGCTCATGCCTGCCTCGATCATGATGCTTATGGGTAGAGCGAAGCGCTTCATGGGTGCCTACTGGGACGATTATGTTGATCTTTCCAGCGCGTTTCTTGATGCCATCCGGGGACTCGTAACGCTCAAGGGCTTTAGGGCAGATGCGAGCTGGCAGGGACGTCTTGCCCGGCTGGCAAAGGAGTTTCGCCAAGCAACGATGAGGCTGCTCAGAGTGCAGATGGGAAATGTCCTGCTCATGGACCTCTTCACCTATGGCGGCATCGCCACAGGCGTCGTCGTGGCGACGCTGCAGTGTGCGGCTGGGGACATATCACCATCGGCTGCCCTCACGGTCGTGTTCATCTCGAGCTTCTTCTTTCTGCCGATGCGCCGCCTTGGCTCGCTCTTCCATACGGGCATGAACGCCAATGCCGTCTGCGAGCGGATCTTCGCGCTTCTCGATGCCGAGGACCGATTTGCCACAGACGAGCAGGTTGATCTTGGAGGTCCAGGCATCGAGTGCTCCAATCTGAGCTTCTCGTACGACGGCAAGGTGAAAGCCCTTGACGGCGTGGACTTTGACGTGCCGGTCCATACCCTCATCGGCGTGACCGGCCCAAGTGGTTCGGGCAAGTCCACCCTCATTCGCGCCATTGCGGGCGGGTGTGTGGGCTATGAGGGCAGCATCCGCGTTTGCGGCGTCGAGCTCTCGAGAATTTCCTGCGAGTCGCTCTTCTCTGTCGTGAGCGTCGTCTCACAGCAAAGCCACGTCTTCAAGGGAAGCTTTCGGTCGAACCTGCTGCTCGGTAAGGAGGATGCCAAGGACTCGGAGCTCTGGGGCGCGCTGCGAAACGCCCAGCTCGATGCCTTCGTGCTCTCGTCCGGCGGCCTTGACGCACAGGTTGCGGAGGGGGGAGCCAACCTCTCGGGTGGCCAGCGGCAGCGCCTGTGCTTTGCCCGCGCCCTCTTACGAGACACGCCCATCTACGTCTTCGACGAGGTTACGTCCAACATCGACGCCTCGAGCGAGCGCAAGCTCTTGGATGGGATATCCCTGCTCTCGGTGACTCACACTGTGATCATGGTCACCCATCGCCTGAGCGCACTTGCCCTTGCGGACGAGATCTACGTTATGGACGAGGGACGCGTCGCCGAGAGGGGCACCCACCCGGCGCTCATGGCCCGAGGTGGCCTGTATCGGAGGCTCTGGGATCGGCTTGCCGATCTCGAGACATTTGCAGCGCAGGCGGGCGTCGAGTACGACGAGGATCGCTACGTGCCGACCGACGCGGAGCTGCGTGTTGCGAAGGTCGTGGCTACGCATTCCATACCCCTCATGGGAGCCCAGGCCATGCAGGCCGCTCTCGAGGCACTGAGCTATCGCGCCTACTCAAGCGCGCCCGTGGCTGGCTTACCCAAGGGGCATCCTGCATGGATTCCCCTGCCTGACTTCGGGGAGCCGAAGGCTCCTGCGGATCAGGTGGCCGTGGGGACAGGGGGAAACAATGGGTCGGAAGAGGACCACAGACAGGACTCTGGGCTGTCTGAGGAAAAGGACGACAATCCGTCGCGTCGCAGCCGACTCAAGACCATCCTGTCCATGCTTCGCCTCACGCGGGGCATGGGCAAGGAAGTCCTGCTTGCAGCCCTGCTAGGTACCTTGGGTGACCTCTGCGTCGTCGCCCAGCTCGCGCTCGCAGGCTGGGCCGTCTGGGTGTTGGCTCCCGCTTCGGCAGGGCCGGGCGCGATGTCCTGCCTTGTGGCCATCTGCACGCTCGCCCTTGTCCGGGCGGCCCTGCACTACGGGGAGCGGCTCCTCACCCACGACCAGACCTTCCGGACGCTTGCTCTCGTGAGGGACAGGGTCTTCGGTGCGCTCAGGCGCCTCGCCCCGGCGCGCCTCGTCGCCCGGGACGCGGGCGATCTCGTCTTGCTGCTTACCTCCGACGTCGAGTCGCTCGAGGGCCTCTACTCTCGCACGCTCGCGCCGACCGTCTCTGCCATCCTCTGTTCGGCGCTCACCATCGCGTCCGTGGGCAGCTGTGCCTGGCAGCTGGGACTTGTGGCGCTTGTGGGGGTCGTCTCGCTGGGCATCGCCCTGCCCCTTGTTGCCAGCTCCCTCACGCGCAGGCGCGCAGAGAAGCTCAACGCGTACTCGGTACTCATGAGCTCGTTTGTGCTCGATAGCCTAGACGGCATCTTCGACCTCGTCCAGTGCGGTCGGGCGCGCGCCTATGCTAAGGAGCTGGAGACCCACGCGGGCTCGCTCGAGGCAGGGGAGAGACCCCTTGGCTGTGCGGTCGCGCTCGCCTCCGCCCTCGCCGGGATACTTGTGACGCTCGTGAGCTGCGCCATGACGGTGGCTGCTGTGGTGCTCATCTCAAGGGGCGCCATGAGCCCGGGCGTAGGAGCGGCCTGCGTGCTTGCGGTCATGGCCGACGCCCTGATCGTTGCGGACGTCAGTCGCCTTGGCTTCTCGCTCCAACGGACGCTCGAGTCCGCCAACCGCATTATCGACGTGATGGAGGAGGAGCCTGCGGTCGAGGATGTCCCGTCAGGCCCTGGCTCGCATGGGGGCCTGGTCAAGGACGCTGTGCCTGTCGAGGTGAGCGGCGTCTCTTTCTCCTATGGGAAGAGGGAGGTGCTCCAAGGCCTGTCCCTCCGGGTCAGGGCCAATGCCCTGCTCAGGCTCACGGGTCCCTCAGGTGCTGGCAAGTCGACCTTGCTCAGGCTCATCATGCGCTACTGGGACGTGGGTGCGGGGTCCATCATCGTCGGCGGCAGGGACGTGCGCTCGATCGCCTCGGATGAGCTGCGTACAAGCGTCTGTCAGATGACCCAGGACAGCTACCTGCTGGATGCGACCCTGCGTGAGAACCTCCTCATCGCCCGTCTTCGGGCGAGCGACGAGGAGCTTGGGCGTGCCATCGACGCCTCCTCGCTTCGAGAGGTTGTCGATCGTTTGCCTCAGGGACTCGACACGCCCGTCGGCATGCACGGGACGGCGCTTTCCGATGGGGAGCGGCAACGCGTGGGGCTCTGTCGCGCGCTCGTCTCGGGTGCTCCCCTCATGCTGCTCGACGAGCCTACGAGCAGGCTCGATAGCCTGAACGAGGCCGCAGTCCTCTCTGCCCTGAGAGCGGCGGCAGAGGGCAGGACCATCGTCCTGGTGAGCCATCGCCGTGTCGCCGCAGCTATCGCGGACGAGACGTTCGTGCTTCAGGCGAAAGGACGATAGGGCTTTCAATAACAGTGAGCGCGGCATGTTAGCATGACACGCCTCTCACGAATGCCCCAGTAAGTTTACTCTTGCAAACGCATCCGAAAAGGGCTATAAAGTTACCCACACCTAAGCCGAATCGGATAGTTATATGTGATAATTTTAATAGCAATTAAGTTCGTGTAGCGCACGTACGAAGGGTCGTGTTCCGTGGAGATATTTGTCGCAAACTTCTTGATTGCCCTGAGGGAGGGCGTCGAGGCCGCTCTGGTGGTAGGCATCCTCATCGCCTATATCTACAAGGTCGGTCGCAAGGACATCATGCCTAAGCTCTGGCTGGGTGTCGCGCTCGCCGCTGTAATTCCTTTGGGTCTTGGCGTCTGGTGGACCTGGGGACCCTACACCATCACCTTCCAGACCCAGGAGATCCTGGGAGGGTCGCTCTCCATCGTGGCCATGGCCTTTGTCACCTGGATGATCTTTTGGATGGGAAAGAACTCACGCAAGCTTGCGCAGAGCGTGCGGACCCAGGCCGAGGAGGCGCTCGACGCGGGCAATGTCATGGGCCTCGTCTGGCTCGCCATCATATCGGTGGGACGCGAGGGGGCCGAGACTGCCGTCTTCGTCTGGGCGACGGTCAAGTCCTCGGGCGAGCAAGGCGTCGTGGGACCGGCAGCCGGTGTGCTGCTCGGCCTGGTTGCCGCCATCGTCGTGGGCTACCTCATATACAAGGGCTCCGTCCTCATAGACATCCACAAATTCTTTGCTGTGACCGGCTACCTACTCATTTTGGTTGCTGCTGGCATCGTGATGTATGGCGTCAAGGATCTCCAGGAGGCCGGCGTGATCCCGGGATATGGCGTTAGTCTCTATGACTGCTCTAGCGTGATCCAAGGTGTCGCGCATACGTGGTGGTTCGTGCTCCTGCGGGCCTTCTTCAACCTCGACATCCTCTTCGCGCCCACTATCGCGCAACTTGGGGCGTGGGTCGCCTACCTCGCGGTGGTGCCTCTCCTCTTCACGCTGCAGCTGCACGGTGTGATCTTCACAGATAAGAGCGCCTCGCACGAAAAGCAGGGCGACACGCCCCAGGTTGCCGAGACGAGCGCGGTGTCGCAGGAAGAGGACAGGTCGACCTAGCCAGCCGATGGCTCAGGGTTTTCGACATGCAGGCAATGGACGTGGGAAGAAAGGATAGTTTCTATGATTAAACTGAACTCAGGTTCTTGGTGGAGGAAGGCCACGGCAGTCGCGCTTGCCGGCGCCCTGGTCGCGATGCCTCTTGCCGGTTGCCAGTCCAACTCGCCGAGTGGCTCAGGTGGCTCCGGTACCTCCCAGACAGCGAGTGACAAGTCCTCCAACAACATTGATGTCACGATCACCGATGACTCCTGCAAACTCACGGCCAACTCTGCCCAGTCCGGCACCGTGACCTTCACCGTCACGAACAAGGGGACTACCGTCAACGAGTTCGAGATCCTCGCCGAGGACAAGCTGCAGATCAAGACCGAGCGCGAGAACATCACCCCTGGCACCACCGTCACCGTGACCGCCCAGCTCGAGCCTGGTACCTACTACACCGCGTCCAAGACCAACATGGTCGGCGCGCTCGTCGATGCCACGAAGTTCGAGGTCACCGACTCTGGCAAGGAGGTCAAGGTCTCTGACGATGAGCAGCAACTGCGCGAGGCCGCCCAGACCAACTACACCTCCTACGTCAAGGACCAGTCTGGCCAGCTCCTCGAGGCTACCAAGGCCTTCGCCGAGGCGTACAAGAAGGGCGACTACGATACCTGCCGCAATACCTATGCGATCGCGCGCCTGCACTACGAGCGCATCGAGCCCACGGCCGAGGCCTTCGGTGACATCGACCCCTACCTCGACGAGCGTCGCGCCGATGCGGGCGACGACGGTTACGTGACCGACTTCTCCAGCTACAAGCCAGGGACCAACCTCCACGAGGCAAAGTACTGGACCGGCTGGCACGCCATCGAGCTTGACCTGTGGACCAAGGACTCGGGCTACACGAACGAGTTCCGCGCGGCTCTGGCCGACACGCTCGTAAGCGACACCCAGAGCCTCTACGACCTCGTGTACTCCAATGACTTCAGGGTCTCGCTCGACGAGATCTCCAACGGCGCCATCTCGCTTCTGGAGGAGGTCGCGACCACCAAGATCACCGGCGAGGAGGAGGCCTTCTCCCATACCGACCTCTATGACTTCCAGGCCAACATCGAGGGTGCCAAGGTCGCCTATGGGGATGTCCGCGACCTCGTCAAGATGAAGAGCCCCGACACGGCTGATGCGATCGACAAGGCGTTCCAGCAGATGGAGTCCGAGCTTGCCAAGTACAACACCGGCACGGCCGAGAAGCCCGTCTATCCCTCCTACACCGAGATCGACGCAAACGCCGGCGAGAACCAGACGGATGACAAGCTCTCGAGCGGCGCCCGTTCCCTGTCCAACCAGATCAACGCCCTGCGCGAGTCCGTCGCGCAGCTGACGTCCATCGTACTAAAGGAGTCGTAAGCGTCACGGCGCCTAGACTCATCTTAGTGCGGGCAAACTCCCTCGGGCTGGCGGCCACATGGCCGTCGGCCTGAGGGTCACAGCATACGTTCGAGCGCACGGAGGCGTCATGAGTCGCCTCCTCGTGTGTCAAAAAGAGAGGAATGCCCATGTCTGATAGTCTGGAGGAGGGACGCGAGCGGGACGAGGACGGCATCACCAGGCGTGGTGCCCTCAAGGGACTCGGGGCGTTCGCGGCCGGAGCGGTTGCCACGGTGGCACTCTCGGGCTGTAGCGGCTCGAGCGCGAGCGGTGGCGCAACGGTCGAGGGAACGACGTCGAACCTCATCGAGACAGACGTTCCCGTTGCCGCCAACGACTGGACCGACAACGGAGCTTACGTGCGCAACGTCCAGCGCATGAGCCAAAAGATGCGTGGCGTCGACCATCAGCCCGGCGTGACGTCGGCCCAGCAGAACCTGCAGGCCGTCGCCTTCGACATGATGAGCACCGCTACCCGTGATGACTTGATCAAGCTCCTCAAGACCTGGACCACCTATGCCGAGAACCTCTGTGGCGGCTATCCTGTTAACGGACCCAACTCCGACAAGAACGCCTCGCCGCTCGACTCCGGGGAGGTGTACGACCTCGGCGCCAGCAACCTCACCATCACCTTCGGCTTTGGGGCGTCGCTGTTCCAGACCGCCGACGGAAAGGACCGCTACGGCCTCGCCTCCATCAAGCCCCAGAAGCTTGACCTGACCATGCCGCATTTCTCGGGCGACCAGTTGCAGAGCGACGAGTGTGGGGGAGACCTCTTCCTGCTCATTGGCTCCGAGGATCCCAAGGTTGCCTTCCATGCCGCGCGAAACCTCATCCGCGCCGCCTACGGCACGGCCACCATACGCTGGAACAAGGTGGGCTACTATCACACGATCTCGCCCGAGGGCTACGCGCATGCGGACCGTGACCTCTTTGGCTTCAGGGACGGGACAACCGCCCCGAGCGCGGAGGATGAGGACTACATGAACCGGGATGTCTGGATCCAGGATGGCGACGATCCCAACAGCGCTCTCTATAAGGGCGGCACCTACATGATGTGGCGCTCCTTCGACATGAAGATCGAGGCGTGGGACCAGCAGACCCTGGCCGAGCAGGAGCGCATCATCGGTCGCACCAAGCTCGAGGGCATACCCCTCTCGGGTGGCGAGGACGAGACGGCCGAGCCCGATCCCAGCGCCACGGATGAGGACGGCAACCCGCTCATCGACCCCAAGAGCCATGTGGGGCTCTTTTCGTCTTTGCGTCACTCGTCTGGTCACACGATGTTTCGCTGGGGTTGGAACTTCTCGAACGGCTTCAACGCCGTTGGGCAGCTCAAGGCGGGCATGCACACCGGCGGCATGGTGAGGGACCCCGAGGAGGACTTTTACGCGTTCATGCGACTCTGGCGCGACTGCGACCTCACCGAGTACATGTCGTTTACGAGTTCGGCTGTCTGGCTTATGCTTCCTGGCCTCCAGAAGGACCAGACCTACATTGGCCAGCAGATCTTCGAGGCCGTCTAGGGGTGGCGGGGATAGGTGTGGGTACCATGCCCTCGAGCACGGTACCTGCTGCGATCCGCAAACCACAGAGCAGGCGGGACCCTGCATCGTGAGGGTGTCCAAGAGGGCTGCCCTGCGCGAGCGAGGCGTTCCGTCGTCCCTGCACGTGTGAAGGAGCGTGTCCATGGAACATGGGCCTAACAAAAACCTGCTGGTTCGATCGGCCGTCGTGGCGGGGACGACCCTTGCGCTCGCGGGGTTCAGCACCTACACGGCCCTCTCTGCCGCACGGGCACAGGAGGCGGCTCAGAGTCAGCGCAACTCGGGCGAGCGAGGAGCGCTGCTCAAGGACGGTACGTTCACGGGCGCTGCTCGTTCGTTTGGAGGCGTCATGCACGTCTCGGTCGTCGTCTCGAACGGCTACATCACAAGCATCGAGGTGACTGGTACGGGAGACAACAGCCCCTACTTTGATCGCGCAAAGGAGAAGGTCATCCCTGCGATCGTCGACCGGCAGAGCGTGAGCGTGGATACCGTGAGCGGTGCCACGTTCTCGAGCAAGGGGATCATGAACGCAATCAACAACGCCCTCGTGTCGGCGGGGGCCATGGAGGGACAGACTGCGAGGACCAACTTGACGACCTCAAGCTCGTCGAAGCCCCACTCGACCGCTGAGCTCAAGAAGCTTGCGCAGCAACGGGCTCCAGAGGCACCTCCCTGGTGGGAGGTCACCGTCGATGATCTGCTGGGTACCAACGATGACGGTACGGGTGGATATAACTACACGATTCGTCAGGGTTCGGGCGGTACCAACTAGGGGGCCATCGCATGAGCGATATCGCAGACGCCACGACGCCCGCGCAGCGCGATGCCAGGCCTGCGGCAGGCGACGCGGGAGATGTCAAGGTAAGCAGGGCCGAAGATGGGACTGCCCGCAGGTCAGGGCAACAGGTAAGTCCCCGTAAGCGCCGCCATGACTTCGTGAGGTGGACACGCCTTGGCGTTCAGCTGGTCTTTCTCCTCCTCTCGCCGCAGGCGTTCTCGACTGCCTTCTCGGCAGCGCGCTCCATCATGGTGAGCATGGGCAAGGGCGAGGCCATCGAGATGACGGGCTTTACGATTACGCTCGTGGCCCTTCTCGTTCACACGATCGTGTTCGGTCGCTTCTTCTGCGGCTATGCCTGCGCCTTCGGCACCTTGGGAGATGTGCTCTTTCAGCTCGGAGATGCTATCCGGCGCAAGCTGCGCCTGAGGTTACCCAGGGTCCCCGACAAGGTGGAGGATGTCCTGCGACTCCTCAAGTACCTTGTCCTTGTGGCCCTGCTCGCAGGGTCCTTTCTTGGTGCGGGTTCGATCATCAGCTCCGCCTCCCCCTGGACTGCCTTCGGGCACCTTACGAGCCTCTCGCTTGGGAGCATGGGGATCGCGGGCGGTATCATCCTTCTCGTGCTGATGGTGCCCATGCTTCTCAAGGAGCGCGTGTTTTGCGAGTTTCTTTGTCCGCTTGGCGCACTCTTCTCGCTCATGCCCATCATCCCCAGGTCAAATCGCCATCGCAATCCCCATGACCTCGCTGGCAGCGCCGGCTGCAAGCGTGCCTGCCCCGTGCGCATCTATCCGCCCGGCGAGGGTCGGTGGATGGGGGAGTGCATCCAGTGCGATCGTTGCGAGTGCGTGGCCAGGCCCGGGTGCGTGACGCTTGGTCCCGCCCTGCAGCGTGCCGAGGAGGCCCTGCGCCACCAAGGATTCGCATGTGAGACCAGAGCCGCGTGCGCGAGTGGGTCCCAGCGGCCGACCGCGCCTCGGCCCTCCTCCTATCTCTTTTGGCACGACTATCGCACGCTGAGGGTCGCCGCCCTCGCCCTGGTGCTGCTCGGCCTCTTGTGGCTTGGGGGCACCCTCAACTACCTGCCCGCATCGCCTCTCGTCTCCTGACGACTGATGGCTGGCGCCCGCCCACCGCTCATAGAGGGCGCGGGGGAGTTTTTTGACACCCTCGTGCGCATCAGGGCCGACTGTGACCAGCGTCTCATTGATGCCTGCCTGGCACACTGCGCCTTCTTTCACAGCACGCTCTCGCGCTTCGACAACACGAGCGATGTCGGACGCATCAACGCCGCAGCCGGCAGGCGCGTGCGCGTCGCTCCCACGACGGCGCGGCTCGTCTCTCTTGCGCTGGAGTACTCCCGTCTCACGGGGGGTCTCTTTGACATCACGTTGGGCGTGGTGCTCGAGCTCTGGGACTTCAAGGAGGGTCAGATTCCCACGAGCTCATCGCTCGAGGAGGCCCTTCGTCACGTGGGCAGCGAGCACGTTCATGTTGTGGGGACCCAGGTCTGGCTCGACGACCCCCTTGCCAAGATCGACCTTGGCGGGATCGCGAAGGGTTACGTTGCCGATGACCTTGCTGTGGGTCTGAGAGCTGCCGGCTGCGAGCATGCCGTCCTCAACCTGGGAGGAAACGTCCTGTGCGTGGGGTCGCGTCTTGACGGCAGTGCCTGGCGGGCTGGTGTCGCGCGCCCCGGTAAGCCCTTTGGGGACCCCATGGCCCTTTGCCGGCTCAAGGACCAGAGCCTCGTCACGAGCAGTCTCTGTGAGCGGGCGTTCTCTTGCGCAGGGAGACGCTACGGCCACATCCTCGATCCGCGCTCAGGACACCCCGTCGCAACCGATGTAGCAAGCGTGACCCTGCGGACCGAGCATTCGGTGGACGGGGAGGCCTTGGGCAAGAAGCCCTTCTTCTTGGGCATGGCCGAGGCGCTTTCGTACCTCGACTCGCTGGAGGGCGTGGATGCTCTCCTCGTTGGCATGGACGGTAGCGTGACGCAGACTTCGGCGGGCGCCTTCGAGCTGCTCTGACGCCTGTGAGGCCCTTGCCACTGGCGAGGTGCTAGCTGTGGGCGAGGCGCCCCAGCGCCCCGTCTATGGCCGACTTCACGATGGTCGCGTGCTCGTCCGTGGCGTTCAGACACCCCACCCAGATGAGCCTGCCGCTAGAGTTCATGCCGCGCTCGACTGAGCCGCCCGTGCGCTCTACCACGGGCTTTGAGCCCTCACCTTCAAGTGCGGGCACAATCTCGTAGGCGATGTCATAGATGGTCTCGAGGCAGTCAACGGCAAAGCCCGGACAGCAGAAGTAGACGCGCGAGCTTTCGTCTCGCCAACCGGCGAGCACGTTCTTTGCGAGGGGAGAGGCCCAGGACTTCTCATGCGGCCCGAAGACACTCTGGTAGCAGACGTGTATGCTCGCAGGATCGATGCCAAGCTCCCGTGCCACGAGGTCGGCTGTGGCTCTCGTCTGGGACCGGTAGCTGTCACCCGCCCGCTCGTCCTTGAGGGGAATGGCGTGAAACGAGAGCACCAGGTGCTCGTCGCTGGCGTTCGTGAAGCCGGCCTCCGTGATGTGCCGTGCGACCTCGCAAATGTAGAGCGGGTTGTCATAGTAGTGGTCTATCACCTGGTAGGGAACGTTCCAGCCAAGCTCGCGCAGGGCGCGACTAAAGGAGTCCACGACCGACTGGGTGATGCAGTAGGCGCTCTGTGGGTAGAGTGGCAGGAGTATGAGCTGGTCGCAGCCCTTCTCATGGAGCTGCCAGAGCCTGGAGGCAATGGAGGGCTCGCCGTAGCTCATGGCGCTCATCACGCTGACGCTGGGCAACTCGCCTGCACGATCACCATCGAACAAGGCCTGCACTTTGCGACAGAGCAGCTCCTGGTTGGTGACGAGAGGGGAGCCCTTCTCTGTCCAGACGAACTGGTAGCGCCTCGAGGACGTGAACTTGCGCTTCGGGAGTATGAGCTTGAATACCAAAAGGTGCCAGAGGAAGAAGGGAAGCTGCCGTATGCGCGGATCCATGAGGTAGGCACCAAGGTATGCCTCGACGTCATCGGGGGCAGGTGAGGCGGGGGATCCGGTGTTGGCGATGATGACGCCTATGCTTCGCGTCGTGCTGTGGGGTGCCGTGTCGTGGGCCATGGTCGTGTCTCTCACGTGTCGGGGTTGGCGCGCTGCCAGACAAGGATAGCCTCTTGGGGCTCCAGGGGTGTTCTGAGTCCAACCTACCTCACGATCTCGTCACGGCCGCTCGTAACTTCTCACGAGCAGGCCAGATGCCCAAGGAGACACGGAACAAATCAGCCTGACTCCCCGGCACTTCCTGAGCCCGCTGGACACAGGCCCGAACCGTCGCTTGCCCTGAGGACCTGCGCTCGGCTGCGGGGGAGGGCCGTGCGCGCGGCCTCGCGGAGGGACGCATCCCGGCCCAACGCCTCACGGAGAGGTGTGGCCTGCGGCTCCCACGTCGCGCAGACTGCGCCTTTCCGTGAGGGGCGGGGGCCAGAGTGCGCTTTTCCTCACCTGGGCAAACGCGGCGCCGGCTCACGGAAAAGCACACTCTGTGGTTGCGACGTGACGGAAAAGCGCACTCTGGCCCGCACCCACAGAGCACGCC
>ERZ773022.215-NODE-215-length-52764-cov-8.790586_pt1 | contig 52764 bp, 48 predicted proteins | sample MGYA00580839_ERZ773022 | MGnify/ENA primary metagenome ERZ773022 (study PRJEB29015, sample SAMEA2738020) | human oral metagenome | biome: human oral; feature: human-associated habitat; material: dental | place: China | collected 2044 ... | reverse complement strand
TCCTCGATGCTCTGGTTGAAGAGGAACACGTCCTGCTGGACTATGGAGAAGAGGCCCGACACCTGCCTTTCGGAGAGGCGGGACAGGTCTCGTCCACCCACAGTGATGTGTCCGCTGTCAGGATGCCAGAATCCCATGATCAGACTCGCGAGCGTGCTCTTCCCGCACCCCGAGGAGCCTACGAGTGCGTTGGTGCTTCCCTTGCGGAACACGAGGTCGATCGAATCGAGGGCACGCTTCCTCTCGCTGCCGTCCTCCTCGCTCTGCGGGTAGGAGAACGAGACCCCGTTCAGCTCGATATCTCCCATGCGAGGTTCCTCAGAGTCCTTGATGGGGTCTGCGGCCTCAACGCCCAGCACCGATTCGATGCCCGTCATCGCCTGGTCGAACATGAAACGGTAGTGCTGCAGAGTCGCCGTCTTGGCCACCGAGGAGGTGAAGGCCGCGGAGAGCACCATGGACAAGATGAGACGTTCGATGGATATGCCGCCTGTGGAGAGGAGCCATGTTCCCACGATCAGCACGAGCACCGTTCCGGACTCCATGAACAGGGCGATGAGCGCCATGGGGACAGAGACGTCGTTCATCGAGCTCGTCGCCCAACTCACGTAATCGCGCGCCGCCCCGGCTGTCTCTTCCGTCTTGCGCTCTTCCTTTCCGAATGCCTTGACGACCGCTATGTTGGCAACGTATTCCATAAGGCTGTTCTGCATACGGGAGGCGTACTGGGCCACTATCTCGAAGCCCCTCGCCCAAGCGGGGGCCGCCGCCTTCTTCACGAGCCATATGAGAGGCAGGCCTGCCAACATGCACAGAGCAAGCCGCCAGTCCACTGCGAGCATGAGGACGAACGCGGCGGCGGGAAACAGGGTGGCCGAAGCTGATTCGGGAAGCCCGTGGGCAAGGTACACCTCTACCTGCTCCACGTCGTTGCGCATGATGTTCGCGAGATCTCCCGGCCTTCTGATCTGAAAGAAGCCGAGAGGGAGCTTTTTCAGATGGCGCACGATGCGCAGGCGGATGTCCGTCAGGCACGAGTATGCAGCCTGATGAGCCTTCCATGTTGCCGCGTACATGCACACCGCCTTCCCCGCCACGCATGCCGCCATCGCCGTAGCGGCGCAGGCGATCGCCGAGGGCGAGAGGGTGCCCTCCAAAAACAAATGGACGAGGTAGATCACGAGAACCGTGGGCACGAGCCCAAGGACCGCCCTGGTCAGAAGCATGGCATTAGAGAGCCGACTTTTCGCCGTCATCTCTCTGACCAGCTTGTTCTTGTCTCTCATGAGAGAACTCTCCTTCAATACTAAATATTAATTCGATATTGAGCGCAGACTGAACCTGATAACAGTTCGTATTGGCTAACTATATCATTATAGAATCTTTATTCAATATTGGATATCTAAAGAATGCTGCGAAGTATTAGGGAGTTCCATTACAGAGAGTTCACTCCTTCGTAGTAGCACTGGGCGATAAGCGCCAGCATGTCGCGAGCCTCGCTTTTACTGCTGTAGTGACGGGCCACTTCCATCAGACTCTCCACGAAGTTGCTCGCGAGCACGTGGGCGAGCAGGTCGGGATAGCGCAAAGGAGCGCGCTCGTTCACCATGCACCGGATGTGCCGCTCGATGCTCTCGACGAAATCGTCCTTCGTGTGCTCATAGGCAGTACCCTGGCTCTTATCGACGAGGATGACCAGCAGCTTGTGATGGGCCAGCATATCGAGCAAGGGTCCCTCGGCCGCGATCTGGAACCTCTCCGAAGGCGTCCCCTCGAGAATGGATTCCTCCTCGCGCGCGATCCGGTCGAAGTCGAAGGGAACAGACGAAACGACGCCCTCGAATAGCTTCTCCTTGTTTTCGAAATATGAGTACAGCAGACTCGCCGACACGTCGGCGAGCTTCGCGATGTCCTGCATTTTCGCGCTGCGGAAGTCCTTCTCATAGAACACCTGGACGGCGGCGGCAAGTATGCGCTCGCGCACCTCTTCCTTGAGAACCTGCATGCCCTACCCCTCAATTCCTCTTGCTGTTGAATTATAATTCGGTATTGAATCATTCTAAACGATGCCCAGAGAACGGCGAAGGGCAGAAACCGAGGCGTTTCCGTTCGATTATCTGGCTTGGCGAAAAGCATTCGTCATACTTTGACTTGCGTCGTGAGCCAGCAAAACAGATTCGAGATGAAGTATTGATGACAAGAGAAAACCACGAAAACTCGGGCAAGCGCGAATCAGTCAACGACCTCCCCTCCATCAAGGAACTAAAACGCAGCGCGTCGGGACTCGAATGGCTCGGAAGGCTGCTCAGGAACGACGAGGCGAGGAAGAGTGCGCGGGAAGTCCGAGAAGAGCTCGACAGCCTCGTCTCGCTCGTCGATGGCTTCTACCGTCTGTTGGGCGATAGAAACTGGGCCTTCTCAGACGCGCTGAACCTCGAAAGGATGCGCGCGGTCGTCAGCAAGCCCACTCCCGGGGAAGCCGAGCGAGAGCTCATCGAATACCTCAAGGAGGAAGAGGTTCTGCATCGAATGATCACCAGGCTGAACCGCTTTCCCGACATGCGCCCGCGCATACCGCTCCTGGAGAAGGCCGAACAAGACTACCTCCGGGGGCGCTACTACAGCTCGGTCCTCGTGACGGTCACCGTGATGGACGGATTCGTAAACGACGCCTTCCGATCCGAAGGGAGGAAGGGCCTCCATGCGAGGGAGTCAGAAGAGCTCAATGCGGGAGACTGCGTCGCGACTGTGTGGGATGGGCTCCCGTCCATCCAGAAGGCCTTCACGAAATCAATCCACGCGAGGATAGATGAACCGGTTTGCGAAGTCTACCGTCACGGAATCATGCACGGGATGGTCACCGACTATGACAACGACGTGGTTGCCTCAAAAGCGTGGTGCATGCTCTTCGCCGTCGGAGACTGGGTCGATGCCGAGGTTAGGAAACGAGAGGCTGAAGACGAAGACCCTCGTAATATCGTTCAAGTGCTCAAGGGCCTCTCGGATACGCAGAAGCGCAACGCCGAAAATGACAGGAGGCTCGAGAACTGGGAGAAGCACCGTGTGGATCTCGAGCATCCCGCAGGCCCAGACGAAGAGCTCGTCAGAGGCTGCGCGGGATTCCTCGAGGCCTGGAAGGCGAAGAACTACGGGGTGCTGGGGTCGTTCTTCCCCAATTTCGCGAACAAGACGCCAGGCGCGCAGGCCGGTGAAGCGAGAGAACTCTATTCTCCCCATCCGATCGAGGGGTACAAGATAGAGGAAATTATCAGGCCCGCCGCCGCGGTCGCCAGCGCAAAGATAAGGCTCCGCACTTCGAACGGATCGTGGACCGCGGCGATCCGCCTCTCTCGGCTGGAGGGAACCGCTCCGGCTGCTGATTGGGAACCGGGCGCATGGAAGGTGATGGGATACGGGGTCGACCCCTTCGTTGATGCAGAGAAGAATGGGCTAGCAGGTGATGTTTCTCCGGCTTGATGGAAGACGCTATGCAGCCTACCCGCGCTGATGCCACAAAGCTGAAGAGACGCCGTGCAACCTGGCTTGAAACCTCGAATCGCGAAACGAGCGCAAATCATGCCATCAAATTGCACTTTCCAACGTCAGTAGTAAATCGACGCGGAACGCACGGTTTTCGACGATTTGGATGTATGAGATTGGGCCAAGCTTGCCGATTTTCACCTTCGCGGACCTGATCGTTTGTTCTCTGGGAAATTATGGAACCCTTGCAGAAGCCAATTCAAAAGAGAAATCGGCCACGTGCAACATGACCACGCTTTCGCAGTCGGTAGCGTGCCGAATGTTGGTGTAGCCACTCGATTTGCGAGGCGCGGGCTTCAGCCCGCCCGAGCGAATCGAGCTATCACCTAGAACCGAGAGCCCGGTTACTGTCGTGCCATGTTATGCCGCCTTCCCGATAGAGTCAACGTTGCCCGACAGGACCAGCGCGATTATCCTGGCCGCATGCTCGGCCGCCGTGCCCTTGTAGGTGGGCTTGGGCGCCGGTTTCCTGCGTTCCGGTTCCTCGTACGCCTCAGATATGGACGTTGCCGTGAACCGCCTGCGCGTCGACCAGTCCTCGTCCTTCTCGGAGAGCACGGCGCCGAGCATCCTGATGAGCGATTTCCTCGACGGGAAGACCTGGACGACGCGGCTGCGGCGCTTGACCTCGCGGTTCACGCGCTCCTGCACGTTGTTGGCGCGAAGGCGGCGGTGGTGCCCGTGGGGGAAGTCGAGGTACGCGAGCGCGTCGGCCTCCGCCTCTTCCAGGAGCTCGGCGGCCTTCGCGTTGAAACCGGCGATCTTCTCGCAGGCCAGGTGGTACAGCTCGCGCACGAGCGCGGGGTCCTTCTCGGCGAAGACGGCGTGCAGTATGGAGCCTATGGCGGCCTTGTGGCGCTGGCTCTTCGCGCATGGCGTCGCGTTTCTCTCCAAGTGAACGATGCAGCGCTGCCAGGCGGCGCCGGGGAAGACCTCCTCTATCGCCTTCCTGAGCCCTTCGTGGGCGTCGCTCGTGACGCACACGACGCCGTCGACGCCGCGGGAGCGAAGCGATTGCAGGAAGCCCCTCCACCCTAGGTACGACTCGGTGTCGATGGCGTCCAGGCCGACGAGGCGGCGGTAGCCGTCGTCGCCGCAGGCGGTCGCGGTGACGAGCGCGGTCGGGCTCGCATGCCCGGCGTCGCGGCACTTGAGGTAGGTCGCGTCGAGCCATAGGTACGGGAACCGCAGCTCCCCGAAAACGCGGGTCTGCAGGTCCTCCACGACGGCGTCGAGCGACTCGCAGATCCTCGAGACCTGGCTGGCGCTCATGCGGCCGATGCCCATCGCGTGCGCCGCCTTCTCGACCTTGCGCGTGCTCACGCCGTTCGTGACCATCTCGGAGACGGCCGCGATCACGGCCCGGTCGACGCGGGAGTAGCGCACGAGCAGGTCCTCGGGGAAGTAGCTGCCCACGCGGAGCTTCGGTATCCGCAGGGTTATCGGCCCGACGCTCGTCACGAGCGTCGGCTCGCGGTAGCCGTTGCGCTGGTTGCCCTCCGCGCACGCTTCGTCGGCCTGCGCGTCCATGATCTCGTTGACGAGCGCCTCGGCCATCAACCTTATTAGCTCCCGCAGGTTGACCATCCCGTCGTCGAATCTCGGAATCCCGGGCGCGACGGCGCCCATCTGCTCTAAACTTTCCATTGCGGTCATCGCCTTTCTTGTGAATCCATCAATCTCGACAATTGACGATTCTAGGCGATGGCCGTTTCCTTCACGAAATCATCCCGCTAGCGAAACGGCCGTTACACCAACTTTTGGGACGCGATCCGTGCTCAGGCGGAGAAGCACTCGCATAACGTTGTCGTTTGCTGCGAGAGAGAGAAGCAACGATGGCGCACAGGTGGGACGCCACGTGTCGACAGGGCGCCCCACGGCGGCAGGGCTCCGCGCGCGGATGGGACGCTTTTGTCATTGACAGAATTTCCCTGGCTGAATGCGGGAGTTTCAAGGCCCGTATAATAAAAAAGTGTGCTGCTGCAAATGCGACGATGGGAGGCGATCATGAACGATGGTCGAGCCGGGCCTGATGTGCGTTTCCAGCGCGGCGTTGACCCTCCCGGTGGACGGCTTGCCGTTCTCGCTGACGACCGCCAGCACGTTCTTGAATGCGTCTATGGCGACGACCACGCAAATCAGGTCCTTCGAGAGCCCGCGCCTGGGCTTTCTCCCGAGATCGTGGAGCAGGTCGGTGTCGTTGAAGTACATCGCGTCGATCCACACTCGCCCGGAGAACACGACCTTCTCCTGCCAGGAGTCTACCGTCGAGAACACCTTGTGGCGCCATAGGAACGCCGTTCCGTGGCTCACCTCCGCGACGAGCTCCATGAGCCTGAGGGAGGCGCTGTGGCACATCACCTCGGCTATTCGCATGATCTTGTGCAACGGCAGCTTCGCGTCGGCGAAAATCGTGCCGGTCAGCGCGCTGAACCTGCATCCGCATTCGCGGCACCGGTACCTCCTGGCCCCGTTGGAGGCCTTCCCGTCGAGCCTCGGCCGGACCGATCCGCAGTCCGGGCAAACAGGCGCATGCCCCCACTTGTCGAACAGCCCCTCGATGGTTCTGGCCCCGTACTTCTCGAAGCGCTTCCGCGATTGCGCTACGTCTCATAGCTCAGCGAACTGCCGCTCATCGAGACCGTTGACGAGCGCAGCGAGATCAAGGCGGGCTTCCACCATATCCGCTCCTGACATCCTGCATCGCCCGAACGACCATCTCCCAGGATGTCGCCAAACAAAGAAGGAGATGGCCGATTGGGCGACTTTGTTTGGCTGGAACGATTATATGGCGGCCGTAAGAGTGCCGCTATAGGGAACACCACAACGTAGACCTTCAGAAAACGCGTTTTACGGTCATCCTTGCGATCTGCGCCTGCATGATTGCGGCAATCGGGCTGGCAGCATGCTCGGGAAGCGGACAGGTGCTTCCCAGTCCTCCGAAAAGCAGGAGACCGTCGTAGCCGCACCCTCGGACGAAGACCTCATCAGGGCGGATATTGAGAGCATCGTCGGAACCAGCGTTTCCAAGGAAGCGCTCGCCGCCAGTTTCAGAACCGATTCCCAGATGGTCGAATTCGAGAAGATAGGCATGGATATCGACGCCTACGCTGAAGCCTTCTCGAAGAAGTGCAAGCTCGAAATCGATTTCATCGAGGTGAAAAGCGATACGGCCGTCGCAAAAGTCACGTTCACCACACCCCGACTCGATGATGAAGCCGAGAAACTGCTCGATGAGACTCTTGATACCGAACTGGAGAATGTAAACATCGAGAACGCTTCCGAAGAGAAGCTGTTCACGCTACTCTTCGGGGTCATGCAGAAAACGATCGAGAGCCCCGACTTCCCCCTGGGAAGCGAGAGTTTCGACATCGAGTACACGAAGACGAACGGGACATGGAGCATGGTCGATCAGAGCTTCGTCGAAAGCAGCTTCGTCGCGGCGGCGGCCAGCGCCGCAAACGTGTAGCCCTCGTCGGCAGCGAGCAGCTTTACATCCCGAAGAAGCGCTTGAGCTTGGCAACGCCCGCCTCGTCCATATCGTAGCGTTCCCGTATCGCACCGTCCTTCAGGTGCACCACCTCATCGCAAACTTCGGCGATGAGCTCGTAGTCGTGCGTGATAACGAAGATGAAGGCGCCTGCATCGCGCAGGCGCCGCAAAATCCGCGCCGTTTGCAGCATATGGGCGTAGTCCAGACCGCTCGTCGGCTCGTCGAACAGCAGGACCCTTTTGCCGCTGAAGCAGGCCGAGGCTATAATGACCCGCTGCTTCTGACCGCCTGAAAGCGTCATGGGGTGGCGCTGCTCCAATCCTGAAAGATCGAGGTCGTCGAGCACATGCTCCAGCTTTCGGGCCCGTGCCGCCTCGTCGGCTTCGCGCGAGCCGAGCGTCACCTCCGTCTCGACGCTATCGGAAAAGATCTGGTGCCCTACCTCCTGCATGACCAGGTAGCTCAGCTTCAGGCGCCTGCGGGCGGACAGGCGCTCGCCGTCAAGCGAACAATCCGCAGACGCCTTCTTAAGCGTCGCGCACAGCGCGGCTGCAAACGTCGATTTCCCGGCCCCGTTAGGCCCTACGACGGCATGGATCCGCCCGGCCTCAAACGTTTCATCCTCCACGCAGAGCACCCGCTGCTTGCCGCGGAACCCCTCAAGGCGCGAGAGCACCAGGCGCTCGCCTGGCACCGCACCCGCACGCACCGCCGCAGTGACGTCGCTGTTGGACGCACGAACGGGCGCCTCGGCAAGCGAGAGGAATCGCAAGCCCATGCGTTCGCGCTCGGCGGCATCGAACGCTGCGAGCTCGCTTTGCGTGTACTCGGCGCGCACCCGCCCGTCCTCCATGCAAACCGCCCTATCGAACAGGTCGCGCAGGTAGAACAGCCTGTGCTCCGCAATCACGATCGTCGCCCCCTGGCGCTTGAGCAGAGCCAGGATGCGCCTCAACCGCTCGACAGCGGACATGTCGAGGTTCGCGGAGGGCTCGTCGAGCACGTACACGCTCGGCCTCATCGCGTACACGCTGGCAAAGGCGACGATCTGCTTCTCCCCGCCCGAAAGCTCGAAGATGCTCCGATCCATCAGGTCCTCGATTTCCAGGTCCTCGACCGTCCTTTGCACCCGTTCAACGATTCTCTCGCGCGGCATGCCCAGGTTCTCGCACCCGAACGCTATCTCGCTCGTTGTGTTCACGGTGTAGAACTGTGTGCGCGGGTTCTGGAACACCGTGCCGGTCTTCTCGGATATCGCATACAGGGGAAGCTCGGACACGAGCCGACCGTCGTGGAGCACCGATCCTGTGAGCTCGCCTTCGTAGAAATTAGGGATCATGCCGTTGATCAGCCTGATTACGCTCGACTTACCGCACCCGCTCTTTCCGCAGAGCAGCACGCACTCGCCGTCCGCCACGGACAGCGACACCTCCTTCAAGGCGGGTGCGACCGCCTCCGGGTAGGTATACGTGACGTTCTCGATCTTGATCATAGCACCCCGCATCCTTTGAGGACGGCGACCGCGACGCCGTACGACGCGAGCACGCCGATTGCCAGGTAATCCGCAAGCCCGAACGCCACCTCCACGTACGAGGTATGCTCGCCCGGCGCATCGAGCCCACGGCACAGGGCCGCTGCGGAAAGTTCTTCGGCGACGTTCACCGCCGAGAATATGAGCGGGACCATGATATGCTCGAGCGAGACGCGGATACCGCGCATTTTCATGGCCGCGCGAATAGAATCCCACTCCTCGCGAATCGTCGGGAAGTAGCGAAACGTCACGGACAGCGGAATCACCACCGACTGCGGGAGCCGCAGCTTGCGCATGGCGGCCACGAACTCGCTCACCTCCGTGGTGTCGAGAATCCACTTCCCCAGAATCCAGCAGGGCATGAACTTGCGCAAGGTGAGTGCCAAAAACGACACGAGAGCGAAAGCCATCCCCGAAAGCTGCGGGGCCATCAACCTGTCGACAAGAAGCATGACCAGAAAGACGACCAGGTACCGCACCGCGTTCTTAGCCCGCCTCGACACGAGGCTTACGACCTCGCAGTACAAGAACAGCATGACCTCGAGCACAAGGGAATGGCTCGCAAGGAGCAGGAAGTTCACACCGAGCAGCAGCGCGAACTTCGTTCTCGGGTCGAATCTGGCGATCGGCAGGCTCACGAGACGATGCCGGCTTTCTGGAAGTGCTTCTTGAACATTCTCTCGCTGATAAGCACGCCGACAAATCCGCAGGCCACGGTTGCAACGATCATGACGAGCAGAACCCAGATCGGCGTGATGGAAGCGAGCGCGTCAACGAACTCCTGGCTCATGCCGCGGCTCAGCGTGTCGGCGAAGAAATAGTCCCGCATGACCCAGATCGGCAGAAAGCCGCCGATGAGGTTCAGGTCGAAGAACAAATAGCTTATCGCATTGCGCCCCTTGCTCTTGAACCCGCCGCTCCCGGCGATGACCTCGGCGATGATACCGAACAGGGCCCCGAACGGGACCACGATCCAGATATTGCCCATGAGCAGCAAGAATAGACTCGGCAGCACAGCCGCGATGAAAATCGGCCCGTGCAAGGGAGCCTTCGCCACGAGCATGAGGTACACCGGCGCCCCCACGAGCGCGATGATGCTCGTCATGGCAAGGTAGAGCGGCGGCACGGGCATGCACACGGTCCCGATGACCGCGAACACCACGAAATACAGCGCGATGAACACGCCTGCCGAAACGAGCTGCTTCGATTTCTTAACGTTCGTTTTCCCCATTTGATCGGACATGTTCTTCTCCTTACAATCGATTCATCATGCGACCCACGCGCGGCTTTTCTCCTGAATGGTGAAAAGCCGTGCGTACAGGCCGTTTCTGCCCATAAGCTCGTCGTGCGTCCCAATGTCGTCCACCCGCCCCCGATCGAGCACGATAATCTGGTCGGCATCGGTTACCGTGCTCAGCTTGTGCGCGACAACGAGCACCGTCCTTCCCGCGACCAACCGCGACAGCGCCCGATGGACTTCGTACTCGCTGGCGGGATCGAGCGCAGCCGTGGCCTCATCGAGCAGGATGACCGGGGAGTCCTTGAGCATGGCGCGCGCGATGGATATGCGCTGCCGCTCGCCGCCGGAAAGCGTGCTGCCGTTCTCACCGAGCAGCGTGTCGTAACCGTCGGGCAGCGCGCGCACGAACCCGTCGCAGCACGCCGCGCGAGCAGCGACCATGACCTGCTCGTCCGTCGCTTGGGAGTTCCCGATGCGAATGTTGTTCATCACGGTGTCGTCGAAAAGGACGACGTCTTGGAACACGAAGGACAGGTAGTTCATAAGGTGCTCGGAATCGACCGAGCGCACGTCGATGCCGCCGATGCGCACCGCGCCTGCATCGACATCCCAGAACCGGGCGATCAGGCGCAGAAGCGTGCTCTTTCCGCTTCCGGAAGGGCCGACGATCGCCGTCACCTTCCGCTCGGGAATCTCGAGGTCGATCCCGCTGAGGACCTCGTCGTTTCCATAGGAGAACGACGCGTTGTCGAAACGGATGTCGAAGCGCTCGATTTCGATCGCCTCGCCTTCCATGCGCGGGATGGCGAACAGCTCCCTGATGCGCTTCGTCGAGGCGATGGTATGGAACAGCATGGGCAGCAGCGTGAGAATGGAGAGGATGGGGCCGTACACCCGGCACACGACCGCGCACGACAGCAAGAACGGGAGCAGTTCCATATCGCCGCCGATGAACAGGCGCGCGCCTACGAACACCGTGATGCCGATGCCCGCCTGCAGCACGAACTGAGCGACCGATATGACCACGCCGGTCTTCAGCTCCATCTTCACCGAAGCATCGCGCAGCTCGGCGAGCGCGCTCTTAAGCTCGGACGCCTTTTCGCCCCCGAGGCGGCATTCCTTGATGACCCTGATGCCCTCAAGGTACTCCTGCGTCTTCTCGGAAGCGGCCGCTTTCGCCGCCACCTGCCGCGCACTCGCCCGCTGCTGCGCCCTGCGGCTTACGATCACGATGAGCAGTGCCAACGGCAACGTGCAGAATATGGCGAGCGCCATCCTCCAATCGAAGAACGCGATGCCGACGCACACGATCGCCATGGAGATGCAGTCGGCGACGAGCGGCGGAACGATATGGCTCAACGCATGCTCTATGTTGGCACAATCGCCCATGAGGCTCCCCGTCAACTCGGCGAGGCTCTTCTCGTTGAACACGCTCATCGGGAAGTGGCGGACGGTCTCGGCGATGCGCAGGCGGCTGTCCTCGGCCGCCGTATAGCAGCTGACGTAGGTTTTCCGGTAGTCGTTGCGCGAGCAGAAATAGGAAAGGACCATGATGACCAGCCCCGCTCCGAAGAGCATCCACAGACGCTCCCAGGAAACCTCTCCGCCGTCGAGGGGCGCGAGAATCTCCTGGAATACGAGCACGACCACGAGCACGGACAGAAGCGTCACCACGTTCGTGAGCGTGCAGGCGAGAATGCCCCGTCCGAGATCGGCCGTCGCAGCGTCGGATATTTGGAACAGGTCCTGAAGCTTCTTCATGATCATGCTCCCTCCCCTCCTTTCAGCTTCCAGGTCATCGAGGCGCTATAATGATTCCATAGATCGTAGAAGCGTCCCTTCGAATCCATGAGCTGGTCGAACGTTCCCTGTTCCACAATCGAGCCCTTATCCATGACCAGAATGTTGTCCGCATTGCGAACGGTCGAGAGGCGATGGGCGATCATGATGACCGTCTTGTCCTTCATAAGCTCGCCGAGCGCAGCCTGGATTAGGTGCTCGTTCTCCGCATCGGCGAACGCGGTCGCCTCGTCGAGCACGAGGACGGGCGAGTTCTTGGCAAGGGCGCGGGCTATGGCGAGCCGCTGGACCTGTCCGCCGGAAAGCTTCGCGCCGCCCGAACCGTACACCGTGTCGTAGCCCTGCGGCAAAGCCCGGACGAACTCGTCGCACTGGGCGGCCTTCGCGGCAGCAACCACCTCCTCGCGCGTCGCATCCTTGCGCCCCATGCGGATGTTCTCGAGAATGCTCTGCCCGAACAGGAACGTGTCCTGGAACACGAACCCGACCGTCTTCATGAGGTCGTCGCCTTTCAGGTCGCGCACATCGACGCCGCCGATGCGCACCGAACCCTCGTCCACATCGTAGAAACGGGGAATGAGGCTCGCGATAGTGCTCTTGCCGCCGCCGGAAGCGCCGACGATGGCAGTCACCTGCTTCTCGGGAGCCGTGAACGTGATGTCCGAAAGCGCACGGGAACCCTCGGGGCCTTCGTAAGAGAAACTCACATGGTCGAACGTCACATCGAAACTTTGCGGAGCATTCTGCACGCCTTCGGGAAGGGATTTCTCGGCGAGAATGGCGTCCATGCGCTCCGCAGCGCTTACGAACTGCTGCGCGTTCGCCATGGCGTAGATCAAGCGCATGAGCACGCTTCCGATAACGGGAACGAATATCAAATAGAAGATGAACGAGGCCGCGAAAACCCGGTAGTCCTCCGCATGGGCCCCGATGAGGATGCCCGCCGGAATCAACAGCAGATAAATCGACGAGAACGCCGTGGTCAACGAAGCCGTCATGTTCTCCTGGCTCAACGAATACGGGATGACCGCGCTCGTGTAGCGGTTAATGGATCCTTTCAGGCGCCCGAACGATTCCGCCGTCTGCTGGAACGCCTTGATGACGCCGATGCCGCGCACATACTCGGTCGACGCGTTCCCCATGTCCTCGAGGGCAGAGCGGTACTCCTCTATCATCTGCTTCTTCTGGGCGCCGGCCGACGTCGCTCCGTACAGCACGAACGCGATGACGATGCCGAGCAGCGACACCAGGCCGAAGCGCCAATCGAAGGCGAGGACCACCGCGATCATGAGCAGCGGGGCCACGCAGGCCGACACCATGTTGGCCAGATCATGGGCGATGAACCCTTCCAGGCTCTCGATCTGGTCGTCCATGACCTCGCGCAGACGCCCCGTGCCGGTGCAGAAGAAGAACCCGAGGGGCAGCGTCGCCAAGTGCTCGAGGAAGTTGACCTTGAGCTGGTACAACGTGCCGTACGCAGCAATGTGCGACAGCGCGACCGACACCATGTACAGCACGATGTTCGCGAACACCCCCGCAAGCGCCAGAGCGGCGTAGAGCAGCACCGCCTGCGCATCGAGCGCCGAAACATCCGGGTATACGGAAAGCACCTCCCTGATGACCAGGTAGATGGCCGCGTAAGGGACGAACGAGGCCGCAGCCGAGGCGACCGAGAACACGATGGCCACCACCATCGGCCCCTTCTTCATCATCGCGATTTCGAGCAGACGGGAAAGCCCTGCGTTCCCGCCGTCGCCCTTGCTTTTCTCGCGCATCAGTTGCCCCGCTTTCCCTCGACCATCGAAACGATCCTGCCAGGGGTCTCGAAGTCCTCAAGGCTCAGATCGTCCAGATCGATCGAGATTGAGAAGGCCTGCTCGAGTTTCATAAGCAAGGTCACTACCTCGTAGGAATCCATGTAGCCAGAAGCGATAAGCGAGGTGTCCGCATCAAGGGTCACGTCTTCGAGTTCGTCCACATTCTCGCGCAACAGGCCAATAATCTCATCAAGCATCGTTTCGTTCTCCTTCTAGGTCTTGTATGGTCAACCCGAGCTTTTCGAGCGACTCGCCGATGGCGTCCTGCAGAATGGGGCTGCTGCAGATCTGCAGAGCCCGCTGTCGGGTCATTTCCCCGTCGCGCACGAGCTCGGAAAGCTCCACCTCGTGTTGCGCGTAGCCGAAATCCTTCTCGACCAGATACTGGGCAACATGGTTGAACAGGCAGTTCGACGAGTTGACTGGCCAACTGCGAGCAGAGCGCTTGAATCCTAGCTCGCGCGTCAGCAGATCCACGATCTCGTCCTCGTCCCACCTCACGTACTTGAACGGGGAGATCTGCGCGATTTCGGGGTAGCGACGATGAAAGAAAGCCGTCTGGTTCTTCACGAGGTCGGACAACTCGCGGTACTGCGGATAGTCGGCAAGGACCTCGACGACGTTCCGGTCCGAGACCTCGTAAATCCAGAACAGCTCGTTGCTCTTGATGTACTGCTGTCCTTTCGTGTAACCGCCGAGAATCAGCTTCACGCCGAAACGCTGGGCTATCTCGTGAATATTCCAGTCGAGAATCGCGTGGCACAAACGACAGTAGTACACGCGCTTCTTGGACTTCAAGAACAATCTGAACAGGTCCTGGATGTCCGAGGTCTTGAAAATCATGCTGTCGACGCCGAGCACGTCGGTCGCATGGGCCAGGTTCTCGGGCATCTCGGGAAGCGCGAACCCGCTGTCGATCATTACGGCAAGCGGCCGTAGCCCGAGCACGTTTTTGGCAAGGTAGAGCGTCATGATACTGTCCTTGCCCCCTGAAACGCTGCACACGCAGTCGTAGGGCCCCTCGGTTCTGAATCGGTTCACCTTCTTCTTCAAAAGGTTCAGGTGCTGCTCCTCGTCGGAACTTGCGAAGTCGGTGCGCTGCGACACCAGCTCGCAGCGACGCTTGCAGATATTGCACACGCCCTCGTCGTCGAGCACGACATGGCCGGGCGTCTCGGGCATGATGCAGCAACTGCAATGGTGCCTGGTTGCGCGCGCTATCGTTTCGGCGCTTGCGATCACGGTTGCCATCCTTTCCGGTTACAGTTCAACGTAGCGTGCGAGCTCGGCGCGCGTAGGGTCGTCCCAGGCATCCACATCGAGCCCTTTCTGGGAGAGCAGGGCGAACGCGAGCCGTTCGACGCCGAACGCGAAGCACGATGTGTAGCAGTAGTCGCGCGCCTCGTTGCGAATGGAGAAGGGCTTCGAGAAATGGGTGCGATGGAAGTTCATCGATCCGCACGATATATACGAGGAATGCGCCGGGATCTTCCATTTGAACTCGCGTTTCGAGTCGCCGAGCACCTGGAAGAACTTGAGCTTCTTGTAGTTCGACGCGAAAAACGAGTCGTTCGCGGTATCGAGCTTCGTGTTCGCGGAGAACGTCTCGCGCCAGAAATCCCACAGCAGCTTCGCATTCGCCATGCGCTCGCTGCACTGCTCGGGGGACCCGACGAACACGTACTCCTTCATATGGAACTCGTTGATGCGCGCAAGCTCGAACACGTTCGCGCCTTCGTTGCGAAAGCACGTGCCCGACACGAGGAATTCAAGCGGGGCGTCGCTTGGAACCGTGGCGCCTTCGAGCATCTCGTAGACCGGGACGCAGGCGGCATGGCGCAGGACGTTTTCGGGGGTACGGGTCTGTTCGAACACCGATCCGTCGCCGACGCCTTCGCGGGCGAAGCGATCGAGCACCTGGATGTCGTTCTTCAGGGAGGTTTGGAACATCATGTAGTGGGGGAAGTTCTCGAAGTACCCACCCTGCTCGTACCGGGAAATCGGATGGAGCACCGGGAAATCGTGCTCGCAGATGCTCGGGAAAGTCGCACGCCCATAGTCCTCGATCTTGGCATCGAAGTACTGGAGCGCCTTCAGGAAGAGGCCGCTGTACGCATAGGAGCCGTGCGCCATCTCGCGGACATCGCCGCGCGCGAGCAGCTGCTCGAAGATCGATTCCTCATTCGCCACGGGCACTCCAGAGTAATCCTCGAGCGTCTTCACGGGCACCTCCCTGCCCTTGAGCCCTCCCCCTTCGACCATGCCGTAGAGGATTTCGATCTGAGCCCGCACCTCGCCCTCATCGCACGCGCGGCACGCTACCGCAATGCCACGGTCGTCCTTATCGACGCTAACGATCTTCGGGGAAACGTACGGGAGCATCTCGTAGAAGAACTGCCGGTCTGAGGAGATGCGCTCCTCGTCGCACAAAAACGTCACCATCTGAACAACAACTCCCTGATCGTTCGTGTAATCCTTTTCCATCATCGTCGTGCCTCATGGGCGTCCCGCGCACGACGCCAGCAATCGGGCCAGGGAAGCGCAAGCACCTCGAACCACGTCAAGCCGAACGCGGAGGCAAGGGTGAGGGCGTCCTGCTCGTTTCCGCCCATCTCGACAAGGCTCGTGGCATCGCCGATATCCTTGTCGGGAAGGTGCGCGCGGCAGGTCGCGAGGACGAAATCATCGCCCGAATCCTCGTTTCGGGCGGCGAGCCGTTCCTCAACAAGCGGAATCCAGTCCGCTACGATCGGATTGTTCAGCACGTCGTACACTTCGAGTTCCACGCCCATGCTCCGATAGAGCTTTGAGATGAACTGCATGGCGGCAACCGAATCTCCGCCGATGAAGTAGTAGTTGTCGTCGGGCGCGACGCGATCGAGATGCAGGGTCTCCGCCAACAGAGAGCACACCTGCTCCTCCACGAGGGCCCCTTCGGTCGCAGCGCGGCAACAAGCTTCTTCAGATTGCCCGCGCCCGACGCCGACCTTCCACTCCGCGAGCGCCTTTCGATCGGGTTTGCCGTTATACGTAAGCGGCAGCGCTTCGAGGGCGACGATGTACGCGGGAACCATGTAGTCGATAAGCCTGCTCTCGAGCACAGAGCGCACCTCGGCCGGCGCGGGGGATCCGACGTAGAACAGCGCGATGCGCCCCGTCTCGCGATGGAGCACGCAACAGCTTGCCTCGATACTGGAAAGCTCGGTGACCCGCCGCTCGATCCCTCCGAGCTCGATCCGCTTCCCGTGCACTTTCACCTGATTGTCGGCGCGCCCCATAAAGCGGATGCTTCCGTCGGGCAGGCGCACCCCCCGATCCCCGCTTTCGAACATCCTGGCACGGCGCACCGTGCGGAAGCGAAGCGCAGTCTGCTCGGGATCGCCCGCGTAGCCCGTCGCGACCCCGACGCCCTCGATGAACATCGTCCCCGCAACGCCAAGGGGGCATTCGCGCAGGCGACCGTCGAGCAGGTGGTACTTCGCATTGGGAAACGGACGGCCGTACGGAACGAACCCTCGCTCGATATCCTCCCGCTCGATAGGATGCGAGATGTTCCAGATAGTGGTCTCGGTCGGACCGCCGACGCTGAACGCCCGCACCTCGTCCGAAAGCGAGAGCGCAGCTTCGGCGGTTGCGAGCCGGATCCAATCCCCGCCGAGCACAACGCGCTTGAGATGCCCCAACGCGCGCTTGGCCTCGGACGATTCGGAAGCGAGGGCCATCTCGAACAGCGCGGGCACCGAATTCCAGAAATTCACGCCGTAATCGCAGATGAGCGACGCAAGGTATCTCTGATCGCGCACGCGCTGGGAGTCCGGCACCACAGTACTACCGCCGAGGGCGAGCATCCCAAGGTAGTCGAACAGCGACATATCGTGGCAAAAACTCGTAACCGCAAGCGCCCGCCACGAAACACCCGAATCGAGCGCAAAGCGCTCACGTGAATGTACGAGGCAGTTGACGATACCGGCCTCTCCCAGAAGAACGCTTTTCGGATATCCCGTCGTGCCCGAAGTATTGATGATCACAGCCGCACCATCGGGGTCGTTCAGCACTGCGGGACTCCAAGTCGAAGCCTTGGCTGCCCACGCCTCGGCGATCGAGGACCCGAGCAATCCGTCCCATCTGTTCCCGTCGATCACCGGCACGCCTATCGATGCGACTTTCTCCTGCAGGGACCTGTCCGCAACGATAAGGTTCACCTGCGCGTGCTCGATGCACCACGCGATTCCGTCCGCAGGCAGCGTGGCTTCGATGGGCATGTAGGCGATTCCCGCGAATACGACGCCTAAAGCGACCTCGATCTGTCGAAGCCCCTTCTCCATGAGGATGCCGATACGCAGACCGCAGGCATCGCGCTTCCAGGCGAGCAGGTCCTCAGCGATTTGAGCGGCACAGGCCCACACCTCGCCGTACGAATGCGCGCGTCCTTCGGCGATAATCGCGGGTTCGTCCCAGTGCGCGCGCACCGATTCCAGCAGAAGGTCGGCAAGCGCAGGCCCCGCATCCGACTCGTCCCCGTTCGCAGAATCCACGACGGCCTGCTCTTCAGAACCCAAGCCGAGCTCTTCGACGTCAAGGACACCCGCATCGTCGCATACCGAGCGCACCAGGTCGAAAAAACGACGAATCACGCGCTCAAGCAAATCGCCGTCAACGCGGTCGGGGCGATAGGTCGTAAGAATGTCGAAGCCGTCCTCGCCGCCGAGAACCAGGGTCTCGACGTCCAACGACGCCGTTTCGACACGGACCGATTTCAGCGAGAAGGGCGCAAACGATGCACTCTCCCCTCCTGGCAGAACGGCCGTGAAGGACCACGGTAACGCAATCGGAGCTCCTTTGCGCTCCTGCAAAAGCCGCACGGTATCGGGCCCGGACAGCGCCGCATGGTCCTGCAGGTCCCAAAGCGTCCCCTGCACCCGATCGGCCGTTTCGCCGAGCGTCTCAGGGCCGTTTGCAGCCTGCCACGGGTACACGAAGAAGTCGGCACACATGCCCACGGTGTTCTCGATGCCCTCGAGCTCGTAGGGGCGCAGCGAACGCGGCATCAAGAGCAAAAACGACGGAGCCTCGCTGTATCGGTCGAGCACGCGCAAATACAGGGAGAGCAGGAGCGCGAAGGACGTGAGGCCGCGCCCGCGCGCGACCTCTTCGAAGCGCGCTCGCTCATCCCACCCGATCGCATGTGCGATACGCACCGTTTCCGCAGATTGAATCGGAGGCGCACAGCGGGTCAGCGCGAACCCCTCCGCCTCCACAGGAACGGCACCTTTCCAGAACCCCCGCGCGCGTTCGGTCTCGGCAGCATCGTGCGCCGTATTCAGGTAGTCGACGAATCGCCCGAACGGGCATTCCTCCTCGACTTGGTCGCCCTGGTATAACATTCCCAGGTCGCGCACCATGATGTGCTGGCTTTCACCGTCCATGCCGATACCATCGGTCAACGTGAGAATCGACGCGCTGCCGTCGGGAAAACGCACGACATGTACCGCCTGCAGCGCCGTCTCCTGCGGGGCGCGCTCCGAGAACACCTTCTGTTTCAGGTTCTCCACCTGCTCCGATGACTTATCGTGGCTCCCTTCGACATCGTGGTAGACAATAGGAACGGCGCCCTTTGTCCCCACCTGCTGGAAGCCCTCATCGACCGAGAAGACGGCCGTGAGCATAGGATGCATCCGGCAAAGCTCTTCCAAAGCGCACTCGAAACGCCCGGCATCGAAGCTTGAGCAGAACAGCTCGTAAAGCTCCCGATCGGGAGCAGGACCCTGATCCGTGCGGCTCTGCCGCTGCAGAGCGTAGCTTTCCTGCAAGGGCGTGAACGCGATACGCTCGATCGATTCACCCAGCATTACTCCACACCCTGCTCAGTTAGGTATGCGGCAAGCGCGGCTGCGCTCCCCCGCTCGTAGAGGGTGCGGAAATCCACTTTCACGCCGAACCGTTTGCGCATCTCGATCTGAAGCTTCATGGCATCGATCGATTTTCCGCCCAATTCGGAGAACGTTGCGTTCACATCGGGATCCTCCACGCGGAAGACCTCCTCGAACACAGCCTTAACCCGTTCCTCCAAAGCGTTCATCGCCTCTCCTCTCCAGATTCGCGCCCCTCGCATACCGCCGCCGCGGCACCTGCACCCGCCCCTGCTGCCGGGCGCGCCAACAGCTCGTGCACGAGCTTCGAAAAACGTTCGAACCAGGCCTCGATTTCGCCGGCGCCCTCCATTTCCTGCGGAAACACCCAGCTTGTCAGAAGCCCGTCGTTCAAAAGGAAGAACTGCGCGTCAAGGCAGACGTTCGGGGTCTGCGAGATCATGTAGGTCAAATCCCCGAAGGCAGCGCGAAACGTATCGCCGATAAACGTACCGTTCTGATTGAACGAGTACACGAGCGGCACCAGGGAATCCGAGCATGCGTACCGAGTCGGCCGAGCCGATGCGCGCTGCTCGAGAAAGCCGGCGCGTATCTCGCGTGCGAATGCGACCGCATCCCTCTCGGCCGTACGTTCGACCGAAAGCCAGACAAGCTCGGTCAGATCGCGCACGGGATCCTCTCCGTCAGGAGCCGGCGCGAACCAGGGGATGTTCGCAACGAATCCGTCGCGATTGCCGGACGCAGCGGTTTTCGCCAAGCAAGCGAGCATACCGCAGAACAGATCGCTGCCCGCATCCTCGAAGAGCGCCTGCAAACGTTCGCGACTCGCCTCATCGAAACGCTCGTCAAGGGAGCGGTAGCGGCATCCGCTCAGTCCTGCGGCATTCTTTCCAAAAGCGAACGAGGGGACCAGAGAATCGACTTCCACAACGTTGAAATCTCGCACGGAGGGAGCGCCTCCCCAGATGAGAGGCGGGAGCGCGCAATCAGGATCCTCGTAGATCCGCGCGAGTTCGCCCAACAGCTCCTGGAAGCCGTTAACGTCGCAAAGCACGAGGTCGACATCGAAGCACATCCTCGAACGTCCAGCGGGTAGCAGCACGAGCACGAGCCCGCAACCCTGACCGCGCGAAAGGTCCATGATGCGGTGCGAGAAGTTCTTCCTGCAATCGTCGAGCAACCCGCGCACGTTCTCGTCGTCGTGCTCCCGCGCATCGATCAGCCAGAACGTATTGTTCCCTGCATCCGAACCGATGCGAAGATCTCCGTCTTTGTCCACTCGAGCACGCGTCATCGCATGGCGCGCCGTAAGGCGCTTCCACGCCCGTCGCAAACGCGCGCCGTCAACGTCCGCGCCGTCGAACTCCAGGTACGTATGGCACGCGACCCCGCCGAGCGAGCGCTTCAGCTCCCGCCCCACCAGGTAGGACTTCTGCAAGTCGGTCAGCTGCGGACGAACCTCACTTCCCACCATGGACCGCCGCCTCCTTCAGCCCCTCGCGATCAATCTTCCCCACTGCAGTGAGCGGCCAGCTGTCGAGCCGCTGCAGCTGGTCGGGAATGCAGCAGTCCTCCATATGACGGCTGCGCATATACGCGGCAGCCTCGACAAGCTCGATATCCCGCTCGCCGATATAGAACGCGCATATCGCCGTTCCGAGCACCTCGTCCGCAACGCCGACGACAGCGCACTCGGAAACGGCATCCATTTCCATCAGCACGTCCTCCACCTCCGAGGGCATGATCTTCTCTCCCGCGCGATTGATCTGCTCGTGCACGCGCCCGGTAATGCGGATGTCGCCCGAAGGAAGGCGCAGGCCCTTGTCGCCGGGCCGGTAGAACCCGTCCCTGAAGCTCGACTCGTTCGCCGGCACGTCGCCGAAGTAGCGCTTGATGGTATAGGGACCCTTCACGATCACCTCGCCCTCGACTCCGTCCTCGACATCGGCGAAATCCTCGTCGACGATGCGGAAGACGTCCTCAGGCGAACGAGGCCGTCCCTGGGACCCATAGCGGACGTCGTCGGGAGCGTCGAGGTCCGTAAGAAACGTCATGCCCTCCGCCATGCCGTATACCTGAACCAAGCGCGCTTCGAATGCGGCTTCGGCCTCGCGGGCCTGAACGGGCGAGAACACCGACCCGCCTACAAGGAAGTATTGCAACGAGCCGATATCGTCGCTCGCATCGATGCTGCGGTAGCGGACGCACAAACTCGACACCGTGGGCACGAAGCTCGCGATGGTCACCTGCTCCCGTCCAATCCAGTCGAGAATCTCGAGGGGACTGGGGTACTCGCACATGACGTTCTTGCCGCCGACCAGCACCGTTCCGATCATGCCGGGAGTGCCCAGCGCGAAATTGTGAGCAGCGGGAATCGCCGTGAGCATCACGCTGTCCGCATCCATGCGGCAATGGCGCGCGGTGATGAGCGCGTTGTAGCTGTACGCCCCGTTCGTGCGCCCGATAAGCTTCGGTATGCCGGTCGTTCCCCCCGAAAGCGAGAGGAAGGCGACATCACCTGGCTTCGGAGACTCGATATCGCACTCCACGACACGACCGCTCGAAAGCTCATTGCGCAGCTGCACATCGGTGAACAGCCGCTCGAGGCTTCCGCAGCGCTCGAGCATGCGAGCGCCGATGGCATAGCATTCCCGGTCGAGCGAGTCTTGCGACGTGACGTAGGCCTTCGGTTGCGACGCTTCGCAGAGCGCCTCGATGACGTGCTCGCGATGCATCGGCAAAATGAACACGGGAAGCGCCCCGAGCGAGAACAGCGCGAAGCACACCACCTCGAACATCACCGAATTCGGCATCTGCACGATGACCCGGTCGCCCTTCTCGATGCTGTGCGCGAAGAAAAAGCCCGCTATCCGCTTCGATGCATCGAGCAGCTCGGCATAGGTCATGCGCTCGAACCGATCGACGACCGCCGTCCTTTCGCCGAACGAGGCCGCCGTGCGCTCGAGCAATCCCACAAGCGTCTCCGTTTCCCATTCCCGTTCCATGGGAATCCCCTTACGCCCGCTCGGCGAGCTTGCGCTCGATGAGCGCGGTCAGAGAGTTCACGGATATGGGCTCCATTAGGTTCAACTCGTCGGCCAGCGTAACGTCGAACGTCTCCTGGCACGTGAGGAACACCTGGACGATGGCGATACTGTCGGCTCCCACGTCCTCGTAGAACAGTGCGTCGTCGTCGAATTCGGCGCCCCCGTCCGAGAGCATCTGCTCGAGCGTCGTCCGGATCGTCTCCTTGATCTGCGTCTCGTTTACCGTGCTCATGCGCGCGCACCTCCCTTCCTCAGCCCGTACCGCTCGAATGCCGTATCCGCACCCTCCGCAGCAGCGAGCAGCGCGGCGACGGCTTTACGGTCGACTTCCTTCTTCGAGGTGAGCGGCAAAGGGGAGGCCGATACGAACGCCGCTTCGACGCGCTTGTAGTGAGGCAGGGCCCCGTTGACCGCGCACAACTCCTCGACCAGCTCGTCCACTTCGCTCAGAGCGCCTGCTAAAACGAGAGCGGGTCTCCCTTCGAAACCGACGGCGCAGTACTGTTCGGCGCGGTCGCGCAGAATCGCGAAATCCTCCTCAAGCTCCTCGACGTAGATGTTCTCGCCCGCGTCCGTAAGAATCATGTTGTCGACGCGACCCAGGTAGTAAAAGTCCTCGCCTTCTATCTGGAAAATATCGCCCGTGTGGTACAGCTCGCCAGCCGTCTCCTGCCGCGAGACGAACTCCCCGGCATCCACGAACCCGTCGGCGATGTTCTTGCCCGTGACCGCCAACTCCCCGATTCCCTGCGGCTGCCATGAGCCGTCTTCCGCGATAACGCCGGGCCTATGGGCGTTGAACAGCTGCCCGGAATAGCTGGCGGGTCCTTCGATAGAGCGGACGTCGTTGAGGAATCCGAGCGTAATGCAGCCGCCGGTCTCCGTCGAACCGTAGGCATTGCCCATATTGAAATCGATCGAGGCGATGAAAGCGCGCAGCTCCTCGTCGACCTTCGCACCGCCGATGAGCCCGTGGCGGAACTGCTCGCCGAAGAACTCCCGGAAGCTCTCCTTGCTCACCTCGCCTGCCTGGTTTCGATACACGTTGAAGATGACCTTCCAGAGCGCCGGGACGCCGTACGTGCTCCAAATGCGCTCCTCGCGAATGGTGCGTACCATTTCGAGGATTCCGGGGTTCTTCGGGAACACGAGCGTGCAGCCGTACCCACCGAAGATATGCGGGACCTCGAAACCGAACACATGGCGCATCGGCAACGTCATCATGACGCGCATCTGCTCGAGCGAAAGGCTCTCGGCGCTTCTCGTAGTGAAGGGGCTTCCGAACACCGTGGAGCGCACCGTGCGCTGAAGGCGCGTGAACGTGCCCGCCTTGAAGACGACCGCCTTGGCGCTTCCCGTGGTTCCCGACGTGCACAGGCACATCGTGTCCTCCCACGCAACCGACGAGGGCTCTCCGTCCTGCACAGCCGTCGCCTCCTCGAAGGGGATGTTCAAAACCGGGTACTCCTCTCCCTGGACCCCGACGATGGCGGCGAGTTTACCCAATTCGACCACGTTCTTCACATAGAGCGGCGTGGCCCCTTCGTCAAGGAGCATCACCTTGTAGCCGATCATCTCAAGACCGTAGAATACGGTCATCCACAAAGGATGGGTCGCGTACTTCAGACCGACCCAGCGGCCCCGCTCCACACCGGCAAGCCGCTCTTCCAGAAACGCGGCGACGGCCTTCGTCTTTACCCGGTAATCCCGCGCGTACATGAGCCGCTTCTCATCGTCGACATAGTATTCGACTAGAGGATAGTCAGGGGAGAATCCTCCGTAGGCGTCCTCGTACATCGTTTCCAGCGTTATCATCGCATCCTCCCGTCGAAATCCACTACATTACCGCTGACAGAACGCCCATGTTCGCCCCTACGGCGCCGCCGAGCATCAAGGTTCTACTTCCCCGCTTCAAAATGCCGAGCCTACGGGCTTCGCAAGCCATAATCGGTATGTTCGCCGCGCCGACGTTGCCGACGCTCTCGACGATTTCCGGCATCACCTCCTTCTCCACGCCTACGATCGCCCGGATGTTCTTCGTGATCCACTTGGCAACCTGGCTCACCACGATGCAGTCGATATCGTCGACGCCCCACCCGCTTTCCTCGAGCACCGGCGGGATGTAAGCTCGTGAAACATCCTGATGCATATCGATCAGGGCCTTCGTGGTCCCCGGGATGTAGAGCTTGTCGCCCGCCTTCGGGTAGACGACCCCGCCGCCCCAGATAACATTGTTGTTCCAAACCTCCGGCACGGTGCGGAACAGCGAGGCCACGATGCCGCGCCCATCCTTGGCATCGTTGCGGCTCACCACGAACGCCCCGCCCCCGTCGCCGACGCTCAGGGCAGCCGGCGCACGTTGCAAGAGCTCGTCTTTGTCCTCGTAATCGAACTTCGTCCAGCGCGAAAGCGCCTCGCCCGAAACCACGAGGACATGCTCGGCCTTGTCGGATTTTATGAGGCTGTCGGCCACGTCGAGGCCGCTCAGAAACGCATTGCAGGCGTTCTTGATGTCGAACGAGTAGGCGTTTCTGATATCGAGCTTGTCCATGACGACGTTCACGGTCGCCGGCTCGGCAAAATCCTGCGTGATGGAGCAGAAGAGCACGGCATCGATGTCCGCAGGAACGATGCCGGCATCCGCAAGCGCCTCTCGCCCCGCTCGAGCGGCTATGTCGGAGCAATGCTCCCCCTCCGCCGCGTAATGGCGGCTCGCACAGCCCGTGAGCATCTTCACCAGCCCGGTTTTGAGGCCGAAGCGCTCGTATCCCGCGCGCCGCTCGACTTCTTCGCTTGAAAGCACCTGTTCGGGAAGGTACATCCCCATACCCGCAATAACGCTTCGTGCCATCGAACCCTCTTTCCGTTTGAAAAACGCCGTTCGAATACCCCTACGCTCCCCTGCGAAGCCCTGCCGCAGCGCTCGCGCGCAAACGCTCGTTCATGAAAGCGACGAGTTCTTCCTCCCGTTCGCGCAGGTAGAAATGGTTTCCATGCATCACTTTTACCTGCGGCGGTACCGCGAAGTAGCCCCGCCAGTCCTCCAATTCATCAAGCGACACCTCAAGATCGTCGTCCCCGCAGATAACGCTGCCGACAAGCGGGCGATTCGCGGGATCGGGCGGACGGGGACTGTACGTCTGCAGTATCCGCAGATCCTTCGCGCACAGCCCGATGAAGTAGCGCGCGATGCCCTCGTCTTCTAGGATGAGCTCGGGAACGCCTCCAAGGCGCTTAAGGAAGTCGATCCCGTCCGACTCGCACTGGGCGTAGTGTTCGGGCACCACGCGGCACGGAGGCTTCTGACCGGAGACGAACACATGGAGCGGCCGCAGCCCGTAACGCTCCTGCAAAAGGCAAGCGACCTCGTAGGCCACGAATGCTCCCATGCTGTGGCCGAACAGGACATAGCATCCGCCCTCGAGCCCCTCATCGGCCAAACGAGCGCTCACGCGCTCGACGCAGTCCTGGAAGTCCCGATAGCCCTCCTGCGCCGCGCGCGACCCCCTTCCGGGGTACTCGACGAGGTCGACGGAATCGATTCCCGCAAGGGGGGCGCGTTTGAGGAAGGCATAGTACCCCGACATCCCGCCCGCATGGGGGAAGCAGATCAGCTTCATGCCCGGCTCGCTTCCCGAGCGCGGGCAAGGTCGTTGATGATCGGAATGCAGTTCTGATATCCGTCGATCAGGATAAGGTGCCCTCCGTCGATCACGCGCAGATCGAATTCCCCGCCCGCCATTCGACTCCAGCCGCTCACTGCCTCGAGCGTGGTCATGGTATCGCGGTCTCCCGCGAACACGGTCACGGGCGCCTCGATGCGGAAGTAGTCCTGCGGAGAATTCTGGTATTCCTGCACGATCTTCTGATCGATATCGAGCAGGTCCATCGTATGGTTGGCGAACTCGAGCGCCTTCGACTTTTCGAAGTAGCGCTCCTCGTTGCCTGCATAGTCCGCGAATATCTCTTCGGGACGAACCGCGACTACCCGCCCAGCGCGTTCGTAGCTTTCGTAGCACAGCTGCGTGTACTTCCCGGCGAAAGCCGCAAGGTCTTCGGGGCCTTCGAACAGGGAGGGATGGAAGTAGCGCGTAAGCGTCTCCTTCAGCTCGTCCTCGCGGGCTCGGTCGGTGAAGATAGAGGTCTTGTACGTGTTTCCGTCAGGCGGGTCGCTCGCACAGAAGAACATGCGCGATGGCAGCTTCGTGCCCGACTCCGCAATGCGACGGTACAGCTCGTAACCGGCCACCGCACCGAAGCAGTACCCGAGGACCATGTAGTCCTCTCCATCCTTAAGCTGCGATTGTAGGTTCGAGAACAGATCGTCGGCGACCTCGGCCATATGCGCGCGCGACTCCTCTTTGCGCCGAAGGCCCCTGCCCGGAATTTCAAGCAAGCACAGCTTGACGTCCTTGTCGAGCAGTTTCACCCAAGGCAAATAGGCCGTAGCAGACGCCGCCCCTCCGGGGATGCAGAACAGTTTGATCATGAAAGGCTCCTAAATAAAGCTTCCCGTTGCCATTCCACCGTCCACGGCGATGCACTGGCCCGTTACGTACGACGCCGACTCGCTTGCAAGGAACAGAATAGGACCGACTATCTCATCGGGGCGCCCCGGCCTGCCCGCTGGAATCTGCCGATTGAATGTGGACAGGGCGAAGGAGTTGGAGAAGAAGCCCTGCGTCATCTCGGTCTCGAAAAGACCTGGGCACAGCGCGTTCACCGTGATGCCTGCCGAGGCGTACGTCGAGGATATCCCCCTGGTCAAGCCGCATACTCCCGCCTTCGAAGCGTTGTAGGGATGCCGCGGGACGGTCTTGGACGCCAAAAACGCGTTCACCGAGGCGATGTTGACGATACGCCCCCACCCTCGCTCGAGCATGGAGGGGATTGCAGCGCCGCACACGTAGGCGCACCCGTTGAGGTTCACGTCCACCTCGCGGCGCCATTCGTCGAAACCCGCTTCGGCATTGCCGACGGCGAACTGCCCGCTCGTCCCCGCTGAGTTGACCACGATGTCGACCCGACCGAAGCGATCGAGCACCTCGGCCATCATGCGCGAAACCTCGCCTTCGTCCGAAACGTCGCAAACCGCGTACATGCCGGCGCCACCCTCAAAACGCAAAGCGCCGAGCGTCTCGACAAGCCGATCCTCCCTCCTGCCCGCGATGCAGACCCGCGCGCCGCGTTCGGCGAAGGCCGCAGCGGCAAAGCTCCCGATTCCGCTGGCACCGCCGGTCACGAGCACCGTCTTTCCGCCGAACTCCCCCATGCATGCCCCTTCCTTGCGCATCGCTACCGAACACCGCTACTGCCGGACAACCCGTTTGACCATGAGCACCTCCGTAGCCTTGCGCCTGAACAGCCCGTCAAGCTCGGTCACCTCGCGGTAACCGCGCTTCTCGTACATGGACCGGGCGAAGTCGTTGTCCTTGTTCACCAAAAGGAAGGCGTTGGTGCAGACGAGCCGCCTGCCGTCGTCTTCCAGGATCTCGTTCTCGAAAAAGTCCATGAGCGCGCGACCGAAACCCCTGCCCTGACAGTCCTCCCTGACCACGATCAGATGCAGATAGGGAAACGAACGGAAAGCGCCCCGACGCTGAAACCACACGACCCCTACCGCCTCGCCGTCATCGGTGGCGAGAAAGCAATCGTCCTCGCTGATTCCCCGTTCGAGCTCGCGACGAAGGAACTCCTCGGTCGGATAGTAGCCCCTTCCCAGGACGGTACCGAAGATCAAGCGCGCACACGGGGCCGCTTCTTCCCGTGTCAGCCTTTTCGTTACCACAGCGACCTCCTTCTCCCCGTTTCCAAAAGCTCCTTGGAAGATGTGAACTCCCAGGAAATCGACTCGTCTTCCGCCGTGCAGACGGAAAGCAGGTAGTCCCTTCCCACTGCAAAGGTTCGAAACGACGGCCCTTTGCAGCCGTCCGAAAGAACCGGAACACGACCTTCCAGATCGAAGGAGACCGCCTTCAGGTCGTAGCCCAACCCGCAACCCTGATATTTCCCGAGCGCCTCCTTCAACGTCCAGATAGCGCACGCGAAGCGGTTCCTATGCGCAGGGGCGAGGCGACCGCGCACCGCACGTTCGCCCGCCGAAAGCACGTGGGAGGCGATGCCCGAAAAGTCACGCGACGCATTCTCGATATCGATTCCGACAGGCCCCTCGCCGAGTGCGCAGACCGCATAATCGCCGGAGTGGGCGATGCTGAACTGGATGTTCGGCTCGCTCGCGAACGCGGGCTTCCCCTGCGGCCCGCGCACTATATCGAGCTTGCGGGAAGAGGCCCGCTCGGCCAAAACAAGAGCCAGCAAGTACCCAGTGCTCGAAGCGCTCCGAAAACGTGCACTGGAGGCCTTCTTGTACTGGTTCACCTTCCACTCGGGAAGCGCGCCCCAACACTCCTCAAGGGAAGCTTCTTCGTCGACTTCCGCGATCGAGATGAAGGCCACGCGCTTCTCCTTTCGAAGTTAGCTTTAACTAATCAAGTTAACCGTTGCTAACTATATACAAAAAGCGAGTGTGTCAAAGGAAAAATTGCCGCAAATATCTTCTAAGTTGAATAAAACGCGCGAAAGGCAGCGGAACTAAGCTGCCCCGTCCGAAAACGAAGAACGCGCCGCCTGCGACTTCGCCCTATAGGGCGCATACAGGAGCAACGCGGCAGCCCCCAGCATATCGGCGCAGGCGAGCATCGCCAGAACGTAAGCGGGATCAAGACCGAGCTGCAAAATAAGCCCGCCTGCAGCTGGCGACGCAACGGCCCCCAAACGACCGAACCCGAGCGTGAATCCGAGCGCCGCAGAACGGGACTCCTCGGGGAAGGCATTCGAAACGAGCGCATTCGTCAAGTTCTGGGCGCTGATGGCGCCCACGCCAGCAAAGAACACCAGAACCACCAGCGCAACGCTCCCCTCGGGACGCGCAGCAACCCCCAGAAGACAGAGAGTCGCAAGGGCGGCGCTCGTCATGGCCACGCCCTTCGCAGAAACCTTCGTTGCAAGCCAGGCCGTCACGAGCGAACCGAGCACGCATCCGAAGTTCAGGACGACCATCATTTGCAGCGAGTTCTCCAAAGGCAGATTGAATTCGCGCATGAGCTGGGCGAGCCAGGTGCTGATACCGTAGTAGGCCATAAGGAACAGAAACGTGGTCAACGCCAGCAGGCACAGGCGGAAGAGCGCGCGACCCTCGAAACGCACCGGGGCCGTCGGATGTCCGTTCGATCGCGCGGTTCGAGACAGGCGCGGCGATTGCTCCACCTGCTTCGCCACGAACGGCATGATGAACGCGAGCAGAACGAGTCCGATCAAGCCGGCGACGAACATGAGGGGCCGCCATCCGAAGACCGAGAGGAGCGCGGCGCACAGAAACGCCGCCATAAGACCCCCGAACGGTATCCCCGTCATAACGATGCTGATGACCAGGGCGGACATACGACGCGTCGAATAGGCGCGCGCAAGCGACATCGCAACGGGAAGCACGACCCCCAGCCCCAACCCCGCCAGCGCACGCAGAGCACCGAGCACCGCACCCGAGGGAGCGAACGCCGCCGCTGCGACAGCCAGGCTGAACCAGATGACGCCGAAGGCAATCGTGCGAACGTAGCCGAGCCTGCGTTTCACGGCACCTGCCGAAATACCGCCGAAGAACATACCCAAAAAGGTCATGCTTCCGATGAAACCGGCAGCGGCCTTATCGACGCCCATATCGGCATCGCCGATCAGAGGCGGAATCAGACTGCTGTAGATAATCAAATCGAAGCCCTCGCAGAGCATAACGCATGCCATGCCGAAGACGATAGGCCAGTTCACCAGTCGAGAAAACGGTGATGAGATTCCCACGTCGCGCCTCCTTCGCATCTGATGGCATTGTCGCCTTTTTATTAGATTTTCCTAACTTATCACAGGAAGGACCCTATTCCAGAAAAAAGCGACCCCGGCGGGATCGCTTTTCTCGATCGCTTTTCTCGGCGGGATCGCAGGGCATTGCGGCGTCGGGATGCTCAAGGCCTGCGGAACAACGTGCTAGAAACGGGCTTCTTTCCATTCTCCAGACGGGCGGGCTTTTTGGGCAGCCTGGCGTAGACGACGACGTCGTACGCGGCGAAGGCGAGCACGCCCGCTCCCATGACGTAATACCACGGGTTGTTCTCGAACGCGAAGTACGGGCTGATGAGGCTCCACATATTGCCCAGCGGGTTGAACGACATGACGCACACGAGCACGAGCGTGACGACGAGCTGCCAGCAGCTCCCCAAACGCGTATTGCGCTCGCGCCAGAACAGACCCGGCGCGCATACGATGATGACCTGCGTGAAGATCCAGAACTTGAACATGCTCGCATCACCGAGCTCCACGCGCAGGAAATTGAGCGCAACGAAGAAAATCAGGATCTGCGCGCAGATCACGAACACGGCATGCCCGACCGTGGCATCCTTGCCCCACATCTCCCAACGCTCGACGGTCACGGTCTTGTACAGGCAGTAGATTTCGACGCCAACCCACACGGCCTCGCCAACCGCCCCGAGCATGAAGAACCAGAAGCCTCCGACCGCATCGTAAGCCGAAAGGAAGACCCAGACGCCCATGAAGTCGGCCGCACAGTAGAACGTATGCATCCAGACAGGGTACGGACCTGCACCCTCGCGGTTGACCAAGATAACCGAGTACACGTACACCATGAACCCGAGGAAGAACGTGAAGAGCGTAGCGAACAGCGCCATGCCGAAGGCGGGGTTCTCGGAGCTGAGGCTGTACGTGAAGTCGCTCAGCTGAAGCTCGACCCCCTGCGGATAACTCGCGAAAACGCTTTTGATAAGGTCCATTATGCACTCCTCGCTATCGTCGGGCTTCGACAGCTGCCGGGCAGCCACTAACGAACGCCATGATCACCACGGCGTTCGGGTCGGCGAAAACATTGGCCATGCCCTCGGCAGTTCTCCTCCGACGCGGAGGGCTCCGTGGACTCCACCTTCGCCGCCTTCTACGAGGTCTACGAGGCGGACATGCGCCCCCGCCTGCGCGAGCACACCTGGTACACCAAGAGCTACATGATTGAGGGCAAGATCCTGCCGTACTTTGGCAACATGCGTGTGGACGAGATAGAGCCCATCGACGTGGTGCGCTGGCAGAACCGCCTCATGGCCTACCGCAACGAGAAGGGCGAGCCCTACGCGCCCACCTACCTGCGCTCGGTGAACAACCAGCTCTCCGCCATCTTCAACCACGCCGTGCGCTACTACGGTCTCAAGAGCAACCCCTGCGCGAAGACCACGCGCATGGGCTCGTCCAAGGGCGGCGAGATGCTTTTCTGGACGCGCGAGGAGTACCTGCGCTTCGCCGACGCGGTGTCCGACAAGCCGGAGAGCTACTACGCCTTCGAGATCCTCTACTGGTGCGGCCTGCGCCTGGGCAGCTGTTGGCCCTCACGCCGGGAGACTTCGACTTCTCCCGTTCCGAGCTCAAGGTGACGAAGTCCTACCAGCGCCTTCACGGGCGCGACGTGGTGACGCCGCCCAAGACGCCGAAGTCCGTGCGCACCATCGTGATGCCCAAGTTCCTCACCGACGAGCTCGAGCAGTGGGTTGGCTCGCTTCCGACCGGAGAGGACGAGCGCATCTTCACCTTCACCAAGGCCAAGCTCCACCACGAGCTCGACCGCGGCTGCAAGATCTCGCATGTCAAGCGCATCCGCATCCACGACCTGCGCCACAGCCACGTCTCGCTGCTCATAGAGATGGGCTTCTCCGCCGTGGCCATAGCCGAGCGCCTGGGCCACGAGAGCTCGGACGTGACCTTCCGCTACGCGCACCTCTTCCCCGACAAGCAGGGCGAGATGGCGCGCGCCCTCGACGCGACCAGGGCGGGCATCTGATGCCGTGCCCGAACGACCGCAGGAGGAGGAGCGTCACGGTGGCCTTCAGGATGACGCCGGAGCAGAAGCGCTGGCTCGACCGCGTGGCGGCGGAGAGCGGCATGAACAAGCAGGACTACATCATGGCGAGGCTGCACGACGAGGCCATCACCGTGGTGCCGAACATCCGGGTGTACCGAGCCCTGCGCGAGAACATGCTGGAGCTGCTTCGGGAGCTGTCGCGGATACGGGCCGGCGGCGCCGTCGACGAGCGGCTTCACGACGAGGTTGAGCGCCTGACCAAGGAATTCATCGACCTGCGCGGAGAGATGAACGCCACCACCGTGAACACCGAGCGGCACGACATCCTCGAGATGAGCCGCCGATAGCCCCACGTGCCTGGCAGAGGGCAGAAGCACCGCCCCTCGTGGCGGTGAGAGCAACGTTGCCAGCGCGCGCACCCTCCAGAGCCCGAGACGCCCCTGCGACGCACCCTGACGCTTCCCCTTGGTCCTGTGAGGACATCCAATGCCTCCTTGCACCTTGCCCGCCTCCAGGGGCTCTCCTTGGACTCTTGCAGGCTCGCCGGGAACCGCTTACGGCCGCAAGGGCCGCAAAAACTTTTCGCCGGGCACAGAGCGCCCTTGCGAAAACTCAGGCCCTCTGGGTTTTGCTTTCCCCCTTGCGCCCGCGCGAACCCCGCCGGCATGCGAGCCACAAGGCGCGCCGCCGGGGCGGGCCGGGAGCTAAGGAGGACATTATGGAAGCCATCGACACCAGGGCCAAGAAGGGCATCAGGGTCTACCTCGAGCGCAGGGGCTTCGAGATCTTGGAGGAAGGCTGGGCGCACGGCGGCGACGTCGCCGACTTCATCGCCCGCGATGAGGACGAGCTGGTCTTCGTCCACTGCCAGGTCACGCAGAACGGCGGCGAGGGATTCCCCGAGGAGGATGCGGATCGCACGGCGCTCGAACGGCTGGCGGCTGCCTACCTCGCCGAGCACCTGGACTCCGAGGACATTCGGATCAGGTTCGACGTCGTGAGCATGCTCATCGTCGGCGAGAGCCGGGCGCTTCTCCGCCACCACCTCAACGCGCTCGGCACGCTCTAAGCGCAGGGCGCCCCCAGGAGCTCCGGCTCCCGGGGGCGTCTGGTCTATAGGCTGCTTGCTCTGTCTACCGGGCGATGATGACAGTAACGAACCCAGGATCTATCTTCTCCAGATCGCGCTTGAGGCCGGTTGGATTGCGGACACGTCTGTCCGGGTCGTAGATGAAGCAGAAAAGCCGCTCGCATCCCGGATGCCCCTTGTAATGGGGAATGTCGATGCTCAACTCATCGCCAAGATTCTTGTCGCGCAAGCCATTACGTGTCATCTTCACCTCAATGAAGCGCGCCTCATCTTTTAGAAAGAGATCGATGCGCGAGTTCTTTCCGGCGAAACTTGGCACGGCTTCTTCATCGCGTACATCGTCGAAGTAGGCTAGGCAAATAGATCTGAGAAGATCTTGGACGTCGTATTCATCATTGATTGCATACCCGTCTCTCCCGTTATGCCTACGATTAATTGAGGCGACAACATCAGGAAATCTGTTGAGCATGCTCTCAATGACCGCATCAACATCATCCTCGTTAGTTTCGTCAAGATTGATAATGCCGTTCTCGATTGCTTCACGCACACCTTGCAGTTGTCCCTGCCATTCCTCGGCAGTAGAGGTGTGATTGGTCTCTTCCTCCTCTAGCTTCTTAAGCAGCGTCTGTTGGTGCTCAGGCAAGACCTCATGCAGCATCATTGCTGCCGTAGCCTGCCAAGGGGAATAAAGCTCCGACTTTACCCAAGGTCCTCCAAAGACGCCGTTGACGAAATAGGAAGTATCGAGTACCGCTTTACCTTCTTCGATTAATGATTCAAGCTTTGCAACGGCATCGTCTTTATTCATGTCATCCTTCATCCCCATCTTGCTCGTCAATCTCGCGCAGCCGCACAAGCCAGCGCCTTATGCTTCCATCCTCAAAGAAGCCGAGCAGAGCTCCATCGCAGAAGCGTTCTGCTCTCACAGCTCCCAGTAAAAGTGCCATTACTGCCTGGCCGCTGAGTTTCGATACATCTGCCTCGGACATTGCCTGGCTATCCCACTCGAGTCCGTTGTGCTCGAGTATGTCGCGGTAATGTGTGAGCTTATATTCCGGGTGCTCGTCCACAAAGCCATAGATTGCCTGGTCAACTTCCGTGACTGTCGTTACATAGTCCACGTAGGGCATCTGGATTGGGTCGTCCATGGTGCCCTTGCTCTCTCGGTCTACGACCCAGCTGCCAAATCTCTCGGCTTTCTCAATGGCAGGTAGGTGCTTCGTTAGTCCTTCAAACATAGGCCGCCTCCCTTGAGAAATGCGCGTATGCAATCTCATCGAGCTGCGAGCGTATCGCCTCAAAGGGCTGGTTCAGATCGAGCGTTTTCACGCTAATCTGGTTGCCGCTCATCTGGTACACGCCGTCCGGCTGGATTTCTTCATCCGTCTTGGCATAGAGCAGCATTCCTGACACGCCATGCGGCTCAGTCGTGTCAGCTAGCTCCGCTTCCTTGTTCTTCACGTAGGTGAAGATCTGGTACAGGTTGCCCGAGTGGACGCTTCGCTTGTCGAACTGCTGTTGCATTGTGCGGCTGTAGTACTTTGCGTCGATGATGAGAACAGTTCTGCCTTGTGCGAGCGTTATGTCGGTATGCATGGCGGGGAGCATGTCATCGAAGCCGTCGTCGAGAGCCCAACTGATGTACGGCGCCCCTGCGGAGAGCTCTGGGTGCTCGCGCCTGTAGTACTCGAGAATGAACTTCTCGTACAGGTGGCTCATGCGCTGCTCGTCTAGGAAGCTCATCATGCGGAGGCTCCCGTCCTCCTGCGTCTGGAGGAGGCCCTTCACGACCAGCCAGCACACGTTCATGAACATGCGGTAGGCCTGGTTGTTCCGGTCGAAGCGCATGTGCCAGTCCTCATGCACAAGGTCTACGTCGTCCACATCCGCGAAGTACGGGAGCAGCCGCCTGAGCGCCTTCTTACGCGCCTTGTCGATGTCCGAACGGACCAGGAGCACAATCGTCGCCTTGAGAATGCGGTTCATGCGGGTGTCCGTGCTGAACTCGTCATAGCTGCAGACCAGCTGCCTGCAAAGAATCGAGCGCACCTTCAGAGACTCGGAAAGTTCGATCTTTCCCCTCGGGGAGGAGAGTGCCTCCTCTCGGTCGACGTATTCCCGGCCAAGGCCGCGCTTGAGCTGCAGGCTCACGCCCCGCGCCAGTATCTCGGCGAGAAGGTCGGCGGTGTTTCCGAACTCCTCGGCGGCGATGTCGCGGTAGCCCTGCCCCTGCAGCGTCTGGAACGCGTAGGCGAGCATGTGGTAGATGTTCTGAATCCGAATCACTGGATAGACCTGCGCAATTTGCCCGCCCACTCATCGACCTTGGAAGGCTCGTCGAACCAATACTCGCGCAGCATCGGCACGAGCTCGTAGTCAACAATTTCCGTGAGCTTCTCGTCCGTCACGTCGGCCGGTGACATGCGGCAGAAGTAGCTGTGACCGATGCAGAAACCGTCGCCAAGCGATTCGTCGGATGCGATCGCCTCGTTCAGCTTCACGACACAGGCGACGAGCCTGTCGAACTTCTCGCTGGCAAGCCCCTCCTGGTACGCGACAAAGCTCTCCGTGTCGAAAGCTGGTCGGAGCTCGAAGAACGCGAAGCGGCGGCGCAGCGCGTAGTCGAGCATGGCGAGCGAGCGGTCAGCCGTGTTCATCATGCCTATGAGGTAGACGTTGCCTGGGACGTAGAACAACTCATGCGAGTAAAGCAGCTGCAAGGTGTTCCTAGGCCCGCGCTTGTCGTTCTCGATGAGCATGAACAGCTCCCCAAAGATCTTCGAGAGGTTGCCACGGTTGATCTCATCGATGATGAAGAAGTAGTCGTTGTCCGAGTCGTCCTGGGCCCTCTTGCAGAAGCTGTAGAACGCGCCCTTCTCGAGGTCAAAGCCCTGCGCGTTCGGACGGAACCCCTCTATGAAGTCCTCGTAGCTGTAGCTCTGGTGGAACTGCACCATCATCACGCGCTCGGCGTCCTTCACGCCCATCATGGAGTAGGCCAGGCGCTTGGCGGCAAAGGTCTTGCCCACGCCCGGAGCGCCCTGCAGGATGACGTTCTTCTTCGCGCGCAGGACGTTGACGAGGGTCCTGTAGCGCTCGGCGTCCATGTAGACCTCCGAGAGGAAGTCCTCGGGCGTGTACGCCGGGTATTCGACTACGCCTGAGTCTTCCTCGGATTCGCCGTCCTCGTCCTCGAAGAATGAGTTCAGCTTCGCGACGAGGTTGGGATAGGCGGTGATGTCCGTCAGGGTCTTCATGGCGAGGAGGTCTTCCGTGTGCCACTCTCCGCTGTGCGTCCAGCGTACCTTGCGGATGTTCGGATAGGAGTCGCCGCTGTCGTCGAACTGGTAGTCTCCCTCGACGACGCCACGGCCTATGATCACGCTACGGCCCCGCTTCGCGAAGACGACGTCGCCCGGCTTCAGTTCGCGCGAGAACTGCCAGAGCGCGAGTGCGGAGTTCTTCTGTGAGAACTTGCTGCTGTACAAGGTGCGCAGGCTCTTGCGGATGTCTTCCTTGCTGGCGTATTGTTCGACGTTGCCGAGCTTGCTCCAGCCGATGCCCATGATGCCCCGCGCGTAGAAGTCGTCCCACCTCGCGGCGCCGTCTCCCGGGGAGTAGGTCCAGAAGTGCGTGGTCCTGACTCCCTCGTCTCCGAGGGCGTTTTCCTCTGCATTCTCAGCTGCAGTCCTCTCGGCAGCCTTCCGCTCCTGGTTGACGCGTTCGGACTCCACGAAGGCGGCAGCCGTCAGCGAGGGGAAGTCTGCGTACGAGCACTCTTCGCTTCCGAGCTCCGACTTGATGGTGTCGCAAATGGCGAGGTAGCGCTCTCCGTCATGAACTGGCGAGTCCTTCTCCTTCGGCACTATGCCGGCGATGGTGGCACCTGCCTTTGCGACGTCGGCCATGAACCAGCGGTTGCGCGAGTCCAGGCTGATGAAGCTGTAGGGCCTCGCCCAGTAGAGGCCCATGGTGAGCTTCCAGCCAAGCGTGAACTGGGTGACGGTGGCATCGAATGCCTCGACGAATGCCTTGCGGTTCTCTTCGCTATCGTCTGCAGCTAGTACAAGCTCGGCCTCGAACACGTGCCAGAGGTTATCGATGTCGTGCTCGCCGCGACGTTCGTCGTTGGCGAAGGCATAGAAGGTCGCGTTGAGGTTGTTGAGCACGGGGATGCCCTCGAAGTCCGTGGGCTGGTCTGCCCCAATGTCGAACACCTCGGCGATGCCGGCGATGATCTTTTGCCGGTTTGTGTCCGTGATGCCCTTGTTGAAGAGGCCGAAGACGGTGAATGGGTCTATATCATTCAGCTCGTCTGCTTCGAGCTTGGGAAGCTGCATCTCAATGCGCGAATACACGTCGTTCAGCATGGAGATGAGCGGCTGCCGGTCATTCTTATATGCAAGCAGCTTGTCTGCAAGCTCCTGGTAGAAGCTCGCCCACGAGTGTTGATTGTTCATGCTATGCCGCCCTTGAATAGAAGTAATCGAAAATCTGCGCACGGTACTTGGTGATGGAATCATCCGGGTAGCTTTGCTCTGGAAGCTTGTAGAGCTCGTCGCGTATGAGCGTGTCTACCTCTGCCAGGGTCTCGGGTTTCTCCGTCCAATGTGACATCTGTGCCAGTCGCTTCCGGACGGTCTCGACCAGCTCCACGCAGAGGCTCTTCACCTTCTTGATGTCCTCTTTCGAAAGTGAGTCTTTGTAGATCATGTCAAACACGGCTAGCTGTTCCTCGGTGGTGAAGCCCTCGCGCACATAGCGCTTTTGCTCGTCATCGAGGTCTTGGGAGAGCTTCATAAGAGCCTCGAACGTCGCCTCGATGGTCGCCCGGTCTTGTTCCTTGTTGTACTGGTCGATGATGCTTTCGTACCGTTTGAAGAAATCGGCACGGGCAGGGTTCTGTTGAAGCGCAATCTCGAGCCTGTGTTCTATCACCGCACGCATGTCACCCAGGAGTAGGTTCTTCTCGGTTTTCTTCTCGAACTCGCGATGCAGAAGGTCGAAGTCGATGGCGCTGATGTCGAATCTCGCCGGTTCCGACTTGTCGACTTCGCTAACCTCGATATGCTCGTCGATAATTTTCTGGAGCTGCACCATCACATCGCCTGTGTCCGCGACGTCACGGCGCTTCGTGACCTCCCGGTAGATGGCGTCTATCGCATCGCGGTGCGCCCAAGCGTCTCGTGACACGTCGCCACGCTCGATGAACTTGAACAGCTTGAAAAGCGCCCGAGCCATGATGCCGAAGCGCTTCTTGACCTCGTCGCCGGCGGAGACGGCATCGGCGGCGCGCCTTATCATGCTGAGTTTCTCGAAGCCGTCGGCTGCCAGCAAAGACTCGAGCTCGAAGCCGCATCCCGCAAGGAAACTCTCGATGTCGGCGAGCAGCTGCAGAACGCGCTCGATGAGCTCGCTTTTGTCCAGAACAGGAGAATCTCCAGGCGTACCCCACGGGTCGCGCGTGTAGTCTGCGAGCGCCTGCCGCAGCGCCTTCACAACGCCTATGTAGTCGACGATGAGGCCGTTACTCTTGCCCTCTGCCACGCGGTTAGCGCGGGCAATCGCCTGCATGAGCGAATGCGCCTTCATGGGCTTATCGAAGTACATGACGGATAGCGGCTTTACATCGAAGCCCGTCAGCCACATGGCGCACACGAAGACGATCCGGAACGGGTTGTCGGGGTCGCGGAATTCCTTGTCGAGCTCCCGCTTCTCCATCTTCTCGCGATGGGGTCTGATGTCGATGCCCCATTTCTCGAAGCGGGCGATCTCGTTCTGTTCCTGGCTCACGACCACGGCCATCTCGGTCTCGCGCATCCAGTCAATCTTGCACTGGCGCTCGAGTGCCTCCTGCTGCGTGTCCCCCTTGAGTGTTCGCTCCTCTTTCTCTATGGCTTCCGCCCAGTACTTCTGCACGAGGTCGTGCATGCGTACCGCCGTCACTTTGTCGATGCTGATGAACATCGCCTTGCCGGACTCCCAGAGCCCCGAGTAGTGCTCGACGAAGTCCTTGGCGATGGTGTCCAGGCGCTTGCTGCTGGTGACGATGTGATATTCGCGGGAGAGGTCGCGCTCGAGTTTGTCCTGCTGTGCGTCATCGAGGTCTGCAGCCTCAACGGCATCTGCCAGCTCCTCGTTGATCTCGGGGTTCTCGATGTGCAGTAGGTCGCTGCGGTTCTCGTAGTACAGGGGAACCGTTGCGCCGTCTTCCACCGCCGTCGCGAAGTCGTATACAGAGATGTACCCGCCGAACGTACGTGCGGTGATGTTGTCGTTGGCGAAAAGCGGCGTGCCCGTGAAGCCGATGCGGGATGCCGTCGGCAGGAGGTGACACATGTTAGCCGCGAGGACCCCGTTGTTGGTCCGGTGCGCCTCGTCGCAGAGAATCACCACGTCATGGTCGGGCACTATGGGCTCGACGTCGGGGTCGTTGAATTTCTGGATGAGGGTGAAGATGAAGCTCGGGTTGCCCTTGAGCTTGTGAATCAAGTCTTCTCCACTCGTGGCGATGTAGCTTCCCGGGTCGGACGTCTCCATGCAGCCGCAGTTTGCGAAGGTACCCGCAATCTGCTTGTCGAGTTCGTCGCGGTCCGTCACCACGACGAACGTGGGCGACCCCGCGAACTTGCGCAGGATCTTCCTCGCCAGAAACACCATGGAGTAGCTCTTGCCGGAGCCCTGCGTGTGCCAGAAAACGCCAAGCTTCCCATCCTTAAGCTCGCGATTCTTATACGCCTTCACCGCCCGGTTGACTCCGAGGTACTGGTGGTTGCGCGCGAGGATCTTGGCCGTCGTGCTCGCCGAGTGGTCGAACAGGATGAAGTTCTCGAACAGGTCCATGAAGGTGGACTTGCTGCACATGCCGCGCAGCATGGTCTCCAAGTCGATGCTGCCCGGCTCGCCTTCGGCAAGGCGCTTCCACTCGTTGAAGAACTCGAAGGGACTGCCGAGCGTGCCGACCTTCGCCTCGAGGCCGTTCGAGAGCATCACGAATGCGTTGAAGTAGAAGATCTGAGGAATGGTGTCCTGGTAGTCGGTGTAGTTGTCCTCGAAGGCGCGCCGCACGTCCTTGTCGTGCCTCTTGAACTCGACGAACATGAGAGGGATGCCGTTCACGAAGCCAACGAGGTCGCAGCGGCGGCGGTGCAAAGGTCCGTCCACCCAGAGTTCTTCGACCGCGATGAAGCGGTTGGCGTCGGGATGTTCGAAGTCGAAGACGGCGGCATACTCCGTCTGCTTGGTTCCGTCTGGCATCTCGCGCTCGACAGGGATGCCGCCACGGAGCATCTCGTACTTCTTCTCGTTGGTCTGAAGGAGCGTGTCCGTGGCAAGGGTTGCCATGAGGGCATCCGCCGCCTGCTCACATTCCTCGACCTCGAGCCACTCGTTCAGCTCGACAAGCGCATCGATTAGATAGCGACGCAGCACCACCTCGTGGTAGCTGTTGCGTCCGAGCGTGCCGTATTGGCCTAGCTCCTCGTTATCGTAGGCGTAGACGAGCTCCCATCCCATCTTGTGGAGCAGTTCACCAGCCGGCTTTTGTACGGCCTCTTCCTCTGAATAGCGACTCTTTCCCATGGCAGCACCCTAAACGCTTCCTCTATATGCCTTGTCCTGCGGAATCATCTGGCTAATCCAACCATCATGGCGGAGTGCAATCTCATATAGCGCGATGCGAGAGAGCATGTACAGCTCTTCATCGTTGTCGTTCTCTAAATCCATCGTCACGTATGGACGAAAAATAGGTTCGATTTCCCTGAGTTTTAGCCTGCCCCATGCGGCGTCGTTCGGTCCACTCGTTCCATCCAAGTAGCCGATTTTCTCAAGCTGATAGCCAAATCCTTTGAGCTCGATGCTGTTCCTGTCACCATATTTAAGATGCTCAAACAGCACCCAGTCGCTATCGTCGCCTTCGATGCCCCCATGCTCGGGACCTTCACGAGACATGTCTCGCAGCACGTTTAACTGCAAGTTTAGGGCAAATCTCCAGGCGTTTGCATATCTTTCTGCAGCTTTTCGGTTTACTGGATTGGATGGACTGAACGAAATCGCTTTTTTCGCGAAGTCGTAGATGAAATCATTGTTAGCGCCGAAGCGTTCAGCTTCCACCTGCTTGAGACGATCAATGTAATCGGCTTCCGCCTCATCTTCACCTCTTCCGGGAACGGGTGTGTTCCGGAACTCCTGAATCTTGCTATCCTGGAATCGCGCTAGCGCCGTACCGATTTTGTTAAGCAGGCTGTATCGGTATTTAATGTGCGCAAATACCTGATCCATGTAGATGCAGACGTCCTCGCCCCAGCTGTTTGCATCATTGGTGAATGCGTGCCCATGCAAATCGCAATGCCATGCGAATTCAAGAGGAGAGCCCTTGACCCACGTCACGTAGGGACAAGTGACAATATCCGCATCGTGGTACATACCCTTGTAGCGGTTCGTTTCCGTGGGATGCACGGCGCAGAGCGAGCGCAGGAACTCAAAGTACCTTTTGTCTGTCCCCTTACCGTCATTGCCAGGCATTCGGAAAGCGTCGATACGTGCGTTTTCCTCGGTCAGGTCAACACCGAAGATATCAGCCAGCATGTCAATGCTGTTGAGCACAACGGAGGCGTTGTTGATGAAGTTTATGAAGTCGAAAGCGCTTCCATGCTCCATCACGCCGAGTTTCTGATCATTCAAATAGCCTACGGTATCTCGTATCCGATGCACGCAACTGCAGATGCAGTCCCATGCCGGAACACCACGATATTTTTTCTCGGCAAACGCCTTCTCAACGAATGAGACCTGCTCGGATATATGTTCATGCGAATCGAGGGTCTCGTTAAAATCTTCGATAAGATCCGGGTCAAGGTGTATCTGAAATGTTTTGACCGCGCTCATGATCAGGCCTCAATTTCTCCGGACATGAGCTTGGGGAGAAGGCGGTCGCGAGCTCCTGCCAGCAATTCGGCCTTCTCCATCAGCGCGTCCATATTTGAAAAAAGGGGGGCTACCATTTTTTCGAATCGGTTCTGTAGTCCAGCAGGAGGAATGCGCATTCTTGTGTAATCGAGTGCTTCAGGCTTGAGATGCTTGATTTTCGTTCCGTTTGCCAACGGTGAAAGCAGGCGAGATACATTGCCATGACGACACGCACAGTAAAGAAATGCGCAGGAGCCGGACCGCGGTCGAAGACAGGCTAAATCCATTGAGGGGAGCGAGCCTTCGGCATAACGGGGTATACGCGCCACGTATCCAGCGAGTCCCTGCGCTTGCTCGGTTAACGCCATTACGACATCGTTTTCATGCAGAATTTGCTCGTGCTTGTAATCACCGTTATATGTACGTTCTTTATAAGGCTGATACCCACCCCACGATGCAATGCTGGAAAGGGTAACTATACATTTTCCCTGCTCAACATCAATGTTATCTGATTTGTATGAGCACCCCTTAATAACGTCAGCATATTCTGATATGGGTATTTGCTTCCAGTCCGTTGGAAGGCAGCCAACAACCTCAACATCCTCATGGCCAGGGAAATTGAGGTCGATGAACCATTCCTTGTAGAGGCGCTGTACGGCTTCTTCGAGCAGCTTTATCTGCTTTCGGTTGTTCTCGATGAGGTTGTCGTAAACTTGAAGAACAGAAGCGATACGGTTCTGTTCTTCAAGCGGAGGACAAGGGACCTCCAGCCTTTCTAAGTCGCTGCCTTTGATTCCTGCCTGAGCGCACTGGGAAACAATGCCTGGCATAGGAGACAATGGAGAGCGAAAGAAATACTGATAGAAATAAGGATTTGCTTTCTCCTGGCAGAGTCGCACTCGAATTAAATGTGAATCAAAAGTTGTTGGTTCATTAATTTTTGTGACGATAGAGCATTTACCAGCACCTTCTCTTACAAGAGACTGCCTTGCAAACAGCAAGTCTCCCTCACACAGAAGCGCTGTCCTTTTTTCATTAGCTGTAACGGGAACCTTATCGGCTGCGGTATCACCAATCCAATCGGATTCAAACAATTCCCCCATATTGATAAACCGAATACCAGACCCACGAATAGCCCGAGGCTTTGTTAGCCCATTCCTAGAGCTTTCTACATACAAGTCGCCGAACTTCATAGTCCAAGCTCCTCAAAGTTACGGGAGATAACGTCCATGAGCTCGTTGCTCTCCGCCTGGAGCTGCTTGAGCTCAGTATGAATCTTGCCCATGCGCTCATGGAAATCCACACCGTCGTCCTCTTGAAGCGGTACTCCCACATGTGCACCGGGGGTCAGGCTCCAGTTCTTCTCCTCAATCTCCTTTTGAGTAGCAATCTTGCACAAGCCAGGAACGTCCGTATACGTTCCCGCGTCAAATTTCTCCGTAAGCCACAACGCCTCATCTATGATGGTGAGCAGATCTTCAAACTGGGAGATTTCCTCTGCAAGACTCTCGCGGAGGCGCTTGCGTTCGCGCTGCTTCGCCGCATCGACCGCCTGCTTCGCTTGCTCCTTGCGCTTCTCAATGAAGGAAGAGAGAGCTTCACGTGCTGCAATGAAATCCTCGTATGAAGTGACGTTTGCCAACACGTCTCTGGTGTCCGCATCGTCAACCGTCTCCGAGGCTCTGCGAATCTCTGCGTAATACTCATCGAGCAGTTCAGAATACTTTTTCGCCTGCCCACGGTAGAGCCACACGATGGCAGAGAGGTTCTTGAGCTGCCAGGGGCTCCACTCATTGTGCGTGGTATCGATTGCCGTGTGATAGTTCTGAGCATCGATAAAGAGGACCTTGTTCCGCAACTCCTCCGGCTTTCCCTTGTCGAGGAACCAAAGCGTGCAGGGCAGGCTCTTCGTGTAGAAGAAGTTGTTGCCCACGTAGAGCATCGCGTCCACGTGCCCGGACTTCACCAGCTTCTCGCGAAGGCCGCGGTCCTTGCCGGACGAGTCGGTGGCAGACGAGGCCATGACGAAGCCCGCGCGACCGGTCTCGTTGAGATACGAGTAGAAGTAGTTGATCCACAGGTAGTTGCCGTTACTGAACTCGCCCTTCTTGTTGATTCCCGAGATGCCAAGCGGCATACGGCTTGCTGCAATGGCGTCCTCGGACTTCACCTTGTCCACGTTGAAGGGAGGGTTCGCTGCTACGAAGTCGCAAGAGCCGTCGAGGGAATGGGCGTCGCTGTAGAAGGTGTTTGCCTCGTCACCGCTCTTGATCTTGCCGTTCATGCCATGGACGGCCATGTTCATGAGGCAGAGCTTGGCGTTGTACTCGACCTTCTCCTGACCGTAGAAGGTCATGGACTCGATGGGGTTGCCGCCGTGTTCTCGAATGTAATCGCTTGCGGAAACGAACATGCCGCCCGACCCGCACGCCGGGTCCAGCATCGTGCCGCGGCTTGGCTCTATGACGTTCATAATCATGCGAACCAGGGACTTTGGGGTGAAGAACACGCCGTCGTCGCTTGCAACCGCAGGGGCGAACTTGCCTAGGAAGTATTCGTAGATGCGGCCGATGATGTCGTCGCCGTCTTCGTCAAGTGCGGGGTTGTTGAAGATGCGTAGCGTCTCGCGAAGCAGGTCGCTGCCGACGTCCGTGTAAGTGCGAGGCAGCACGCCGGCGAGCTGGGGGTTCTGGCGCTCTAGCGCGGTCATGGCGTCATTTACCCGCTTTCCGATGTTCGCCTCGTTCTCGGGGAGGTTCAGCAGGTAGTCGTAGCGCGCCTCCTCGGGCAGGAACATCGCGCCGCGTTTTGTGTAGTCGGCGGCCTCGATAGGCACCTGCCTACCGGTAGCGTGGACGCGACTTTCCTTGATTTGGGCATCCACGGTCTTGAAGCGGCCCCATGCGTAGCGTAGGAAGATGAGTCCGAGCACCGGCATGCAGTACTGCTGGCTCGTGAGCTTCGAGTTGGCGCGCAAGTTGTCTGCCGCTTCCCACAGTTCCTTTTCTAGCTTCTTGATGTCTGCCACTGGTTACTGCCCCTTCTTTGCAAGCTCTTCAAGCATGCACATGCGAATGAAGGCGCTGAAGCTTATGCCTTTGAGGGCGGCAGCCTCCTTGCCCGCATCGCGCAGGTTCTTCGGAATCCTGATCGTGATGGCGGCCATGTCGCCGCCCACGAGGAACTCCTGCTTCTCGGTGTCCGTCGCCCCGTTTTCGACGAGGTCTGAGTACTTCATCGCCCGGCCTCCGTATGAGTCGGAATGCAATACATTCGCAAGATATTTTATCACCGGCATACGACAGAAATCGCAAGCCGTCGAGTAAATACAGCACATTATCGTGCTGTTTCATGGTGCAATCCAAACAGTAGCAAGCTTCCTGTGTCGTACGCACAAGGCGCACGCGTAGGGCTTGGGTCGGCGGCGACAACGCCCGCGTCAACGCCTGCGTTGCCGTGGGAGCCGCCTTGCGACCGAGCGTCGCAGCCAACCGGCCATCGACGCCGCGGGGGATTCCCCGCGCCCCTGGGAGGCAGGCGCCCTCCGAGCACCTGCCCTGAAGACGAGGAACGACGATGAGCGGACGTTGCGAGCGCGTATACGTGAGGCTTACGCCCGGCGAGAAGGACCGGGCGCTCGACCTCGCGTCGCGAAACGGCCTCACCGTCTCACAGCTCGTACGCGCGCTCATCCAGCTGCCCGCCGACTGCGCGGCGGAAGGCGCCCGCACCGCCGTGGTGCTAGACCGCGCCTCCGCAGGCAGGCTCGAGCGCGAGATGCGCCGCTGGATTGAGCGGCGCCTTGCGGCCGGGGAGGCGGGACGGCTTGCCGACGCCACGGAGCGCAGACTCTACGAGGTTGCCCGCGAGGCGTGCGACCTCGGCGACGTGGAGGAGCTGCGCCGCCTCGCCGACGCCGCGTCCGTATGCGAGGCGGTGGGGGCGAGGAGCGTGGACGACCTTGCCCATGCCATGGGACGCCTGCAGGAGGGCGTTGATGGATTGACTACACTTAGCTGGACAGTTTCATGAGGGACATGAGATACGAGGGAAAGGCGTCCCGCAATGGCAGATCCAAGGCATCCGAGAAAGTTCAGCGAGGAGTTCAAGCGACAGGTCGTCGAGATGCACGACAACGGCAAGACCACCTCCGAGATCCTCGAGGAGTACGATCTCGGCAGCTCGACGTTCCACCGCTGGGTGAAGGCCATCCACGCCAGCGGATCGACCAGGGCCGCCGACAACCGGGCCCCCGAGGAGCAGGAGCTCATCGAGCTGCGCAAGGAGAACAGGCAACTCCGGATGGAGAACGACATTTTAAAACAGGCAGCGCTGATATTCGCACGAAGGCAGCAGTGATAACGTCGAACGTCGGGCGCTACCCGATATCAGCGCAATGCAGGGTGCTAGGCGTTGCCGAAGTCGACCTACTACGCGATGCGCAGCCGCGCGGGGGCCGAGCCGGAACCCGACCCGCTGGTCGCGGACGTCGTCGCCGCGCACCGCGACAGCCGCGGCCGCTACGGCGCGAGGAAGATCAAGTGGGCCCTCGCCGGGAAGGGCAAGGTCGCCTCCCGCAGGTGCATGACCAGGATAGTGAAGGAGAACTCCCTGGCCAGTGTCTGCACGAGGGCAAACTACAGGGCGCATGCCGATGCGCCTAACGATGCCAACCTGCCCAACGTCCTCGACCGCTCCTTCAACGGCTACGTGCCGCACACGCACCTCGCCAGCGACCTCACCTACGTGTGCGTCCTGTCCGCCCGGTGCTACGGCTGCCTACTCGTCGACCTCGCCAACCGTGAGATCGTCGGCCATGCGGCGGGCGCCCACAAGGACGCCAGGCTGGTGAAGTCGGCCTTTGCCACCGTCGCGTTCCCGCTTTTCGACATAGACGTGTTCCATAGCGACAGGGGTTCCGAGTTCGACAACATGGCCCTCGACGAGATGTTCGACGTCTTCGGCATAACCAGGTCGCTTTCGAAGAAGGGGTGCCCCTGCGACAACACCGTCGTCGATTCGGCGAACAAGATACTAAAGGCCGAGTTAGTCTACCGGGAGAGCTTCGGCAGCCTTGAGGGTTTGCAAGTTAAGTTGAGCAATTACGTCTGGTGGTACAACCACGAGCGAATACATTCGAAGCTAGGCTACATGAGCCCAGTCGAGTTCAGGGAAAAGTCCCTCACGATTCTGTCCAAATAGGTGTTGCCAATCCAAGGTCCATGCGCGTGTTGCAGGAGACGAGGATGGACTTCATCGTCTTTCCCGCCGCGTCCTTGAGCATCTTGTAGTGCAGCAGGCAGAAGTCGGAGTCCACGACGACGGGCTCTCCGGTCCTCACCCACGAGAACTCGGAGGACGCCACACGGTACGACCGGCGCGAGCCGGCCTCGAAGGCCTCGTCGCGCGCGGCGGACGTGCGCATGTAGCGCATGCCCGTCTTGACCTCTTGGAAGAGCAGGTCGAGCGGGCTCGTGCAGTCCTCGTCCGTCTCCTTCACCGTAACGGACTAGCCATGGGACGCGCCCTCGCCATAGCGCGCGACCACAGGTTCGTGCTCGCCTTCGCCGCCACCTCCATCGTGCTTTCGGCGCTGCTCCTCCCCGAGCCGGCGTTCGCCTTAATCGCAGAAGACGTAAACGCATGGCTCTGCGGCCTTCTGCGCGACACGTGCAACCGGATCTTCAACAGCCAGGTGGGCATGCTCAAGTCCATCGGGACTGATGGCGTGCTCTCCGCCGACTTCACGCAGATGCTCGGCAGCTCCGACAGCGTCACCATGTACGACGTCGCTCACGAAGCCGGAGTTGCGGTCGACCCACTCCGCGAGCTCCCTGCACGAGATGAACATACCGCGCATGCGGTTGAAGAGCCGCCGGAACGGCAGGGGGTCAATTTCCCGGTACGCGAGGTCGCGCACTGCGTTCTCGCTCACCTGTATGAGCGCCGCCACGTCCTGGATGGTGTAGAAGTCCTTGAGAGGAACCCACGGCTTGGTCTGTTTGGCTGCTGTCATTGCCGAGTCACCCCTTCGGTTGCCCGCCTTGCGTCCTCCCCGCGATCAGCGCTGGGTGGCAGGCGGCGAGACGAGCGCGAGGGGGCGTCGAGCCCTAGGGTTGTGGTGATGTGGCGAGTTTCTCTCGCAAGGGGGCACGCGGCCATGGGAGATCCCGATCAGATGTCGTTGCTCATGGTGCGCAGCGTCTCGTCTAGCTCGTCTTTCCTGACACGCAGAAGTCTCCCGATCCTTATGGCGGGGATCTTCTGCCGTTCGATGAGCTTGTAGACCGACGTCTTCGATACGCGCAGGTAGTCCGCGACTTGCGGCACGTCCATGAGGCCGTCGGGTAGATTGCTTGCTTCGGATGTCGAGGAGGCAGCAGATCCCCGTATCTCCGCCCCGGCGTTCTCGCGGCTTTCGGGATCATTATCCGATATTCCCGTGGGCATCGGGAACGCGTCGCGTGGCATCTGGAGGATGTCGTCTTTCATGGGATGGCCTACCGTCCTCTCGTCTTGCATCTGGTGCGCTCGGGTCGCAACAAGGCCCAAGGAGTCTCGTCCCGTTGTCGAGGCAAGCAGAGAAATACCTGACGGGAGGCGCGCGTGCAAAGCCACAAGGGGCGTTAGGCCACGCTAGGTTGTAGAAGAATGAAAAGAGAGAGCGACGGGGTCTGCCGCTCTCCGCCCTCGGGCACGCAATGCAATCCTTTTGAACGATAATGTTTGCAAGTACAAACAAATTACCAGCGCCTGCTTCGCGCTGGTGCAAGGGGGCAGCAGAACGATGAAAATCACGTCTATCGGCATACGTAATCACAGTAGGATCTCCGACTGCACCATTGATGTCAGGGACAACTTGATACTGGTAGGAGCAAATGGCAGCGGAAAAAGCTCGATCATAAGATGTATCGATCTGGCTCTTGGCAAGACAACGCAGCAGCTGTACTACTCCATCGACAACTCTGACTTCGAGGATAAAGAGCAACCTTTTGCTGTTGAAGTGAAGCTAGAGGGGCTCAGCGAAGCCGAGCGGTCGTTTTTCCCAGATGACTACGATGCATTAGACAACTCGTTGACTGTTCGCATGGAAGCCACTCTGGACAAGGACGATCTCACAATCAGGCGATACTTTCCAAAAGTCGGCGGCGATAACAATTTAAGAAGAGAACAGCTTGAGAGCATCGGATGGAGCATGATCCCCTCCGATTTTTCAACCACGCAGCTTGAACCAGGCAGGAAGACCATCGTTGATGACTACCTCAAAGAGGTGGATGCCTCTGGAGACGAATCAAAATTGGCTGAGGCTATCAAGTCTCTTTGCGATGCGATTGATGGCTCAGATGCCTTCAATGAAGCATTGAGTTCCCTGGCAGGCCAGCTTGACCCTGTGCTCGATGGAGGCATCACGGCAAACAAGCTTCACTTCGTCCCCGAAGCGGCAATCAACGGAGATCTACTGAATAACGTTCGGCTTCAGATTGAGGGCAAGTCAGGAACCGCTCGTCAGGCGACAGAGCAGTCTGACGGTACCAAAGCCCTTATAGCATTCTCTATCTTTGGGCTACTTAATTCGGGCGGAATGATTGCCATTGACGAGCCGGAAACTCACTTGCATCCATCGGCGCAGCGAAACTTGATTCGTATTCTGAAGAGTGCAGGAAAGCAGCTTGTCATAGCTACGCATTCTGGAGTTGTTGCTGGAGAGTTCGAACCCGACAACATAACGGTTACTCGCGAAGGGATTCCGCCCGTACAGCCAAGTCGAGGGTTCCTTACGGGCAAAAAAGACCAGGCAACCCTCGCAAGGTGGTGGATAAGCAGCAAAATTGAGCTTCTGACGGCTAAGCAGATTATCGCAGTCGAGGGGCAGTCGGACAGAATGGTCCTTGAAGAGGCTGCGGTGAAGATGGGACGTCACCTCGAAAGGGACGGTATTGAAATCCTAGAAGCTGGCGGGTGCCAAGAAATGCCGCATGTATTAGACATCTTTGGAGAAAGCGGATTCGGCCTCAAAGTCAGTATTTTGATTGATGAGGATGACGGAAGAAATCTAGCCAAACTAGCGAAGAGGCTTGGAGTCACGATCGATAACCTCGCAGAGAAATCCGTCTTTGTATCAAGAAAAGATCTTGAAGACGAGTATGTTTCAGCTATTGGGGCGGGCAGGCTATGGAACGCAATGTGCAATTCGAGTCTGTTCACTAAAAACATGCTGAAAAATTGCCAGATTGCACCTGGTGCCTCAACGCCAAATGAGCAGGACCTGGCGGAGTACTGCCGATCAAACAAAATCATATGTGCTGTAGTCGCCTGCGGAACATTTGACAAAGGGACGGCGGAGAAAGTGTCAAGCGTTGCTGAGGTGCTCAAAAATGCAAGCTAGCGCACCTGGGGTCACCAAGGAACAACAAGAGATTTTCGATTACGAGCCTTATGGCATGGTGATTACCGCGCCAGCTGGCTGCGGTAAAACGGAAGCGCTTGCCTATAGAGCCAAGGGGCTCCTTGAACGATACGATTTTTCAGGAAACGGCAGAAGACTGCTTATCACCTCCTTCACTAATCAGGCAAAGGACAACATTAACGAACGGCTTAAGAAGTACATCGGCGTGCAGACGCTAAGAGAGCATGTCACCGTCTGCAATTTTCACGGCCTAGCCTCGCGAATTATTAAGGCGCACGGTCAACTTATAGGCATCGGAAGTGATTGGACTCTTGCAAATGTTGACTGGGTGGGAAGAAAGCTACGTGCTGGTGGGTACGGATGGAATGACAGCGACCGGGCTAGGCAGGTCTTACGCGATGCAAAACTGACGTGCCTGACCGATGACAACGTAATGAAACAGCTTGAAGGCGCTGTTGGACAAGCTGGGGAAATTGCTCGCACGATTGAGAAAAAACGCATCAACGAAAAGATGATTTCCTACGACGACCAAATTAGGGTTGCACTGTGGCTTCTAAGCGATCATAGGGTAGCTGACCTTTACAGAAACCATTTCTTCGCGGCGCTGGTTGATGAGTTTCAGGATCTGACTCCTCAACAATTGAGGTTCGTGAAGGCACTTTGCGGAGAGAACGTCACTTTTGCCGGTGACGTCGCTCAAAGCATCTATTCGTTTGCTGGAGCAGATGTAGCCTACGTACAACAGGAGATTGCCAAAGATTCTGGTAGGCAGATAAAGCTACTGAAGTCATTTAGGTCGGCACCTGCAGTTCTGAATGCAGTCAACTCGCTTTCCCCGATGACCGGTAGCGAGCGTCTCAGAGCCGCCTTCCCCAGTCGCTGGGGCTCGGGTGGAGTCGCTGGGCTTGCATCTTTTGATGACGAGGACTGTGAAGCTGCGTGGGTAGCTGGCATGTCAAAGTCAATCTTGCGTCATTGTCCACATCAACGAATTGGCATCATCACGAGGACGGTTAACCGGGCCATCATCGCGAAGAGGACTTTAACGCAAAGCGGAATCGAATATACCGATTGGGGAAGCGGAATCTTCAGACCAGAGGTAGCCGGAGTCCTTAAGCGCATCTGTTCTGATATACAAACCCATTCCTTTGCAAATAGTCTTGAAGCTCTCCAATACATTCAACAGAGGGCTGCTACCTATTATCACGTGGGCCAAACTGAGGAGCTTGAAGAAGGCTGCGGCTGGCTCTTTAATCAACTTTTCCAACGTGGTTTTGATTTATCAAAAGCGCACGAAATCGAAGAGAACATCACCGTAAAAAGAGGTAACGAGACTATCGCAACGCATGAAGGCGTTCACTGCCTCACGGGTCATGCCGGAAAAGGCCAACAATTCGACTGGGTATTCGTGCTTGGCTTGGAGAATGGAACTATACCTGACTTTAGAGCGAAAAGCCCCGAGTCCAAATGCGAAGAAGCCAGGGTGCTTTCTGTAATGATCTCCCGTGCGCGAATTGGTGTCTTCGGGACTTATACAAAAGGAAAAGTTGATAGATTGGGAAAGTATCGCGAGAATACACCCTCGGATTTTATCGAATATCTGAAAAAGGCACCCGGATTCTTGCGTGGCAAAGACGCTATCGAGACATGGTGCGGCAAAGCTGACTGGCCAACAATAGCATTGATGTAACTTAGGCTGCACGATGCCGCAAGTGAGGATGTTTGAATGACCTGTCCTGTAGTCACTTCGTTCTATGTGAAGTGCGTTTCCCCAGTTCAGCACTGTCACTCTCCAGTCGGGATTTGTCACTCTTGGGTCGGGAAGCGCCGCACCCCGTCGGCGCCGTTTCAGCCCATGTAGTCAGTTGCACGCAATCGAACTGCGTTTCCGCAGGTCATACGTGTCACTCTTCGGTTGGGCGAAAATACTCTCCCCAGGTGACTACAGAGCATGTAGTCAGTGCTGACTACATGGTGACTACACGGTTTTTGCGATAGGAGAGTAGAGGAAGCCCCAGCTCACCAGACCTGTTGACTACACAGGAACGGGTCATGCAACGATCGAGTGAGAGTAGCGAACAAGCGTTCTATATAACGAAATATATGTCAGATGACGGGGTACGG
>ERZ773022.210-NODE-210-length-53386-cov-18.849918_pt1 | contig 53386 bp, 19 predicted proteins | sample MGYA00580839_ERZ773022 | MGnify/ENA primary metagenome ERZ773022 (study PRJEB29015, sample SAMEA2738020) | human oral metagenome | biome: human oral; feature: human-associated habitat; material: dental | place: China | collected 2044 ... | reverse complement strand
GCCGCCCGGAACCGGTCGCTGGCAACGGCACCGCACCTACCAGCTGGGAACCTGACCCCATATCCCGGGCCTCGACGAAGACGAAGAGGCGGCCCCTGGCGGAACCGCCTCCGATACCCGGCAAGCATATTCGGTGTGATTTCGTCGGGCTCTGATCGTTTCCTGTCCGTCAGAAGTGTTCGTGCAAGTTGTTCAGCGAGTCTTGGAAGGATGTCGTGTCGATGCTGCCAACAGACCCCATCTCTTCCAGGAACCTGGTGTCCTCCGGTAAATCTGTATCTTCTGGGGGTACCGCTAACTATGCGGTGTTCGTCAGCTACTCCCGTCGGGATGACGCCGGTAATGGGTGAAACGACTCTGGTGGAAGCGCTGCGGGATGTGGTTAGCGATGACTTCGATGTGCATTTCGACTCTAACAAGGATGTTCTTCGACCGTGACGATCTGAGACTGGGAAGGAACTGGGAAACCCAACTGGCTCGCGTGATCCGCGGGGCTGTGAGAGCCTGTCAAGTTGTTTGTGTAAGTGGGGGTTGGTGGTTAGAGGTAGGGGTTGATTCAGTCGGGATCGGCGATGGCGAATTGGGTCAGGGCCTGTTCCAGTTCGTGGTGAGCGCTCCTTCGACGAGACGTCCTTCGGCGAAGCGTTTGTCGCTTCGGCGTCGTTCTATCTCCTTCGCTCGGTCTCATGTTCGCTTGTCCGCGACGTTGCCGATGACCAGCCAGAGCAGTTTGGCTGCTGCATCGTCGGAGGGGAAATGACCGCGGTTCCTGATGACTTTGCGGAGCTGGTAGTTCAAGGAGCCGATCGAGTTGGTGGTATGGATTACTCGGCGCAGCATTGGGCGGAAACTCCAGGAACGGGACGAACCGGGTCCAGGCGTCCCCGAACACCCGGATCGTGGTATGGGGTTCCTCTGTCCGAGTTCGGTGGTGGCGAAGTCGTCCAATGCGGCTTTGGGGGCATCGGCATTGACGGCTTGGTTGACTCTCATCAACACGGCAGCGACGGCTTTGTGGTCCTTGTAGTCCATGAATCTCATCGTTGCCCGGATCAGGTGGACCACATAGGTTTGGATCATCGACTGGGGCCATGTCTGTCTCGATGGCTCAGGGAACCTGGCCAGAGCATCACAACACACGATCAGGACATCACGAACCCCACGGTTGGCCAGCTGTGTGCAGGCCTCGGCCCAGAACCTAGCCCCCTCGGTGGCCTGGAACCAGATCCCCAGCACGTGCGTGATCCCGTCGATGGCGACACCAGCAGCGATATGGGCCGATTTGTTGCGAACGTGAGCTTTGTTAGGGAACTTCACCACCAACGCGTCGAGGTAGCTCAAGGGGTAGAACGTCCCCAGGGGATCTTGCTGCTATGCCCACATCTCGTCACCGCCCTTCTCCGGCCAGGTGCGGTGGGGCCTGCGACCGGCTCGGTGTCAAACATTCAATGGACTACAACAGGGTGTGTTTCGACATTGCCATGGTCGAAACGTTCTTCGCCACCTTGAAGACTGAGCTCTACAACCGACGCGACTGGCCAACCTGGGCCCAGGGCCGCCCCGAAGTGGCCTGCTGGATCGAGATGGTCTACAACCGTCGTTGGCTCCACTCCCCACTCGGCTACCAGAAGCCGGTTGAGTCGAGTATCACCACAAACAATTGAACACTCAATCAGGGATCGAGTTGCGTAAGCGGGAGGTGTCCACAATTTGCGGAGAAGCCCAGAGCCAAGTTGGGTCGAAACCAAGGAACCCCTGCTGATCGCTTGACGTAGGACATGACATGTGATAACAACCCTCTCGTCAATGCATTCTCCGAAGTTATCCGCCCTTGATGGCCTTGACGCCTTGCCTCGTCGGTGAGTTCAAGGCAACGCGTCAGCTTGGTTTAGGCCTGTATTGTATTCCGTATGTCGCTGAAATGTTGGCAGATTGTAGGAAACTAGCAAGGTAAGTCTAGGGCCGCTCTCTTAGAATGCAAATTACTCACTTGGCCAGCGTGGTTCTAAGGGGAAGTGCAAGGTGGCATCGTTTGGAGCGAAGGAGTAGTGATGCTTCGAGGAGAGGCCTACCGCAGCGTAGGGGTTTGGGTTGATAAGGAGCTGGGATCGGCTTGGTCATGGATGCATGCACATCCACGTCCATGCTGCACTTTAGAACAGTTAAAGGAGCTCATAGCATGGGGTGATGTGATCGGCGCCCAGAAAGACGACTGTTCTTCGCAGTGTATTGTTTACGAAGTCCTTGCATCAGATGTCCCGGGCACGTTTTCTCTTGGTGGCGATTTGAAGCTCTTTGTAGATTTGATCAGAGCTGGCAATCGAGAGGCGCTCCTTCACTATGCTGTGACTTGTTGCGATTTCCTTTACGAATTCTCAACGCATACAAAACGACCCGAGAGCATGTCTATTTCCCTCGTGCAGGGGGATGCGCTTGGTGGAGGATTTGAGGGAGCGCTGGCGGCAGACGTGCTCATCGCTGAGCGGGGGACCCTCATGGGATTTCCGGAGATCAAATTCGATTTGTTCCCAGGGATGGGTGCTCTCACGTTCCTCAGCCGGAGGGTTGGCGTTGACCGTGCCTACCGCATGATTCTCAGTGGAAATCGGTATACGGCTGAGCAACTCCATGACTGGGGTGTGGTCGATATTCTTGCGATCCCTGGCGAGGGTGTGGAAACCGTCAACGCTTTCATTCGGCGGGATCGGCGAAACCGTCATGGGTCTCTGGCCCTGCGTCGAGCCAAGAATATTCATAGTCCGATCGATCGTACCAAGCTGTTTGCCATCACGGAGTTGTGGGTTGAGAGCGCGCTAGGGTTGAACGAAAGAGCGCTGTCTTTGATGCAGCGATTCGTTAATAGTCAAGACCAAAAATATCGAGCAATCTTTGATGTTGATTCCTTGGCAAATGCAATATAATGGGCGAAACATAATTCGGTATTGTCGGATTTTCAGTCGCACGTCATATCTCATTGATAGTTTCTTGGTGGGGCATGTGAGGATTATTCGAGAAGGTGAATCAGAAATTTCGCCTTAAAAAGAGGAGTGTAATGAATGCGCAGCAGATGACGCAGGACCAGCTGCTCGAGTTTCTTCAGGATCTGCTCGATCAGCCTGATCTTGAAGTCAATGATGACTTATTCGGACTTGGGTTGACCTCACTCCAGCTCATGGTAGTCCAAGAAAGAATCCTTAAGGAATGTGGAGTATGCATTGAACTGCAGGATATGTTCACGAATCATACAGTCGGTAAATTGGCGGCTTTGATAGAGCAAACATCTCCTTCGGTTGAGGCAGGAGCGTCGGCTCCCATGAGAGTTTCAGCAGGGACCTATCCGGCGTCTCCAGCGCAGACTCGTATGTATGTGATGGCAGCTATGGACCCTGGTACCGTGGGTTTCAACATGCCCGAGGCAACGCGAATAGTCGGGCCTACGAGTCTGGATGACCTAGAGGCGGCAGTGTGGACCCTTCATCGTCGTCATGAGAGTCTCCATACTCGTTTTGCCATGAAAGACGAACTTTTTCAGATTATCGATCCGAGTCTTACTCCGATGATCGTCAAGAGAACGGGGAAAGCGGCTGAATTTTCGATGATGGCTCGGGAATTTATAGCCCCCTTCGATCTGCTGACAGGTCCCTTGTATCGTGTGCTATTATTTGAGGTTTCTGATGATGATCACTATGTATTCCTTGACATACATCACATTATTGCTGATGGATGGTCGCTGGCACGCTACTTCACCGAATTGCTCGCGCTAATCGAGGGGAATCCTCTCAGCCCCCTGCCCTATCAATACAAGGATTATGTCATGCGGCGCCGAAAGCAGATGGCTCCGGCGGACCTGACAGCTCGTTATGAGGAAACGACACGAGTTCAAGAGCTCGGGCCAATTCCTGGACTAGAACTGCCAACGGATTGGGCCCGCCCACCGATCAGGAGTTGCAATGGAGCTCGGGTGGCGCGACATGTAAGTATAGATCTTCTTGATCAGCTTGCCCGATTTGGTAGTGCCCGGGATATGACCACGCACATGGTGCTGATGGCAGCCTTTTCAGCGGTGCTTCAGCGCTGGAGCGGTCAGCGTGATTTTGCTATAGGTTGTCCTAATGCGGGTCGCGATACGCGAGATTTCGAACAAGTGGTCGGAATGTTCGTGAATATGACGGTGAATCGCATAGCTATTGCTGAGAATGCAACATTCGAAGACCTTCTCAGGGGAGTGAGGACAGCCTGCCTCGCTAGCCTAAAAAACTCCGATATCGAGTTCAATGACCTCGTTGATTGGCTTCATGTACAACGGAACCCGGCCAGAAATCCAGTCTTCGACTATGTATTCGCCTATCAGAACGTAGATATTCCTTCGATGACTCTGGCGAACCATTCCCTTAGAATTTATGAATTTGACTACAGGATCAGCCGTTTCGACATGTTTCTCTCATTCATGCGGATTGAAAATGACCTAAGGGTCCTGCTTGAGTATTCAACGGACCTGTTTCTTCCTGCTACCGCGGAAGATTTCGTCGACGACGTATTAGAGGCAGCGAAGATGATGTGCAACTCACCAACCGCGTTCATTGCAGACCTCCCAGTTCGTCGGACGCGCAAGACGGTAGCTACCGCTCCGGTAATTCCGACATTCAGCTTTTGAGGCCCAATGAGAACGAAGGAAATTGGATCGTGAATAGAGTTAAATCTATGTCTATTATCTGGGTTGTATTGGCTGTAGTTATCACTTTGTACTACCTGGTTCTCAGACAGCATGTATTCAAAGTTGAGGAAACGCGGGGAGAAGTGGTCGTGGCAATCATCCTCCTTGTGGGCATCGTGGGTTCCCTACTGCTAGCACTTGTCATCCGTGTCGTCACTATATTCACGCATCGCTCAAGTAACGTCGTTCCGAGTTTGCTTTGGGGCACATTGTTTGCTGGGATGCTGCTGACTCTTATGGTGGTCCTGTCTCAAATGACGGCCTACACCCCTGAAATCCAAGGGGTAAGGCCCATAGCAGAGCTCAAGAAAATTGATATCAATGGCAGAACTGAATGGCTGTCCATCAGGGGCGAGGATCGGACCAAGCCCGTCATGTTGTTCCTGGCAGGGGGGCCGGGGGGATCTCATCTCGCCACCGCGCGTCACTACTTTAAGTCTTTGGAGAGTAGCTATGTCGTGGTTATTTGGGAACAACCTGGGGCATCGAAATCGTTGGGTGCTATTGATCCCGCAGATATCACCTTGGACACCTACTTGGACGACGGAGCAGAAGTGGTTAATTACCTGCGTAATGAGTTCAAGCAGAGCAAGATTTTCCTTATGGGTGAATCATGGGGATCTGCGCTCGGGCTGATGATGGTTGAGCAACATCCAGAATTCTACTATTCTTTCATTGGCACTGGACAGATGGTGGATTTTCTTGAAACCGAGATCATCGACTATCAAATGGCTCTTGACGATGCGCGGAAAAATGGTAATGATGGACTCGTGGCAAAACTTGAGGAACAAGGGCCACCACCCTACAGTTCGGGTGTGGCGCTTAAAACCATTGCATACCTTTCACCGCTGAACGGTATCATGGCGAGGACAGGGCAGTTGAATAGCGCTCCAGTTTCGACGTTGGATGGGTATCTTGGCGTCGAGTATGGACTCTTGGATAAACTGAACTATTTTTGGGGACTGTTCCGCACGCTCGATGTGTTTTACAGCAAACTCTATTCTGTAGATCTTAGAGAGCGATGCCTCAGCCTGGATGTCCCGATTTATGTATTTCATGGGCGTTATGACTTCAACGCTCCTGCGTCTTTGGTTGAGGACTACATGCAGCGACTCAAGGCGCCTGCGAAGTCTTTGGTCTATTTCGAGCACTCTGGTCACAATCCTTGGCAGACGGAGAACGAACTCTTCATCCAGCGTGCTCGCGCGGTCTTTGAAGAAACGATGAAGGAATAATGAAATCCCTACTAAAGAATCGTAATTTCATCCTGTACTGGTGCGCTACAACATTCTCCATGAGTGCGAGTAATATCGTCCAGTTTGTCCTTGCGCTCTATGTGCTTGACTGTACCGGATCCGGGGCAATATTTGCCGGGATGCTATCCATCGTCGTTGTCCCGAGATTGTTGTTTACTCCAATCGCAGGTGTAGGAGGAGATCGCTGGGATAAGCGCCGCATGATGATGATTCTACTCCTATGCGCAACCTTGGTATTGGGGATGTTCGCCGGAATGTATAAAGCATTCAATGATTTGAGCGTTCTCTCGGTATTCATTCTCGTTATACTTTTGGAAGTGGTCGAGACCTTATACAACGGACCTGGGAACGCCGTGATCCCTGCCGTCGTGGATTCCGAAGAGCTCACTCCCGCCAATTCGCTTGCCTTCGTTAATGATGCGATCGTAGGGATTTTTGCGCCACTTATCGGAGGCTTGGTGTATGGGTTTGCCGGGATTTTTGGTGGACTCTGTGCGGCGGCTATAGCTAATGTCGTCGCCTTGGGTCTCATCTCGGGAATGCGATTGCCAAAAACGGTTTCCCAGCAATCACGCGGATCAATGGTTGGTGATTTTAATTCAGGGCTGAAATTGATTCGTGCTCAGAATTTCCTACGTCGCTTCGTTATGTTTAATCCCTTGATTAACTTCTTTGTGACTCCCGTATTTACTGTCTCTTTGGTCTATGTATTGCGACAGAAGATGGGCTTTTCGGCCGAGTTCTATGGCATAACGGTTTCGGTGATCTCTCTGATCTCTTTAAGTGTTCCAGTGCTGTTGATGGGTAAGTTCCGCCACCTCGAGCTGCTGCGTGTGATGCCGGGCGGCATGGTGACGTTGCTGGTCGGACTTATCGCTATTTTCGCAGGAGAATGCTTCAGGGAGATGGGACTGTTGTCAGCGCCTTTCTCGTTAGCTCTGATTTTTGGGGGGACAATTGTGGCGCTAGCTATTTCGATTCTCTTCAATGTTCTTGGAAATTCTTTGATCGGTAGCATAATTCCTATCGAATATATGGCACGCACCAGAAGTACTATGATGTTGATCGCGACGGTGTCCGTGCCCTTGGGGCAGATGGTATTCGGTTTTTTCTTAGATCGCGTGATGCCCTTCTGGACCATGCTTTTTGCGGTACTCGGAACCGCGTTGTGTGCAGGATTGTCCCGCCTGATATGTAGAGGCGACGTGAGTACTGATGGTCTAAAATCAAGTATTTCCGACGTGGTTCAAGAGCTGGAGTCAGATTCAGTAGCGGCAGCGAAAATTGTGCGTGAGTAGTTGAGTTAGGGGCGGGTAAGCGCTGATCCTCCCTGCTGCCGATGCCAGGCTCGTGCTGATGTTTGAGCTGACATCTGGTGATATTTAATCATGCGGAATTCCTATATGAGGAGTATTTGTGTCTGAGAAATGCTGGTCCGGCCCCTATGGAGACATGCAAATTCCGGATCTCGATCTGTTCAGCTATGTGTTCGCCGATATTGCGGACGACGATGATGGGGTTGCCGTTGTTGACCATGCGACTGGGGACAGGCTAACTTTCGGGGAAGTCAAGAGCCAAGCAATTGCCTTTGCCGCATGGTTGCTGGCTCATGGGATAGGTCAAGGGTCGGTGGTGGCGCTTTTCCTGCCGAACTGTCCTCAATATCTTCCTGTGTTCCACGGTGTCGTCCGTTCGGGAGCCGCAGCTGCTTTGATAAACCACAGCTACACTGCTGAGGAGGCGGCAGATCTCATGAGGCTGGCGAAAACTCGTTTGCTGGTCGCGCACGAAACCGAGAGCCAAGTCGCCATTGAAGCAGCACGGTTGGCTGGAATTGATCCGAAACAAGTGGTGCTAGTCGGTGGAGCAACAGGGGGAGGGACATTCTTTTGGGATGATATCTGCCAGGTCCCCGGTCCTGCACCAAGGATTTCTCTGGATCCTAGTCGAACAGTGGCATGTATTCCGTTCAGCTCGGGGACCTCAGGGAAACCCAAACCGGTCATGCTTAGTCATCGCAACCTCGTTGCGAATATGGTTATGTTCATGCGATATCTTGATTTCGCTGGGCGCCCTCGTCCAGTACTGGCCGTCCTTCCCTATAGCCATGTGTTTTCCTTGAATGGCTGTCTCAACTCGGCTCTTCAGGCGCGGAGTACACAGATCACATTCTCCTCCTTTGATCCCATGGCGATGGTCAAAGCAATTGAGTGCCACAAACCTCGAATTCTGCTGATTGTACCTACAATTGCAGCTTTCCTCGCTAAACATCCAGCAGTGGCGCAGATGCAGAACTGCTCTGTGGCGCTGATCATCTGCGGGTCCGCCTCGCTGGATCCTGAGTTTTCTGTCGCTGTCGCGGAGCGCCTCGGTGCACGTTTCATACAAGGATTCGGCATGACGGAACTGTCAACGTGCACACACCTGATTCCACCAGAACGGACCGACATGGATCCTGCCTCTGTAGGGCAAGCGCTCCCGAATCTTCGATTCCGTGTGGTGAATCCTGGGACCGCTGAGGACGTCGATATATCCGATGCTGGGGTCAGTGAACCGGGAGAACTGTGGTGCACTGGTCCCAACGTCATGATGGGCTACGCGGATGCCGCTGCGGAAACCAACGAGGTTCTGGACTCTGATGGATGGATCCATACGGGTGACCTTGTGACTGTCGACGCTGAAGGTGTAGTGCGTGTAGTCGGTCGACTTAAGGAATTGATCAAACGCCACGGGCTGCAAATCGCGCCCGTCGAACTTGAACACATCCTCTGCCAACACCCAGAGGTGGCCGACGCGGCGGTGGTTGGAGTAGCTGCCCCCGGGTCGAGCGATCAGGTTCCATACGCACTCATCCAAAGATGTGCGGGGGCCACTGTTGAGGCTGATGAACTGATGCGGTTCATAGCCGAGCGGGTTGCCCCTTACAAGCGGCTCGGAGGCGTGAGATTCATTGATCATATTCCCCGGAGCGCCGCTGGGAAAATCGTGCGCCGCGACTTGAAATCGAAGGTCCAACTATGAAAACTTCGCAGACGATGAAGACCGAGACTCCAATCTGGGACGAGACTTCCTCTCCCCGAAACTTGGTTAACTGTGCAATAGAAAGTGCGGTTATTGAGGGCTTAAACCATCTTACCAAGGGGAATTCCGCTGCCAAGTTAGCTGTGTGTCTAACCGCTGTCGGAGCAACACTCGTTCGGCATGATGAGGATTTCTGTGGGAGGCTCTTGATCCCTGACGTTTCGGACCATAATGAACAGGATCAGAAAGACATCAGAGTGCGGTATATTTCCTATACCGAGGATGGTTGTGAAAACCTACGTGAGGTTCTGATCCAAACGTCCAGAATGATTAATGCATCGATTCTATCAAAAGGGTTGAGTATTGATGCAGCCCAGAAGCAGAATGAGCTCCTCACGGTGCTAGTTTCGGAATTGGATATGCATGGGAGAATCGGGGCTTATGTGCCTGGTGTCGATATCCATATTTGTTTAGGGCCTGCGGAGCTGGTTGTGGAGTCATTGACAGACTGCGGCATCCAGATTCGTTCCTTGGCACGTCAAGTTCTACATGTGATGACCTCTCTCATCGGCAACTCACTCCGACCGCTCCGCGAAGTGGGGATCTTGTCCGATGAGGAACAATTTCAAATCACCCGCAGGTTTAACAGTACTGAGTGTCCACTACTGTTTGATGGTGCTCTCGGACCATGGTTTGAAGCAGTCGCTGAAAAACATGGTGATTGCGTCGCAATTCTAACCTCCGACGATCGAATTTCCTACCGTGATTTACGTGATTCTGTGGAACGCAGAAGTTGTTATTTGGATGCGCTCGGCATCCGCGAGGGTAGTGTCGTTGCGGTTCTGCAGCCGCGCTCGCTAAATCTCATTATCACGTTGCTGGCACTTCTGCGGATCGGTGCTGTGTATGTGCCGCTCGATCCTACATGCCCACCAAATCGCATTCAGTTTATTCTTGAAGATGCGGATATTTCCCTCATCTGCTGTGAGACCGCAACTCACACCGTTGCTGAGTCTCTTACCGAGACGATTCCCGTGGTTAATGTTGACGTTTTGGGACCTTCTCACGCGGTGGTTCCTCTAGCGGCATCCTCCTCCTGTGCCGTGGCCTATCAGATCTACACCTCTGGGTCTACAGGACGCCCCAAAGGGGTTCGTGTTACTCATCGGAATCTAGTTAACTTTATTAGCGCTATAGAAGATCGGCTGCGCATTGGACGGTACGACAGGATTTTGGCAGTAACGACCGTGTCGTTCGACATTTTTTTCCTCGAGGCGATGCTCCCATTATTTCTCGGGAAGACTGTCGTTTTGGCACGCGAGACCGAGCTCGAATCTCAGCATGCGCTGGCTGATCTCATCCGGGATTCCCATGTGTCAGTGGTACAGTTCACCCCATCGAGGTTGCAGCTTCTGCTGTCCAGCGGTGAAGGCGCGGCTTTGTCAGAGGTCAAACTCCTTATTGTGGGTGGGGATGCGTTCCTATCATCGATGGTGCCGAAGGTGCGGCGCCACTGTAAAGCTGAGATTTGGAACCTCTACGGGCCAACAGAGACCACCGTTTGGTCGACCGCTGCCCGAGTCACTGATCCTTCCTCTATTACCATTGGCAGTCCCATTGGCAACACGCAGACTCTCGTCGTCGACGAGCAGGGAGGGTTGGCTCCTATCGGCGTAGCCGGGGAGCTACTGATTGGCGGTCTGGGGGTCTCAGATGGGTACTGGAAGCGTGAAGACCTGAATGCCATGTCTTTCGTCGAAGAGCCGTGTGGCGTGCCTGGCCGATTCTATCGAACCGGTGACAGGTGTCGCTGGCTGGACAATGGTGAGCTGGACTTCTTGGGGCGTTTGGATCGTCAAGTCAAGGTCCGTGGTTACCGGGTCGAACTTGATGAGGTCGAGGTTGCACTCAGCAGCATTGCTGGAGTGAGCCAGTGCGCTGTGGCGCTTCGGCGCGGTGCGGATGCTGAGGCATGCCTTGCAGCTTTTTTCACGGGGACTGCTGGACGTCATGATGTCCGTGATCAGCTTCAAACCATGCTGCCGAGTTACGCAATTCCCGATATATTAGTCCGAGTAGAACAACTGCCCCTGACTCCGAGCGGAAAGTTGGACCGCAAGGCCCTAAGTAACTTGGATATTGCAAATGTTTTTCCTTTTGCGGTCCCGGAGACCACCACGGAACGGATAATGGCGAACCTGTGGTGTGAGGTTCTTCACATGCCACGAGTGGGACGCAACGATGATTTCTTCTTGTCTGGAGGCACCTCGATGAGTCTCATGGTGCTCATCGAGCGTCTTTATCGAGCGTTTAGAATTGATCTCGCTCCGGAAGTCATACTAACGACGCCTGTTCTTCGGGAATTATGTGCGCTCATTGATTCTGGGACATTCAAGGGTCATCCTCTCGTCCGACGACTGGGGGATCATGGGCCCGTGGTGTTCGGCTTCCCGCCGATAGGTGGTAAGGGGTTGGTGTACCAGCAACTCCAGGAGGCTCAACCATCCCTTGATCTAACGGTATTCGATTTCGAGGCTGACATGCAGGAACCGTGTGTTCTCTACTCCGACGAAATCCAACGGGTCCAGCCCGAAGGCAAGCATATACTGCTCGGCTGGTCGGCGGGCGGAAATCTCGCCTATGAGACGGGTCTGGAACTGGAGAACAGGAATCCTGGCTCTGTCGCCGCCGTGATCCTTGTCGACACCTCACTGGTGGCGGGTGCCCCCAGGCCGGACGCTAAAGAATTGGACGAGCAGGTGGATCGTAACCTTCTCTTGGCAGCTGAGGATCCCATGTATGCTATGCATCTTTCCGATCCCGCAGTGCGGGCCGCTTTCCGCGTGACCATGCGAGCCTACACCGAGTACCTTCATAGATCTGCAAACAATATTCGCCCTAGCAAATTCGCCGTTCATCAGATCCTTTCTGAGGACCCTCTCGTTGATGATGATCCACGCTTGGCATGGCAGGGCTTCTCGGCTCAATTTGTAACTCATCATGGATGCGGAAGTCATCCATACATGCTCTATACTGAAAACCTCGAGGCGAACGGTGCGCTTATCGCTCGTATTGTCGATGGTTTGACCCCTTCTGAAAAGGAGATCATTCATGCCATACATCATTGATCGATGGGAACCGGGAACGTTCCTATACTGGGCCGGGGCAATGACGTCGGCTAGTGCCTTGGCAGTAATTGAAAAGGATCCTCGGGGTGTGGATGTCGATGAGGTTCATCTTGAAGCGTTGAAAGTGCGTACGACCCATGGGGAGGTTCTGGCAGGTCTCCTGCAGGCAGAAGGGCGCGAACTTATCGAATTGCTGGTTCGGACCCGGATTCTTACGCGTTCGCTCCCTGTGCCAGAGCGTCTATTTGACTTACCTTTACCGCCAGCGGTGGCAGCGGAGGATCCGACCACTTTTCTAGTCGCAGAATCCTATCAAATGTACAAGAATAAAATGGCCCGTCGTCTTGTTGAGCGAACGGGGCAGCGTTGCCAATTAGCCGTCGCTGGGCCGGTGCCAGAATGGGCAGAACTGCGGCGCAGTTGCCGGCATTTCAGCGACGTCGCTGTACCCCAGGAAACTTTCGAAACTCTCATCGCATCGTGCGGATCGCGACCTGATGGGAGCTATCGTTACGCGAGTGCCGGTGGGCTTTACCCCATCGATCTCTACGTGCGCATCCGTGAAGGCGGGGTTGTTGGATGGGAAGAAGGTCTTTATCTCCTGCATCCATTTGAAAATCAATTGGAACTGATTAGCCCAAGATGTGTCTTCCCTCGAGCTGCTCATGTCCCTGGAAATGAGGACATGGGGCAATCTTCGGCATTCGGTATATACGTGGTATTTGATCCAACTGTGAGTGTGTCTAAATATGGCGGTATGGCCTATTACTACGCTATATTGGAAGCTGGTGCAATGATGCATCACTTAGCGGTTCTCGGTGCTTCCATTGGAATCGCCTCATGTCAGGTTGGACGTATCAATTCCTCTATTGTAGAAAAGTATTTCCGATTTCCGGCTGAGCATATCTATCTTCAGTCTTTAGAGTTGGGAATCGAAGATGAAAGCGACATTGAAATGAGCAGGGCCGATGGGATATTCTGACCGGGATGTGGCAGTGGTCGGACTCGGCTTTACTCTCCCCGACGCACGTACCAAGACGGAGCTAACGACCTTGTTGGAGCAGGGATGGTGTTCTGTTCGAATGCCGGAATACGCGCGCCTTGCTGACCTGTACGATTACTTTGATTCCGCTTTTCTGGGGGAAGAACCACGGCTGCTTCGAGGAGCTTTCCTGCAGGACATTGCTCATTTCGATCCAGAGTATTTTGGGGTGACGCCCGCTGAGGCGGCAGTGATGAACCCGTACCAGCGTCTAGCACTCCTCGTGGCCTACGAAGCCCTGTGGGATGCTGGCTATCCCCCACCCTTGGGGAAGCGCAAGCGGGTGGGGGTGTTTGTCGGCGGCATGGGCGACATCGGTACCCCTCAGTACCGAGAAGTAGTCTTGGCAATGCGTCCAGAAATGCGGGATGTGGCTCTGCCTGCCAACATGGCGTCCATCATAGCTGGTCGTATTTCGTACGCGTTCGATCTTGCTGGCCCCGCAAGCACGGTTGACACCGCATGCTCATCGTCGTTGTATGCGCTCCATCTCGCCAAGGAATCACTGCGACGAGGGGAGTGTGAATTGGCTCTCGTCGGGGGTGTGCGTTGCCTGACTGTGCCCTTCCATACTGGGGAAAATTTGGGTATGGAGTCCCCAGACGGATTTACACGCACTTTCGATAGTGACTCGCTGGGTACTGGGTACGGTGAGGGTGCTGGGTTTGTTGTCCTCAAGAAGGCGGTCGCCGCTATCGCCGATGGTGATCACGTCTATGCCGTGATCAAGGGTAGTGCCGCCAATCAGGATGGTCGCTCGAACGGCATTACGGCGCCTGACTCGACAGCTCAGACCGAGGTGCTGCTTGAAGCTTGGGATGATGCAGATATCGACCCCGATACCCTGGGATATTACGAGACCCATGGGACAGGGACGAAGGTTGGTGACGTCCTCGAGATGCGGGCCCTTGCGCGCGCTTTCGCCTCGCGAACTTCCCGCCGCCAGTTCTGCGCCGCTGGATCATTCAAGACCAATATCGGTCATCTGCTTGAGGCGGCGGGGGTTGCTGCCCTCATCAAAATCTGTCTTTCTCTCGAATCTAAACGGCTCTATCCGAGTCTGCACATGCGTCATCCAAACCCGCTGATCGAGTTTGAGAAATCTCCCTTATATATCAATACTGCTGCGCAGGATTGGGTAGCGGGGCTGTCGCCTCGGCGGGCAGCTCTTAGCGCCTTTGGGTTCAGTGGCACCAACATCCATGTAGTACTCGAAGAGGCAAACATCGAGCCCTCTGACCCTGTGACTCAGCCGGTGCCAATCAGGCTCTCGGCTGGCGACATAAAGGAAATGATGGCTTACGCCGCGGCTTTGCTTGCTGACTGGCGTCCGGGAACCAACCTTGCTGATGTCGCACACACGTTGAGCCGACGCCCTACGGGCGCTATGTCGTGGTGGTGCATGGTGGCATCAGAGGAAGAACTCCTGCGCCGCCTTCGTGACTGTCCTGGGAGCGGTTGGGAACGAGGCGAACCACCTGATCCGGCTCCCCGCGGGAGAACCGTGCCTTTGGCTGCGCCTCCGCTGAAGCTGCGCCGTTTTTGGGTCGACTCGGCCACGCGGATGTTGCCCGGTGCGCTGGTGCGGGAACTCGGATACACGGAGGTAATGGATCCTGCTGCATCTTCGGTGTTTGCGTCGGCCACTCGTGTGGACCTCAGAGACCTTACCTGCTCAGACGCAGTCGGCGAACTGTATGACTCCTTGCAACGCCTGCTTGACATACCTGCTGAAGAATCGGTTTGCGTAGTCGTTGGGCCGAGCAGGAACGTCACGGGCACGGAGGTGATCGATGAATCTCAAGCCATTGCGGAGGCCATGGTCGTGGCGTGGGCGCGAGAACGTGGTGGAGCCGCCGTGGCCGTGCTTGAGACGAACTCGCCTCTCCCGGTGGAAGACCTTGGAGAGACCGCCGCAGCGTGTCGGCCAGGCCTCAACATCGAACGGGATAGTCATTTCTACCAGATCTGCCTGTCAGCCCTGAGCGAAGAACAAGAAGAACAATTTGTGTGTTCCAAGACCAAGTATCGAGAGCCCACAGGAGCCATCGTCTGTTCCGGCGGTACGGGGGTCATCGGAATGGCGGTGGCGGAATACCTAGCCTCCGACTGCCGGGCGGATATCGTCCTGCTGTCGCGCTCAGGGAAAGCCGATGAGGCGCGCCTCGAGAAGATGCGCCGGTTCGGAGCCCGAGTGGAGGTCCTGGCCTGTGATGTCACCGATCCGGTCAGCGTGACATCCACCTTGACGCGGATCCGAACTGAGCACGGGGGAATCCGAGCGATCTCCCACGCAGCTGGCAGCTCTGGCGGTGGGTTTCTGGCGAAAGCTACGCCGGGGAGCCTTGAGGCAACCCTCTGGCCGAAGGTCCGAGGTGCTCTCAATCTCGAAGCAGCGACTCGTGATGACGATCTGGAGTTCTTTCTTCTCCATTCCTCATGGCTTAGCACGCTCATCGTACCTGGCCAAGGCGAGTACGCTATGGCTAATGCGTTTCTCGATGCTTTTGCTGCCCGACGTAATCGCGAAGGTCACTACACACCCGTTGTGCGGTGGGCGCAGTGGGCTGGGGCTGGAATGGCCGTGCGTGGTGGATTCAATCATGACTCGGTAATCGATTCCCTGAGGCCCCGGGACGCTGTAGCTGCTCTCCATGATGTGTTGGTCCGCCGTCGAACTGACACAAGCATAGGGAGTATTACCCGTGATCCGGAGCTGTTGCGGGTTTTGCGAACGTTTGATGTCGGATTCGACTCTGCCACGGAAGCCCAGATTGATAATGCGATTGCTCGGACAGAGGTTCCTGCGAATCTCGCGGTGCGCACTAGGTTGGTTGAGGTCCTTGCGACGACATTCGCGCTGACGGATGTGGACGTGCATCGTAGCTTCTTTGATCTTGGAGCGGACTCGATCATGCTCGCTAGATTAAGGAACGAGATCAACCGAGAGTTTGGCACAGAGGTCACTGTGGCCGATCTTTTTGGGCACCCGAATATTGTGAAATTGGCAGAAATGTTGGATGGTCGAGCTGGGGTAACCGCGTCACCATCTGAACGGGCTCGAACAGTACAGGACTGTTCCGTGAGTGAACCGATAGCCGTCGTCGGTATGGCGTTGGAACTCCCCGATGTTACCTCCCTCGAGGGCTACTGGGAACTTCTGGTTTCTGGGGGTTGCACAACCCGTGAAATGCCGCCCACTCGTCGGGCGGACATGAATTGCTACTATCGCGAAACTGCTAAACAACCCGCGAGGTATGAAGCGGCGGGATACCTCGAACGTATTGATCTATTTGATCGAAACTCGTTCGGGATCGGTGCGAAGGAAGCGGATCTCATGGACCCGCAGCAACGCTTGTTCCTGACGACGGCATGGAGAGCTCTGTGTGACGCGGGATTCACGCGTGAAATGCTTGCAGGCAGCGATATGGGGGTGTTTGCGGGCTATGCGAGCGACCTCAAGGGTTCATACCTTGATCTAGTGAATCATTTCGAGCCCGAGAATGTGCCTCTGGCGGTTGCGGGAAATCTGCCTGCAATTCTCCCTGCAAGAGTGGCCTATGCTTTCGACCTCACCGGTCCTAGTATGGTCGTTGACACGGCCTGCTCATCCTCGCTTGTGGCGATTGATCTGGCCTGCCAAGCCTTGCGTCGAGGTGAATGTAGCTCTGCACTCGCAGGTGGTGTTCGGCTCCAGCTCATGAACCGTGACGTTGATCCCCGTTTGGGTATAGAGTCCGAGAGTGGGACGACGCGTCCATTCGACGAGCGTGCCGATGGTGCCAGTCTAGGGGAAGGGGCGGGCGTGGTCGTGCTCAAGCCACTCTCGCACGCGAAGGCTGATGGAGATAGGATTTACGGACTGGTCCTTGGCGGGGCCACTAATCAAGATGGCCATTCGGCGGGAATCACCGCTCCGAACCCGCAGTCTCAGGTCGACCTATTGTGTCGCGCTTGGGATAGTTCAGGTATTGATCCCAGCCAGATAGGGTGCATTGAGACGCACGGTACTGGTACCCCGCTCGGAGACCAGGTCGAGTTCAGCGCATTGCAGGAAGCATTATCATCCGCAGGCGGGCGATCAACCCCCTGCTTATTAGGGGCGGGTAAGAGTAATTTTGGGCATCTCTTCGAGGCATCGGGAGTGATGTCGTTTATCAAAATGGTGCTTCAGCTTCAACGGCATCTGGTCCCAGGTGTGGTGGGGCTCGAGCGTCTGAACCCTGCAATTCAAGAAGCCGAGTCATTTCTTAGAATACCCAACGTTCTGACGTCTTGGAAGCCGCTCGAGGGGCAGCGCCGAGTGGGCGGAGTAAGCGCATTTGGTCTCTCTGGGACGAATTGTCACATGGTGCTGGCTGAGTATCCTGAGGATGTTTCGACAACTCGGCAGGTGATCCCGGATGGCCTGCGCCCCGAACGCTGCTGGATCACGCCAGCTCAGCATGAGGAACAGTTTTTCCAGCGTTCTTGGGTGTCGGCGCGGCTGACTGATTCCGCTCCCGCCGTTACGTGCGTTCTGGGTGATGAATCCTCATTTGCAGCGAAGTGCGCTGATGCTCTCGGCATGACTGTTGCCGAGTGGTGTGCTGATAAACCAGTAAACCCTGGGGAACATGCGATACTTGCCTTGGGTGGGGAGTTCGGCGATGGCATTAGCAGATGGATCGATTTATTGGAGCCTCTTGAACGCTGGCTTCGTCGGGCTCCGGGATCCTCTATGATTACCGTGCTACTCGAGAGAGTCGCGCAGGGATGTGGTGATTTGCTCGCCGGCCTCGTGGTTGGCCTGCAGAGTGAGGCGGACGCAACGGTCAGGGTTGCTTCTGTTGAAACGGGATCGAGCTCGAACGCCGTCCGATCGTTCGCTAGGAGCACGATCCCTCGAGGACGTTTGCGTGAAACAGATGTCCTTGAACCTCAGTTGGATTCAGTGGATGTTGTAGCTCCAGGTGGCCTCCTTGCTTTGCGCGACGGAGGAAACTATTTGATCACCGGCGGAGCAGGCGGACTGGGACTGGCCGTGGCCGAGCATTTCGCGAGTAACGGGCATGTCAAACTTCATCTTGTGGGTCGACGTGTTCTGTCGCCGGGCGGCTCTTCACCTGCTGAGCATCGTCTTGACGCGGCGATGAAGCGCATCCGTGATCTTGGATCAACTGTCGAATACCACTCAGTGGATGTCGCATCGACCTCGGCGATGGCTGCGCTGCTCGAGCGCATTGGACCGCTGCATGGAGTTGTCCACGCGGCAGGGGTCGCGCAGGCCCCAGGTATATCAGTAGAGGCGATTCTGCGTCCCAAGATCAACGGACTTATCGTCCTCGACGCGCTCTTGGGATGCCAGGCAGAGAATCCCGATTTCCTGTTGGCCTTCTCGAGCGTAGCGACGACGTTGCCGGCCATGGGGCAAGCGATCTATGTCGCGGCCAACTCTTTCGTTGAGTCCTTCGTTGAGTCCCGACGGGCCATGGGCATGCCCTACCAAGAGATTCAGTGGGTCATGTGGCGTGACATTGGCATGGCTGCCGATGCCGGACGGGCGCAAGACACGGCCTTCGAGGCTCTCGACACCCATGATGCGTTGCGAAAGCTTGACGCGATGCTCGGAGCGGGGAAGAGCGGTCTGATCGCGGGAGACCTCAACTCGGATCTGGGTATGGCTAATTGGCTTCTTGCGGGGGACTTCCGTATCGGATCTCAGTTGCGAGTTCAGCTCGGGTGGAGTAGAGGCCTAGGCAAGTCTGTGGTCATGTCGAATTCCGATGTGATCAATGCGCTGAGCGATGTCGTGGCCTCGGTCTCTGGGGGCCCGGCACCGGATCCGGATATGGTCTTCTCCGATCTCGGCCTGGATTCTGTTGCTATGACCCATCTGTACCGCCGTATCGAGGCATTGTTTCCCGGTCAGATCAGCGTAGCTGACCTGTTCTCCTACCCATCGGTTCGTAAGTTGGCGGACCACCTGGCGCCGAAGACCGAGCCGGAGATATCAGAGGGTGGTGTATCTTGCAGTGACGAAGAGCCAATCGCGGTAATTGGCATGGCCTGCCGACTACCGTTCGCAGATACACCTGATGAGTTCTTCAAGGCGGTCAAAGAATTGCGGAGCGCCATCGGCCCCTTCCCAGTGTCGCGCAGGCGGGATCTTGACGGATATCTGGAAGCTACAGGGCGCACCACGATGGCTTTCCACGACGGCGGTTATCTCGACGATGTGGCGTCGTTCGACTCGGACTACTTTGGAATCTCTGCTGGGTTGGCCGGGCTGATGGATCCCCACCAACGGATTATGTTGCAAACTGCCAGCGATGCTTTCGAAGATGCCGGATATCCGCGTTCCCGTTTGAATGGAACTTCATGCGGGGTGTTTGTGGGCTTTGCTGCTCCTCCCATTGATTCCTACGCCGAGATTATTCGACATGTGTCCAGAGACGCTGGTGCTGCCGCGCTTTCCGGGAATCTGGCTGCGATCATGGCAGGTAGAATTGCTTTTACCTTCGATCTCAAGGGGCCAGCCCTGGTCGTTGATACAGCCTGCTCTTCCGCTCTCACAGCTGTCTTGCTCAGCATCCGTTCGCTGATGACCGGGGAGTGTGACGTCGCACTGGTTGGCGGGGTGCGACTGGATTTGGTGCCAGACAGGGAATCCTGCCCATTGGGAATTGAGGCACCTGACGGGATTACTCGTCCATTCGATGCCGCAGCCAATGGTACGGGGTTTAGTGAAGGTGCCGGCGCTGTAGTTCTCAAACGGCTTTCAGATGCTCAGCGGGATGGAGACACAATTCATGCGGTGATCCTGGGTGGGGCCATGAATCACGATGGATTGACGAATGGAATCACTGCTCCGAGCGCGCGGATGCAGGCGGATGTGATCGCGAAAGCGCAAGCTGCCGCAGGTATTACTCCTGGGGATATCCGATTTATCGAGGCGCACGGGACAGGGACACCCTTGGGGGATCCTGTTGAGATTGAAGGCTTGACCTCGGTATTCCGTTCTGGGAGTACGCGGCCTTGTGCGATCTCGAGTGTAAAGGCTAATATAGGTCACACTTTTGAGGCGTCAGGAATCATCTCTTTGATACATGCTGTCAACTGCCTTCGGTACAGACTGCTGCCTCCATTGCTGCATTTCCGAGAACCCAATCCAGCTCTCCCTTTGGCGGGCTCGCCGCTCTACTTCGTCGAACAAGAGGAGAGCCTGCCTGCCGACGAACCTATCCGCTGTGGCGTTAGCTCGTTTGGCTTCAGCGGCACTAATGTTCATCTCGTCCTCCAGGGCGGAGGATTCCTCGCTGAAAGCAGGTGAGTCATGTCTAATCAGTGTGTTCTCCCGATCTCGGGGAAGGACGAAGAGGATCTGCGTAGGATCATCGCTGTCCTGAAAGAATACTTAGAGTCGCATGAAGTGAACTTGAATGACTTCTGCTTCTCTGTGGCAAGTGAACGCAATCCTAGAGAAAACAGGCTTGTCTTCGAGGCTAGAAGTTGCAAAGCTCTCATTGCTGCCATGGGTTCATATCTCGACGGGAACCCGGTGCCTCCAGTCTTAGACGGGCCAGCTCGTGAGAGCGTAGAAGCGTTCTTGGGTGGGTTTCGCCCGAGTTGGCGATCCGTTTTCGGATACGAGGCCAGACGTTGTGAGATCCCAGATCTCGGGCGGCAACGAGCCAAGAATTGGGCTGGGGTCGTTTCATCGGAGATGCGCGTGCCTGAGTTGCACGCGCTGTCGTGGGAACTAGTCGAAGTTTCCGTGGATGAGCCCCTTTTATGCGCTGTCGCGGTCGGTACTCCAAGATTTCACATGCCGCCTAACATACTCGCTGATCGCCGGTGTCTCCACGAACCAGGTTCTTCGTGGAAGCCAATCGTTGACATCCTCGCGAGCCAAGGCGAGTCCTTGTTGGTCGGTTTCGACCAAGAAATAGGGGCTGAGGCTCTTCTAAACGATGTATTTTCGTTGGTCAGATCATTGCAGGATTCGGCTTTGGGTATTGTGGACCTCACTGTTGTTCTCCAGTCCACCGGTCAAGTGGATGCGGGTTTCGCAGCCGCAGCAGCTCTTCTCAGAGTGGCGCAGACGGAGAACCCGGGGTGGAGGGTTCGGGTGATCGAGACTGATGCGATCGGTATTGCGGTACCTCATACCTCGTACACCACGGCAGGATATTCCCGATTGAAGGTGGAAAGGGGGCGAGTTTTAAGACAGGTTTTGGGTGCAATCCCCATTCCTGCCGGGGAAGAATGTGTCATCGGAAACGGCGCCTACTTGGTGACTGGTGCCACTGGAGGAATTGGACAAGAGCTGGTACGTTATCTCGCGGGTTTCGCCGGGGTCACGATCGCGCTCGTCGCGCGTAGAGCCATGGATCTGGATGACTCCGGTAACCCGGTCGGCCTAGCCTCTGCTGTACGCTTCGCCCGAGCTAGCGGTGCTGAAGTGCTCGGCTACCGAGCGGATGTCTGTGACCGTAACGCCATGAAAGCCGTGCTAGCGGATCTTCGCAGACGGGGTCATGCAATCAAGGGCGTGTTTCACGCGGCGGGCGTAGCCGGAGATGGGTTCCTCGCTCGGAAATCTCGCGAGGAATTCTCTGCCGGGATCTCGGCGAAAATCACGGGAGCACGTTACCTTCATGAGTTGACGTTGGAAGATCCAGTCGAGCATTTCGTGCTTTTTTCCTCCATCGCCTCGCTTCTGGCTCCTCCCGGGCAGGGTGACTACGTGGCTGGAAATGCTTATCTTGACGCGCTGGCGGAGGCGCGTACTGCTGTCGGTCTCCCAGCAATTTCGGTGAACTGGTCCGCCTGGCGAGAGACAGGCATGGCGGTTCGTTACGGCGTTAACCATGACACTATTTTTAGGTCTCTTCCAACGAGTCAAGCAATCACCGCTCTTGACCTCCTCCTGCGTCATGGGAGCCCGAGTAATGTTATAGTTGGGGATCTCAACACGAACAGTCGGATGGTATTTCTACTGGAAGCCATGCCTTTCGCCCTCTCTCCCGAACTTGTAAGGAGGATTCAGCGTACGAAACGTGAGTTTGCTGAACTTGATGCTGGTTCCATGGTCCAAGCTCGCCTAAGCGCTGCGGTCAAGGCGGTTCTAGGAGTTGCTGCTCCGGACCCCGATGTTTCCTTCCTCGAATTCACGGGGGATTCCTTGGCTCTGAGTCAACTCCGAGCCCACATCGAGAAGGAGTACGGTTATCGGGTGAGCATCGCTGACCTGTTCGCTCATCCAAGTATTGCTCAACTGGCGCAACATCTTGAACGAGTCGATACTGCTGTGTCCCCGAACCCGCCGGAAATTCCACAAGGAGGATCCGCTGTTGAACCACAAGATGTAGCTGTTATTGGGATGGCAGTCTGTCTTCCCGGTGCGACGACGCTGAGTGAATTTCTCATGCTCCTCAGGGATGGGCGGGTTGCGATTGATGATTTTCCGGAGAGGCGCCATCAAGATGCTGATGCTTATCTGGATTACATGGGGAATCCTGCGCGCACATACCTTCGTGCCGGCCATCTGGAGGCTGTCGATGAATTCGACCACATTCGCTTCCGGATAACCCCACGGGACGCGGATCTGATGGACCCACACCATCGCATTTTCCTAGATGTCGCCACTCAGGCGGTCGAGAATGCCGGATACGCTCTGAGTAGTTTGGAAAAAACATCCACCGGGGTTTTTGTGGGGGCAAGTCTCCCCGTCAAGGGGAATTATGGGGCAATGGTGTTCGATACCTCTCCGGAGATGTTTAACCACTCTCTTAGCGCCAACATTGCCTCGGCAATCCCTGCTCGTTTTGCTTTCACTCATAACTGTCATGGCCCGGTGGTGTCGATCGACACCGCATGTTCTTCGTCGCTGGTTGCAGTCTTCACAGCCCTCCGCAGCCTTCAACTGCGTGAGTGCAACTTGGCGATCGCAGGCGGGGTACGTCTCAACCTTCTCCCAGTGGCTGATGCATTCTCTCTGGGAATTGAATCCCCCAGCAGCGAACTTCGTGCCTTCGATGCCTCTGCTGATGGCACTGTTTCGGGTGAAGGATGCTCCGTCGTCGTTCTGAAGCGGTTGAAGGACGCTATATCCGACGGAGACGCTATCCATGCGGTGCTCCGTGGCGGTGCAATTAACCATGACGGATCGACTGCCAGTTTGACGGCACCTAACGCCAATTCGCAACGGGAGGTATTACTTCGCGCATGGGCTGATGCAAATGTCGATCCATCTACCCTGTCGTTCATCGAAGCTCACGGTACGGGGACCTCGTTGGGTGACCTCATTGAGCTCCAGGCAGCAACTCAGGCATTTCGAGAGCATACCCAACGCCGGCAATTCTGCTCTGTGGGGACCGTCAAATCGAATATCGGGCATCTGTATGAGGCGGCGGGCGTTACCGGACTTGTTAAGGCAGTTCTGATGGTTTCCCGCCATGAGCTCTACAAGTCATGTGGTTATATGAGTCCGAATCCTGAACAGGATCTCACGGACTCTCCATTTGTCGTGCAGTCTGAACTTGAGGAATGGCGGGCTATGCCCGATGGGCCACCTATGGTGGGTGGAGTCAGTGCATTCGGACTGTCCGGCACCAACTGTCATGTCGTCATTCAAGAAGCACCCTCGAGACTCAGGTTAGCGACGAGTCGAAAAGAGTGGCCGATTGTACTGAGCAACCATTCAAAAGAACAGGTTGAGACCGACCTCGCTACTCTTCTGGCGTACGTTGAATCAGGTTTTGTGGAGGACGCGGATTTGCCGGCTTTGGCCTATACGCTGTGCTGCGGCAGGGATTCGCTTCCGGTCCGGCGGGGCGTGGTTGTGCACGACCTCGGTGAATTGCTTGAGAAGCTACGAAATCCCAGTGTCTCAGCCGGATGGATGTTCGGTGAGGTCAGGGTAGTGACGTCTGAGGAAACGGAGCCCCTAGACGGTAGCATCACGCGGGCAGAGAGTTTCAAACTGGGAGAGACAGCCGACGACGCCATTGCGTCAGATGATTTGCAAGGCGTGATTGCGGCCTTTATTGCTGGCGGGCAACCGCGGTGGGATCTGTGGTTTGAGGACACATGTCAAAGACTTCACCTGCCTCCTTTGAGTCGGCATCCGGTGCGTCACTGGCTCACGATGAACGGAGCATGTCCGCAGATCGGTTCGCGCTGGCTCAAGCGTCAGGCACAGGTAGAGGCTGATCCTGAACGACGTGAGCAGTTGGAACGTTTGAGTGTCGAGTTGGCGAAAGTAGAACGTGAGTTCTCCGCTGGCAAGGCCGCGCCAGAGACCATGGCATTTCGATTGCGCGCAGATGGGCGAGATCCATCGGACCTTGAATGGGAGCTTGCATCCATTTGGCAGACATTCCTAGGCTTCGAAGAAGTCCGCCTTGATGATAATTTCTTTGCTTTGGGAGGTGACTCCATAAAAGCTCTTCAGATTGCGAATCGGCTCAATGAGCTGGGGTATCAAGTGGCCACGGCTGATCTCATGCAATTTCAGACTCTGGAGGCGCTCGCCATCCATTTGTCCCCGAATGACATCTCACATGTTCTGTCCGCCGAGCAGGAGACTGAGTTGCGTATTGCGCTGGAAGATCCGGAGGCCAACTGTGCGGTCGCCTCGATTACGATCAAGAACATGCCCGTCGAGGAGCTTGAAACCACTTTATGGCAAGCTTATGGGGAGACGCCGGAGCTTCACTGGACGATTTCCGAGGTCGACGCGCGTCTCGTCAGGTCTTCGTGTTCCCGGATTCGAGACGACATCGTCATTGAGGATGCCGGTGCGGGTGATGACCCCGTAGCGCAGCGCTTGGAGGCTTGGCGTGGTTACGTGGCCCATGATCTGGGCCTGGAAACTGGGGAGTGGTTCCGGTTCATACTGTTCCCGACGGATGACCAAGTTCACTTGGTCATGTACTACTCGACGCTGATCATTGCATCCGATGAAGCGGAAGGGTTTCTTCAGCTAGTCGAGGCCATGTTGAAAGCTCGCCATGCCCTCGAAGAGGAGGGGATTATGAACTCCGAAGAACGCGATTTAATTAACCAACTATTTACCTCACCAAAGGATTCTTTGACATCGAGGCCATCATGAATGCAAAATCGAACGTTGAACGGGTCTGGCCGCTGTCTCCTGCGCAACAAGGCATGCTCATGCATGTCCTTCGCGATCCATCGAACACGGCCTATCAACAGCAGATGGGATTCACACTGCGTGGTCCCTTGGACATCGCGCACTTCCGCGAGGCACTGCAAATGGTCTGTCGCCGCCAAGCTGTTCTTCGCACGGCCTTTGTCCATGAGGGCGTGCGTCAGCCCCTGCAGGTGGTGCTGCGTCAGCGTGAACTGCCAGTCAGACTTGTGGTCCTCGGGCCGGGAGAGGAGCTTGCTACCGTGCAAGCCCGGGAAATGGAGCGTGAGGACCGCCCCTTCGACCTAGTCAGCGACTCACTTTTCAGACTCCTACTTATCCAGATTGAGGATGAGGTATATCGTGTCATAATCACCTTCCACCATCTCATCTTGGACGGATGGAGCTTGACGAATCTTCTCCGCGAAGTTCTGGTGGCCTACGAGCACTTGTTCGACGGGCAGCCTCTATCGCTGAATCCTCCCTTCGACTACGGCCGTTTTCTTGTGCATCTCGCTTCTGGTGAGGAAACCAGCGCTTTGAATGCGTGGTCAGCCTACCTCGACAGCTTGGAGGAGCCCGAGGGGTTCCCGTCGCGATTCTCCTCGAATGAAGTTCGTTCGCCAGGGGAAATTATGCTGAGACGCTGCCGAATACCATGCCAGACGCGTGATGCCATAGGCGATCTTGCGCGTCGACTCAAGGTTACTCAATCTACGGTTATGGTGGCGACCTTCGGCGCCTTGATGGCTAGGCTCAACGCATCCGAGGAAGCCGTGGTTGGGCTGGCTTCTTCTGGACGGCCGGCAGGCCTCGAAGGAATCTCCGAGGGAATTGGACTGTTCGTGTGTACTCTGCCTTTCAGAACGCGGATCGTCCCCAGCGAGTCGTTTGAGCGTTTCCTGTTGCGGGTGCAAGCCGAACGCACGAGTCTGTCTAGTCATGAGCAGGTGAGGTTAGCAGACCTAGCCGACAAATGCGGAGTCGATGAATTGTTTCGTTGCTTGGTCGGCTACGAGAATTATCCGGAGCTGGAGGGCAACGATAATGGCACCCTGAAGATTGATGAAGTTACCTGGACGATGGAGACGGGGTATGATTTCACGATCACGTTCCACCAAGACGTCGATGTGGAAGTGGAGATTCGCTACAATACCAGCCGTTTTTCTGCGGATGAGGTGGATGATGTAATTCGACTATTGTTCGGGTACCTGGAGTCGCTGTGCCGAAATCCAGAACAGAGTCCAGCACTGGTTCCCCTGACGACTGATGCTCTTGTAACTGGCCTCGTAACAGATCTACCACAAAAAGGCGCCACGCTATACACAGCCTTCAATGAGACTGTCCAGAAATGGTCGGATCGCCCGGCGATCACTGACGGTGATCGCACCCTTACCTACGCGCAGCTCGATGCTGAGGTGGAGAAGGTAGCAGTGCAGCTGAGAGAGGTTGGCGTTCGTCCTGGCTCGTTGGTCGGTGTGTTTTCGGGACAGTCTGCGGATCTTGTCATAGCGGAAGTGGCTGTCTTGAAATGCGGAGGAGCCTTTCTCCCGCTTGATGAGTGTCTTCCTTCGGATCGCGTGCAGGAACATCTTCTTGATGCGAAGGTAAACACGCTGGTGCTGTGTGGTAGTGTGCGGGACCCGTCTGAAAAACTCTTCGATAATGTGATTCGTGTGCAGGGCAGCGACGTTATGGTTCTGCGCAATGCTGGCCCCGCGACGGTGACTGTTCCAGTCGATGCGGCCTACGTAATCTACACGTCGGGATCCACTGGACGTCCCAAGGGCGTGGTCGTTGGTCACCGGTCGGTTCTTAATTTTTGTTCTTGGCATATTCGTGCCTTTGAGATGGATCATACGCAGGCTACCGTGAAGTATTGCGGTGTTGGTTTCGACGCTTCTGTATGGGAGGTCTTCCCTGCTCTCTTGTGTGGCGCCCACATTGTAGTGGTACCAGAGTATGCTCGTCTCGATCCTGCAAGCCTTGACAGCTTGTTTAAGGAACACGGTGTGACGGTGGTTTTTCTGCCGACTCCGATCGCCGAACAATTCTTTTCTGAAGATGGTGCGAGTCTTCGACACCTCATCGTCGGAGGGGACAAACTCAATCACTTTGTCCCTCGCTCTTACCTGTTGGAAAATGCTTATGGCCCGACGGAGAACACGATAGTCTCGACTTGGTATACCGTTCGAAAGGAAGACGAAAATATTCCGATTGGTCGCCCCATCGACAACACTTTTGCTTTCGTGGCTGATGGATTTGGTAACCAAGTTCCACGTGGTTATCCTGGCGAATTGTGCGTCGGCGGAGCAGGGCTATCACTTGGATATCTAGAACGTCCTGAGGAGACGGCTACCAAGTTCGTAGAGCTCGCAGGTATGCCCAATAAAAAATCATACCGTACGGGCGATAGAGCAGTGATCGACGCGGACGGTTGCATCCGCTTCCTTGGCCGTATTGACACCCAGGTCAAGGTCCGTGGCTATCGTATTGAGCTCGGCGAGATTGATGCGAGAATTATGGCGATTCCAGGCGTGGAGCAGGCAGTGACCGTTTTGCGGCGAGATGCTCACGGTGATCCTCACCTTGTGGCCTTTTACGTTGGTGAAGCTGAGGACATCTTAAACCCTCTGCTCTCACAGATGCCCATGTACATGATGCCTGAGCGTGCCATCAGACTTGATGCCTTGCCTCTCACGCATAATGGCAAGGTTGACCGACGTGCGTTGACGAACCTCGTCCTCACTGATCTGTCGTCCAAGGACAACGGGCCGCTGGACGAGAAAACCGAATTGGTGTCCGCAGCCTTCGTCACCGTCCTCGGGGCGGAAGGGCTCGGTAGTCAGGACGATTTCTTCCATCACGGGGGGGACTCCATCAAAGCTATTCAGGTGTCTTCTCTACTTCGTAGACAAGGCTGGAAGCTGGACGTCGCCACGCTGTATGAGTGCCGTACAGCAGAAGCGGCCGGCCGGGTGCTCACACGGTTGAATGCGGATGATGAGTATGAAGCGACGAGTGAGTCATGCGTCCTCGGGCCGGTACAGCGCTGGTTCTTCGAGGAACTGGGAAGTGTCCAGCATTTCGCGCAGTCTGTTCTACTGTTCGTCCGTGATGGGATCGATCTGCCATCGCTCCGCCGGGCTGTAAGGCGCATCGTGCACCACCACGATGCGCTCCGAATGCGATTTCAGGCCTCGGCGAGCGGCGTCATCGCATCATGTGAGGCTCCTGCTAGCGCAGCAGAATTTGAAGTCGAGTGTGTCGATCTTCGCGGTCTCGCACAAGATCTCGCCGCTGAGCAGGTCACAAGTGCTTGCGAAAAGCTGCAGCAGAGTTTTGACCTTGAGCATGGACCGCTATTCCGCGTATGTGTGTTCGAGACGAGTGATGGTGCTCACGTCTTCTTGACAGCCCACCACTTGGTGGTCGATGCCGTTTCTTGGCGGATTCTGCTGAACGATCTCTGGGCGGTCTACGCTGCGGATCGGGCAGGAAGCTCGTTTGATCTAGGAGCTAAGTCGCAGTCCTATTCGTCATGGGCACGCGATACGGAAGCCACAGCTCAAACACGGTGGAGTGCCGAGAGGGCTCACTGGGCAGCACAGGCTCCGGATGGCTCTCCATCGCTTGCAGTGCTTGCGAATGTGTCCCGTGGAGATGCGATGTCGGGGGAGCGGCTCGAGTTTACCCCGGAAGAAACCTCTCGGGTATTGGGTACCTGCGCCGAGATCCTCGGGCTTCACGCGAATGAGGTGCTCGTCGCAGCGTTGGCGGAGACCCTCTCGGAGTGGACGGGGCGCACAGCGTTTCGGCTATTGCTTGAGAGCCATGGTCGCGACGGTGCCGATGTGGCTCGCACAGTGGGCTGGTTCACGTCGGTCTATCCCCACGTCGTGCAACTTGGAGATGGAACGGCTCGTGATCGCATCCTCCGGGTGAAGGATGGAATGAGGCGTGTCCCAGACAATGGAATCGGGTACAACGTGCTCAGGTACAGCTCTGACCCCGAGATTCGAGCTGGTATGGTACAACCTGAACCGGAGATTTCAGTCAACTTCTTGGGGGCGTTTGATGAAACTCTTCCCGACACGGTGACTTTGTCTCCATTCAGCTCGGGACTGGCGATAAGCCCGGGCCTCATGGAGAGGCACCTTGTGGAGATTGAAGCTCATCTGCTGGGTGGCTCTTTGAGGGTGGAACTGCAGGGTGCTGCCCGGGCAAAAAGGCTGCGTCAGGAGTTGGCATCTCGATTGAGGCACCATTTCTTGATGATCGGGGATGTGGTAGCCGAAATCGGTGAACGTGTCTACTCGCCAGGAGATTTCAAAGCGCCATTCCTGACGGCTCCGCAAGTGGCAGAGCTGCAGCGTAGGTTCGGATCTTTGGACGCCGTCGAAACTCTACCTCTAGGGCAACGTGGCCTCTTGTTGGAGCATCTGCGGGCCCGAATTTCTGGCGTGTATCATGTGCAGGTCTCTTTCACTGTCAATCGCGAACTTACGGAGAATGAGCTGGCCCACGCTCTTAGACGCCTAGCAGGGTGCCATGATATGCTGCGAAGTCGTTTTGAAGATCAGCTTTCCGGCGAGCCTATTCGTGTCGTCGTCTCGGAAGCCGGAGTTCCTTTAGTATTCGAGGACCTGCGCAGTAGTGCTGATGCCTTAGGGCATATCAGGGCATGCCGGTCGGAACTGCGCACCATCCCGTTTGACCTGCGCAAACAGGCGCCGCTGCGGGCGTATGCGTGGCTCGTTGAGGGGCGCACCATGCTGTTGTTTGAGGTGCATCACATCGCTGTCGACGGCTGGTCCGTCGGTATTCTCCTCCGCGGTCTGCTATCCCAGTTGCTGGTAGGTGAAGCTCCGGAGCCATCCCCGAGTTTCAGTGCTTATCAGCACAAGTTGAGTCAATCTGGATTCGAAGCCTCGAAACAGGCTTGGAACGAGCTCCTTGCTGGGCTGGAGGCCAGAACTTCGATCGTGAACGAGCTTCCGGAGTCCTTGACGCATCCCGGGGTTGCTCAACTTGAGCTTGATAAAGAACATACTGCTGCACTGGAACGTTTGGCGCGAGACAGCGGTGTCACACTCAACGTCATCATGGAGGCTTTCTGGGCGACCTTTCTCGGCGAGATTTGCGATAGCGATGACGTGGTCTATGGGCGCGTTGTTTCTGGACGAAGGGCGGACATCATCCAATCGGATGAGGTCGTGGGTCCGTGCATTAATACGATTCCTCAGCGGGTACAGCTCACCCGGGAGGATACGATCCCGGAAATCGCCCGGAAGATCCAAGAGTCCAACCTGCGGATGCTCCCTCATGAAACTTGTCCACTCAGCCTAATTCAAAATGCCGTTCCCTTCCGTGAACCGCTATTTGACCACATCTTCATCTTCGAAAACTATCCGGTTGAGCGTTCGATGTGTGACGAATTCGATGTGTCGGATATTGAATTTAGTGAGCGTACCGAATATCCCGTGGATTTTACCGTGGTGCCCGGTGAGTGCATGTTGCTTACTGTTCGATTCGACGAGGCATTCTGGAGCCGTGGCGAAGCTGAAGCCTTGCTCCAGCGTTTCGACATGATCCTTGAACAGGTGCTCAAAGATCCGACGCGTCGCCTGTCGGACTTGAAGCTTGTGCTTCCCAGTGAGCAACAGAAGCTTAAACAGTTCAATGACACTTTTGTGGACCACCCTGCGGAGACAGTGGTCGCGGCATTCGCTCGTCAGGTGTCGCGCCGACCTTCGGCGATTGCGGTTCGTTTCGGGGATGTGATGCTTACTTTCGAGGAGGTAGATCGTCGCAGTGACGCGGTGGCGCTGTGGCTGCGCGACGTCGGGGTCCGCCCGGGAGCTCTCGTGGGATTGTTGCTGCCGAGGAGCGAATGGATGGCCGTGAGTATCCTTGGTGTGCTTAAGACCGGGGCCGGGTACGTCCCGCTCGGAGTCCACGACCCGGTGGAACGTCGACGTATGATCCTCCGGGACTGCCAAGCGGCAGCGCTGCTTGCCGATCCAGGCATTGACCGAGATCCAGAAGTAGCCATTCCTGTGCAGGACCCCGCCGCGCTTCCTGTTGTGGTTTCTTCCACCGGTCCGATAGCCGAGGTGTTACCTGAGCATCCCGCCTACGTGATCTATACCTCCGGATCGACGGGCAGCCCAAAGGGCGTACTGGTGGAGCATCGATCCGTAATGGAGCGTCTGCGTTGGACGATGGATCATTTTGCACCAGGAGATGACGGAGTTATCTTGCAGAAAACTCCGTACACTTTTGACGTAAGCGTGGTGGAGCAACTTCTCTGGGCTGTGTCCGGTTCTTCAGTGGTTTTCCTTGCCCCCGATGCAGAGCGCGATCCGGAGGCTCTTGTGGCTGCGGTTAAGCGCTATCAGGTAACTGATATCCACTTCGTTCCTTCCATGCTTGAAGCATTCCTCGACTATGTCGAGCGGGCAGGCATCGACATGAGCCATTTGTCGAGCCTGCGTCTCGTGCGGTGCAGTGGTGAGGGGCTTCAGCGGAGCCATGTTGCAGCCTTCAAGCGGTTCTTCACGATTCCGCTTCTCAATATGTATGGACCGACGGAGACGACGGTCGAGGTCACTTGGCACGAATGCGAGTTGCGAGATGCCCAGGGGGATTCTTCTCAGATCGTGACGATCGGCAGCCCCATGTCGAACGTTCGTTGTCATATCCTGAATCGCTTTGGCGTAGAACTACCGGCTGGATTCTGGGGTGAGTTGGCGCTTGCTGGGCCATTCCTTGCACGCGGCTACATCGGTCTCCCAGAGCTGACGGCGGAGCGTTTCCCGATCACGGCCGATCTTGGTCGCCTCTATCTGACCGGCGATCGTTGTGAATGGTCTGATGATGGGAAAATCCACTTTTCTGGACGATTTGACCAGCAGGTCAAACTACGAGGCTACCGCATTGAGACAAGCGAGATTGAAGCCTGTCTGTTGAAGGCCGAAGGGGTACGTCAGGCTGTCGTAGCCCTCGTCGGTCAAGGCAATAGAGCGAAACTCGTTGCCTACTATGTTTCCGCGGCGGATAGAACTGAAGTGCTTGTTGAGTACCTTCGTCGCTTCCTCCCGCCTTACATGATGCCGGCACATTTCGTGCGGCTCGACGAACTTCCCCTGAGTCACCACGGGAAACTACTGAGATCTGCTCTCCCGACCCCGGACCCGACGGACATGTCGCAAGAAGGCAAGCCCGAATCTTTCTCGTGGAGCAAATCTGAAGGTCTTGTGGCATCGGTGTGGGCCGAAGTTTTCGGGGCACCTCCGAAGTCGCGCGACGAGTCTTTCCTGGATTACGGGGGCGACTCAATCAAAGCGATCGAGATTGCGGCAAGGTTACACCAGCAAGGATTCGCGGTTGACGTCAACCAAGTGTTCAAGCATCCGAGCGTGGCTTCTCTTGCTGCTGTACTTGTTCCGCTGGAGGAATTCCAAAATTTCACCGGTCGACGCCAGTTGACTCCTACTCAACGTTGGTTCTTTCGAACTGTGACCTCGGGTGGTAACCACTGGAATCAGAGTCTCCTAATTACTCTTGAGCGTGAAGTGGCACTCGAAGAGATATCGGCAGCGTTTGATGTTGTTGCTAGGCAACACGAAGCCCTACGAACGGTATTTCCCCTCATTGATGAAGAACGGGTGCTCGTTGTTCAGGAAAGATCAATGATAGCGGTCGATGAGGTTTCCGTCGTCGACAGGCCAGATGTGGCTGCTGCTGTTTTGGAAGTTTGCCAGGAGGCGCAGAGTAAAATTGACGTCGAACACGGACCGATTGGAGCTATGCGCCTTATCCGGACGGCTACCGGTCCCCAAGTGTTTCTGGCAATACATCACCTAGTAACTGATATCATGTCCTTGCAGTTTGTATTTGAGGATGTTGCTGCTGTCTTAAGTGGAGAGGCGCTGGAACGTCCTGGGCTTTCGCCTGGTCATTGGGGGGGTGTTCTCGCTAGTTCTCGAGTTGTCGAGCGCTTCACGCATCAGCGTGATTTTTGGTTGCGGCAACAGCAGGATTACGCAACTCCCATCATTGGCGCTTGGCGGGAACACACACAGTACCTAGACGTCGAGCTCAGCAAAGCTCTTCTCGGCCAGGCAAACAAAGCCTATGGAACGGAGCCGCTTGACCTCCTGGTCGCAGGATTCCTAGAGGCGGATGCGGCTGCGCGGGGCATTACTGAGTCTGTACTGACCTTTGAAGGGCACGGGCGAGAGCCCGTAGAAGCTGGATTGAACCTCGTGCGATCGGTCGGCTGGTTCACCACGCTCTACCCCGTGCGCTTCGAATACAGAGGTGACCTAGCGAATCTTGTATGCTCAGTGAAGGAGACCTTGCGTCGAGTTCCCGATCATGGAATCGGCTATGGTGTGCTCCTCAACGCAGAACCTCCTCTTCTGCCTGCCGAGGCGGGAATTCCTGATGTGCTATTTAACTTCACAGGAGTTGGGGAGATCAAGAGGGTGTTTCGAGGAAGTGAGATATCTGAGCTGGATGCGGGGCCCATGATCTCTCCCGCAGCCAGTCCGCACGCAGGTCTTGTTATCAATATTCTTGTCGATGATGGCAGACTCGTTCTTAGCTGGACCGGGGGGGAAGAGCGGGCGGAGACCATGGTGCGCCTGCCAAGAGCTTTGGCCTCTATCGTGGAGCACTGTTCTGCGGTCGAGTCAAAGGTGTCCACCCCGTCCGATTTCGGTGATCCCGAACTCGAGATAGACGATTTGTTCTTCATTTCTGATTCCCTGAACCAGCGCCCATAATTCGACTTTAGAGAGGTGAACATATGACCACGCAGAAAGATGCCAACGCGTCTGTCATAGATAAGATTTACCCGCTCACCCCGATGCAGCAGGGCATGCTTTATCACTGTGTCCACGACGATCGGGCTGGAAACTACATAGAGCAGGTCGTCTACGAATTGAAAGGTGTTCTACATCCGGATGTCCTAACGAAGGCTGTTGGAGACGTAGTGCAGCGACACGATGCGCTTCGCACGGTATTTTTCCATGAGAATGTTTCGCGCCTCTCGCAGGTGGTCCTCAAGAAGCTTCCAGTGAGTGTTGGACGCCGGGATCTGCGAGGAATAGACCTTCCGCAGAGGGCTGATGCAGTGGCGTATTTGGCCGACCAGGAAAGACTGCGGCCGTTCGTTCTTCGACAGGGTCCACTCGTTCGCGTATTGCTTATCCAAGTGGAATTGGATTCTTGGTACTTAGTGTGGACATTCCATCACCTCATTATGGATGGTTGGTGCCTCGGTCTGCTCACTCGGGATCTCGTGATCGCTTACTCGGCTCGGTTGGGTGGAACAGATCCGATGTTCTCGGAAGCTCCACAGTTCCAAACGTTCGTGGATTGGCTTGCGCAGAGGAGCGCGGGGGCAGACCTCGCCTTTTGGCGAAACCAGTTGCAAGGGCGAGATGGGGTCACGTCGCTACCGTTTCCGGTGGCCGTGCCAGGAGGGCCATACCGACCAAGTGAAGTATCCGTATCGCTTTCCTCAAAGCTGTGTGCTGGTCTCGAGGATTTGGCGCACATACATGGGACGACTCTCGCCGCTCTCATCCACGCGATCTGGGCACTTGAGCTTGCTTGGATCACGGACTCTGACGACGTCGTATTTGGATCCGTGACCTCGGGTCGTCCGACGGAGCTTGCGGGAGCCAGGGATATCGTCGGGCTTTTCATCAACACGCTGCCGATAAGGCTGCAGGTGAATGACGATGAGGCATTTTGTGATTTGCTTCACCGTGCTGGAACTAAGCTTCGCGCCATGCTGGCGCATGCACAAATCCCACTGACGAAGATCCAGTCGGATTTGTGCGCAGGACGGGATGCCTTCGATCATCTCCTTGGGTTCGAGAACTACCCGGTGCCGGAATTGGCTGAGGGTGAATTGCCATTCGAATTTATCGGGGTCACCAGTCATGGGCAAACAAATTATGACTTCAATTTGGCCGTCCAGCTTGGCGTTGGATTAGATATTCACTGTCGTTATAATGAATCGAGATTCGCTGAAGCTGATGTTCAACGTGTTCTCAAGTTGTTCACGGGGCTCATCTGTCGGATCATTGAGGAGCCGCGCGCAACTGTGGGCCAGCTCAAGACATTGAGCGGTGGAGAGCAGGATCGGGTTATCAAGGTTTCCCGTGGTCAAGAAATCCCTGTTGCTCACGGCGATATCCTAGAAGCATTGCGATCCCAGGTATTGATCCATAGAGATGCGCCAGCTCTCAGCGATGCGACGCGCTCATGGACGTACCAAGAAATCGACCAGTTGAGTGACAAGATCGCTCAGGGTCTTGTTGAGCGTGGGGTGGGAAAAAGGGATGTAGTAGCCCTCATGCTTGGGCGAACTCCCGAACACTTCATCGCGGCTCTGGGCGTAATGAAGGCTGGTGCCGTGTTTCTTCCCATCGACACGAATTATCCTCCCGAGCGAATCGCCTTCATGCTGGCCGACAGCTGCGCCCGTTTGTCCGTGAGATGCGAGCGGGAGCCGGTGATGTTCGGTGGACCTGAAGTGTCTTTTGAAGACCTCGTTGCAGAAGAATCTCCATTCGTGAGAGTCTTCGTTCAAGCCGAGGACCCTGCATACCTTATCTACACGTCCGGTTCCACCGGACGTCCAAAGGGCGCACTTATCGCCCACCGAGGTATCCCGAACCTCACTGAATGTTTCAGGCGAGATTTTGGACTCGGTCTCGGGGATCGCATTCTCCAGTTCGCTAGTGTATCCTTTGATGCGAGCATTTGGGAAATGTGTGCTGCATTCTTGACTGGTGCCGAACTGGTGGTGGCGAGTGACGCGACACTTCAGGATTTGGAACGATTTCATGGACTTCTGGAGACTCGGAAAATTACGGTTGCGCTGCTGCCGCCATCCTATTTGGGCAACGCGGATCCCAGTCGGTTTACATCGGTGCGTCTACTCATCTCTGGGGGTTCGGAAGCCAAGTCGGAAGTAATCGAGGCCTTCTTGGATCCGAAGAGAGTCGTTCTCAATGCTTACGGCCCTACTGAAATGACAATAATCAGCTCTTATCATGTTTGCCAATCAGGCGAGCAAAGAATTCCCATCGGGCCTCCGATCGCCAACACGGGAGCGGTTATTCAGGATTCGAAGGGGCGCTTGCTGCCATTCGGAATCCCTGGGGAACTATGCCTGACAGGCGTCGGCATGGGATTAGGCTACTTGGCGCGTCCGGAAATTACCGCCGAGCGGTTTTTATCCTCTGATGTGCGTCGATACCGTACGGGGGACTTGGCTCGATGGAATGAGGAAGGAGAACTCGTCTATCAGGGGCGCATTGATCGGCAGATCAAGCTGCGGGGCTTCCGAATCGAGTTGGATGAAATTGAGGAGACCATCCGCTCTGTGGCGGGAATTCAAGATGCCTGCGTGGTCCAGCAGGAACAAGGCGGATCATCATTCCTTCATGCGTTCTATGTAGGGGCAGCAGATCCTGCAGTACAGATGCGCGCGTCGCTACCCGTCTATATGGTGCCCGAGCATGTCACGCGCCTGGATGCGCTGCCTCTTACCCCGAATCTCAAAATCGATCGGCTCTGTCTCGAGAAACAATTGCCGGAGGTTGGGAGCGCGGAGATTGAAGTACCTCGTAGCGAAAAAGAGCGTGCTGCACTCGTTGCTCTATCCGAGGTGCTCGAGACACCTGACTTTGGGATTGCCGACGATTTTTTCCGACATGGTGGAGACTCGATTAAAGCGATTCAAGCAGCGGCTAAACTTCAGAAGAGCGGTTGGCGCCTGGAGGTGGCCGATTTAATGGCGCGGCGGACTGTCAAGGCATGCTCCGACGTCATCGTTCCTTATAATCGGCCCGTGTCGCAGGCCCCTGTGGCGGGGCCAGTGCGACTCCCATACGTTGCACAGTGGTTTGCGGATCTCGGAGCTCCATCCCGCTTTAACCAGGCCCTTCTCCTTAACGCAAAAGAATGGCTGGATGCCAGTGCCTTGGAAGTGGCGCTGCAGGCTGTGATAAAGCACCACGATGGACTTCGTCTCACTTGGACTGATGTACCCGGAACGGGGTTAATTCTACCTCCCGAAAGCGTGCACATTAAGGTCGAAAGGCGGATCGCGCCAACAGGAGTTCATGTCCCACAGTGGCTAGCCGATGAGTGTGAGGCTGCCCATGACAGTTTTGACCTGAGCAGGGCGCCATTGCTGCGTGTCCGTCTTCTGGAGTGCTCTGGGGAGCAGCGTCTGCTTCTTGTGGCGCACCATTTGATTGTCGACGCTGTCACGTGGCGGATCATTCTTGAAGATCTTGTGAACGTCTATGCGGACGTGCTTTCTGGCCGTCCAGTAAAACTCGATGAAAAAACGATGTCCCAGGATGAGTGGCTTACGTTGCGACTTGCAGAACTGCCCCTTTTATCTGTCAAAGAAACCGACCTTTGGCGGTCCATGGCGCTCGACCCCGTGACAGATTTTCCGGGAGAATCTATCCTCTCGACGCAGGGCGAGCGGCTCACCCGTGACCTCGTGATCAACAAGCAGGCAACGTCACGGTTCTTTGACGCTGGTGCAGAGAAGCTGAAAGCCAACGCTGCTGAGCTGCTCTTAGCGGCGCTCGTCGCCACGGTTCGGGATTTGTGGGGGGTGAGCAGTACCCGAGTCCTGTTAGAGTCTCTCGGGCGAGACGAGAGAGTGAGCCGTACGTGCGGATGGTTTACATCGTTGTATCCGGTCCGATTCGATTTGGCGGGAGATGACCTTGCAGTTGCCATCAAGGTCAAAGAAACGATGAGAAGAATCCCGGATCAGGGGATTGGCTATGGCCTTCTACGCCTCGCTGCAGACACTCCGCTATCCCATGATCTCGCCTCAGCGGGGCCCCCGCCCATCATGTTCAATTACCTCGGGGATGTCACGCCGATTTTTGGGAAGTTCTTCGAGGCAGCGGAGGAAGAAGTGGGCAATCCGGTGGGTGACGATGTACCGAGGACGGCAGTTCTCGAGGTGAATGCCTTCCAGCGCGACGGTGCGTTGTACGTGTCCATCAGTAGTGGCTTCGAGCAGCTCGGTGCGCTGCGACTCGGTGCGCTCGCCACAGCTCTGCCTCAAAAAATCGGCACTTTGACAAACAGACTTGCCGAGGGGCAAGGCGTTCTCACACCAAGTGATGTTGGGTTCGAAGACTTGACGGTTGACGACCTTGCCGCCCTAGGCGATGACTTACTAGACCTTGACTGAAGGAGTCTCCCATGCGCACGCAGACCAAGAATCGGATTCAGAGCATCTACCCCCTTAGTCCGTTGCAGTCGGGGATGCTCTACACGTGGATTGCAGACAGGAAAGCCCGTAGCTATATCGAGCTGCTCAAATCGGACTTTCAGGAAGTCCTTGATCCGGATCTACTGAGGCAATCACTCGGGTACGTCATGGATCGGCACGAGGTCTTACGATCCCTCGTGCGCTACGCAGGTCTACCGCGACCAGCGCTTGTGGTCTTGAACGAGCGCAGCCCGCAGTTTGACGTGGTGGACTCACCAGCATGCTCGCCGGAGGCTAAGGCTGTTGTGTTCGCCGAACAGGACGAGTCTATGCTGAATCTCGGTTTCGATCTTACACGTGATGTTTTGCTGAGAATGCGACTTGTAAGGCTGGGAGATGGAACCTGTCGTCTGATCATTGCCTTCCATCACATCATCATAGATGGTGAGAGTGCTGGGGTATTATTCAGCGAGCTTTTGCGTACCTATACCATTCTTGAGGAGGGAGGCTCACCCAGCGCTAAGCCGGCCCTCGGATTCGGTACCTTTCTCAAAGAAGCTGGGAATGCGCGGGTATCCGCTGATTTGCTGGATCGGGTGTCCTACGCCACGGTGCCGACCCCGTTTCCCGGGTCGCGCGGCAGCGCGGGCGACGTTGGTCAACGTGCCGAGCACAGGGTGGAATTGTCCGCCGACTTGACTCGACGTGTCGATGAGCTTGCCGCCGAGAATGGAACGACACCGAATGCTGTTTTCCAAGCAGCCTGGGCGTCGCTGCTGGCGTCTTATCATTCTGCTGACCATACTGTGCACGGCATCGTAACCAACAACCGGCCGGTTGGAGCAACCGACTCATTGGGTCTTTTCATCAACACGTTGCCTTTGATTGTCGACACATCCCCGAATCATTCGTTTACCGAAGTGCTGCGTGATACTTCGCGTGCGATCCTTGAGGTCATGGTCAGCGGCATGGCGCCCTTGGCTGACGTTCATGCCGAAAGTCCCTTACGGCAGAATTTGGTTGACCACGTCGTAGTGTTCGAGAATTTTTCCATTGGTCATCTTGCCGGTGACTCTGGTGTTTTTTGCGGCAGGCGGCTGGTGAACTATGATTTCACGGAGCGCACGGATCGAGATTTCACGCTTTACATTTTTCCGGGGCGGCGGTATCGGATGCAGGCAATCTTCAACTTGGCTGCAGTGCCCGCCGCATTTGTCGAGAGAGCTTTCGTTCACTTGATTCGAATCCTCGAGCAGGTGACTTCTGATAGCTCCCGCACCGTGGGCGAATTGGATCTTCTTTCACCGGAGGAACGTCATCGGCTAGTCGTTGAATTACAGCGTTCGGAAAGCCCTCTGCTCGCGGACTATGATGTGGTCGAGATGGTACACCATCATGCCATCAACCACGGATCTGCTGTAGCAGTCCGTGGCGCCGACGGCTTACTTACGTATCGTGAACTGTGGGATCGTGCAACTGCCGTAGCAGACCGGCTCATTGGAATGGGAGTCGAGTCAGGGGATCGCGTGGCTGCCATACTACCTCGACGGTTGGAGCTGCTTGTCGGGTTGCTGGGCATTCAACTGGCTGGCGCATCCTATATCCCTCTCGATCCCGAATACCCGTGGGAGCGAATCAAGGCGATACTCGATGACTCTGGTGCGGAATTGTTGCTTGGGTCCGCGGAACAAGGAGAGCTGGCGGGACTGAGGTGTCTCGACCCCGCCACAGTGCGGCCTGTGAGCTCACCCGTGCTACCGGAACGCAATTTGGATGCTGAAGCATATCTCATCTATACGTCGGGAACGACGGGGCGTCCGAAGGGAATTTCGATTAGTCATCGCAATGTTCTGAACTTCGTGGGTGGCATGCGGGAGTCAACTGGACTTGAGGATGCGAGCACATTCCTGTGTCTTACGACAATCTCTTTTGACATCTTCGTTCTTGAGAGCTGGGTCCCGCTGGCCCTGGGCGGAACGGTCGTTCTGATAGATGAGAAACAAGCGCAGAGGCCTGAGGACGTGGCTGCAGTCGTGGCAGAGGGCGTCGACGTCGTCCAGCTCACCCCATCGAGAGCTCGAATGTTTCTGGATGTGTGTGGCCCTGGGTTCTTCACCGGGGTTCGGCGAGTGCTCATTGGCGGAGAGGCATTCCCGACCGAGCTCCAAGGGGTTCTCACCGCTCTACCAGGCAGCGAGGTCTACAATGTCTATGGTCCGACCGAGACCACCGTGTGGTCGACTGTAGAACACGTTCGCGCAGACGAACCTATCGGTATCGGCCGTCCCATCGCCAACACAACGGTTCACGTTGTGGGGCATTCCGGGAAACTGTTGCCGGAGGGGCTCGTTGGCGAACTTTGCATCGGGGGGCTTGGCGTCTCAAGCGGGTATCAAAGGCTTGACGCGCTGACAGCTGAACGTTTTGTTTTACTTCGCGACACGGGGGAGCGAGTGTACCGGACGGGTGACCTCGCCCGGTGGCGGAGCGATGGATCGCTCGAATGCCTAGGGCGGGCGGATCATCAGGTTAAGGTCCGGGGTTACCGCATCGAACTTGGTGAGGTGGAACAGGCTCTCGAGCATATGGTGGGGATCAGCTCTGCCGGTGCGTGGATATCAGCGGATTCACGAGGGGAGAGTGTTCTCCATGCAGCGTATGTTGCTGCTCAGGACCCGGGATCGACAGCCATCCTAGACCACCTCGCCAACCTACTGCCGGCCTACATGCTGCCAGCCACGGTGACATGTCTTGCCTCCCTTCCCGAAACCCCGAACGGGAAACTAGACCGTTCTGCACTGGCTCGACAGGTATCAGTACGTGTTGCCGCGGCGCCGCCAGAGTCAGAGACACAGAAGATGCTGCACGCCATCTGGTGTGAGGTTCTCAACACCGATAACCTCGGGATTGATGACAACTTCTACGCCGCTGGTGGGCAGTCTATCTACCTGATCCAGATCTTGGGACGGATTTCCCGGGACCTGAATCGCGACCTCACGGTGCGCGAGTTCACTGCTGCTCCCACTATTCGACGGCTTGCTGAAATTCTTGATTCAACCGGCAGCATCGTATATCCGAGGGTTCAGCCGGAGCCTTACCATAGGGGGAAACCGTATGAATTGACTGGGATCCAGAGCGCTTACCTTCTTGGACGCGATGTCAAGGATGGAATCGGTACTCGTGTTTATTACGAGGTCGAGGGAGCTGTGGATATCCGGCGCCTCGAAGTGGCGATTCGCGCTGTGGTGGCGCGTCACCCGTTGTTGCGAACGGTGTTCAATGCCGAAGGGACTCAGCAGGAACTTCTCAAGGTTCCTGAGTTCCATATACAGGTCGAGGAAACGTCAGAATTGCGAGGCGATGGCTTGAATGCAGCGCTTGATCGGGTTCGGCGAGAGGTGATGGAAACGACACATCCTGTGGGCGTGTGGCCCCTCTTCGATGTGCGAGCAGTTTGTCTCGACGATGAGCGAGTTCGCCTCTTCGTCGCCGTGGATATGCTGATCGCTGATGCCACATCACTACAGATCATCCAACAGGAGATCGCTGTGGCCATGAACGACGTCGATGCGCTGCCGCCTGCACCTCAGCTGACCTTCCAGGACTATCAACGGGCCATGGCGGAGTTGCGAAAGTCGCCGTTGTACGCTGAAGACCGGACCTATTGGCAGCGACAGATTGAAAATTTACCGCCCGCACCAGCCCTGCCCCTATCGGCCGAACCGAGTAGCGTAGGACAGCACCGGTTTGCCCGTTTGTCGGCCGAACTCGATGCAGCTACGTGGTCAAAGATCAAGCGGCGTGCCGCCGAGTGGGAGGTTAGCCCATCTGCCATCCTCCTGACAGCGTATGGGATGGTGCTTGCTCGCTGGAATAACCAACCTCGTATGACTATGAATCTCACTCTGTTTAACCGATTCCCTGTCCATCCGGATGTCGAGAGAATCGTCGGAGACTTTACCTCCGTGTTGCTTGTGGATCTCGATCTGGAGCGTTCAGCAGAGTTTGATGAATTCTGTCGTGCTACTCAGGCAAGGTTGAACGCTGCCTTGGATCATCGTCACTACGATGGTGTGGACGTCATCCGTGACTATGCCGCACGGCACAAACAGGTTGGAGATGCGGTGATGCCTGTGGTTCTCACAGCATTGCTTGCGGATGCTGGCGAAGAAGAAACTGGTTCCTCCGAGGTGGAAACGGTGTTCAGCATCACCCAGACGTCGCAGGTTCTTCTCGACAACCAGGCGAGCGTGTCCTGCGGCTGTCTGAGGCTTAGCTGGGATTATGTGGAACAGGTGTTTGAGCCGCACCAGATCCGTACAATGTTTGATCAGTATGTCGAACTGCTGAGAAGTCAAGGCGTCGAATCGGACGATGTGCTCAACTCGCCTGTGCTTGAAGATCCTCGTTTCGCGTCCTACAACGAGTCATGGGAGCCGATCCCTGCACGCACTCTCAATGACCTGGTGGCTGACCAGATTGCCCGCACCCCTGCCGCTCCTGCGGTGGTTCATCATGACAAGATCATCAATTACGCCGAGCTGGATACCTTGGCTAATCAGATCGCTCACGATCTTGGTCGGCGAGGTGTTAAACGTGGCGACGCCGTTGGTGTCATGGCATTTCGGCGTCCGGAAACCGTGGCTGCGGTGCTGGGGATCCTCCGAGCTGGTGCTTTCTATGTCCCTGTCGATCCCTCGCACCCAGCTGAGAGGTGTCGCAGCATCTTCGCTGATGCCGGGGCAGACTTCGTGATCGGTGATGATCCAGCCTATTGGGCTGATGTCGTCACTCTGCCAGGCGAACCGACCGGGATCGTAGTTCACCCCGATGACATCGCCTATGTCATCTACACATCCGGTAGCACTGGGCGTCCAAAGGGGGTCGTCATCCAGCACGCGGCTGCAGCAAACACCATTCAGAACGTCAACCAGAGGTTTTCGGTGGGCCCAGCTGATCGGATAATTGCGTTGTCGTCAATGTGTTTTGACCTCAGCGTTTATGATATTTTTGGAGCGCTATCTTCAGGCGCTGTCCTGACTCTAGTGGATGACCAACGAGATTCAGCTGAAATTGATCGATGCGCTCGGAGTGGAGTGACTATCTGGAACTCAGTACCCGCGATCCTTGCGATGTACCTCGATCGACTTCGCCCTGACGAGCTGCTTTTGGATCTAAGAGTAATTCTCCTGTCTGGGGATTGGATTCCCATTTCTTTGCCCGCCAAGATCCGAAAGCATTGCCCTAATGCGAAAATTTACAGTCTCGGTGGGGCAACTGAGGCGGCAATCTGGTCCATTTGGTTCCCAATCGGAGCCGTAGATGAGGCGTGGACTTCCATTCCCTACGGATATCCCATGGCTAATCAACAGCTCTGGGTCCTCGATTATGCCGATAGGCTCTGCCCTGTCGGCGTTACGGGAGAGATTTGCATCGGAGGGATGGGTGTGGCGCTCGGCTATCTGAATGATGTGAGTAGGACCGCGGCCGCTTTCTTCGATCATCCAAAACTCGGTCGACTCTATCGAACCGGGGATTTCGGAAGGTGGAGGACAGACGAAGAGGGCGCCTTGCGCATGGAGATCTTGGGGCGACGCGATAATCAAATCAAGATTCGTGGTTACCGGGTCGAATTGGGAGAAATCGAAAAGACTTTGGCTGCCAACGAGTTCGTGGACCGTGCACTGGTTTCCTATTCGCGCGTGTCCAGTGAGCGCCAGTCCCTGATCGCCTACTTTACTGCCTTCGATGTCATCACCGAGGAAGAACTCCGGGTCCATCTGCAGCGCGCCCTCCCCGAGTACATGATCCCGGAATACTTTATAGAGCTTGATGCCTTCCCATTGACCAGAAATAACAAGATCGACATGAAGGCTCTTCCCTTGCCTGAACATGTGGGAGCTGAGATGGCTGATCCACCCGTCGGTGATGTGGAGGTTCGCTTGGCAGAGATTTGGTGTAGCCAGTTGTCAGTATCGGGTGTCGGCCGCAATCAAGACTACTACGAACTTGGGGGTACGTCCTTGGACGCTGCACGCATCCTGAATGCGGTGGAGCGCGAGTTCGGAATCGCTGTGCCTCTCCGTCAGATTCTTTCTCAGCCCACGGTGGCAGGGGTTGGGGAGTTCATAAAACAGGCTCTCGCAACGGTTGAGACCATTCCACACGGCGATGATCGCATCGTTCTGCTGTCTGACTATGACTCCACCCGGGAGAACCTGTTCTTCATCCATGCGGGTAACGGTGAGGTCGCCTCTTACACGACCTTGGCAACGGATCTGAACGACCGATTCAACGTCTGGGCGGTCGGTGCTGCTCCACTTGATGGACTTGCCCCCGAACATCGTTCCGTACCGGAGATCGCAGCGACGTACGTGAATTCCATCCGTTCAGTCCAGCCCGAGGGGCCCTACCGGCTCGGGGGGTGGTGTGTGGGCGGAACCTTCGCTCACGGAATGGCGGCTCTGCTGGAGGACCAGGGGTGCGAGGTCAAGCATTTGTATCTGCTTAATTCCTACGCCCCTCAAGCGAGCTTCTTCGGGGATCGAGACACTGTTAGTCTTGATGAAGAGGTCGCCCAAGCAACAGCAGTTGCTCAAGCCTTCGGATGCCCACTCGACTTACAGGGTGTGGAATCGATGGAAGAGGTCTGGCAGCGGTCCCTCAAATCCATGGTTTTCCTCGATGAGCGGGAAGTAGGTAACTTCGTTCTGGGGACTTTGCCCCCAGACGTCTTGCCGATCATCCCGCACCATGATTCACAGTCTATCGAACAACTTATTTACTACATCAACATGATCAAGACTTTGTCCTATGCGCGTGCCCGGTATTTGCCTGAAGGTCGAGTGGTGCATGCACCTGTCACCTTCATCGGAGCGTCCAGCTCTCGCATCGCCAACCGTGAGGAATGGGCTCACTATTTTTCTTCCGCACCAGCGATGGTGGACGTCGACGCTTCGCACTTCACGCTTCTGGTCGAGCCTGCCGTGCATCAGGTGGCGGAGATCCTGATGGAGGTGAAGTGATGCGAGACAAAGGGTTGGCTGCTCGATTCGTCCCACCGGCTTCCCGGGAGCGAACTTCGGACCGTGCTCATGCTCGAGCGCTCCCCAGCGTGGCCTCAGACATCTTGGTACGGTCGTTCATTCGTATTTTGTTTTCATATCAATGGGCGAAAACTATTGCTGTGGCGGTACCAGTTCAAGGGGTGTGGCAGCAGGCCGAGATCTCCCTTGAAGAATTGTGGTCTCTCAGGACTCCAATTGGAGACCCGGGACGGGACTATCCTCTCGACCATGCTGAATGTAACGTCGGGATTCTTCAAGAACCTGTCGACGTACCCATCACGCTGGATTGGTGGCTTCAGCTTGGTGAAAATCCGGCGCTGTGCTGGCGCGAGGGGGTGTGCAACACCGATTTCGCCGAACAAGTGTGCGTGTTGATCGAGAATCTTGCTCGCGACGTAGCCTCGAAGAAGAGAACAGTGGCAGATTCGATCCGAGCTGCGGCTAAGTCATGGGTGCAGCAAGGTCAGGGTGAGATCATCGATAGCGACCCGCGGACTGTGGACGAACGGATCAGACAGATCGCGGCACAGGAGCCGCAGCGTCCCGCGATCGTTCATGGTGCTGAGATTGTGAGTTATGGGGCACTGGTTCGACGTGCTCATGCGTGGGCGTCTCGCCTGCGGGATATGCAGGTTACCGGCAGAGTAGGGGTGCTTCTTCCACGCGGTTCTGAGCTGTTGGTCGCGCTGCTTGGCGTCCTGGAAGCAGGACTGAGCTACCTTCCTCTTGACCCAGATTACCCTGAAGAGCGGTTGGCTTTCATGCTTTGCGACAGTAGTGCCAAAGCGCTGATTTGTCTCCCAGGAACGGGAAAATTTGCAGGTTTCTCGGGAGCTGTATTGTTCCCAGAGAATGAATTTGGTGACGGCGACTTGCCGTCAGTAAAGCCCAGCAGTAGTCCGCAGCGTGAAGCATACTGCATCTACACGTCAGGGTCCACAGGGAAGCCAAAGGGAGTGCCGATCACCCACCGAGCATTGTCGAATTACATTGATGTCGTTGAATATCATTTGAATTTGTCTCAATATCGTTCGATGCTTGGTGTCACCACGGTGAGTTTTGATCCATTTGTAACTGAGTGTTGGGGAGCATTGGCCTGGGGAGTCTCTTTGGTGCTGGCCTCAGAGTCAGACCAAACAGATCCGGGACGTTTGGGGGCGCTTATCCAGGGTCGAGGTGTGGATATAATTCAGACCACTCCATCCCGGTTGTTCACCTTACTTGCCGATCCGCGGAACGCTGAATGTCTCCGTGCCGTGCGTCTTGTGATTGCGTGTGGAGAGTCTGTTCCCCCAACGCTTGTTGAGGCCGTGAAAACCGCCTCACGAGCGCGGTTTGTCAACTGCTACGGTCCGACAGAAGTGACGGTGTACGCGACTTTCTCTGACCTTGAACCGGGTCTACCCGTGACGATCGGACGCCCCTTTGCTAACACGTGGGTCGGCCTGGTTGATGCCGAAGGACTCCCGACTCCGCCTGGAGGTCTTGGTGAGATCTGTGTTCGAGGTCCCGGCTTGTCTTCTGGCTACGTGGGGCGTCCCGACCTCACTGCGGATCGATTTCGAGCCCTCGTTCTTAATGTCGACGGTTATAAAAGGATGACGTATTGCACTGGAGATCTTGGTAATTGGGATGGTAATGAGCTGCTGTTTGCGGGTCGAATCGATCATCAAGTTAAAATTCGTGGTTATCGCGTAGAGATTCCGGAGATCGAGAATAGGATCCAAGTGCTTCCCGGTGTAGTGCACGCTGTGGTCAAGGCATTCGCGAATCAGAGGGGTGAACTGTGTCTGGTGGCTTTCACAGACTCCGTCAAACTGACTTTTGAGAATTTCCAAAAGGAGCTCGCTGCCTTCCTGCCCGGGTACATGATCCCGGAGCATCTCCGGTTTTTGTCGACATTTCCTCACACCGGAACTGGCAAGATCGATCGAGGAAGTCTGTGTCTAGATTCTGGGTCAGATGTCAAGCCTGCCGTCGTTTTAGTACCCCCAGAGGGGGATGTCGAGGCCACTCTTGTTAGCCTGTTTGAAACGGTTTTTGAAATACAAGGAATTGGGGTGGCTCATTCATTTTCGGGTCTCGGAGGGCACTCACTCCTTGCCACCAAAATAGTGGCGATGGCTCGCGCTAACGGGCTTGACCTAAGGCTGCCGGACCTGCTTGCCGCCGATTCGATACGAGAACTTGCGAGGCGATGCTCCGTCCCTGTAACGCGATCAGTCCACGTTCCCACTGCGGCAGAGAATGGATCGGAAAACGTCCATGTAAACCTTGATCTACTCTGGCGAGATATTTCGCGCCAGCTCAGAAGGTTCTCCTCTGCGGTGCTCCACTCGGAGATATCTGGTACTTGCCCGCTAGGGCCAGCGCAATCCTATTTTCTGCGCACGGGTGAGTATGATATGGATGGTTTAGTTATGGAGTGGGCAGACCCGATTGACCTTGAACGCATGGTCAATGCGTTGTCCTTCCTGGTCAACAAATATTTGCTGTTGAGGTCGCGGGTGAGAGGAACTCCGCCACAGTGGGAGATTCATACTGGGCGGTCCTCTTATCCGGTTCCCTTCGTTGACTTATCTGGTATGCGTGCAGCAGAAAGGGATCTGGCACTTCGTTTCATTGAGCACAAGCTTTTCAACTCTCCCTATGCGCTGGCTCGGGATGTCGGGTATCGGCTGCTTGTTGTGAAGTCTGGTAGAGAGGAGTGGGTCCTCTATGCTCCATTCTCTCACCTAATCTTCGATGCTGTCAGTGAGGATCTTCTTCGGCGGGATCTGGTTTATGCCCTCGCAAATGCAAAGCTCGAGGAGCTGGTTCCAGTGGGTGACTATGACGCCTTTGTTGCTGCCGTTGATCAGGGTTATCGTTCTCTTTCTAAGAACGAGGTTTTGCGTCAGTTTCCTCTGCCGGAGCTAGCTCGCGGTGCCACCCAAGTAGCGGAACGACTCGCGAGTCATCCGATGGGGACCGGGCATTTTGAGCTTCTCGTGCCGCTGGAACCGTCGGGACCCGATGCTTTTCACGTGGCCGTGGGGTTGCTGCTGGATTATTGCCGGATTGAGCTCGATCTGGAGCAGGCGCTCGTGGGCGTTATGTTGTATGGGCGAGTTGTGGGGGAGCGTACTTTTTTTCAGACGGTGGGTGCATGCATTGACATTGTTCCCGTTATGTTGCCAACTGGGCCGGATCGGGTCGATGAAGCGGTGGAGCGCCTTCAAGTTGCCGCACGCTGGGTGGAACAGCACGGTGCGAATGGTTTCATGCTGATGAGCGCTGAGTCCAATGGGCCTTTGGCTGTTCTGGCAGAGGAACCGATGATAGTTTTCAACTATCAGGGGTATTTCGATTCCACTGAAAGATCCCGTAAGGATGCGGCCATGAAGGCATTTGCTGATGTCAAGCCGATCAATGTGAATTTCACAGCGTGGGCGTCGGCTGACGCGGTGCACGTCCACGCCGTGCTGCCGTACATACGTTCTGATGGCGCCCCGGTTCTGCGTGGCATCCGAGAGTGACGTCGTAAGTTCTGATCAGTGAATCGCCTTAGGTTTCGTGGCGATTTCTTCTGATCCGATTTGGCTCACGCTGTCACGTGTCAGGACTGCGGTGTCGCAGTTTAGCGGCTATTCGCATTTGGTCGTGGTGCTTTGGCTGGCCACCAGGCGGTGATGGTCGCGGCGCGCCGGTCGGTTTCGGGCGTATCGGCGGCGGCTGCGCAGTCGTTGAAGCGGGTCTTAGCGGTGTGGGACTTTTCGAGGCTGGTAGCGGCAAGGATGAGGCGGAGGGCTTCTTTGATGCCCCAGGAAGTGCCGAGTTCGTTGACGGGGTCATCGCTGGTGAACGCGTCGTGAAGGCGTTGCCTGCCGGCTGGGGTGAGGGTGTCGTAGCCTACGTAGTAGAAGCATCCGGTGGCCCAGACCGAGTCTGTAGCGCGTCCGCGGTGTTGAGGCAGGTGCTGGGCGAGTCGTTGTCTAACCCTGGTTAAGCACAGGTTCGCGAGCTGGACCAGGTGGAACGGGTCGACCGTGATCTTCGTGTTCAGCAGGCGACCGGTGTTGGCTTTCCTGAACGCTGTCGACGGATCGATCGCCACCACGTGGATCCTGGAGCGCCAGGCCTGAGAACGTGCTGACAGTCACCGGGCGAGGGAGGCGCTGTCGCGGCAGTCGAGGACCCCGAGCGGATCCCCTGCGGCGAGAAGCAGCCAGCAGCCTTCGCGACGCGCTGGCGATACAACCAGAAAACAAAGAGCTGGGACGCATGTCCTACTACGTTGCCCTCTGCTACGCCGACTGCGACCCCGATGACCGGGATGAGTGGCTCGCATACGCCGTCGAACTGGCCGAGCGCTTCGGATTCGGAAAGGAATGATTCAGGTGCTTTCCTGAAGGGGCCGGTGATCGGCCCCGACGACTGTGCGCCGGATGTGAAAATCCCCCGGCCCACTCGGGGCCGGGGGATCCGAAGGCTTTCAGGACCTGGGTGTCACTTCATGGAGCCGGTCTCCAGGAAACGCACGTGCCAGTTGAGGGCCGTCGCCAGGTCGTGCGGGGTCTGCTGGCCGTTGGCCTTCGTCGCTGCCAGCTTCACGTACTCGCGCAGCGGTTCCTTGAAGTCCGGGTGGGCACAGTTCTCGATGATCGCCTGGGCGCGCTGGCGCGGGGCCAGGCCACGCAGGTCCGCGAGTCCCTGCTCGGTGATGATGACATCCACATCGTGTTCGGTGTGGTCGACGTGGCTGACCATCGGGACGATCGCGGAGATCGCGCCGCCCTTCGCCGTCGACGGGGTCACGAACGAGGAGAAGTAGCCGTTGCGGGTGAAGTCACCGGAACCACCGATGCCGTTCATCATGCGCGAACCCATGACGTGGGTGGAGTTCACGTTGCCGTAAATGTCGGCCTCGATCATGCCGTTGCAGGCGATGACACCCATGCGGCGGATCACCTCGGGATGGTTGGAGACATCCATCGGGCGCAGGATGATGTGATCGCGGTAGAACCCGGCCTTCTCGTTCATCCGCTCTGCGGCCTCCGGGGACAGCGAGAACGCGGTACCGGAGGCGACGGTGACCTTCCCGGCATCGATCAGGTCGACCATGCCGTCCTGGATCACCTCGGTGTAGGAGGTGAGGTTCTCGAACGGACCCTCCAACAGACCCGCGAGCACCGCGTTGGCGATGTTGCCCACACCCGACTGCAACGGCAGCAGATTCTCGGGCAGCCGACCGTGCTTGACCTCGTTGGTCAGGAAGTCCAGCAGGTAGCCCGCGATCGCCCGGGAATCGTCGTCGAGGGGCTTGAACGGGGTGTTGCGGTCCGCGGCATTGGTTTCGATGACCGCCACCACCTTGTCGGCGTCCACCTTGAGCACCTTGTCGCCGATCCGGTCGCCCGTGCTGGTGATGGGAAGCGCACCACGGTTCGGAGGCAGGACACCGATGGGGTAGTAGACGTCGTGCATGCCGAACAGGTCTTCGGACTGCCACGAGTTGACCTCGATGATGACCTTGTCGGCCTGTTCGAGATAGGTGCGGTTCAGGCCGACCGAGGAGGAAGGCACGATGTCGCCGTCCTCGGTGATCGCGGTGGCCTCGACGACGGCGAGGTGCAGCGGACCTAGGAAGCCCTGCGACACCTGCATCCCCATGTGTGAGAGATGGATGTCGCAGTAATTCGTGATGCCCTTGTTGATCGCGGTGCGCATCTCGGGATCAGACTGGTAGGGCGCACGGAACGCGACGCCACCCGTGCGGGCCAGCGCACCATCGAGTTCAGGTGCTGTCGAGGCCCCGGTCCACATGCCGATGCGGAATTCCTCACCCTTCTCGTGCGCGGCGTCGATGCGCGCGGCGAGGGCCTTGGGAAACTCCTTGGGGTACCCGGCCCCGGTGAAGCCCGAGAAACCGATGTTCCAGCCGTTCTCGACCAGAGCGGCTGCGTCCTCAGCGGACATCAACTTGGAGCGGAAACCCTCGTTGTGAATCCGACCTGACATATTCCCTCCTTGGAAAACCTGCACTTGGATGCACAGCAAGCGTATCGGCTTTGCCGGAGGGCGGCCCAGTCAGGTGCCACCTTGCCCGCGGTGCTCCTCACGGCAGGGCCAGGGCCGTCACCGCGTCGAGCCGGGGAAAGGCGATCACCGCATCGGCCCGGGCAGCAGTCACCGGCTTCGCCCGGTAGGCCACACCGAGCCCAGCCGCGGCGAGCATCCCCAGGTCGTTGGCGCCGTCACCCATCGCCACCGCATGCTCCAACGGCACCTGCGACGTCGCGGCGAACCGGGTGAGGTCGCGGGCCTTCTGGTCGCGATCCACCACCGTTCCAATCACCCGGCCCGTGAGCGTCTTGTCGCGGATCTCCAACTCGTTGGCGTTGAAGAAATCAAGGCCCAGCTCCTCGGCCAGGGGAGCCACGAGCGCGGTGAACCCACCCGAGGCGACCCCCACCCTCACCCCGGCCCCGTGGAGGGTGGCGACGAGCTCCCGCGCGCCAGGTGACAAGGTGATGCGGGGCAGGACCTCGTCGAAAACCCGCACTGGCAGCCCCTCCAGCGTCGCGACCCGCTCCCGCAGCGACTCCGCGAAATCTAACTCACCGCGCATCGCCCGCTCCGTGATCGAGGCGACGAGCTCCCCGGTGCCGGCGTGCTCCGCCAGCAGGTCGATGGCCTCCGTCGTGGTCAAGGTGGAATCCACATCCATCATCACCAGACGCGCCGGCTCCTCGGCGAGGGGACCCGTGACCACCCCGCCCGAAGCGACCTCCAGGAGTCGCAGACGCAGCTGCTCCGGATCGTCGGTCTCGACGACGGCGCTGGCAACATGACCGAAGGACCGCGGCTGCCAGGCAGCGTCGAAGGGCAGGTCGACGGGCTCCGGGTTCAGGGCGATCAAACGGGCGCGCATGGCGTCGAGGGTATCCGAATCACAGCGCGACGGGTCGTTTCAACCCGAAGCCGGTCGAGTCGGTGTTCAGGAGACAATGCGTGTGTGATCAGGTGGGCGGGCTTGACTTCGCGAGCGTGCCGGGTGGCGCGTGTGGGGTGGGAACATGCGGCGGCGCCGCGGCCTCCCCGAGTGGGACGGGAGACCACGGCGCCGGATCGGCAGCGATTGTCGGAAGACCTCTCAGTTCGCAGCTCCAAGAGTCACTTTCAGTTCAAGGGTTTCGCTGCCTCGAAGCACACTCAGGGTCACCTCCTTCCCCACCTCGTGGCTGCGCACCTGCGCCACGAGGGATTCGGAACCGACCACGGGGGTGCCGTCGATCGCTGTGATGAGATCCCCCTTCTGCAGCCCTGCCTGTGCGGCTGCCGAACCTTGGGTGATGTCCTCCACCTGGGCGCCGAGTTGGGTGCCGGAGGTGCCGTTGCTGGCCCGGATGCCCAGTTGTGGGTGCTTGACGGTGCCGTTGGCGATGAGCTGCTCCACCACGGATTTGACCTGGGCAGACGGGATCGCGAAACCGATCCCGATGTTGCCGGACTGGCCGGAGGACGAGCCGTTGGAGGTCAGCGACGCGATGGAGGACGTGATGCCCACCAGCGCACCGGACGAATCCACCAGCGCGCCACCGGAGTTGCCGGGGTTGATGGCGGCGTTGGTCTGGATGGCGGAGGTGACCACCACGTCGCTGTCCTGTTGGCTGTTGATGTTGTTGTCGAGATCGTTGTTGTCGGTGACGGCCTGGGTCGTGACGGGCCGGTTCAGGGCGGAGACGATGCCGGTGGTCACCGTGTCGG